>Ga0116229_10000857_pt1 | contig 44657 bp, 34 predicted proteins | sample S1TSphgellanicum_3_FD_87313 | JGI IMG/M metagenome (GOLD analysis project Ga0116229, IMG submission 87313) | Host-associated microbial communities from peat moss isolated from Minnesota, USA - S1T2_Fc - Sphagnum magellanicum MG | ecosystem: Host-associated > Plants > Peat moss > Unclassified... | reverse complement strand
GTATTGCTTCATGAATGCGCGGCCAGCTTCCACTTGCGCCGCCACCTGTGGATCGTACGGCGTTAGAAGATAGCCGTCGGGCGTCTCAACGACGTGGAGGAGGTCGCCACGCTCCACCTTCATGCGGGTGAGCATTTCCTTGGGAATGACGAGTCCCGTCGATGTGCCGACGGCGGTGAGCTTAAGGGCGGTCAAAGTCAACTCGGTGCTGCAGTATAAGTATGTTTATACTAATGCAACTGTCGGTCAAGTCAATACGGGGTTGCAGCATGCTGTAGTTGGTCCGCAAAACATCGAAGCAGCACAGGCCGCGGAATGGGCGGCGAGCGAGGTGACAGCCATCCCGAGACACTTCGCGTTCTGGACGGTATCTTCCCAATGTCCATTGTGTGACCTCCGCCAAGGGCGAACCTGGCTCGATGCAGCAAAATGAAGGAAGCGGGTGCGCTATCCCGTGACAAAACGTGCTGCTTAACGTCGAAACGCGGTCTTCTCATGCTCTGGGTTTTAGTCTCGTTATTTTTCCTATGCTGCGCATTTCGAGAAATTCGCAATAGTATTTGGGCTGCGCCCGGATATTCCGCCCCTGTTGCTGTGACTCCCTCGTACCTGGCGGTAGTTTTGTGCTTTGCGGTGATTTTTGCGTGGCCGCCAATTCACAAGTGGTACTTCGAACGGCTTCTGTCGGCGAAAGCCACCGAGCTCGCCGACGAGCGCAGAGCGACGGTCCATTGCAACACGCTCTTCGATACGATGCTGGACCCAGAAATGCTCGCGGCCGGTCACGCCAGTCCAGTGACCGGGAGAATAGTTTTGCAGAAACCTTGGTGCGGAATATTGATGGACTACCTCAGCCACCCGAAACGTGCTAGCGATAAGGAACTTTGGAGTCTGAATATGTTTACGCATGAGAGCATGCATGTCAGAGGCGAAATGAACGAAGCCAGGACCGAGTGCCAGGCTGTCCAGCGAAATTATCGTGCCGCTAAATTGCTGGGCGTGCCCGACGCAACGGCCAGGCAGAACGCACTCGACTATTATAACAATGGCTACCAGGATCGTGGGCGAATTGGCGGCATGCAATCTGCCTACTATTCCGCGGAATGTGCTCCGGGCAAGGCGATGGATGAGCACTTGACGGATTCAACGTGGAATACTCTCTAAGCGCTTGCGGTTTACTGAGACGGATCCTAGCTCTCATTAATCCACTGGGCTACACGTAGCACAAACGTACAACCCGATTCTCCGACGAAGTTCGCGCGGGCTTCAGGTCACTACGCAATCCCTGAGTAGAGTCAATTCATTAGCGGCCCGAAGATCTTATCTGCGGGCCGCCTTCGGGTCGTCGGAGGGCGACCCCTCCATCCTGGGTATCTCGCCGAGACCATTGTCCCAATGTGCTTTGCTAGACCAGAAGATGTGAGCATCGGGTTTCAGACTGACGTCGCTGTCGAGGCTGCCGGCGGGCACCGCCAGCAGTGCACCTTCCAGCTGCACGCTTGGAAGTGCCGACCCACAAGTGGAGCAAAAGCATTTGCCGTGTCGCGTCGACGGCAACGTGAAGCACGTGACCTGGTCCTTCCCAGTGGTCCACCTCAGAGTGGCTCCGGACGCAAACAGGTTGGCAGCGTGTACTGAGCCGGTGTCTTTGCGACAGTATCCGCAGTGGCAGAGATAAAACCGTTGAAAATCTCCCTCCACCTCGAAGCGCACAGCGCCACACAAGCAAGAACCAAAATGTATGCGTCGCGAGTCCACTCTACATCCTCCTGCTTTCCTCAGCCACCACTGGTGTCGGTATATGGAGTCGGCTACCGCTTCGACGCACAGCTCTGCGCATAATAAGATCATACTAGGAATGTATGCCCTCCCTTCATTCCCCGGTCGAACGCCGCTCACAGCTCGACTTCCTGACTCACATGGCGGAAAGCCTCGCTGCCGGGAACATTGACTTGCCTGCCTTTCCGCAAGTTGTCATCAAGGTGCAGGAGGCATACAGGGATCCGAACTACACGCCGCAGATGATTGCCCGTCTCGTCTCGGCTGAACCGACGCTCGCCAGGCGTCTGCTCGATATCGCGAACTCCGCTGCATTTAACGCGACCGGCAGGGTGATCATCGACCTGGGGCCCGCGCTCAACCGCCTCGGCGCTCAGAAGGTTTACGGCGTCATTCTTGCGCACGCAATCCAGGATATCCGGCGGACTGAATCGCTGCGATCGATTGCCGTACGCATGGATGAGCTATGGTCTGACAGCGTGAAGGCTGCCCATTTCTCCCAGGCCGTCGCCAAACGAACGTCGTTTCCCGTTCCCGATGCCTTTGCGGCGGGTCTGCTTCACCTGATGGGGCGCTTGTATATTCTGGTGCAGTGCACAGAGCATGGAACGTCGGGACAGCGAGTCGTGTTGAGTGAAGATCTTGTCGATGAGTGGCATCCGACGATCGCGAAGGCCGTGTTGAAAAATTGGCGGATGAGCGAGGTAGTGTGTGAGGCAGTGGGTGCGCAGGCGGAAGAACATGGGGTGCGGACAGGAAATGCGACACTGACCGACGTGCTGGTTACCGGCATCCGCCTGGCGAATCGACTGAAACACAATTACGACGCCACCCGTCTCAACGCCGGTGGTGTGCTGGCACGGCTCAATCTATCAGTCGAGGAATGTGATGGCCTGGTTGACGAGGCGAGGGCGGATATAAGAGCGCTCGAGCGCGCCCTGGGTTAGCCGGGAACCTGTAGCGATCGAGAACGTGCCGATGGGCACTTGAACTCGCAATGAAAGCTGCAACAGCGATCAGGATTTTGCTTTGACAATAACGCGTGGCGATGCGGCGCCGCGAATCGGTCTCGCCACCGCGCCGCCTCGAATCGAATACCGTTTGCATTAAGACGGAGCAATGTCGAAGGCCGCAAGTGTCTTGCGCCGGCGACGATTGGTGGGGAGTGATCGGCGGCGCGAGAATCAGCGCACGCCCAAACAGCGGTCGATGGGTCGTTCGTCAACGATGCTCGACGTCATGCGTTGAGCAAGACAGTGGCGCGATCGATGGTGCCAATGTGCAGAGCATTCCTCCAGGGAGAATTCATCATGCGAGCCTCGATAACACCTCGTGCCGGGTTCAGGGAGAACTCATCTGTTCGAGCCTCGATAACACCTCGTGCCGGGTTCAGGGAGAACTCATCTGTTCGAGCCTCGATATTATGTCGCGCCGGTGCTGCGGTGACGCTGGCCTTGAGCACCATGACGTCGACGGGCGTGTCGGCGGCCGCGCCGGTGTCCGCGCCGGTAACAACGACGGCCACACCGACCATCACCCTGGCCGAAGCGGCCCAATTCCTGGACCACAGCAGTTTCGGCCCGACCGCCGAATCGATTGCCGCAGTACAACGGCTGGGCTTCACTCGATACCTGGACAGTCAATTCTCCATGCCGGCGACCGGCTACCATGGCTACGAATATCTCACATCGAATCAGTCGCTGGGATGTCCCACGGGCTCTCCGACCACCTGCGCGCGAGACAACTACAGCGTGTTTCCCGTGCAGATGCAGTTCTTTCGCAACGCGTTGACGGGTCCGGACCAGTTGCGCCAGCGCGTCGCCTTCGCGCTGTCGCAGATCTTCGTGGTGTCGGGAACGGAGATCAGGCAACCCTATGGCATGGCGGCGTATCAAAACCTGCTGCTGAACGATGCGTTCGGCAACTTCAAGCAGCTGTTGACGGACGTGACGTTGAGCCCGGTCATGGGCGCGTACCTCAACATGGTCAACAACAATTGGAATGCCAAATCGGAGCAGAACGATCCGAACGAGAATTACGGGCGCGAGGTGCTGCAGCTCTTCTCGATCGGTCTGGTCGAACTCAACGACGACGGCACGCCGAAGCTCACCAATGCCGCGGACAAAAGCAGCACGATTCCCACCTATTCTCAGGATCAGGTCGAGGGCTTCTCCGCGGTGTTCACCGGCTGGACGTATGCGCCGCGCCCGGACCACACCAGCAAATGGACCAACCCCACCAACTACGACGGCGTGATGAGCGCTTTTGCCGCGCATCATGACAATGCCGGCGGCGAGACTCTGCTGAACGGCGTCGTGCTGCAGGCGAATGGCGATCAGAGCAAGGACCTCGACCAGGCGATCGAGAACATCTTCAATCACCGGAACGTCGGCCCGTTCATCGGCAAACAGCTGATCCAGCAATTGGTCACCAGCAATCCGAGCCCGGCGTACGTCAAGGCCGTTGCCGACAAATTCAACGACAACGGCCATGGCGTGCGCGGCGACATGCGGGCCGTGATAACGGAGATTCTCACCAACCCGGAGGCTGATTTAAAGAACGAACTGGGGGCCTCGAGCGGCAAGTTGCGTGAGCCCGCACTGTTCATCGCGGGCGTATTGCGCGGCATCGGCGGTGGCACGCAAAGCGACGGGGAATATCTGAGCTCCTCCAGCAGCTCGATGTCGGAGCCGATTTTCGATTCGAACACGGTGTTCAATTACTATCAGCCGAGCTACCCGCTGCCGCTGCCCGATTCAAAGCTGGTCGGACCGCCCTTCGGAATCTACGATGCGGCAACCGCCTTCGTGCGCTACGATTTCATCAACCGTCTGCTCGAGGGGCCGGTGGCGCCCGACGCCAGCATCACCTTCCTGCGCCCCACGGGCACCTCGCTGGACCTGTCTGCATGGGAGCGGGTGGCTGCCGATTCCGCGACTCTGATCCAGGCCATCAATGGCCGGTTTTTCCATGATTCCATGTCGAGGAGCCTCAACGCGGCGTTGAGCGGACTGCTCAGCCAGATCCCCGCAACGGATCCCGCCAGCCGCGCCAAAGCGGCGTTGTACCTTGCATTGACGTCGCCTGAATACCAAGTGGAGCGCTAACCATGACAATCAATCGCAGGACGTTGCTTCAAGGTTTGGCCGGCGGTCTGGTCGCCGGTCAGGTGTCCTTCCTACCGCGTCTGGCCCGGGCGTCATCGGCCAACGGCTACCAGGCGCTGGTGTGTATTTTCATGTACGGCGGCAACGACGGTAACAACACCGTCGTGCCGATGGATCCGGCGAACTACAAGCTGTACCAACAGTACCGCGGCTATCTGGCGTTGACGGCGGCGAACGGCAATGCACCGCTGCCGCTCGGCAACACATCCTATGGGTTGCATCCCGCGCTGAAGAAAACCAGCCAGCTGTGGGACAGCGGCAATCTCTCGGTGCTGCTCAACGTCGGCACCAGCGTCGAACCGGGCCTGACGGTCGCAGGCTATACCGCGGATCCGAGCGGGCCCAAGGTACCGGCGAATCTGTTCTCGCACGAGGATCAGCGCAACGAGTGGAAGTCGGCTGTTTACCAGGGAAGCAGCGTGACCGGATGGGGCGGACGCCTGGCCAGCAATTTTGCGGCATCCGGCGATGGCGACATCGCCTCGATGTTGTCGTTTGCGGGACCCGACCTGTTCACGCTCGCGGCGGCACAGGAACCCCTGTGCCTGCCGTCGACCGGATCGTTCAAGATCAATCCATTTCCCGGGAAGTACGGCGTGTCGGTGGCGGCGGCGCGGGCCACCTTGTATGCCGAGTCGCAAACTCACTACGGCAATGACGCCATCCAGGCCGTGCAGTCGCTGACCGCTTCCGGTGTCAACGCGAGCGGCCTCATCAATCCGATTCTCCTCGGAACGAATGCCAGCGTCGATCCCTTGTTCGATTCGTTCGATACCAGCATCGCCCACCAATTGCGTGGTGTGGCCAAGCTCATCGCGCAGCAGTCGCAACTGGGTGCGCGGACCCAGGTGTTCTACGTCGACATCGGCAACTTCGACACGCATCATGGGCAACTCGACACCCAGCAGACGCTGCTGTCGCAACTCGACGATGCGGTCAGCGCATTTTATGCCGCCACAGCGGCCTTGGGCCTCGCCAAGAACGTCACGACGTTCACGATGTCCGATTTTTCGCGCACCTACATCCCGAATTCCACCGGCGGCACGGATCATGCGTGGGGCAATCACCATTTCGTGATCGGCGGCTCGGTGAAACCGCAGACCGTGGTGGGGCGGCTGCCGGCTTTGAATCCGTTCAGCGAGGGACCGGTGGGTCCGCTGGATGTCGGCACTGAGGGGCGTTGGCTGCCGGATTTTTCGGTCGATCAATATGCCGCGACGTTGGCGAGCTGGGTCGGCTTGAGCCATGCGGAAATTCTCGACGTTCTGCCCAACCTGGTGAATTTCTCGAACTCCCCGACCCTGGGATTTCTAAATCCGCTGACGTAGCGATTGAGTCATCGGATTTGCGCCGGGCGCGCACCACGCCTTCGGTGTGCACGCGGTCGCAAATCCCTCCCGAACCAGGCCTTCGCTGTGCGTGCGCAGCTGTCCGGTTCGCGCGGCACGTCCGTGCTGCGGCCGGCAAGTCACGCCCGTTCGCGTCCTCACTGCGGCGTGGTAATGTCTGAGACCAATGCTTCCCCGGAGATGCTCACACCATCCTGCTGGGATATCGGCTATGGGTCGGACGCTCTGGAGGAATGATGATTGTGAAGAAGACCGGTGGTCTCATCGGCACGGCCCTCATCGGCTGGGCCCTCATCGGCTGGGCGCCGGTCGGTGCGGCAGAGGTGTCGCGATCGCAGGACGCGGCTGATTCCAAGGCCGCGCCGCAGGATTCCGCGGCCGATCTGCCCATGTATCCCGGGTTGCCGAGTGAAACGCCGGCCAAGTTTGAGCGGCCGAGCGAAGGGGAGGATTTCGACCTGCGTGAGGTCATGATCCCGATGCGCGATGGTGTCAAATTGCGCACTTTCATCCTGGTGCCGAAGGGCGCGCAACGCGCAGGCATATTGCTCACTCGTACGCCCTATGATGCGAAGGGCATGACGGCCAAACGGCAGAGCCTGCACATGGGGCCGCGTCTTTGGGGCTATGACAATGCGGTCGAAACCATCATCGAGGGGGGATACATCCGCGTCGTGCAAGACATCCGCGGCAAGTATGGCAGCGAGGGCGATTACGTCATGAATCGGCCGATGCGCGGCCCGCTCAACCCGACGCCGGTGGACGAATCGACCGATACCTACGACACCATCGAGTGGTTGGTCCACAACGTGCCCGAATCGAACGGCCGCATCGGCATTCTCGGGATTTCCTACGATGGATTCCTCGCGCTCGCGCCGCTGATCCATCCACACCCGGCACTTAAGGTCTCGGTGCCCATGAACCCCATGGTCGACGGCTGGCACGGCGACGACTGGTTCCACTACGGCGCATTTCGCGAAAACAACCTGCCCTACATCTATGAGCAGACCGGAACGCGCTCCAACGACGAGCTTTGGCAGGACGGATACTACGACGATTACGACCAGTATCTGCGCGCGGGATCGGCCGGCGAGCTTGCGCGTCTGCACGGAATGGATCAGATCGGCTTCTGGCGCAAGGTCGTGGCGCACCCCGCATACGATGATTTCTGGCAGGCGCAGGCCATGGACCGCCTGGTGGCACGCGATCCGTTGACCGTGCCGACGATGCTGGTGGCCGGCCTGTGGGATCAGGAGGACATTTACGGACCGGTGGCGGTCTACAAGTCGCTCTATGCCGATGCGCGCAATCGCGACAACTTGTTTCTGGCGATCGGACCCTGGTATCACGGACAGCAGATCGACGAGGGGAGTGCGCTTGCCGCTATTTCATTCGACAGCAATACGGCGCTGTACTTTCGTCGCCATATCCTCGGCCCTTTTCTCGCGCGGTATCTGCAGGACGATCCGGGCGTGATTGATCCGGTGCCGCACGTGGCGGCATTTCGCACCGGTGTGAACCGCTGGGAGTCCCTGCCCGTATGGCCGTCAGGCTGTGGCGGCAGCTGCAGTCCGCAGGCGACGCCGCTCTACCTGCGTGCCGAAGGGACGCTGGGTTGGGAAGTTCAGGCTCGGGACGCCCAGGCTCGGGACGCGGCATTCGATGAGTACGTGTCCGATCCTGCCAAGCCGGTGCCTTTCCGGATACGCCCCATTCTTCCGGTGGGCTACGAGCCGCCCAATACGTGGCAATACTGGCTCGTGGATGATCAGCGCGAATTCTCCGGCAGAACCGACGTGCTCACGTACGAGACGGCGCCGCTCAAGACGGCGGTCGCCATCAGCGGCGAGCCGATCGCCAACCTGGTGGCGTCTACCACGGGGACCGACGCGGATTGGGTGTGCAAGCTCATCGACGTGTATCCGGATGAAGTGGCGAGCCGACAGGAGTTGGGCGGCTACCAGCTCGGTGTTGCCATGGATATCTTCCGCGGCCGCTACCGCGAGGACTTGGCGGTGGCGAAGGCGATCAAGCCGAATGCGCCGCTGCTGTACCGTTTCGCGCTGCCCACCACCAACCATGTTTTCCTGCCGGGGCACCGGATCATGGTGCAGGTGCAGTCCTCCTGGTTTCCGCTCTACGACCGCAACCCGCAAACCTTTGTGCCGAATATTTTCTACGCCAAGCCTGCGGATTTCCGCCGGGCGACGCAGCGCATCTATCACGCGCCGGGGCGGGCGAGCTTCGTCGAGCTCCCGGTGGTGCCGGCCGAATCAGTCCATTGACGGCCTGGCTGTCAGGCAGGTCGTATGAAGCAAACTGATGAAGATGCAAAAGGTCGTAAACGGCCGTGTCGAAACCCACCTGGCGCGATTGCCGGCTATCCTCACTGCAAGTGTTTGGTCATCCATGACACCCACCTGCGGTAAACGTCGGTGGTGCGCACCACGTCTTTGGGAAAGTGACTATCCACGGGATAGGCATAGAACTCGACTTCAACCCCCGCGTCGCGCAGCGCGTGGTACCACTCGTAGCTGTTGATCAGAGGGACATTGGGATCTCCCACATCGCCCATGATCAAAGTGGGGGCGTTGACGTTGCTCGCATACTTGATCGGTGATTGATCGCGCCAGATGTTCTGATACTTGGCAGTCCATGGCGAGCCGCCAAACAAGTACTCATCGCCCTCCTGGTAGTAAGCGACGGTGTAATCCATGACCCAGTCGGTGAGCGCCGCTCCCGCCACGGCAGCCTTCCATATACGATAGTGTCCGGTCAGCCATGTCGTCATGTAACCGCCGTACGACCAGCCGCTGACGCCGATGCGGTTCCGATCGACGATGCCGAGTTTCTGCACGGCCGACACGCCGGCCATCACGTCATTGCCGGGACCCGCTCCGGTGTCGCGAAAGATTGCGTGCTGATAGGCATCACCGAGATTGTTGCTGCCGCGATAGTTGGGCTGAAACACGATAAAACCCGCTGCCGCCAATAGTTGCGGCAGCGGCGAAAATCTTACCGTCGATGTGCCGGTCGGCCCCCCGTGGATCACCAGCACCATGGGATACTGATGTCCGGCCTGAAATCCGACCGGGTAGGTCAATACGCCATCCTCGGCAAACCCTTGAGGTCCGCGCCATTCGATCGCAGTGACTCGGCCGAGTGAGATCTGGTCGACAAACGCGTTCAGGTTGGTGATACGCCGCGGCTTGGCATTCAAATCATCCAACACGTACAACTCGTTGGGATGGGTCGGAGTGCTGCCGACGAATGCCACCGCACCGGTCTTGGCCACACTGAAATCCCGGCTGACCTCGACTTCTCCGAGAGCCAACGGTTTCGCAGCGCCTTGCAACGGTTGTTCCCAGAGCGCTGAGCGTGCTCCATCGAAGCCCTCCAGCAGCAGACCCTTGCCATGGGGCAGCCAGCGGTAGCCGTCGACATTGCGGGCCAGCAGTCGCGTCACGTCGCGAACACCGCCGTCGATCGCCACGTACACCGCATTCCCGTTGTTCTGGTCGCCGTCGCGAGGGCGCAGATACGCAAGGGCGCCCCCACCGGGCGCGTACGCCGCCATGTCCGCACCCTCGGCGGGCACGACGGTGCGCATCGCGCCGTCGTTCACATCCACCAAAGAGATCACCGAGTGAAACGACGGTCCCCAGTACGGCCCGGGATATCGTGTGAACGCGATGCTTCGGCCGTCGCGGCTCCACTCGGGCTCGGGCGCCGAGTCGAGCTGGTCAGTTTGCAGGCTGAACGGACCTTGGGTGAGGCGCCTTGCCGCACCGCCGGTGCTTGGAACCACCCACAGGTGGCTTGGGGATAGCGCGGCGCGCGTCAGAAAATGGTTGTCGGTAACTTGGAACGCGTCGTCGTGCTCTTTGACCGCCTTCGCGTTGGCCGGTTCGTCGGCGGTGACGAAGGCAATCTCATTTCCATCCGGACTCCACGCGAATGCATCGACGCCTTTGGCGGCATCCGTCACGCGGATGGGATCACCGCCGTCCATCCGCATGACGAAAATCTGAGACTGTCGTTCCGAATCGTCTTCGCCGCTTCTCTGGGGAGATGAGCCGGTGGCGACGGTCGCTTCGGCATGCGGCGCCGAATCTTCGGCCAGAAAGGCCAACCGGGAGCCATCCTCCGACCACCGTGGGGAGGAAATCCCGGTGCGCTTCCAGGTCACCGCGCGCCGCGCGCCCGTGCCGGCATCGACGATGTCGATCTCTTCTCGAGCCTTGTCCGCCTTCCAGTCCGGCGTCGAAACGATCACCGCGATCTGCTTGCCGTCGGGAGAAATGCTGACATCGCTCAGGCTGACGATCCGCTGCAGATCCTCCAGCTGGAAGGCCACGGTGGCGGCAAACACCCGCCCTGACTGGGTCAACGCCAGGGCGCACCAGAGTGTCGTGTAGCAGAGTGTCGTACAGAACCGCCGATTCATTTTCCAAAGGGCTCCTGCTTTGTGGGTTGCCGATGGTCGCGGACTCCGCCACGATTGGCAACCATCATGAGCTGGCAGCCCGGCTGACTCACGGGCGCCGTCACGAGCGCGACCCCCCAATCGAGCGGTTTGCGGCGCTCAATTCATGAGCGCCTTAGGCGTGCTGCGCGGACGCCAAGATCACCCGCCGCTGTCCGGGAGCCGGTAGCCGTTCCCGAGGGTTTGGATCTACACTGCACGATCTTACGCCCGAGCCCGTTCACCCATGACGTCGGTCATCAATTCAACAGGAATCCATCAATGAAGCATCGACAACTCGGCCAAAGCGGTTTGCAAGTCTCGGCCATCGGCTTCGGCGCCATGGGGATCAACTTCGCCTATGGTCCGGCGCTCGAAAAAGACAGCGCCATTTCACTGCTGCGCGCCGCTTTTGATCACGGCGTGACCTTCTTCGACACTGCCGAGGCCTACGGCCCGTTCACGAACGAGGAAATCGTCGGGGAAGCCTTGACTCCGATTCGCGATAAAGTCGTGATCGCGACCAAGTTCGGTTTCAAGAACGGTGACCCCGGCGCCGGCATGGACAGCCACCCGGAGCGTATTCGGGCGGTCGCGGAGGCCGCGCTCAAGCGGCTGAAGACCGACCGCATCGATCTGTTCTATCAGCACCGGGTCGATCCGAACGTGCCCATGGAGGAAGTGGCCGGCACGGTCAAGGACCTGATCCGCGAAGGGAAGGTCAAGCATTTCGGCCTGTCCGAGGCGGGTGTTCAGTCGATCCGACGGGCGCATGCGGTGCAAGCGGTGGCGGCCATCCAGAGTGAATATTCGCTGTGGTGGCGGGCGCCGGAAGCCGACGTGCTGCCGCTGTGCGAGGAACTGGGGATCGGATTCGTACCCTTCAGTCCGCTCGGCAAGGGATTTCTGACGGGCAAGATTGACGACAAGACGACCTTCGCCAAGGACGATTTCCGCAACATCGTTCCGCGCTTCACGCCCGAGAACCGCAAGTCGAACGAGGTGCTGGTCGATCTCATCGGCTCGATTGCGGCGACCAAGCAAGCCACTCGGGCGCAGATTGCAATCGCGTGGCTGCTGGCGCAAAAACCTTGGATCGTGCCGATTCCGGGAACCACCAAGCTTGCGCGCCTGACTGAAAACGTAGGTGCCGCCGATGTGGAGTTGACCGTCGGCGACTTGCGCCGAATCGGCGATGCCTTGGGCAGGATCACGGTGCAAGGCGAGCGCTATCCCGCGAGCCTCGCCGCGCGCGTGGGCCGATGAGGAATACTGCTCCGGCCCGCGGCGAGACTGCGCTACGCGCGACTGCACTGCGGCCGAGACCGCGCTCGAGACTGCACTCATAGCTAGCGTCGCGCGCAATTCATCGACCACCCCGTGACATGAGCTAACGAATTGCCTGTCCATGTCTTCGCGGTGGTGCTGTTCGCTGCTCTGCTGCACGCCTCATGGAATGCCATCGTGAAGCGGGGGACCGACCAATTCCTCACTACGGTGATGGTGACCGCGGCGGCCGCCTGCGTGGCGGCAGTCACACTGCCGTTCCTGAGCGGGCCTCAACGGGCGAGCTGGCCCTGCATTGCCTGGTCCGCGCTGTTTCAAATCGTCTATTTCCTGCTCATCGCGCGCACCTATCGAGTGGCGGACATGAGCCGGACGTATCCGCTGATGCGAGGAACGGCACCCCTCCTGGTGGCGCTCGTATCGGTGTTCCAAGCAGGCGATGCCTTGTCGCCCATCGCATGGAGCGGCATTGTCGGGATCTGCGTCGGAATCTTCAGTCTGGCCATCGGCGGTAAGCTCGATCAACGCCAAGGCGTATACCTTGCACTCCTGAACGCGTTCGTGATTGCGGGGTACACATTGATCGACGGCTTTGGCGTGAGGCGGTCCGGAGCGCCCGCCGCATACACCCTCTGGGTCTTTCTGTTGACAGGCGTGCCGCTCACGCTCTGGACATTGATCGGGCAACCCAACAGATTTATTGCGTACATTGTCCGGCACTGGCGCGCCGGCTCCGTCGGAGGTGTCGGCGCAACCGCCTCGTACGGCTTGGCGCTGTGGGCGATGACCATGGCACCGATAGCGGTGGTGGCCGCCCTTCGAGAAACGTCCATTTTGTTCGGGACGATGATCGCCGGCTACGTGCTGAAGGAGCACATCGGGGTACGCCGAGTGCTCGCCGCTTGCATCATCGCGGGTAGTGCAGCCGTTCTCAGAATGGGCTGATTACGGCACGGGTCTAGAGCCGGCGTATCGAGGATGATCGTTCTGCGCAGACACGCGTGGGTTTGTTCATTATGCTTGGTTTACCTGTCCATTTCGGCGCGAGCGCGATGAACGATCCTGAACCTTGCGGCGGCCTGCGCCACAGCTTGCGACAGCGGCACATGACCATGATTGCCCTCGGCGGAGTCATCGGCGCCGGTCTGTTCGTCGGCAGCGGGGTGGTGATCAAGGCGGCCGGACCTGCGGCCGTCGTGTCCTTTGCGATCACCGGCCTGTTGGTCGTGTTGGTGATGCGAATGCTCGGTGAAATGGCGGTGGCGTTGCCCGCCGTCGGTTCGTTCTACGAATACGCGCGCCTCGCCTGGCTGGACCGGCCCCTGATCGGCGAGTTGGCGGGTTTTCTGACCGGCTGGATGTATTGGTACTTCTGGGTCATCGTCGTGGCACTCGAGGCGGTCGCGGGCGCCGGGTTGGTGCGCTTCTGGTTGCCGAACGTCCCGGGCTGGCTCATCAGTCTGGGCGTCATGCTGCTGCTCACCGTCACGAATCTCACTTCGGTGAAGTCCTACGGCGAGTTCGAGTTCTGGTTCGCGTCGATCAAGGTCGCGGCGATCGCGGTGTTTCTGTTGCTGGGCGGCGTGTATGTCATGGGGCTTTGGCCGGGAGTCCCCCAGAGCGTCGTCAATTTGACGGCACACGGCGGCTTTGCTCCAAACGGCATTCTCCCCATCTTCACCGGGGCGGTGGCGGCCACCGGCTTTTATTTCGGCGCCGAGATCGTCACCATCGCGGCGGCCGAGGCGGCTGAGCCCGCCAAAGCGGTCGCGCAGGCGACCAACTCCGTGATCACGCGTGCTCTGGTTTTTTACGTTGGCTCCACTTTGTTGGTGGTGTGCCTGGTGCCGTGGAACTCGGCGGCAACCGCCACGCCGTATGTGAGCGCGCTGCATGCAATGGGCATCCAGGGCGCGGCGCAGATCATGAACGCCGTGGTCCTGACGGCTGTGTTATCGGCGCTCAATTCCGGTCTGTACGCCTCATCGCGGATGCTGTTCGCGCTGACCGGGCGCGGCGATGCGCCGCGGGGCCTGGCCAAGCTCAGCCGCAATGGCGTGCCCACCCGGGCGATACTGCTCGGCACGCTATTCGGCTACGGCGCCGTGATCATGTCCTACGTATCGCCGGACACGGTGTTTGCCTTTCTGGTGAATTCGTATGGAACCGTTGCGATATTCGTCTACGTGCTGATTGCGGTCTCGCAACTGCGCTTGCGCGCGCGCTTCGAGAAGGAGGATCCGGCGCGGCTTCGACTGCGGATGTGGGCGTATCCGTTCCTCACGTATGTGGCGATCGTCGGCATGCTCGCCATTCTGCTTGCCATGGCGGCGATCCCCGAGCAGCGGACACCGCTGCTGTTCGGCGTCATCAGTCTGGGCATTTTGCTGGTGGGATTCGCCGCCCGCATGCGCTTCGGCAGCGCGAGGCCGATCACACAGGGCGATCGCCGATCACAGTGGCGCGATGCATGACGCGCCGTTCGGGAAGGTAGTCCGCGACCGCGTAATGGTGCGTGATGCGGTTGTCCCAGAACGCCACGTCGTCCACGGTCCAGTGCCAACGCAGCGTGAATTCGGGACGTGCGGCGTGGGCGAACAGAAATGCCAGCAGCGCATCGCTTTCCCTGGCGCTCACTTCATGGATCCGGGTGGTGAAGCCCTCGTTCACAAACAGGCTTTTCCGCCCTGAGACAGGGTGAGTACGCACCACCGGGTGGGTTACCGGCGGATGTTTCGCGACCGCGCGCTCGTAGCGCTCCTTGAACTTCGGGTCCTCACCCCACCGGCCGGCGGGAAACGACTTGACCACGGAGTGCTCGGCGCTCAGTCCCTCGAGCAGACGCTGCATGGGCGCGGACAGTGCCTCGTACGCCGCGCGATTACTCGACCAAAGAGTATCGCCGCCGACGCTCGGAAGCTGCTTTGCCGCCAGGATGCCGGCCAGCGGCGGGGTCGGGCTGAAGGTCACGTCGGTGTGCCAGTTGTCATTGTCGGGCAGAAAGTCGCCGTGCGTATCGATCAGCATGATCTGCGGCAACTCTGGCAGCACGGGGTAGATTGGATGAATGTGCAATTCGCCGAAGCGCGCCGCGAACCGGCACTGCTGCTGAGGGGTGAGCGGTTGCCGGCGGAAGAACAGGATTTGGTGCTCGACCAGAAGTTCGCCGAGCCGGTCGATCGCCTGCTGCGGCAATTCGTCGGCAAGATTGACGCCATCGACGATGGCGCCCAAGGCGGGAGTCAGACGGGAGATGCCAATGCTCATGGATGGTGGCAGTCGGGGCGGTGCTGGTGGCAGTTGGGGCGGCGCGGACGGTGCAGCCCTTGGCAGTGCCGTTCAGGCCGACAAGGCACTGCGCCGCCCGGGCGACGGAGCCCAGTAGAGTGCGCCTTTGCGAACGTAGTCGATCACCACCTGCCGGGTATTCGGCGGCAGCCGGGCGTGCTCGGCTGTCCAGCGCCAGCGAGCGCCCGCGGCGTCGCTTTCCAGGGCATGCCAGCCGTGGGCAAACGCCGCATCATCCTCGAGAGATAGCGCGGCGCCATCGAGTTCCACGCGTACTACGCAGATGCCGAGGGAGCGTCCATCGTCGCTCTGCGGCTGCATGTGCTCGGGGGTGAAGCAACGGCTTCGCAGTTCAATCGCCGCGCCTCCCGCCGGCAAAGTGAATTCCAGTCGCGTCGCGTCCAGCTGCGGCTCGGCGCGCTGCCCGTCCACCAGCAGGTGCACATCGGCTTCCTGCGTCATCAGGTAGCCGAGCGCCTGGGCACGAGCGAGCAATGCCGCCTTGGCGCGGTGCAGAGCCGGGCCCTCGAGAACCAACGGCACGCAGGTATCCGCCCAGTGCTTGGGCTTGAAGTCCGGATACGCCTCAATAAAGACCCCGCCGTTCGCGAAGGCCGTACGGTTGCCCGTGTCGAGATAACTCTCGGTGGGCAAGCCCTCGGTGAGCAGCACGTCGTGGCTGTCGAGTTCCACGTGCCAGTATTCGAGCTTCTCTCGCGGCACCTGGACAATGGTCGCGCCGTTGACGAGTTTCGCCGCTTGGATCAGCACGCCATCCACCAAGATCGCGTGGCCGGGGCTCACCCAGAGGTCGGCCGACGGCCGATTCTCGGCGAAGGCGCCCGCCTTGACACAGATCGGCCAGACGAGCGTCGGGTCCTGATAACGGTTGCAATCAATCGCCCGGTGGCCCAGCCAGCGCACCGCGCGCGATTCGCCGGAGACGGTCAACACCGGTGCGCCTATATCCAAGTTCTCGACGCAGACCGGTCCGTCAGGTGTCGTGATGCGCGTGCCGGATACCAGGCATGCGTCGCCGCCGCCGCCGCCCGTGCCGCCACCGCCGCCGCTGCCCCCGGAGATCGCCACCAAGTTTGGAAGCACGGCCGACATACGCCACCCTTGATGAGTAATTTATGCCCGAACATATCATTCACACCCGATGTCGTAAAGTTACACCCCGATATCGTAAAATCGCGGGGGACGCTCACGATTCAGGCCGGATATTTGGTTGAGATGGTCGGCGGGCTGCTTGAGCTCGTCAGAGCTGCGGGAGCTCGTCAGCGGCGTTCGAGATTGTCCGCCTGTGCGGGCGCTGCATCCTGCCATCCTCCGCCGAGCGCCTTGTAGAGCCGGACGAGATCGGTGCTTTGGGTGAGCTGCCCCTGCGCCACTTGCTGGCGCGCCTGAACCGCTTGCAGCTGCACGGTGAGCACCGTGATGTAGGTGATCAGGCCGTGTTGGTACGCGTCGAGATCCACTTGCAGCGCTCTTTGCGCGGCGCCGGCGGCCTCCTTGAGCGCGGCGACGCGTTGCGCATCGTGCTCGAGATTGTCCAGCCCGTCCTCGACCTCCTGCAGCGCGTTCAGCACCGTCTTGCGGTAGCTGAGAGCCGCCTCGGCCGCCTTCGCCTTGGAGAGCCGTATGTTCGCGACCAGAGCGCCGCCTTGGAAGATCGGCACCGAGACCGTCGGCGCAAAGGAATAGAAATGGCTGTCCCAATCGAACAAATAGCCGGTGCCCAAATTGCGCAGCCCAAGGGTGCCCGACAGCGATACGTCGGGAAACACCGATGCCACCGAGATCCCGATCTGGGCCGTGGCGGCGTGCAGCGACGCTTCCGACTCCCGGATGTCGGGGCGCCGGCGCGCCAGTTGCGACGGAATGCCCACCGGCACCGCGGAGGGCATGGGCGGCAGATCGCCCACTTCGCCGAACTCGCCGTCGAGCGCCGCCGGGGCCTCGCCGATCAGCACCGCCAATGCGTGCCGGGATGCGGCGATGGTCTGCGCATAGGGCGGCAGTTGCGATTGCAAATTTGCCAGTTGCGATCTCGCCGATTCGACGTCCGCTTCTCCCGCCAAGCCGTGCTGGTACCGGCTGCGCGTCAGATCGAGCACATCCTGCTGCGCGGCGACCTGCTCGCCGGTGATCCTGTCCAGCAATTGAGCGGCACGCAGCTGCAGATAGTTCTGCGCCACCTCCGCTTCCAGGGACACCAGCAAATCGTTGCGCGCCTCGATGGCGACGGTCTTGCCGGCATCGGCAGCCTCGACGGAACGCCGCACCTTGCCGAACAAATCCAACTCCCACGACGCATCGAAGCCTAGTTGCACCAGACTGATCGGCTTTTCCAGGGATCCGATCAAATTCTGTTCCGTGGCCGAGGTCGTGGCGCCCTGGGCGATGTGCTGGGATTTCAGGATTCCTGCGAGTCCGAGCTGTTCACGGTTCAAACTGGCATTGGCCGCAAGGCTGGGCAGCCCTTGCGCACGCGCCGACTGCACCTGGATCCTGGCCTCGACGATTCTCACGTAGGCGGCTTGCAGGTCGAGATTGCCGGCGATGGCGCGCTTCTCCAGTGAATCCAATTCGGGGTCGTGAAATTCCTGCCACCAGAAGGAGCCGGCGGCCGGCTCCCCGGCGAGGGGCGGCACATCGGTCTTGGCTGCGCCGGCAAAGTGATCCGGCACCGGTGCATCGGGGGCGGTGAAGTTCGGACCCACCTTGCACGCCGCGAGCAGGCTCGCCGCGAGCAGGCTTGCAAGGAACAGTGGCAGGAGCCGGGACGGGCGCATCAGTGGGCTCCTGCGCCGCCGGCGGCTTTCTTGATCGGCGAGAACAGGAAGGTGAAGGGGATGAACAGAAAGGCGCCGATGGCGAAGAACAAAAACACATCCATGTAGGCGAGGAGACTCGCCTGCAACAGGAGGGCCTGATAGGTCTGCGAAAGCGCGGCCCGCGTCGCATCGCCGGTGAAGCTGCCCAAGTTGCGGATGGCCGCGGTGAGCTGCGCCAGGGTGTTGCGGAAATTGACGTCCGTGGAGCCCAGATGGCCGGAAAGATACGCCATATGGGTCTGCGTGCGGGACGTGATGGCGGCGGTCGACAGGGAGATCCCGACCGATCCCGCGACGTTGCGGAACATGGTGAACAGCGCCGTCGCATCGCTCTGCAGGCGTTGCGCAATCGTCTGATACGCGAGCACGCTGACCGGCACGAACAGAAACGCCAGGCAGAGGGTTTGCGAAATGCGCAACATCACCAAGTGCCGGAAATCGATGTTCGGCGCGATATGGCGTGAATACAGCAGTCCGGTGCCCATCAGTACGAAACCAAAGGAGGCCAGATAGCGCGTCTGCATCCGCGGCATGATGAACGCTATCAGAGGGATGAATAAAATCACCATCAGGGCCCCAGGGCTCAATACCAGTCCGGCCAGGGTCGCCGTATATCCCAGGTGCTCCTGCGCGAGCTGCGGTACCAGCACGTTGCTGCCGTACAGCACGGTCGCGAATACCGAGATCGCCGCACATCCCAGCGCGAAATTGCGGTCTTTGAGCACCCGGATGTCGACCACGGGCTTGCGTGCATACAGCAGCCAGCCGATCGTGAAGGACACGCTGATGGCGGCGCACGCCGCCATGGCACGGATGAACGGCGAGGAGAACCAATCATCGTCCTCGCCGCGATCCAGCATGATTTGAAAAGAGGCGAAGGTCAGGGCAATCAGACTGATGCCGACGTAGTCGATCGATGCCTTACCCTCCTGCTTCTTGACCCAGGGGGGGTCCTCGACCAATGCGATCACCGCGAATGTCGTCAGGACGCCTATCGGTATGTTGATCAGGAACACCCAGCGCCAGCTGAAGCTATCGGTGATCCATCCGCCCAGGGTGGGACCCAAGACGGGCGCGACGATGGTCGCCAGGGCGGTGAGCGAGAAGGCGCGTCCGCGCTGATTCGGCGGAAATGTGTCGAGGATGATCGATTGCTGGTTGGGTTGCAGGCCGCCGCCGAAGAACCCTTGCGCGATGCGAAACACGATCAATTGCGACAGGTTGCTCGCGATGCCGCAAAGAAAAGAACAGGCCGTGAATGAGATGATGCAAATGACGAAGTAGCGCTTGCGCCCGATCAGGCGCCCGAAGAATCCTGAAATCGGCAGGACGATGCTGTTCGCCACCAGGTAGGAGGTCAATGCCCAGGTCGCCTCGTCATAGCTCGCGGAGAGCGACCCGGCGATGTGCGGCAAAGCCACATTGACGATCGTCGTGTCGAGCACCTCCATGAAAGCCGCAAGCGTGACCACGACCGCGATCAGCCAAGGGTTGCCCTTCGGCCGCCAGTTCTGCTCCTCTGCCGATGCTGTCATTGCAGATGGACGACCGGCGACACCGACAGCCCCAGCGGCAGCGGCCGGTTCGGATCAAGACCGCTGTCGATGACGATCTTGACGGGAATGCGCTGCACTATCTTGACGAAGTTGCCGGTGGCGTTTTCGGTGGGAAACTCGGAGAAGCGCGAGCCGCTGCCGTACTGAATGCTCTGCACATGCCCCTCGAGCTTGTAGCCGGGGTAGGCATCGACCTTGATGTCGACCTTGTTGCCCGGCCGCAGGCGCCCGAGCTGGGACTCCTTGTAGTTCGCGGTGATCCATACGGCGGGCGTTACGAGTTGGAACATGACCTGTCCCGCCGTCACGTAAGCACCCAGTTGTACGCTGCGTACCGTGACGAAGCCGTCGGATGGCGCGCGAATTTCCGTGTAGCCCAGATTCAGACCCGCCTGATCCAGTTGCGCCTGCGCCTGCTGAATCGCGGCCGTGCGTTCCGCCACGGTATCGGCCGCCTGTTGAACCTGCTCGGGCACCAGTTCGGCGATCGCGACCTGCGCCTTCGCGGTTCGCAGGTTCGCCAGCGAACCCTGCTGCTGACTGGTCGAGGAGTCGATGCTCTCCTGCGTCGTGGCGCGCCGGTCGACCTGGTGCTGACGCTCGAATGACGACTGTGCCAATGCCAGGGAGGCGAGCGCCGCTTGCTGCTGCGCCTTCGCCGACTCCAATTGCGCGGGATACTGCACGCGCGCGATGCGCAGGGCATCCTTGGCCGACGTCAATTGGGCTTCGGCGAGCGCCAGTTGCGCCTGGGCCTGTGCTTGGGCCGTCAGATAGTCCCGCGGATCGATGCGCACCAGCAAATCGCCCTTTCGAACCTCCGTGTTGTCGTTGACGTAGAGTCCGACCACGTAGCCCGACACCTTCGGAACCATGCTCACGGAATTGCCGTCGGTGTAGGCATCGTCCGTCGACAGGTCGTTGCGCGTCGCGAACCAGAAGATGAACCCGATGATCCCGGCGACGACCACCACGATCGCCACGATGATCAGCGGCTTCTTGCTGCGCGGCGCGTCGGGCTTCCCGCCCTTTGCATCCGCCGGATCGCTTAATTGCGCAGCGGGGGCGGGATCAACGTGCGCTTCAGATTCGCCGACAGCCATACATACCTCGCGGCAGCTCGAGTTTCCTGCCCATGGGAGCGATCTTCGCCAATTCCCTTGACCCAGGTCAAGCAGGCGCTTTAAATATATCTTTGAAACACACGTTTGAAAAGACTTTGAAACATTTACAGCGCAGCACAGCCGAGCCGCACGATCCGACGCGTGAACGATTGTTGCACTCGGCCGCGGCGATATTCGCCGACATGGGCTATCACGCGGCAACCACCCGCATGATCTGCGTGCGCGCGCGCGCCAATGCGGCCGCGGTCAACTATCATTTCGGGGACAAGCTCGGACTGTACACCGCGGTATTGAAGGACGTGGTCACGGCGAAGCAAGCGTCGCTGCCGATTCCGGAGGCGACGGGCGGCGAAGCCGAAGCGGCGCTGCGAAAATACATTCACGCGATGCTGGAGAATCTCAGCACCCGGGACTCGGCGGACCTCTACCCGCGGCTCATGGCGCACGAACTGTCCCAGCCGACGCCCGGCCTTGCCTATCTCGTGGCGAAAATCGTCCGTCCGCGCACTCAAATGCTCTGCGAGCTGATTGCGCGGCTGACCGGGCGCTCCGCGACGTCCCGGGAAACGCAACTCTCGGCGCAGACCATCATAGGGCAAATCCTGCACTACGTTCACGCGCGCGCCGTGCTCAAGATGTTGTGGCCCACGTGGCCGCAGAATGCGGCCGCGCGCCGTACCATCGCGTCGCACCTGACCGAGTTTTCCTTGGCGGCGCTGCGCGGCGTGCAGCCGGAGCGTGGCCGCGGGCGCAAGACGGCGCGCCCGACCGGCGCGAAGGTGAGGCGGGGAGGCTAGGGCGGCAGCGGCGGAAACGGTGCGGCTGGGACGCGCGAGGGCTGCGCGGAGGGCTTGCGCCGGCGGACCGCAGTGCGCCGGGCCAGCGCGAGGACGCGGAGCGGCTGGTGCGGCCGCGCGGAGGGCTTACAACGCGTCGTTCGCCGGTTCGAGCCGCAGCACGCGACCGTCGTCTTCGTCGGTACAGACGTACAGATAGCCGTCCGCCGGCGCGCGCACGTCGCGGATGCGCCAATGCCGGTCGCTGAGCAGTTGTTCCTGGCCGATGACGTTGCCGCGCGCATCGAGATGGATGCGGCGCAGATGTTTGAGCGCCAGGGCACCCGCGAACAGATCGCCGTCCCAGGCCGGGAACTTGTCGCCGCGATACATGGCAAGACCCGAGGGCGCGATCGACGGGGTCCAATAGATCACCGGCTGCTCGAGCCCGGGGCGCTGGGTATAGGGCGAGACGTAGGCGCCGGAATAATCCATGCCGTACGTGATCACGGGCCAACCGTAGTTCTTGTGCGCCACGATGACGTTCACCTCGTCGCCGCCGCGCGGTCCGTGCTCCGTTTCGTAGAGCAGGCCGCGCGGCGCATCGAACACCAATCCCTGCGGGTTGCGATGGCCCCAGGTATAGATTTCCGGGCGCACCGACGCCTGTCCGATGAACGGATTGTCCCGCGGCACGCTCCCGTCCTCGTTCAGACGCACGATCTTGCCCAGATCGGAGCTCAAGTCTTGGGCCTTCTCGCGATACTCGAAGCCCTCGCCGATCGTCAGCGCGAAGCTGCCGTCGGGGAGGAACGCCAGTCGCCCGCCGTAGTGATTATTCGTATCTTTCAAGGGCATGGCTTGGAAGATCACCTGCAAATCCACGAGCGCGCCACCGTCGAAGCGGGCGCGCGCGACCTGCGTGCCGTTGGCCGCCGTCGTTCCCGCCGCGTAGGTGAGGTAGACGATCCGGTTCTGGTCGAAATTTGGATGCAGTACGACGTCGAACAGTCCGGCCTGGCTGCCGGTATGCACCGCCGGCACGCCCGAGATCGGCTGCGGCAGCAATGTGCCGCGCCTGATCAGGCGCAGCCGGCCGGCGCGCTCGGTCACCAGCATCGACCCGTCCGGCAAGAACGCCATCGACCACGGATGATCGAGCCCCTTGGCGATCTCGGTGACCTTGTATCCGCTGGTGACCATGGGGGCTACGCTAGGCGGGGGCGGCGGTGCGCGCTCGGATCCCAACGTCTCCTCGGCCCTCGCGCAGCAGACCTCGGCCCTCGCGCAGCAGACCGCGCCCGCCACCAATGCCGCGAATATTGATGTCACGACGCGCGTCGGACTCTCCTGATCGGAATGTTCATCCGGTACGATAGTCTCGATGTTCGCGAGGCCACCGGCAAATTGCGCGGCGTTGCAGCCTGGCGGACTTGGCAGGTGGTCGCGAGGCAGTGGGTCCTTGGCCAGATCGGTGCGAACGGGGGGAGCATAGTGGGTTGGGGGAGGGTCATGCTGCGTCGAGTCGTCGCATTCGTGATTGCCGCGGCCGTGATGGTGGTGCTGGGTTCAGCGGCGCATTCGTACTTTGTGCAGCAGGCTTGGGCGTCGGCCGCGGGCCTTGCCGATGGAACGGCACCCGCGGCAATTCCGTTCTTCGATCGCATTGACTGGGCGGCGCACGACCTACTGCACATGATCCGCTCTTACGCTTCCTGCACGTCGGTTGCGCTGCTCATCGCATTTCTCGCCGCCGGGGCACTGGCCCGTTTCACGGGTTTTCGCCTGCTGCTCTTCGCACTCGCGGGCGCGCTCGCGATTTTCGTGATGTTCACCGCCCTGAAGCTGTTCCTAGGGACGGTCGGTATCTTCGGCGCGCGCGGGCCGCTCGGCCTCGCGGCGCAAATGGGCGCCGGAGCGGTCGCGGGCGTGCTGTTCGCCCGGCTCACCAGGCGCGACTCTCATTCGGCCGCGAGCGCGTTGGCGCGGGTCAACAGATAGTCCTGGCGGACGATGTTGCTCGAATAGTAAGGGGCGGCCAGGGCTTCGAACTCGGAACGAAAACCCGCGAGTTTCTTCGGGTCCGCGGCAAGCCTCTCGACGAGCTTTTGCACCGGACCGACCGAATTCTCGATGGCGCTGCGGAAGTGTTCGATGCTGAGAGCCGGGACGGCCATGATGCCGCGCTCGAACAGCGGCGGGCCGAAGTGGGTGCGTAATCGCTCGGCGATGATCGAAGGGTTGCCCCATTCCTGCGGAGGGTGCGCATCCGGCGGGGGCGGCGGCGAATTGCGGCCCACGAAGCTGAAGAGTCGGCCGGTGAAGTGTTCCGGCGGCCAGGTCGCGAAGGCGATACGGCCAGTGGGTTTGAGGACGCGGCGCATTTCCGCGATCACGAGGTCGGGCAGAGGGGCGAACATGTGGCCGAATTGGCTCAGCACGACGTCGAAGGCACCCTTCGAATAGGGCAGGTGCTCGGCATCGCCTTCGGTCCATGCGATCTTCGGCTGCCGCGCGATCTTGGCGTTCTCGCGCGCCACTGCGAGCAGTTCCGGGGTGAGATCCAACGCCGATACCGCCGCGCCGGCGCGGGCTGCGGTGATGGCGACGACACCCGTGCCCGTGCCGACGTCGAGCACCGCCTCGCCTGCGCGTACGTCGGCAAATTTCACCAGGTGGCCGGCGACCGGCGTGGTAAAGATGGCGGTCGGCGCAAATGATGCCCACATTGCGCGCTGTTGAGTCTTCAGCTCGGCAAACGGGTCTGGGTTCATAGTGGTTTCCCGCGAGAAACGCCGGCCTTCAGGCCGGCGGGTATGGCGACGCGCGGCGCTGCGTCTCCTGCGTTGCGGGATTATAGCCGCGAAGCCGGCGGATTTAACGTAATTTGCGGCGCGCTAACGCCTGAGGGCGCGACGGCTCGGCTGCACTTCCTCGGCGCAACTGCACACCGCCACTTCGCGCCGAACATCATTGGCCATGTAGGTCGCTATCAGATCCAGCACGGCCTCCGAGACGGTGCGGGCGCGAACGACTCTCAGCATTTCGCCTGTGCTACAGGTGACAGTGCCACCACGAACGGTCGGGCACGTGAGGGTATGCAGCATCGTCACCGGCGGTGATTGCTTGATCTGAGCTTGGAACTTGTACATCGTGACTGACCCTCTCGTGGCATTCCAATCGCAGTCGACGACTCAGCCGCTTATGTCACACACGGCGTGAACCAATCGACATTCCGGAGGATATGTTAAGCAGGGTAGGGAGCGGCGTACCACTGTCTGTCGATGACGACATATCTGCCGCATGCGTAAGTCGCGCAGCGCGTGCCGCGCAGAGGAACCAAAAACAGGCTCGGAGGTTACGGCGCTTTCGCCGGCTGTTTGGCGTCCGCGGGGTGAAGCACGTTGAACTTCGTGCCATTCGAGGCAACGTAATCGCCCAGCTGCATGCCGGCCGGACAGGCGCTCACGTATTTGCTGTCGCTGACGATCAGTGTGTCTTTGTCTTCCCGGCGGACCTCCGAATGGACCGCCGTTGCGCTCGTGGCCACCGTGGTGACCGTGCTCTTGATGGGCTTTTCATCGGCAAATTTGCATTCTCGATGCTCGATGGTCGTGGCACCGTTTTGCACCGTGCCGGTGCGTTTGCACGGCGGATTGGGTGCCTTGAATTGCTTGTCGAAAAGCGTTTGCAACAGCGCCGTACTGGTACACATGGTTCCCGTCTGATTGGGGATCGCCGGGTCGCCCAAATTGGTGGTCGTCGACCACAGTCCCTCCTTGATGACCGGCACGTCGCCCGCGTGCGCGGCGCAGTTCAGCAGGCCGCACGTCACAATTCCGGACAAGAATTTCGGTACCTTCATGAGAGAGCATTATGCTTGATCCGGCCCATCGGGGACGCTATAAATCGTGCAAGTCGCCGTGAATGACGCCACGGCGGAACGGAAGCTCGAGGGTCGGCCGCAATGAAGTGCCCAGCCGTGCGATAATGCTTGGGGCAACGGTAAACACATGCTGAAATCGGAGGCGTTCTGAAGAAGCCTGTTCAATCGCCTTCCACGGCGTCGCTGGGCTTCGGGATCCTGCCCTTTGAGAAGCCATCGGAGCGCCGCGGCAACGCGGACCGGCCCGAGGCGAAGCAAGCCGCTAGAATTCTGGTAGTTGATGAGGATCCCACCTTGCGCCGCGTCATGGTGACGCGGCTCGGCGCCGCGAATTACTCGGTGGAAGCCGTCGGCGACCCACAGGCGGCTCTCGACGCCTGCGGGCTATTTCGCCCGCACCTCGTCATCATCGAGCTGCACAGGAGCGATGCGCCGGGCGGGCTCGGCCTTCTCAAGGAGATCAAAAGCCAGTGGCCGAACCTGGCCGTGATCGTCCTGACCTCTCACGGCACCATACCGGAGGCCGTGCAGGCCACTCAATCCGGGGCGTTCTCCTACCTGGTGAAGCCGGTCGCCAAGGATGAATTGCTGGGACACGTGGAGCGGGCGACCGCCATTACGTCCCCCACCTTGAGCGAGAGCGAATGGCGGGAGAATATCCTGGCGCGTAGTGCGCTCATGCAAGACCGTCTCGGGGTCGCCAACCGCGCCGCGAGCACCGACGAGCCGGTTCTGCTGACGGGCGAATACGGCACCGGCAAGGAGCTTCTGGCCCGTGCCATACATGCCGCAAGCGCCCGTCGCCGCATGCCGTTCGTGACTTTCTCGTGCCGTAGAAGCGCCGATCGCACGCTCGACATAGAACTGTTCGGTGAGCAGGCCGGCCAAGCCGGTACCTCAGGATTGCCGCGCGACGGTGCCTTGCAGCATGCCCGCGGTGGGACGCTGCTGTTGGAGGATATCGGCGAATTGCCGCTCGAGTTGCAAAGCAGACTGTCCTACGTGCTGGCAAGTTCCGTGGCGCCGGCCGCCGTTGCTCGTCTGATCTGCACGACGTCGCGCGACCTGAAACTGCTGACCGACTCGGGATCATTCCTGCGGAATTTGTATTATCAGATCAACATTCTGCCGATCGAGATACCCGCGCTCGGCCGCCGCCGCGAGGATATTCCGCTCTTGGTGTCGCACTTCCTCGAGCAGGCCACCGAGCCCGGCGGCCAGAGGAAGATCTATTCCGCCGAAGCGATCGAGTTGCTGGCGACCACGGACTGGCCCGGAAACGTCCGCCAGCTGTTCGATGCGGTCAAGCAAAACGTCAAGCTCTCGCACGGCAAGATCATGACCCGGGAATTCGTGCAGCAGTCGCTGAACGAGCGACCGGCGAAAATACCTACCTACGCCGAAGCACGCGATCAATTCTCGCGCGAGTATCTCGCCGAGAATCTGCAGCGCACGTCGGGCAACGTGACCCAGGCCGCGCGTCTCGCGAAGCGCAGCCGGACGGATTTCTACAAGCTTCTCGCGCGCTACCGCCTGCAGCCCGAAGACTACAAGAGGTCGCCCTCCGCGGCGGCGGACGACCCGGATCGAGAGGAGCGCTGAGAGCGCGACGCGCGGGCGACACGGAGGGAGGCGCGATGCCGTCGCAGGCGGAGGTGATCCTCGAAACCCACGATCTGGTCAAGGTGTTCAAGGGATTCGTGGCCGTCGATGGGGTGTCGCTGCAGGTGCGGCGCGGGGAGATCCATGCGCTGATCGGGCCGAACGGCGCGGGCAAGACGACCTACTTCAATCTGCTCACGAAATTTCTGCAGCCGTCCTCCGGTACGATCAGCTATTGCGGCGCGAATATCACCCGGGACAAGCCCGCGGATGTGGCGCGCCGCGGGATCGTGCGCTCGTTTCAAATTTGCGCTGTGTTTCCGGAGCTCACGGCGCTCGAGAACGTGCGCGTGGCGCTGCAACGTCGTCTGCCCACGTCGTTCCGTTTCTGGCGCTCTGGGACCAGCCTCAAGATCCTGGATGATCGGGCGATGCGGCTGCTGGCTGACGTGCGGCTGGAGCCGTGGGCAGGCACGGTGGCTGCGGACCTGCCATACGGCCGCAAGCGCGCGCTGGAACTCGCCACCACCCTGGCGCTCGAACCTGAACTCATGCTGCTCGATGAACCGACCCAGGGCATGGGTCACGAGGATGTCGCGCACGTGACGGAGCTGATAAAACAGGTGTCCGTCAACCGCACGGTGTTCATGGTCGAGCACAATATGAGTGTCGTGTCATCCATCGCGGACACCATCTCGGTGCTGCAGCGGGGGCGAGTGATCGCGGCCGGCACCTATGCGGACGTGTCGAGAAATCCTCGCGTCGTGGAAGCGTATATGGGAACGGCGGCGGCCGAGCTGCCTGGAGCGTCGGTTGCTGAGCGGCCGCGTGGCCCTGTGGCACGGGATTCGTGACCACGGTGCTCGGCATTCCGCTGCCGGCGATCTTCGGGCAGCTGATGTTGGGGCTGGTGAACGGCTCGTTCTACGCGCTGTTGAGCCTGGGCCTCGCCGTCATCTTCGGATTGCTGGGCATCGTCAATTTCGCGCACGGCGCCTTTTACATGCTCGGTGCCTTTGCCGCGTACATGGGCCTGCAATTTCTGGGAATCAACTACTGGTGCGCGTTGTTGCTGGCTCCGCTGGCGGTGGGTCTGCTGGGGGTCGCCCTGGAGCGTCTGTTCCTGCGCCGCTTGTATGGACTCGACCCTCTCTACGGACTGCTCTTGACCTTCGGAATGGCGCTGATCGCCGAGGGTGTGATGCGCAGCTCGTTCGGTGCGTCCGGTAAGTCCTACCCCGTGCCGGCGCTGCTGCAGGGAGTGATCCAACTCGGCTTCATGGTGCTGCCGCTGTATCGGGCTTGGGTGATCGTGGCGTCGCTGACCGTCTGTGGCATCACGTGGTTCCTCATCGAGCGCACGCGCCTCGGGGCCGTGCTGCGCGCGGCCACCGAAAATGCGCCGCTGGTGCAGGCCTTCGGCATCAACGTGCCGCTGCTCGTGATGAGTACCTACGGCGCGGGTGTCGCACTCGCGGCGCTGGCCGGGGTGCTCGCCGCCCCCGTCGTTCAAGTGAGTCCCTTGATGGGGTCCTCGCTCGTCATCGTGGTGTTTGCCGTGGTCGTCATCGGCGGCATGGGCTCGATTCTCGGCGCCGTCGTCAGCGGCCTCGTGCTCGGGCTCATCGAAGGTCTCACGAAAGTCCTCTACCCGGAAGCCTCCAACATCGTGGTGTTCGTCATCATGGCGGCGGTGCTCATATGGCGGCCTGCGGGTCTGTTCGGCAGGGATTGAAGTCCGATGCGCACACGCAGCATCTATGCCGTTCTCGCCGCTCTGGCGTCGGCCGCTCCCTTCCTCGGTTTGTATCCCGTCTTTCTCATGAAGCTCCTGTGCTTCGCCCTGTTCGCATGCGCGTTCAATCTGCTGCTCGGCTATACGAAGATGCTGTCCTTCGGCCACGCGGCGTACTTTGGCTCGTCCGCCTATGTCACGGGCATCCTGGTCAACGCACACCAATGGGGAACGATACCGGCCATTGCGGCGGGCGTTGCCGTCGCCATGCTGCTGGGACTTGCGATCGGCGGGCTCGCGGTGCGCCGCCAAGGCATCTACTTCGCAATGATCACGCTGGCATTGTCGCAGCTGGTGTTCTTCGTCTGTCTGCAGGCGAAGGTCACGGGGGGCGAGAACGGCCTGCAGGACATCGCGCGCGGCAGCGTGTTCGGAGTGATCGACCTGGGCGGCGACCGGACGATGTATTACTTCGTGCTTGCGGTGTTTGCCGCGGCTTTCGCGCTGATCCGCCGCATCGTGCACTCCCCCTTCGGCCAGATTCTGCGGGCGATCCGCGCCAACGAGCCGCGCGCCATCTCCCTCGGCTACGACGTAGATCGCTATAAACTGCTGGCATTCGTGCTGTCGGCGGGTATTGCGGGCCTGGCCGGCTCCCTCAAGGCGCTGGTGCTGGGTTTCGTGACGCTCTCCGACGTCAGCCAGGGAACCTCGGGAGAAGTCATCCTGATGACCCTGCTGGGCGGCAGCGGCACCTTCCTCGGGCCGGTGGTCGGCGCGATCATCGTGGTCGCCGTGCAGGAGTACCTGTCGGACATGGCGGGCGGCTGGGTGACGGTCATCATCGGCGCCATCTTCGTGGTCTGCGTGATGAGCTTCCGCCGCGGTATCGTCGGCGAAGTGCTCGTGAGGCTTGCAGGCCGGGTAGCTTGAGCATGGGCGGCATTCGCGATGCGAATCACCGTACATTGCGCAGTCACCGCTCGAGGACGATGCCGCGAGACGAGTGCGGGGCGCGCGGGCGGTCAGGCGCGCTATACTGGATGCCGGGCTGACGGGGAGGACGATGATGAAGCGTGCGCGCACGATTCGGGCGGGAGCTTTGCGGATACTGGGATGGATACTGATAGGTTTGGCTCCCGCCATGGGCCGGGCGGCGGCCGGTTACCAGATCTTCGTCTCCAACGAGCGCTCGGGAGATATCAGCGTCATCAACGGCAGCGACAACCAGGTGCTCGGCACGATCGCGGTCGGCAAGCGCCCGCGCGGCATTCACGCAAGCCCGGACGGCAAATTCGTTTACGTGGCGCTGAGCGGCACGCCGCTCGCTCCGCCGCCCAAGCTCGACGCCAAAGGCAATCCCATTTTCGAGCGCGGCAAGGACGATGACGATGATGCCGCCAAGTCGGATAAAGCAGCCGATGCGATCGGTGTGCTGGATGTGGCCACACGAAAGTTGATCAGGAAAATCTCCGGGGGCTCCGACCCGGAAGAGTTTGCCCTGAGCAAGGATGGCGGCAAACTCTACGTGTCGAACGAGGACTCCAAGGCGGCCAGCGTCATCGACATCGCGTCGGGCAAGGTTCAACACGTCATTGCGGTGGCTCAGGAACCCGAGGGTGTGGCCACCGCACCCGACGGCAAGCGCTTCTACGTGACCTGTGAGGCGCTCGGGGAGGTCTACGCCATCGACACCGGCGGTTATACGGTGGCCGGGCACTTCAAGGTGAACGTGCGTCCGCGAAGCATGGATTTCCTGCCCGGCAAGGACATTGGATTCATTCCGTCGGAGGCGACCGGTGAACTCAATGTCATCGATACGGCGAAACTCGAAGTGATCAAAGTGATCGCGCTGCCGGCGAATTCGCGTCCGATGCAAGTGAAGGTGTCGCCCGACGGCGGCAAGATCTATGTGAGCAACGGTCGCGCGGGAACGATCGCCGTGCTCGATGCCCATAGCTATGCTCTGTTGAACAGCATCCAGGTCGGCACACGCCCCTGGGGAATGGCGCTCTCGCCCGACGGCAGGCGGTTGTATGTCGCGAACGGGCCTTCCAACGACGTGTCCGTGGTCGACCTCGACTCCGAGAAGGAGACCGCACGGATCAAGGCCGGCACGAGTCCCTGGTCGGTTGCAGTGGTCGCGACACCGTAAGCGGGCGTCAACGCAGCAGTTCACCCACCACGTGCTCGATTTTCTGGCGCACGCAAAATCCGTCGACCTCGCGCCAGCAGTCCTCGATCTCCTGGCGCGTGAAGGTCACCCGCGCAACTTTGTCGTTGCCGCCCACATCGACGATGACCATGCTCGGCAGCGCGCGCGCGCCCGCGCGGGCGGTGTCGCCGAGGCTCTGCTTTTCGATGCCCGAATCCTTGAGTTTGGATTCGATGGCATCGCGGATGTTGCGCAATCCAGAGATGAAGGGTTCGTCCGCCAGGCGCCGCATGAGCACGATTTTCGCCTACCGGACTGCGCGGCTCCGTGATGTCGTCGGCAATTTCAGGCCGCTGAATGCCACGTTTTGTAAAGCGGCGACCCTTGGCAGCCGGTCGGACTTAAGGTTCGTGTCCGCGGCAGGCGCAACGCCGGTCCATATCGGTGCGACCAATGGTGTATGCACTCCGCGCCTCGCCATACCGGCCGGTCGTGCGAGGCTGCGGACGTGGTATCCCACTGGCAGGCGTTACGCGGCGACCGGGCCCGGGACCGATGGCAGACGGCGCAGCGCCGGATCCTTGATCAGGTGCAACACGCGGGCGAAGAAATGCGCTTCGCTCTCGGCGCGGCCGATGTGCACGACGCCCGTGCGCGACAGCTCCTTGCCGAGAATGCCAAGAACATTCTCACGCGCGTCATCCTCCAGGGTATCGAGGGCCTCGTCGATCAGCACCCAGGGCGGCGCATGCAGCACGAGCCGCGCGAACGCCAGGCTCTGTTGTTCGTCCTCGCTCAATTCCCGGTCCCAGCGCTGCGACTCATCCAGCAGCGGCACCAAACGATCCAGCTTGAGCCGCCGCAGCGCCTGCTCGAAGGCATCCGCCGCGAAAGTCGCGGTGGGCGCGGGGTAGGCGAGCACTTCGCGCAGCGTGCCGGGAGGCAGGTACGGCGTGCGCGGCATGTAGAGTATTTCCTCGCCGGTCGGGCGGGTGACCCGGCCCGCGCCCCACGGCCACAATCCCGCGAGCGCGCGAAACAACAGGGTCTTGCCGGTGCCGGACTCCCCGACGATGAGTACGCGTTCTCCGGCTTTGATCTCGACCGCGTTCTCCTGCAGCATGGTGCATCCGACCGACGAGGCGATTTGCAGGCCGTCGATGCGGATCTCGCCGGCAGCGCCGTCGACGAACGCGATGCGGCTTTCGACGTCGTGCAGCACGTCGGTTTCGATGACCGCGCGTCGGAAACTCGCCACGCGCAGCAAGGTCGCGCGCCAGTCGGCAATGGTGCTGAAATTGTCGACGAACCAGCGCAGCGAGGATTGCACCTGAATGAACGCGCCCGACGCCAGCATCAGGCCGCCGAAGGTGATGCTGCCGGCGAAATACAACGGCGCGGCGACCAGGATCGGAGCGACCAGCGTAAACCAACCGTAGCCTGCGGTGATCCACGTCAGGTTGGTCAATCCGGTGACCAGGCGCGCGGTGGCGGCGAGCACTGCCTTCAAATCGTTTTGGATGTGCGCTTCCTCGTCCGCTTCGCCGGCGCTCAGGGTGATGGCGTCGATGTGTTCGTTGACCCGCACCAGCGAGAACCGCATGTCGGCTTCGCGTGAGTAGCGCTCCGAGTTGCGCTCCACCAGGCTGCGGCCGAACCAGTAGCTCAGCAGCGAGGCCGACCCGGAATACAAAATCGCGGCCCACACCATGTAGCCGGGCACCGCGATGTGCCGATCGCCGATGTGAAAGACGAAATCGTTCGACAGCGACCACAGCACCTTGACGAACGTGGCGAGCAGAATCGAAGACTGCAGCAGCCCGACGCCGAGGTCGGCCGACAGTTCGGTCAGGTGGCGGGCATCCTCGTGCATGCGCTGGTCGGGGTTGACGCCGAGCGGGCCGGCGTTGGTGAGCCTGAATGCCCGGCCCGGGCGCAGCCAGTTTTTGACCAGATCCCGCGCCAGGCCCTGGCGCAGCTTGAGCTTGAGCGTTTCGGTGAGCCAGCGCTGCGCGACGTTGAGCACCAGCAGCGCGCCGGCGATCACCGCGAACACGCCCAGCTGCGACAGGAATTTCGCAAGTTCGCGGTGCGACAGGGCATCATAGAAGGGCTTGTTCCAGCTGTTGAGACGGATTTGACCGTAGGCGGTGACCGCGACGTCGACCAACAGCGCGCCCGACAGCAGCAGCAGCGTGTTGCGCACCGGCGCCCCCCACAGCGCGCGGATCATCATGCCGAGTTGCGGCACGAGGCGGGAATTGGCAATCTCTTCGTTGGGCACTCGGGAGTTCATAGATGCGTTTCTCGGCCAGGGTGATCGCGCCATTATCGGGCAATACGGCGCCTGCGATAGCCCACCGCCGGCGATACGCGCCTTGCAGCCGCTGCCTGGGGCGCCGCCCACGCGACACGCGGCATACCTGAGACAGGCTCCTAGGTGAACCGGGTCGAATCCTTGATCGCTGCCATGACGTTGGCGGAAAAGCTCGGCCAGCTCACGATGACCGCCTCGAGCTATGCGGTGACCGGCCCGGTGATCGTCGGCGACTCGAGCGACTCCATCAAGGCCGGCACCATCGGCAATCTTCTCAACATGGTCGGGGCGTCGCACGTGCACGAGATGCAGCGGCTCGCCGTCGAGGAATCGCGTCTGAAGATTCCGCTGCTCATCGGCTTCGACATCGTGCATGGGCATCGAACGCTGTTTCCCGTGCCGCTCGCCGAAGCCTCGCTGTTCGATCCCGAGACCTGGGAGCTCACCGCCCGCGAGGCCGCCAAGGAGGCGGCGGCGGACGGGTTGGCAATGACCTTTGCACCCATGCTGGATGTGGCGCGCGACCCGCGTTGGGGGCGGATCGTCGAGGGTCCGGGCGAGGATGCGTGGCTCGGCACGCGCATCGCGGAGGCGAAAGTGCGCGGTTTTCAAGGCGCCGACCTCGCGGCGGCTGATTCGCTCGCGGCGGTGGCCAAGCATTATTGCGCCTACGGCGCGGCGCTCGCAGGCCGCGATTATGCGTCGGTCGATATCTCGGAGCGCACCTTGCGCGAGGTTTACATGCCGCCGTTCGCGGCGGCGGTGGCGGCGGGAGTGGCTGCCGTGATGCCGGCGTTCACGGATCTTGCGGGCATCCCGCTCACGGCCAACCGCGAGCTGCTGCACGGCTGGTTGCGCGGCCGCTGGGGTTTCAACGGCGTCATCGTCACCGATTACAACGCGATTGCCGAACTTCAGCATCACGGCATTGCCGCGGATCTCACGGAGGCAGCCGTTTACGCTCTCAAAGCGGGCGTGGATATCGACATGATGTCCGACGCGTACCGCCGCGGGTTGCCCGTGGCCCTGCAGCGCGGGCTGGTGAGCATGGAGGAAATCGACACGGCGGTGCGGCGCGTCTTGACGCTCAAGGAGCGACTCGGGCTGTTCGAGGATCCTTATCGCCGTGGCGCCAAGCCGGAGGCCGCCGCCGCGGTGAGCCGCCGCAGGCGTCTCGCGCGGTCGGTCGCGGCGCGGGCCTTGGTGATGTTGAAAAACGAGCGGGATACGCTGCCCGTTGCGGGCTCGGTGCGCCTCGCGGTGGTCGGCCCGCTCGCCGACGCGCCCGCCGACATGCGCGGTCCGTGGTGGGGAGCCGCGGCGGCGGGCGAGGGCCAGGTGAGCGTCATCGAGGGGTTGCGCGCGCAACTCCCGGCGCCGCAGCTGGCGTACGCACCCGGAGTCGCCATCGACGGCGACGATCGGTCGGGCATCGAGGCGGCTCTCGATGCCTGCGCGGGAGCCGATGCGATCTTACTGTGCCTCGGCGAAGCGGCCACCATGAGCGGGGAGGCGGCGAGCCGGGCCTTTCTGGATCTTCCCGGCGCGCAGCGCGCATTCGCCGAAGCGGTGTGCGCGCGGGCGCGCGCCGCGCATCAGCGCGTGATAGTTGTCTTGTTCTCGGGCCGCCCGCTGGTGGTGCCGTGGCTGGTCGAGGCGGCCGATGCGGTGCTCGCGGCCTGGTTCCTGGGCAGTGAAGCCGGCAACGCCATCGCCGACGTCGTGACCGGGCAGGTGTCGCCGAGCGGCCGCACGCCGGTGACCTGGGCGCGGGCGGCCGGGCAGATTCCGATTTTTTTCGGCGAGCGGCCGAGCGGACGGCCGGCGGATCCCAACGATCACTACACCAGCAAGTACCTCGACGTGTCGAACGCACCCCTGTTTGCGTTCGGCTTCGGGCTCACCTACGGACGGTTCACGCTCTCCAATCTGCGTGTGACCCCGCCGCAGGTCGAGGACATCGATACCATGCAGATTCGCGTCGACGTGCGCAACGACGGCCCGAGAACCGCCGAGGAGACGGTGTTTCTGTTCACGCACGACAAGGTGGCGAGCGTCGTGCGGCCGCTGCTCGAACTCAAGGGGTTCGCCAAAATCAGCTTGCGCCCCAACCGGACCGGCACCGTCACGCTGGCGTTGCGCGCCGCGGATCTGCGCTTTCTCGGCGCCGATCTTGAACCGGTGTTCGAGCCCGGCGAGTTCGAGATTCTGGTGGGACCGTGCGCCGACCGATCGCAGTTATTGAGCACCACCGTGACGGTGTCATGGTCGCGCCCCTGCTGACGCGGTCTGCAATGCCAACGGCATCATGCCGCGGTCAGGGTTTCCCCCCGGCTGAAGCGGGTTCGCTGCCAACGGCATCATGCCGCGGTCACGGTTTCCCCCCGGCTGCAGCGGGCCCGCAATTCCAATGGAAGGCGTACTCGCTTTGCGTGCCCGGAACGATCGGGTCCCACTCGGCGAGCTTGGGATCCGCCTCTTCGCTTTGCTGGCTGCCGGCCAGGTTGTTGTCGGCGTAATAAATAATCAGCATGACGCGGGCGCGCTCCTTGCCGCAGTCGTACTGTATCTTCTGCACGTTGCTGCGGTAGAAGTTGCCCGCGGCGCCGCGTTGTGGCTCGGGAAATTCCTGCCTCAGCCATGCCGTGACCATGTGACCCGAGCGCTTCAATTGATGGTCGGTACTGTAGGTGGCCCACGACCCGTCCGCTCCGACCATCCTGAACACCCACCCTCCGGAGGACAAAGGATCCAGCGTGCGAACCCAAGCCATGGGATCCGCCCGTCGCGCCGCGCGCTGCCGGGCCAGCTCTTCCGCCTTGGCTTTTTCCTCCGCCTGTCTTTGCACCCGCTGGGTTTCCCAGAGTTGCGATTGCTCCGGTGTTTGCGCGGCAGCGCCCAAAGAAATCGCCAGGCCCAAGGCGACCAGTACGGCATTGGCGTTCGTAAAAATAGTCGTCATCGCTGTGTGTCATCCGCGGCCTCGGCGCGATAATTGTAGGCGACGCGCTGGTAGTAGTGGCGCACAAGTTGTCCGTTCAACATCAGACTTTTGTCCTCCACCGGCGAGAATCGTTCGGCGTGAGACTCGATTTCGTTTCCCGTGAGTTCCCCGGCACTCCACGCCACCAGCAACAGCGTGCGGCCCTCCAGCGACTTGCGCGGCGTCCAGAACTCGTACATCAGGCCGAGTCCCCCGAATAGATACGCGCTCGAGGTCTGCATCGCGCGGCCTGTTTGCAGGGAACCGTAAAATGCCAGTTCGCTGGCAATGGCATACCGATCCATACCGACCGGCACGGCATCGCCACCGGGTTGCCCGCGCAATTGCGATGCGCGGTCCGTGACCTCCCGGGTGAGTGTGCGCCAGCCCACGGGTATGAGTTCGATATGCTTGCCGTAGCCCGCTCCGGGCAATCCGAGCGCCAGATAGTGCAGGCCCGCGCCGTAGATCAGCAGCAGGGCCCCGAGCGTCGGGGCCCACGCGGCGCGGACCGCCGCCTGCAAGCGCCCCCTGGATGCGGCGGCGGTCAGGCCTCGGGCAAGTAGGGGAAGTGCGGCGACCCACGGGGCGCCGGTCCAATCGAGCTTCACCTCGTGTCGCAGGCTGAAGGCCACGAACACGGCCAACGGCACGAACAGCGCGAGCACGATGAACCGATGGCGGCGTGCCGCATCGCCGCCGTCCTCCGCGGACACGGGTCTTGGGGTGACGGCCGCCGCGATCCCGACTACACCCGTCGGCGTGATGAGGATCAAAGCCGAGGCCAGCAGCTTATGCAGTGCGAAGCGCGGAGCTTCCGCCAGCCGGCGCGAGGATTGGAAGGCGAAGGAAACCCAGTCGTGCTGGGCGTTCCACACGATGACGGGCGAGAACACCGCGGCCGCCAGCAGCGCGGCGGCATAGGGCTGTGCGCTCCGCCACCAGCGCCGTGCCTGTTGATCCCACACCATGTACGCCATTGCGACCGGCACCAGCAACGCGATGCTGTATTTGGAGATCATGCCGATTCCGAGCGCCAGGCCCGCGCGCCACCAGGCCGCGTCACGCCCGGCGACCAGCGCTCGTTCCAGATAGAACAATGCCGCCGCCCACGCCGCGCACAGCGGAGCATCGGGCGTCATCAAAAAGCCGGAGCAAAAAAAGTACGGCAGCGCCTGCGTGAGCACCAGGGCCCCCGCCGCACTCGTTGCGCCGAACAGTTCGCGGGTGAGACGATAGGCGTAAACCGCCGTGATCATTCCGCAGCACACCGCACCCACGCGCACCCCGAACGGTGACTGGCCGAACAGCAGGGTGCCCACTTTGATGAGCCACGCCACCATCGGCGGGTGGTCCAGATAACCGAGGTCGAGATGCCGCGAGTAATTCCAGTAGTAGGCCTCCTCGGGAAGCAGCTCGACCGTCCCGAGATAGACCAGACGCAGCGCGAACGAGTAGGCGACCAGCCCGACCGCCGCGGCGCGCAGCCGCGCAGCCGCCGATGCCGACGACAGCACCACCGAGTATCCGGGTGCCGTGACCAGCAATCCCGCGAGGATGGCGGCCACGATCGCGAGCTGCGCAGCCCATCCCCACCGCAAGCACAGCAAGCCCAGCACGCCGCCGCGCAGCCATAGCGCAAGCAGGCTCACCACCAATAGCTCAGCCGCTTTGCGCCAATCGCGCGCCGCCCCCGCCCAAACTCCCGCCGAACGGCCTTTCAGCAACGAATTCAACGCCATGGCGGCGCCGAAACTGGCAATATGGCTGGCCTGCAACGGCAGCCCGCGGCCCCATAAAATGCAGAACAGAGTCCAGTCGAGGAGCGGCGCCGGCAGCGCCGCGATGAAGCGATTCATCCGCTTAGCCTTCAGATTCTCTGATACTGTTGCCGCGCTCATTTCTTCTGGATTGCACGGAGACGAGACGAGATGGACGCTGCGGAACACCATCCTCCGCTCGAGACGTATGACGTGAATGCGATTTCAGCGGACGGCGCGCAACGTTCCGGGCCGCAATTGGCAATCATCGTACCGACGTTCAATGAGAGGGACAATATCGCAGAGTTGATCGGCCGGCTGCGCGTCTGCCTCGACCATCGTTCATGGGAGGTCGTGTTCGTCGACGACGACTCCCCCGACGGCACCGCCGCCGTGGTGCGCGAGCAGGCGGCGGCGGACAGCCGCGTGCGCTGCCTGCGAAGAATCGGGCGCCGCGGTCTGTCCTCCGCCTGCGTCGAGGGCATGCTGGCGACCACCGCGCCGTACGTCGCGGTGATGGATGCCGACATGCAGCACGACGAGCGATTGCTGCCGCAGATGCTCGATGTGCTGCAGAATTCCGATGCCGACATCGTGGTGGGCAGCCGCTACGCGCCGGGCGGTGACATCGGCGATTGGGATGCGCGACGCGCGCGCATGAGCCGGATGGCGATACGGCTCAGCCGGGTGCTGGTGCCGGCGGATCTGACCGATCCCATGAGCGGATTCTTCATGTTGCGGCGGGCGGTGCTCGAGGATTGCATGCGGCACCTGTCGACGATCGGTTTCAAGATCCTCGCCGATGTGTTCGCGTCCGCGCCGCAGCCGCTGCGATTCAAGGAGCTTGCGTACAGCTTCAGGTTGCGCCGCGCGGGCGTGAGCAAGCTCGACTCGGTCACGGCGTGGGACTACGTCATGCTGCTGCTCGACAAGATGGTCGGGCGATACATTCCCGTCCGATTCCTGGCATTTTCCATCGTCGGCACGATGGGTGTCGCCGTGCACTTCGCCGTGCTCACCCTGGTCTTCAAAGGGTTTCATCGCGGTTTCGTCGCCGGCCAGGCCACGGCCACCTTGTGCGCGATGACCTTCAACTTTGCGGTGAACAATGTGCTCACCTACCGCGACATGCGGCTGCGCGGGATGGGCTGGCTCAAAGGTTGGGCAACCTTCGTGCTCGCCTGCGGCATCGGCGGTTTTTCGAACCTGGGCGTGGCATCGACGATCTACGGCCTGGGTCGCGGGTGGTTCCCGGCGGCAATCGCTGGAATTGTGGTGGGCGCCGTCTGGAACTACGCGGTCACGATGATGCTGACGTGGGGGCGTCCCCGCCGCTGACCGGGTCGCCCGTTGGGCCGGCTCTCAAAAGCGAGACTGGCCGCGCCTATCCATGCACAAGCGGCGCGCGAGCTCGCGCGCGGCCAACGTATCGAGCGTCTTGCTGGGCGTTCCACTGATGAAGGCGACGAGCTCAGCGAGAATCGCGCACGTCAATAGGGCGAGTCCGCCGCCGATCACGAACAGCGGCAATAAGATGAACCAGACCAAAAGGCAGCCCAGCGAGTAGAAAATGGCTTTCAAGGACATACTGAACACTCGTGTCTGAAGTTGCGGTCGATGCAGTGCCGGTTCCTGTGGTATCCAGAATACGCTCGGCGTTGTGACGAAAACGTGACCCCGCGCTCACTTTCGCTGTTTGGCGACAGTGCCCTTGGCGGCCTCAAATGGATTAAGTAAAGTTACTAAGACCATGAATAATCTAGCATTAATGCAAAAAATGCCTTCTTTGGACTACGGACGCCCGCGACGACGCCACGGTCCGCGGCCGACGCCCCCAAACGCGCACCGGCGACACCCACGACGCGGGCCTGTGCCCCCGACGCGTACCTAGGACACCCATGACGCGGGCCTGTGCCCCCGACGCCCTTATGACAACAACGACGGCGGATCGCAGCCAGCGGGCGCGCACCTAGGACACCAACGATGCTGGGCCGCTGCCCGCGACGCGCACCTGCGCCACCAATGACGCCGGGCCGATGATGCCGGCGCCGGGCGGGCCGTCCGGCAGTGCGTGTACCGCGGGGCCGCTCGGTTCGAGAGGCAGCGTCATGGCCACGGTCAGGCCGGGATGCCGGTCCGACAACGACAGGGCGCTGCCGTGCAGCTTGGCCACCGCCAGCACCAGGCTCAAACCGAGACCGACGCCCGGCGTGCCGCGGCTCGCGTCGCCGCGATAGAAGCGTTCGACCACCTTGCTCTTCTCCGCATCGGCGATACCCGGACCGTTGTCCGATACCGAGATCTCGGCACTGCCGTCGCCACGCTTGCGCACGGCGACCTGGATGGCGCCATTGCGCGGCGCATACTTGAGCGCGTTGTCGATCAGATTGCTGAGGGCCTGCGCGAGCAGCACCGGATCGCCCGATACCCACACGGGACCCTCCGCCTGCAGCGCGAGATCGATATTCCTGAGCTCAGCGGCGGGCGCATAGAATTCCACGGCATTGGCCGCGAGATCGGCGGCGTCGAGCGCGACGAAACCGGAGCGGCGCATGCCGGCGTCGATTTCGGCCAGGCGCAGCAGCGCATCGAAAATTCGTATCACGCGGTCGACATCGGCCACTGCGCCGTCGATTTCCGCAAAAGCCTGCTCGGGGGGCGGCCGGATGAGCGCCAGCTCCTCCAGGCGCGAACGCAACTCGGCCAGCGGCGTGCGCAGATCGTGGGCGATGGAATTGGACACGTTGCGAACGCCGTGCACCAGCAATTCGATCTGCTCGAGCATGCCGTTGATGGTGCGCGACAGCGTGTTGAGCTCATCGTCATGCGGTTGCATCGGCAGGCGGTGCTGCAGATCGCCGTGCATGATGGCCGACACGGTTTGGCGGATGCTGTAAATCCGCGACATCAGCGCGCGCCGCGTGATGAGACCGATCAGCAGCCCGGCGATGGACAGCACGGCGACGGCCGCGCCGAGGCCGTACCAGAAGCGCGTCTCGAGCGGCGCGAAAATGGTGTTGTAGCGGCCGACGAGCAGATTGTAAGGGCCGACCATTGCGACGTGCACCAGCGCCGTCGCGTTGCCCTGATTGGCGATTTCGACCTGGATCGTGTAGTTCCCCGGCACGATCGGCACGCTCGCAGGCCACGTCGCGAGGTTGCCGGCCAAGGGATGCAGCGAGGCGTCGGTGAGAAGCAGAATCCGCTCGCCGGCGATCTGCATGCCGACCCGAGCATCGATGAATGCCTTGAGGCCGGCGGCACCTTCGCGCCGGTAGGTGTCGGTGAGACGCTGCGCGTCGGCTTGCAGGATCTCCGCGCGGCCCTCCTGGATGGTGACGTGCCACGCATACCAGAGCGGCGCCGCGAACAGCACCAGCGCGACGATTCCCAGCGCGACATATCCGAGCGCGAGCGACAGGGCCGAGGAGCGCATCATCTGAAAGAATCATCCGCCGTGAGCGTATAGCCGGCATTGCGCACGGTGCGCAGCAGGGGGCGTTCGAACTCGGCGTCGATTTTCTGCCGCAGCTTGCTGATATGCACGTCGACGACGTTGGTCTGTGGATCGAAGTGATAATCCCATACGTTCTCCAGCAACATGGTGCGGGTGACGACCTGCCCGGCATGCCGCATCAGATACTCGAGCAGCTTGAATTCGCGTGGCTGCAGCTGAATGGGCCGGGCACCTCGTGTCACCTTGCGCGTCAGCGGATCCATGTGCAAGTCGCCCACGATGAGCGGGGTCTCGACATCGATGGACTGCGCACGCCGATGCAGCGCGTCGACACGCGCCAGCAGCTCGCCGAATGCGAACGGCTTGGTCAGATAGTCGTCGCCGCCGCTGCGCAGCCCGCGTATGCGGTCATCGACTTCCGACAGTGCGCTCAAGATCAGGATCGGCGTGCGTTTGCCCGCCTTGCGCAGCACCTCGATGATGGCGAGTCCGTCGATGCCGCCCGGCAGCATCCGATCCATGATGATCACATCGTACGGTTCGCTGGCGGCGAGAAACATGCCTTCACGGCCGTTGCCGGCATGGTCGGTGGTGTGACCGGCCTCCTGCAGGCCCTTGACGACGAACTGGGTGACCCGCTCATTGTCCTCGACCAGCAGGACCTTCACGCGGCCCCCTGCAGCGGCGGCGCCGCCCGCGGCGCAGTGCCGGGCGCCTGCGGCTGTGCGCTGCCGCGCCGGCGTTTGAAGCGCAGACTGAATTCGTCCAAGTACAAGTAGATGACCGGTGTCGTAAACAGCGTCAGCGCCTGGCTCAACAGCAGGCCGCCGACCATCGTATAGCCCAACGGCTGGCGCAGCTCCGAACCGGTGCCGCGTCCGAGCGCCAGCGGCAGCGCCCCGAGCAGCGCCGCCATGGTCGTCATCATGATCGGACGAAAACGCAGCAGGCAGGCCTGGCGTATCGCGTCGTGCGACGACAAATGCTGTTCGCGCTCGGCTTGGATGGCGAAGTCCACCATCATGATGCCGTTCTTCTTGACGATGCCGATCAACAGGATGATGCCGATCAGCGCCATGACCGAGAGCTCGATGTGGAATATCAGCAGCACCAGCAGCGCGCCGACGCCGGCCGACGGCAGCGTGGACAGGATGGTCAATGGGTGGATGTAGCTTTCGTACAGCATGCCGAGGATGATGTACACCGCGACCAGCGCCGCCAGAATCAGGTACGGCTGGCTCGCCAGCGAGCTTTGGAAGGCCTGCGCGGTGCCCTGAAAGTTCCCGGTGACGGTCGGCGGCAGATGCATCTGCGCCGAAACGCGATCGATCGCGGTGACGGCGTCGCCGAGCGCCGCGCCGGGAGCGAGGTTGAACGACAGCGTCACGGCCGGAAACTGGCCCTGATGGTTGATCGACAGGTACGTGACGTGTTGGGTGTCGTACTTGGTCATCGCCGAGAGCGGCACCATCTGACCGGTCAATGCCGACTTCAAGTACAGCTTGCTGAGAGAAGCCGGATCGGCCTGCAGCGCCGGCGTGATCTCGAGGACGACGTGATAGCTGTTCGCCTGGGTGAAGAACTGCGCCGCCTGTCGCTGGCCATAGGCATCGTACAATGCCTGGTCGATCGCGGCGGGCTGAATGCCGAAGCGCGCGGCTTGATCGCGGTCGATGGTCAGCGACAGCATGCCGCTGCTGGTTTGCTGGTCCGAGGCGACATCGCGCAGCATGGGTAGCTTCTGCAGCGCCGCGAGCAGCCGCGGCGCCCAACCGTTGAGCTCGTCGATGTCCGAATCCTGCAGCGTGTACTGGTACTGAGTGCGGCTGGTGCGGCCGCCGACGTTCAGATCCTGCGCCGCCTGCAGGAACAGCGTCGCGCCCGGCACCTTGGCAAGCTGCGGCCGCAGGCGGTTGATGATCTGATCGGCGTTGGCATCGCGTTCGTCGCGCGGCTTCAAGCCGAGTACCACGAAGCCGTTGTTGACCGGCCGGTTGCCGCCGAGAACCGTGCCGTAACTCTCGACGTCCGGATCCTGGGCGACCACCTCGAGCAGGGCGTGCTGCCGTCGCACCATTTCATCGAACGAGATGTCCTGCGGTCCATCCGACAGCCCGGCGATGATGCCGGTGTCCTGCTGCGGGAAGAAGCCCTTTGGGATCTCCGCGTACAAAACCACGGTGGCCGCCAGCGTGATGAGAAACGCCGTCAGCGTGGCGCGCTTGTGGACGAGGCAGAAATCCAGGCCGCGCGTATACCAACCGAGGATGCGGTCGAATGCCCGCTCGACCATGAGGTAGGCCTTGCCGTGCTTGGCGTGCTTCTCGTCCCGCAGGAACAGGGCGCACATGGTCGGCGAGAGCGTCAGCGCCACGAATGCCGAAATGACGATGGTCAAGGTCATGGTCACGGCGAACTCGCGGAACAGGCGGCCGATGATGCCGCCCATCAGCAACAGCGGTATGAAGACGGCGATGAGGGAGACGCTGATCGACATGATGGTGAAGCCGATCTCGCCGGCGCCCTTGAGCGTGGCTTCCAAGGGCGACATGCCCGCCTCGAGGTGCCGGTAGACATTCTCCAGCATCACGATGGCGTCGTCGACCACGAAGCCGACGGCGATGGTCAGCGCCATCAGCGACAGATTGTCGAGCGTGTAGTTGAGGACGTACATCATGGCCGCCGTGCCGAGCAGCGCCAGCGGCACCGTGACGCCGGGGATGATGGTCGCCCAGGCGTTGCGCAGGAACAAGAAGATCACCATCACGACCAGCGCGATGGTCAGGGCCAGCGTGAATTCCACGTCGCGCACCGCCGCCTTGATGGTGGTGGTGCGGTTCGCCACCGTATCGACCTTGATCGACGGAGGGACCGAGGCAAGGGCGTGCGGCAGCAGTTTTTCGACCCGTTCCTCGGCATCGATCACGTTGGCGCCAGGCTGCTTGTAGACCAGCAGCAATATGCCGTAATGGCCGTTTTGCCAGGCCGTGAGCAGCGTGTTCTCGGGGCCGTCGACGGCGACGCCGATGTCGCGGATGCGCACCGCGGCGCCGTTCCTGTAGGCGACCACGACGTCGTTCCACGGCGCGGCCTTCAGCAGCTGGTCGTTGTCGTAAATCGCCATGCTGCGC
>Ga0116229_10000856_pt1 | contig 44697 bp, 32 predicted proteins | sample S1TSphgellanicum_3_FD_87313 | JGI IMG/M metagenome (GOLD analysis project Ga0116229, IMG submission 87313) | Host-associated microbial communities from peat moss isolated from Minnesota, USA - S1T2_Fc - Sphagnum magellanicum MG | ecosystem: Host-associated > Plants > Peat moss > Unclassified... | reverse complement strand
GCTTTGTTCGTGTGTTTGGGCGTTTTTTTTTATTTATTTTGTTTATTCTAATTAATTTATTTGGATCTCCAGGTTTTTTTTTTTTTTTTTTTTTCCCCCTTTTATTTTGACAATGGGCCACTTTGAATGGCCCATCACTATTTTTTTTTGAAACTTTGAGGATGTTCTGATCATTTGGCACCCATGTTGAAATTTTTTGCGTAATTTTTTTTCTTTTTGAAAAGAGACACAAATTTACACAATGCTTGAATACAAATCATTTACAATTACACAGTTTTACACGGCTTTAAATGAATTTTTCACAATTTTACACTTACCCATCCAAAGTTAAATACTTACATTCACATGAATGTGAACGAAAAAAAAGTTTACACTTGCACAAAATGTAAATAAAGTTCAATTTTTCATTTACACTTACATGGAAGGTATTTTTACAACCATATACATACATGCCCAACACTGCACTGCCCAGACCAAAACCAACCAGTTACATTAAAGGAAGGGGCCCTGTGGTAATGAAATCCAACACAATGGGGCAAAAGGAAATGTAAACAAATGAACTTCACTACAACTACAAACCTCTGAGGATAAGACCTGACAACCTGAGTATGTTCACAAATACGCCCACATGTCAGGAAATCCAATAGAATGGGCCAAAGGAAGGATGTAAATGGATGAACCATACACGGAGGTCTCATAATTGGCAAGACATGCTTGTTGTTGTTGTGGGTCTGGCCAACATGAGAGGCCCTCAGATCCGTAAGAGCCATGGAAGGTAAGTAAGTAAATGTTTGCCATTATGATGAGTGTTATAGAAGCTCCCAGCTGCCAGTAGTGACAATTTGTTCTTTTGTCTTCTTTGCAATGCCAGTAGGCTTGTTAGACAAAAGTGTGGATGACTTCCCCCCCAAAAAAACAAATTGGCTTCAACCTGCTTCTGACAAACCCTAAATGCCTTGCTCGTGCTTTCTGATGGGCAACCACCCAGTTGCAATATTTCTCATCTGCCCATGTGGCCAAGCAGATACTTGGCCCCACGAGAGTCCCCAAAACAAATTGTCTCTACATCCAGTCTCTAAGCTTATCACTGCTTGGGGATTGTCCAATGGACTACTAAGCATGACCATTAAAGCTTCTGTGGAACTTTACATTCGCATCCACAGCAAGCTTGGAATTTCATGCTTTGGGTTGATAGTGTATATGATAAAGACTCTCTCACCCAACCTATTTTGGCATGTAATACAATGGGTGAAATGATCACCAGCTTGCACTTGGTTGCTACCACGGAGGTAGATGGAAGAGGATGGTTACTAGTTAGTACATAGCTAACAAATTTTTCTTATTTTTTTAGAGCTTTCAAGTCTTCAAATACTTCTATGTTCTCTCATTCCACTTGCACATGCAATTGTTCAACTTCATTTACTTCTTGATCATCTTTCAAAATGGATTTATCCCATCTTTTGATGTTTATTCTGACACTTGTTTACCTTTACACCACTTAGAGCATCTCTAGGCACAACATTAAAATCCATTGTACACCGAATTTTGGGAGAAGTGTAGCAAGTCAAATTATGTGAAATTGTCTTTTTCACATTATCTAGACCTAGGGTTGTGTGAACTAAAAGAGCTGCACGGAAAGGAAATGATTTTTTTGGATTGGCCAATCATAATGATTCGTCCAAGTGACAAGATTTAAATGTTCTGCTGCTTTGTATTGTCCACTACTTCACTAAATGGGTGGGGAAAGGAATAATTAAGTCTATATGTTGGAGGTGGTGAATATTGGTGAAGAGAGCATCATTGGGGATGCTCTTAGACAGAATGTTTAGAATATTCAGCATGTTGGTGTACCCCAAAGGTGATGGCTCAATGGTACAACCCTTTCTTGGTACCACAAAGCCTTGGGTTAAAACCCACTAGTGAGTGAGGTGAAAGTCATGTCATGTGCTTTGGAATTGGGTCTATTATTATGTTTCATCAACGGAAAAAAGAAAGTTGGTATACCGTTAGCTTCCCATGACAATGATTAGCATCTTGCCATTGGTAATGGGTTGGTGGACATTTTCATGTAGAGAGTAATCACTCATGATTTGTTTTCCTAACAATTGCTTACATTCCAAAATATCAATTATCACAAGAACAAAGATTAAAGGAAAAAGTTTAAGTCTAACTTTCAAATAAGTAACAAAACAAAATTATGTGATTCAAAAAAAAAACACAAAAATTAAAAATAAGAATATGAGATGTGTAAAACAAACATGAAAGTGGATTTTTATTATGCTGACATATGCAAACATGAACATGAAAAAAAAATGATAAGATTATGATGCAAGATCGTGCTTAAGACTAATGTTAAAAAAATTGGAGGAAATGAGAGGTTTTACTCCTATTTATACCCCTTTGGGAACCTAGCTCAAGGAAACTTTCAAGGAAGTTTTTATGTGTGCATCAAGTAAGGAAGTTTTTTTGAAAACCTTTATAATTGAAAATCAATTATGAGTTAACTAAAATTTAACTAAAAATTAATTTATATTTAATTAAGAATCAACTAAGACTTAACTAAAAGTTAACCAAATAATTATTTTATTATATCTATGTTGTTTTAGACTATCTAAATATATCATAGGTTATCTTAAGTTATTTAGGGATACCATAGTCTACATTACATTATCTAAGAATACCATAGGCTATTATAATTTATTTAAAGATACCATAGGTTACACCAAGTTACTTTAGGGTATTATTAAGTCATTTTAATATACCCTAAATTATTTTAAATTACTTTAAACTAATACCAAACTAGTTTATGTTACCTTATGCTATTACACTAGAATAAATCCTATCATATGCAACCCATCATTTTATAACTAGATGCAAATACTAATGTACAAAATGGACACATGTCACAAAGAAAATGGTTTAAGGTAATACATATTTAAATTAAAACTTAATATAATATATTATCTATGACATCTAGGCCTAAATTAATATATCTTATAACCTAGGAAAATGTAACAAAAATATTAAATAATATGTATATATAGTACTACCATAGCCTAGGCTAATAAATAAAAACTATGGGGTGCAGTCAAACTAACATGTACCAAAAGTAATCATAACCATTGCATAATTTTTGAACTTTGGATTATTAAAAAAAATGATAATAATTTTTTCAAATATTTTTATAAAATTTTATTGTGAATACATTATGTACATATCATAAATTTTTTGAATCAATATAATGAATGAAAAATACGTGTAATGACTTTTAACCTCTTGTAACCACTATTTAAAAGTTGCATAAAAACAATTTAAAAATCATTTTGAGACTAAAAAATTAAAAAAAATTAATGACATATCTTGGGATTTTTTTAATATACACCTTAACATAATAGTATTAAGGAAACTTTATATATATATATATACATACTTATTTAAAATATTTTGATAATATTTTAAAATAAAACAATGGTCTAAATGGGCACGTGTGGCTCTTGATAGTGTGGTTGGACCTTATAGATAATATAAGCTAGTATACATAATATGCTTAGGTTAGGTAACATAGGTAGTTTAAGGTGATATCCTTATGTATGTTATTTAGACATATGTTAATATACCTCACCTAGTTTAGTAAAAAATAACTATGTATAAAATATAAATTAACATAGGCTAGGTCACATAATTAATTAACTTAAATTAGTATTATATTTATGTTAGCTACTTATCTTAATTACTAGCTATATATGCTAATATACCTAGGCCTACACTAACTACCCTACCTTACTTTAAGGTACCCAACTAGGGTATTAATTTACTTAGGTTAAGGTAGGCTTAATTATAATTTAATTAGTTGACCACTAACCTAAACTATGTAAATAATAATAATAATAATTTCATGATAATTATAAATATTTTTATATTTAAAAATATTATTTATAATCATTAATTATCAATCATACTTTGTTATAATAGTCAATTGTACAAAGAGCAATGTAATATGGTAATATTAGACATATATTTATTGTGATATTTATTATTATTGTTATTAAATGATTATTATAATCATAAAATCATATTAGTATTATTAATTATAATAGTTAATATAACTTGTAGGAAAACTAGGTTAATATAACATATATATTAGGTAAAGTTGCAACTTAGTTACAATTTAGGTTGTTATGGAAACTAAAATGTTTATCCCATATCTTTTGTGATACCTTCCAATTTTTTTAACTATATGAGTGCATTAGAAAAAGTTCAAAAGCAAGTGCCATTTGAAATGAACCAATAAAATAAGTTTAACCCTAAAAGTTAAACTAATTATTTTTAAAAATTATCCTAAACCTACCTAGTTAGCCTAAGCCTACTTATCTACCTATTTAAGCCTACTTATTTACCTACCTACCTATCTTGCTTAGATGAACCTACCTACCTAAATGCCACATGTCACCATCATGTAAACCTTATATTTGACAATTTAGATTTAATTTTTAAAATAAAAATAAAAGTAAAAAACCAATATGTGTTAAATGCCATGTGGCACCAATAATTGGCATTCAAAATGGACACATGTCATAAAATAAACCTTATATACCTACCTATGTACCTAGATGCCACATGTCAACATCTTTAAAAACTTAAACTAAATTATCAAGATCTAATTAAAATTATATTAAATACCAAATGTGTTTAAATGACACGTTTCTTAAAATTAAATAATGTTATTTAGTTGCACACATAGTTGCATATGCAATTTGTTGTAAGAATACATATTGATGAAAATGTATATACATACCGTATATACATGCCAAATATCGTATTTCACATGTAACTGCAAGTTGACTACAAGTTGTCTTATACAAGTGTGCCAAATGTAGTTGTATGTGGCCTATGCAACTGAAATTTAGTTGCAAATACTAGTTGCAAAACTAGGATTTTCTTCTAATATTATAGATTATCTTAGGCTACTTTATTATATCATATGCCCATATAAGTTACCTTAATATAACATCAATTACTTGAAAAAATCCTAAGGTATTTGAAAATACTATTAGCCTATTTTATTATACCTTATTTTAGGTTAATTTAAACTACCTTGAATTATAAATGGCTATTACTTGGCTAGCCTAAACTATTAATCGACTATTTTAATGTACCCTAAGCAAGTTTTGTTTACCTTAAATTATTAGTAAGTTACTATAAACTAATACTAGGTTAATCTACCCACAACCTACTTACCTACCTACAACCCACTTACTTACAACCTATGACCTACCTATCTATAACCTACATAACAAAAAACATCAAAACAAATAGAACAAAAATGGGTTAGACATTGCAAATATGTAGTGTAAAGCCCTAGAGTGGGGGCATTTTCAAAATAAATGGCTTAATTAAGACAAAACAATAGTCATTCAAAACTTGTTGGAAAGGAAAAATTGTTTGTGTGAGTACATGACCCAAAACATCTAGATGGAGCAATTGTTATTCTTGAATTTAAGAACAAACTAAAGTTGTAATTACCCAATTACCAAAACATGCAAGTTGTTTAATGATCACAACCAAAACCAAGTTAGTGCCCATGAGACATATGGAAGGATGCATAAATGTGAGCATTAATATTGGAAATGCCTAATTACCAAAAATGCAAATGGTAGTTCAACGAAAACCAAGTTGATGTGCATGAAATATGTGGAAGGAATGTATATACTAAGGCTTATTAGGTCTACCAAAAACTTAGAACTAAAAAACATTGGAAGTTTCAAAAAGAAGAGTAAAAACATGTATAACACAACAAAAAATTGGGATTGGAGAGGAAACAAGGGAAAAGAAAAAGAAAAATTTAAAAACAAAAGCAAGGCAATAAGGGTCCATGGCCTTCCTTTGGTGCTCGAAGAGGCATTGGACATTACCAAACATCCATTATGGGTGCAACATCTAAACAACATGTTAATTAGTTTTTATGTGGTAATGTGATGGGTTGAATTTGGGTTTGAAAAATAACCCTAACATGACATGTACAATGTACATATTATATGACATTTTAAAGTGAGGCCAAAAAGGGTTAAGTTAAACCAACACCTACATTGGTACTTGCACCTTATTTGAACAAGGTCTTTTAGTGAACATATTTAATTTAGGTTATGTTAAATTTGAATTTAGAAACATATTTTCCACAATTAAAAATGAATTTTAAAAAATCAAAATGATTCAAATTGTAATTCAATTCACGATACACTTATGTGAAGAAATGGTTTACGAAGTTAGACATTAAAAGTCCAAGTACAAATTGAAGGAGGTGTATTGTTGATGGCAAGTGTTATGTGCTACCACATTGGTGCCTACAACCATTGTTGTCCACACACATAAATCAAATTACATAGAACATCTTTAAAATATCTACTCACCTACAAATAATAAGAATCCAAGCCCAAAACACATAAACAAAATCCACACAAAAATTACAGAAACTTGTATAAAAACACAGAAAACTTGCACCAACAAATTTGTGTGTTATAAAATTTTCAATCACCAAAAGTGACTTAAGAACACAAAACTTGGGATTATATCCCAAACATGAAATATTCCAAACCCAATTTAAACGTGAATTGGTTTTAAGTTAATAACACAATTAATTACATTAATTCAACTTAACACTAATTTAATTGGGTAGTTAAACTAACATTCTTGACACAAACAAAGTATATTAATCACTTAAACATTGTGCATGGAGATTTTCTTATTTGTACTCAAACACATTTTAGACTTGAATTGAATTACACCGTGAAGGTAAAGTTCCATGAAAAAAAATGCAAAAAGTCAAGCTTTAATGCATGAATTGATTAGTTCAAATGCAAGTTGGAAAAACATGGAAAATGATATATGATGAAAATACAATTATTGTTGGAACTTTGGAGCTCACATCTAACATAGTTTTTAAGTAATAACTCCAATTGAAGATGTATTTTCATTGGACGTGATTGTGAAATTTGACCTATATGTAATCATAAAGTTGTTTTTTATAAGGACAATATGTTTCTTGTCCTTTGATTGGTGTTGTTTCATTATGTGTGCACCATGTTGCTAATGTTGCATAATATGTTCCTTACCATGCATAATTGTGAATGATGTCATTACAATTTATTTGAACTACGCACTACTAGGATTATGAACTATTTCATTTTCTTCTTATGTTTTCATACAATTTTCAATAATTCATCATTCATGTCAATGTCAAACTTAATTTAAATTAATATACATTTCATGGACATGAAAAGACAAAGTTAATTTGTTTATTCATATTCATGTTGGTGGATAAGGGAAAAGACTGAGGTAGTTATAAAATGGAGACAATTTTTAAGAAAGGTGGGAGATAGTTATTAAGAAACTTAAAAGGAAAAATAAAACAATTATTTAGAAAAAAATGAAATAGTTAGGCTTGAAAATGAGGTAATTATTTTTTAAATTGTCTAAGTTGGAATGGTCCAATGATGACCATATGAAGGATTCCAAAAATTTTGAGTCAAATTCCAATTTCAAGACAAGTTTTATTCCATTTATGTTTGCCTTCCCGGACTTTTAAGCCAAGTGATGCATTTATGCAAATATGTTTGGGTAGACTTGATAAAAACATATTTCAGATTTCTACAAAAAAATTCTTCTGCAATGCCATATTGACATGCTTTTGAAAATGCATGTGCAAAACAAGTACCTTGAAAGTTTTCTTTTAACCCAAGAGATTCACAATTTACAACAGATTTCAACACACTAATCATTGCATTGAGATTAAATCCTTCATCTTTGACATAAGCAATAATTTTTTTCCTTCAACCATACATGTCCGACAATTTTATCAAACTTTTGGCCAAGACTTGCCCTATTGTTTCTGTTGCTTCAAATAAACCAATAGCCACATGTTTGGGCTACCAATCACTATTTAGAAAATTAATCACCAATGTAAACACATCATAAATTCCTTTAGACATCCAAAGGTCAAAGTTAGTTGTTGTAAAACAACATTTAGCTAAGGCAAGAAGAACATATAATTGATTTATATTCTCCATTAACCTTGGCAATATGTCTTGTGAAAACTACCTCCTGGAAGGGAAGTTTAATTTTGGACAAAAACGGAAAAATTAAATGTTTAAACCACATACTTTCCACAAACTGGATAGGTAAATTGTTATTAACAATTAACAGATGAAGGTTGTCTAAAAATTCTTTTTGTAACACATCCTTTTTTTTGAAAGTATATTTGATAGAAAAAAATTTAAAGATTGACCTTCTAAATGGATTTGTTATTTTCTTTGAAACCTATCTTTCCTAAGTATTTTTCAACAGACTATTCATTTCTTTTATAAACATTTTTGCAATAAAAGAATGATCTATATCCATATGTTTTTAAAAAGAAGTTATTCCATTGGTTTTGTAATAAGAAATCAATCCTTTCCTCATTTGAGTTATTGGATTTATTCCAATTACTAGATTTTGTACAACGCATTATTTGTGTGTTTACCAAATCAATTTGTGCATTGTCATTTATATAATGAAAAATCCAACATAAAGAAGTTTTGCCATGTGGTTTCCAGATTTTCCTTTGAGCATGTAATTTTTTCAAATTTTCCTTCATTACTTTTTCATTGCCATTTTTTGGATTCCTATTTGTTTTTGTTTGGACACTTGGATTTTCCTTATACCCATCTTCCAAAACTACATCATTCATATATATTTCAATTGTTTCATTATTCCCACTTATCACATTCTCATTTGTAGAAGGTTGTTCCATTGGCAGTTTTCACAAGACTATGTCCAAAGATAATGTAGAAAATAACTATTCTTTAACAAATTATGCAAAATTTCTTATAAAATTTCTAATCAAAAGAAAGAAAAGATTGAAAGCAAAAAAAATGCATTTACAAACAAATTAGTTCAAAGGTTTAGAAAAGACATTTACAAACAATGAGATTTAAGGTTTAGAAAAATTATCAAGAAATCATTCAATTTTTTATCTCATTTCATCATGGAAAAATAAATTTAGGTTTAAAGGTTTTAGATTTAAATCAAAGGTTCTAATTTTAATCATACACATAAATAAACAAAACAACATATTAAAACTCACAAACTACATTAAAACAAAATGTATTCAACTCCAAAAAAATGACAAACAAAATAAACAAATAAAAGAAAGAAAACAAAACTCAAAAATATAGAAAAAAAAAACCTTTATTGTTGGATGAAGCTTGTTGGTGTTGTTCCAAGCTCTTCCACCTGCACAAGAGAGTGAAGAGGGAGTACCAACTAATAAGGCACAGTAGCAAGGTGTGACAATGAGCAACAAGGCAACAAAGCAATAATTGGGGGGGGGGGGGAGAAAAGGTACCAGAAAAGGTGAGCAATTTGGCAACAAGGCCCAACAACCGAGAAGGCAAAGCAACAAGGTGTGATGACAGTGCAACAAGGCACGATGACAGGGCAACGATGGCAAGGAGCAAGGTGTGAGTAGCAAGTCATGAGTAGTAAGGTGCAATGCAAAAAGAACAAGGTGTGATGGTGAAGTGTAGCAAGGCAACGATCACCAAGGCACAAAAGCACCAAGGTGCGAGAAGAATGATGGTAGGGCAACAAGGCATGAATAGCCAGGTGTGATTTCGAGAGCAACAAGGTGCAAACAACAAAGTGGCACAAGTAGCAAAACATGACATAAGAAGAGAAAGGCACAATAGTGAGGTGCAACATGGCACAAGAGCAACAAGGCAATAAACAATAAGGCATAACAAGAAAACTCAAACAACAACAAAAATAATAATGTTAAAAAAAATAAAATAAACAACAACAAACTTTAATTAAAATTAAAATGCATAATGAACATGACCTTTTTATGCAAATTTTTACAAGAAGGAGCCATTGCAATGTGACAACTCCAACCAAGTTTTCATGGCAACTAAACCCTAAGACCCGGACCTAGGTAAAGGGTTAAACCTTTCTCAGTTTTCAATTTTTGTTTTTTAAAATCCGATTCTCACATGTAGTTGGCACATAAGTGAAAACTAGTCGCCTAATTTTCAGTCAAGGCATCACTCAAGGTGATACCTTGAGGGGATTATATTAGGATGCCTAGGTGATGCCCGTGGGTATTTGTGATACATGCCAACATTGGTTTACACCTTTATTAGAACATTAATTTTCACTTTTTGAACAACTTTAAAACATTTGTTGAAGAATTCTTTATAGAAATTCAGATTTAAAGCAAACATCAACAAACAAATTATGTTCATTTCACTAAAGATCATGCTAGTATGGCCTTTTAGTTCAAGCTTCCAAATTCCATGTAAACACATCTTATATTTTATGTTCCATTGTTAAAGCCCTACCATGCATCCACCATCCCATGAAAAATCCATGAGTTGTTTCCACCTGTTGAAATTAATGACAAATAAAAGTACAAAGTGGAATAATTTTTTGATTCTAGGATATCAAATCGTCAATTGCAATGCTTCATCCATTAACAAGCTATGACATTGGTGAATCAACATGGGAGTAAGTTTGACATCTTTTAAATGTTTTTGAAAAAGTGAAAGAATTTCATTGATGATATCCAAGCAAACTTAAGATTGTTCCTTATGAAATTTATCATTAAAGGAGGAAGTGATGTTGTGAATGCCATCATGAACGAGCATTTCCAACCTAATTTGTAGTTTAATCATAATTCATTCATCATTCATTTGTAGTTTTTTTTTAATTCATTCATAATTGACATTTAATTCACTCATAATTCATTTGTAGGTCATTCTTAATTCATTCATAGTTCATTCATAATTCATTTTTAGTTAAGAAGGTTTTCAAAAAGGTTCTTTGGACAATGGGCATATAAAAACTTTTGTGAAAACTCGTTCAAACTAAGTTTTCAAAAAGGTATAAATAAAAGTAAGATCTTTTAATTATTTAAAATTTTGTTTAACATTAGTTTGAGGTATGACCTCACACCAAGCCCTATTCATTTTATTTCATATTCAAAATTTTATATGTTATTTGAAATTGTTTTTGGAATTTTTATCTTGCATACTTTGTGTTGTTATGTTTTATTTTCAAGTAATGAATTTGGAATTAGATTTGGGACTACTTTTGCCACAAATTATCTTAGTTTTTGTGTATTTTGGAAATCCTTTTGTTTTCATAGTTTTTATGCATGTGACAATCAAAAGGATAGGAACATTAATTTCATGGGGGCCAATACCCAATGAACATCATCTCTAGGTGGTAATGAAAAGTGAAAAAAGAACATTCAATCAACCAATTGTAACTTGACAATGTGCACATTTTCACCCAAAGTTTTATGCACATCTCTATATTTTTCACATTAATAAAATTGTTCCTAAAATATTCCAAATTGAGGGTATTAGATTTTAATTTGTCAAAGATCTAGGACCAAATCGAAGTCAAGATGAAAACAATGCATAAGGAAAAAAAGAAAAAGAAAAGAGGTAACCAAACTAGTTATTTCCTCTAAATTGGTTCTCACATGACTTCCAACCCCAATTTTAGATTTGCCGTACCACCTTCATTTCATTGCTAGCTTATATTTTTATAAAATTAAGTCTTAGTAAAATCTTGTAAATTTTGTGACCTAATATTTAATTTCAATAAATGTAACCCAACTTCATTCATCTTTATAGCTTCATTCAAATTGGGGATGAAACAAAGATTACATGATCAAATTAGGGCCTAAAAATGGTGACTTTACATTGATATTGTTTCAATTGTATTAGGTATGAACATCTTTGAAGAAAAGTTTATCACAATACAAGATTTTTGTCCCATAAAAGAAGTCTTCTCATGAGTCAAAGTCAAGATTCACTAGCAATAGATGAGATGGACATGATTATGGAAATAATGTATTTCTTATAATATCAATATAGGCTAGGAATTATTTGATGGCATTTGGAAATTTTACAGGGGGTCAAGAACTTTAAAAAACAAGCCACTCAATTCTACATAGGCTAGTTCTTGAACACCCAAAAGATTCTTTTGCATGTTGCTTTCTTGCTATTAGAGTTGAAAGATGATTTGTAGAACTTCAGGTGGCACTCCTCTCGCACTTTAAATCATTTAAGATGAATAAGAAATAAGAAAGTTATGAGGTTTGAAAGTAGGAAGGGTCAAAAGGAAGAAAAATGAAAAAAATGTGGTTTTGCGATTTGAAAAAACATATTTTCTTTATTGCTCTTTTTTTGGCTGGTGCTTTGGGTTTGCATTCAAAGATGATTTGTAGAGCTTGAGAAGGCGCTCCTATAACATTTTAAATCACTCAAAATGGAGAAGAATTGAGAAAGATTTGCCAAAGCGTTTGATCATAGGTAGATGATCAATGATGGGCCAGTTTACTCTAAGTCAAAACACTATGAAACCAACTCAGTGCATCGATATAATCCACAACCCTTGATACCCAAAATAACAGTTCATCAAGAACTACATTTTCAAGTCTCAAGATCTCATTTCAAATCTCAAATATGAAATGAGCAATGTGATCTCACCAGCATCCAATATTGCTGAAAATTCCACAAAAAAGCTTCCTCCTCAATTATTAAGGACCTTGAAACCAACCTAACAACTTGTAGAAACATTTCATTAACATAAATAAATGAAGAAATATATAATTTTTATTATCTCAAATGTTCACTTCCCTGTTTATAACTGGATTGATTATCAACACTTATAGAGACTATTTGCTCATGGAATCACAAATCAAAAGCCTTCATTTTCCTTTACACACTCTCATCTTCAATGCTCTCAACCATGATTTGGCATTCTTTCATGTGAGGATCATGTTGAACATGAGTTGCAATAGAGTTATACGTAAAGTAACCGTGTCTTCACCCTGTCTTTGGGCCTCCTTTCACCCCCTATCCCCTCTTTCAGTGGCATCCGCAAAGTAAATATATTTCAATAAATCTCAGTATGAAATGCTGATATTCAGCATTTAATGCACAAGGTTTGAGACTAATTATATAGTAGTTGTACAGTTGGGAGCAGTGAAAATATATGTAGCAGCAGTGGAGCGGCTCAGGAAGAAGAAAGACAGGATGAAACTCAGTTTACCACCAATTTGAGGGTTTTCTGAGTTTCATCCCTTGTTGAATGCTAATGTACTTTTTTGCAGGTTTTTTTTTAATCTCACCCTGTATATGACCAAACTCAGGGTTCTGGTGTTCTGTTTTTCTTACTTTACGAATAACTCTAATGTGATTCATTTTAATTAGGTCGGAGTGCCTTCCTTCCAAGTTCAGAATTTTTTTTACACAATTAGCCTCTTTTTTATTCATGAAAAAAAAATTCTGAAACTTTAGAGACTCCCCAATGTAGAAATTTTCGCCCCAAGAATAGTTATAAGCTCCAATAATGGCTCAGCCACATAGGTTCCTAGACATTGGGCAAAAGCATATGGGACAAATTGAGGTGCTCTTGAGAACATGTTGAGGAACACGTTGGGAATTTGGGGAATATATCGGAAACGTGATGAGAAAACACCATGAGAACTTGCTGGGAACACACTTGGAACAAATTTTGGCTAAAGGTGAGAGAGGAAAGGAAAAAAGTTTAGGAATCATGCCATATTTTGGCAACATGCTAAAACCTTTTGTCTAAATATGGCAACTTCAATTTTTTACCTGCATACTGTGGTGACTTTGGGATATTTTTTGGGGAAAAACTGCCTTTATATTTGTCACACTGGCTTTTTTTTTTTTTAAAAATGTCGCCAGGATGCCAAAACTCGCCAAAAACATAAACACTATTCCCAACTACTAATCAACTTAAAATTAATACTTTAATTATTAAATAATAATTTCTAACTAAATTAATAAATCGTGAAATATGAATTTTTTTCTCCTATTCTTTTTACCCAACATGATGAATATGAAATTATTTACTTTAAATACTTTGTCTTGATTTTCTATTTAGTTGTGAATTATCGTTACTAAATTTCTTGTGGACACAACTTTTTAGCTTGTTTCACACTCTGGTCTCTCCCTGTTGGGATTCACTACAGGCCTTGTCCTCTTGAGATTTCACACCTGGCCATCTTTTAGGGGGGAGAACTCCAGTTTGTCCACTCACTCTCGGCCAGGATTGGTTGTCCCTCCAGCCTTACCCACAGGTCATTCCTCTCTTCTCCATGAATTCCGTGCTTTCTACTGTTGCCAGGTTTCCGTCACATTTTTCAAGAGAATGCGAAGAAAAATCCAAAGAGACAAAGAGATTCCTCCCGAATCGGTTGCGTAAATGCAAGATCGATTCCTTTTTCGCGCACCCATCAATCAGGCAGCAAGTTCAGGTGAGATTTGATCATAGTTTCTTTGATACCCACTCAGGGTTTTATTTTGGTTTTGAGCTTCTATTTTGGTTTGCGAAGAATTTGGGTTTTGAATTTTGTGGCCTAATGATACTTATGTAAGCTCCAGGTATCTGTGAAGCTTCTCCAGAAAGAAATCGGAGTTGGGTCTGTGAAGAAGACACGAGACTGTCGAGTTCCTGTCATTTCAGTCTCTTGATGACAGTGAGTTTTCTTTAGAAACATCCTCATATTGTGTACAATTGTGGGTCGGTTCATGGAGGTGAAAAGCTCTAATCATATTTTAGGGTTTACAGTTTGCTATAATTCGTGCACAATCTTATGTTTTTTCCTTCATGGTTTTATCAAAATCTTCCTGTGTATTGGTTTTGGTTTTGGTGGCCAAGTTGTTTGTTACCTGTTTTGATGATATGGTTTTCATGTATGTGCTTTCTTTATTCTGTTTCTTACTTTTGTCATTTCTGGTCTATAGAAATTTGCTTCCAAGGACAGTCAATTTTTCCATTTCATGACAAAATCGAATCTAGCTCAGAGATTTTTCTAGGGTTTATATGTCAGTTCAAAATTCCATCACGATGTAAGTTGATGATGGATAGGCCAGCCTCTTTGATGATGTAGTTTGCTATTTCCTGGATCAATTTCCTTAGGGGCACAGAAAGAAACAGTTTGTGAATCTCAGTTTTTATCCTTTGATCTAGAGACACTATGGTTAGAATTTTGTCAGAAAGTTGTTGTACAGGACATTGATTTTTCAATTAGTAAACTCTTTGTTCACACATTGTTTGATGTGCAGGATCACAGTTGTCTGCCCCAGAAATCATGCAAATTGAAGTTGTGGGTTTATAGTGCAATAACCTTAATCTCTGCAGTGGTGCCTTCGACCCAATCTTCTTACTGAGGATAGCATGGGGAATGGCAGTGGCAAAGGCAGCTTGAGCCCTGAGTTCTTAAGCTCTTCCAAGTAAGAATCCTTTGACCATAAACTACACTTCTTAAGATGGCACTTAAATTAGGTCACAGAAATACAATATAGACCACAGAAATTTAAGGATGGGGAGTTGTAGTTTGTGATCACATGTATGAACACATACACAATTCCTTCATGGCTCCATGTGAAGTTGTAATGTTGCATGTGCTTGTGAAATGATTTGGGTTCTAGACGTCTTGCACTTACCAGTTTTTTTTCCTACAGTTCTGTCATCATCTAAACCAAAGAAAACTATTCTTCTCATTCCTAGCTATTAAGGTGCTGAGCAATTTAATGCAACTCTGGTTTCAATTTTTCAGGGTGTGTTGGAAGAAATATTATATTTTCTGTGTTCTATCTATTGCTCTACCAGTCATGATCTGAGAGGAGAATTGTTGCAGGAGGTTTTCAGAAGCAGAATTGCGGGATATAAAGAAGCTGTTTATTTCATTGGCCTATCAATCAAGGAGCCATGGTGAATTTGTGATTGCTTCTGTATTTCAGGTACACAATTGGAAACAATCAATCCCTCCCTGCTGTTTTTGGAGTATTGCAGTGGGATTTGAAGTCAAATTCTATCTTGTTGAATATTGACGTTTTGGAAGCAGGGTGACGTTCAACATGTCTGTAACATGAGTACAATATGTGAGAAGACAGGATTATACTCATTCATGCAATCATACTGCCACAAGTAGCTGCTGCTGGGAATTGGGTCAAAGGAGTCTTGAACTATCTTCTTGTCCAAAGTAGTTGGATATTAAGCTTGAACCAAAAAAAGTGTAAAATGCTGAACCAGGGACAAAACACACTTTGTAAAGTGACCCATCAAATAGAATTCTTACCAGTACTTGGTGACCAAGCAGACACACTATGGGATTCATGGAGCATTAGGAGGACGTTTATTTGATCTTGTGACCCAAAGTCGGGAGGAGAAACACCTCTATTATGAAGACCTTGTCATTGCAAAGGTATTTGTGATGTTGGAGCTGCTATGATACATGATTTCATCTTGCTGAACACATGTATTGAAGCTGATGTAGTTTGTGCAGGGATTGTATCTTTAATAATTTCTCTACCCATTGGCATGTTTTTTGTGCTACTGACCAGTTGGCATTGTTCCCAAAGTTGCCGGGAAATAGAGGTGTGTCAGGTTCTGGCATGGTTTTAGGATGTTTTGTAGGCAGCAAGGACCTGTTAGCGTCAGCAGTAGGAATTGTCACTTGTTTGGTCACTTGTTGATTTAGCACACATATCTCAGAATCATGATGTCCAAAAGGTTTGTGTGTAGGCATTGTATGAGAAAGGGTCACCCGAGGAGATGGATGAATTCATGTATCAGCTTATGGATCTGACTGGGAATGCACACATCCAAAGGTCAATTTTTTTCTCTTGGGCAGTTTTCCCAAGGACACAGTCATTCTTGATTTTTGGAATACATCTGTTACAGACTATTATATTGAGGCAAAGAGCTGTTGATAATTGTTGTCAGCCCATCAGATAATCTATGCAGACTTTGGGATATTTTATAGTGTCAAGTTGTTCACAGCATTTTAGAAGCTATGGGCCAGACCATAGAATGAGAGATGCATTCCTTTTTCATGTGAAGACCTTTGTTTTGTCATATATGTGGTTGTATTCCTGGTCCAGGGGAGGGCCATGAATGATGAGGAATGTGCAGTCCATCATTTGACTTACAATTCAGGATGCTGCAGGGCAGAGATAGAAGCTGTATTGTTGTCAATACTGGAGACAGTCTTGAGCCCCATGGATGCAGTTCCAGATGCAAGCCTGCCAGAGGAGAGTCTCCAGGCCCTCCTCAATGCAGCAAGCTTTACAGATAAGGTGGAGGGTGATGATGGACAATTTATGTCCAGACAAAATTTCCAAAAGTGGTGCACTCTGGTGCCCTCCATCAAAAGATTCTTGGCCACACTGTTGAAAAGCCCAGCTCCTGGTGTGTTGAATACTCACCCCTTCATTCTGTACATATGCTTTCAAGATTACTATAGCAGAACCTATGACTCTGCACTATCACGTACACTTTCAAATGTTGACAATGTTGGGGTCTGGTGGGGTACTTTTAGGGATGGTGGGCCGTCAAGTGCCATCTCTAGTTGTACCACCAGATACAAATCCTAAAGTAGTAGTGTTGAGGAGGGAGCATGCCTGGCATCTTGCGGGAGCTCTTCAGCAGCATGAAGCAGTCACGTGGGTGCTCACTTACCACAGTTCCACTCATGGTCTCAGCTTTAACACATTTCTAGGCAATGTTGCGTAAGCACCTCTCTCTCTCCCCTTTTCCTATCCCAAACCTGATATCTTAATCTCATGTATTTCAACTTCTCTCTTGCCCACACATATCCATGTAACACATATTTCTGGAGCTCCACTCTTTCAAAGTTTCTCTGGATTGCGTTCCAGAACACCCACAACATGGGTTGACTGCAGCTGAGAGGGTTGACACAGGCCCATGAATTGGCAGAGGGGTGAAGGGGTCAACAGTGTTGGTGGTGAGAGACAAGGCTGGGTATGTGTATGGAGGATATGCTACACAACCATGGGAGAGGCACAGTGACTTCTACGGGGACATGAAATCATTTCTCTTTACTCTGCATCCAACAGCCTCCATATTTCGACCAACTGGGGCTAACAACAATTTGCAATGGGTAGGAAAATCCCAACTGTTCCAATGTGTAACACTTTGAACTGAACTTCAATCCAATTACTGTGTCTACAGTAAAGCATGTGTCTCCATTTGGCATTTCTCCTATCCTTTCATTATGCTGTAATTCTGAGTAGTTTCTACTGATGTCTGTATAAATTTGATAGATAAGTTGAGGACTGATAGTACCTCTGGGATAGTACCTCCAGGTGTTCTCATTGTTTTCAAAGTCCTCACAGAGAGGCTTAAGAAAGCTCTTCAAGAGAAAGCAGTTTAAGGAATCAGATGTATTTGCAAAAGCATTGTTTTGAGTCATAACTGAGTTTTGTTGCTTATCTATCTCATTGCATGTTGCAGTGTGCCTCAAATTACACATCAGAGAATATTCCAAATGGAGTTGGGTTTGGTGGGCAAGTCCACCATTTTGGACTCTTGATAAGTTCAAGTTTCGAGCATGGCCACACACGGCATTCTGTCACTTTCAATAACCCAGCTCTTTCAGAGACTGCAGTATTTGAGCCTGATGTCATTGAGTGTTGGGCAGTGGTTGTGAAAGGGGACAATGACCAGGCAACTGATGGGAGCTCTGCACTTAAGGGCACTGTGCTTGAACGGTTTAAAGAGGATCGCACTATGCTAAATATGGTTGGGTTAGCAGCCTCAAGTGACAGTTGATTTCTTATCAGAACTGATGAGGGGCAATGGGAAATTGTGATGTTATCAGGCTGCGGCAGGCTGGTGCAACATTCAAGACTTTAGTCCAGGTACAAGTTTTCAGGTTTCTGTGCAACATAAGCAAGTTATTTGCTGTTGGGTAATTTACACACTTGTGGTTCCAGGTGTTTGCGCATAGCAGAGAGTAAATTATGCTCACAAAAAGAATTTTTGGACTCGACTTTACAGTTGCTTGCCAATTTCATACTCTCTCTAAAGTCACCCGAATTGTAGAAGGAAGATTGATACTTTGACCTTTGGGATAAGATCTGTGAGTTCTACAGCACTAGTTATTTCCATCTTGTGGAGATGCTGAAGCTGTACATTGCTATAGTGGCAATATTTATGCACAACATTGACCAAGATAAATTGTTTCGTCCCATATCACTCAATCATATTTCACTAATTTCTCTCATGGGTTAGCAGCAGTATGAAGAATAATTGAATTTGAATTTGAAATCGTTAAAAAAGATTATCAAATTCAAGAACATTTGAGAGTACAAAACTAAAAGCATCCAATCCATAAATTCTGAAGTGAAATATGTGAAGGTTCATTTTTGAATTCATGGATTTGTATTAGATCATGAAGTATATGTATGTGCTTATGTTCATACATGATGCTATATATTTTAAAACACTTTGGATAACATTTATGGCACTCATCAATTACATGTTCTTCAATTTTTGCAGAGTGCATAGAGCTAATTCCAATTGCTCAAATTTTCCATATGATATAAAATGAGTTAATTTGCTCTCAATCTAGCCACAGAACTATGAAGTAAATGTTTAAAGATTTGGGACGTTCTCACCCTATGTTCTTCTTGACAAGGATAGTGAATATATGGTTTGTTACTCTTGTGTGACATCTAATCCTATAATCAAAGTCCTTTATTTCTTCAATTTATATATGGTTTTTGTGTTGAGATGGGGTTAGTGAATCACACACAATTTGATACATGTATGGACTTAGAGGTGATTGCTTTATCAAGGTGGGTGCAACAAAGTTTTGTTTGAATTTGACCTCGAGATTGCTCCCAATGTTCCCAATGATGAGAGCATTGAAATGTATTGTGATTTGGCTTTGTTCTTACAAGCATGAGGGATTGCAAGTCATTGTCACCCAAAAATCACTTTCATCGTCACTCAAGAATAGTCAATTCTTTCCAAGGCCAATGTTTTTGCATTTAACTTTCAAGGCTAGGTATTTCCAAATCTCTATAGAGATCGCCATTTGAAATGCCAAAATCGTAATTATACCAAATTTGTGTACATACAATAAACCATATTTTGAAGTTTGTACAATTTAAATAAAATATTAAATTAGGGTTTCATGTCTTGCAATGTAAAGTCTTCCAATCAAAATATTTTGAAAGCTTGTTTGAGATAAAGGTTCATACATGTATATGTTATCTACATACATATTTGTCGGATGTAATTGTCGATTGTGTGCAACATCTTATGCAACTATGGGGGTCTAGCATTTGCATATGTTACATGCAATTGAAAATTAGTTGCATATGACAGTTGTCAATAATAGTTTTTTCTTCTAATGGTATAAATATAGGACCCATTATCAAAGAATTGAACTTTAGAGTGGTGCAATAGTCAAGTAATGTGAAAAAGGTTACCAATGAAATTAATGAGATTATCATTAGGACCACCATACACAACAAGGGGACAACTTGGAGGAGGATGACCATCTTTGAATTGTTAAATGAAAATTATATGACGACAATTCACATTGCCCAAATAAGAGCACATACACAAAGAAAGCTAAAATGATAAATCCTCCACCCTCAATTTCAACTACATACTTATAGTCTCCCATTGGTTGTTTGTTTTTAACTTTTCACCCTTGATTGAACATAATGCCCATGTATCCACACCTCAATAGTCCACACCTCTTGGGATGTCAAGTCCTATTTTTTCTCACCCATTCATCATGTTAATGTCAATTCATCCATCTTCATGCCTAGTTGTTTTTCACACATGATTTATTTTCAACCCTATTGCATTTAGTCTTCCTCTTCTTCTAGCATCTAGGCCATTCACTTTCAAGGTCTTGCAATTCTCTGAACATTTTCAAGCTCCAAAATCCCTCTCCATGCCATTGATCATCTCCCAAAATGGACAACCAATCATAGGAGTTGACGGTGAACGAAAAGGAATACCACATTAGGTAGACACTTAGGTACAAAGGTCCGTACCTTCATGAGCTACCAACTCATCCTCCTATGTAGATTGGAACCAACCTCACACAAAAAAAGTCAATGCCCTTATAGGGGTTGAGTTCATATTCATTGGTGTTCATGACTATGCATCAACCAATGACATGTGATGGACTCAATTTTGGGAACCACCACTTGGGAGGTGTTGTTGGCATAAAGAGACGCATTTTTCAACACATGGAATTAACAACCACAACTACTTCTAAATACAACAAACCAAGGATCTTTTTGCCACCATTTTACATTTCGGGGAGTTGGTTCACCCTATTTCAACTAAGTTTACATATTCTAAACAAAATGAGGTGTGTACAATGTTTCCATATCTTAAGAACTAACATGTACATGCCTTTATTGGAATGCTTGTGAATCTTAAACATTACATCATAGATATTCTCCTTGTAATCATGCGTATTAGAATTACAACATTCACCTTTAATAGGACAACAATTATTGTATCCATCAAAGTGCATTTGCAAATATCACTCGGTGGAAAAAATAGAAATCCCATTGTTATATTCTTTGTTTTTACCATCATTTTCTAAGGTTTGTCTTTTCATTGTTTTTTTTTCATAGTTCTCATGCTTGTGAGAAAACTATTTAGTACCTTTACAATGATTGAGAACCTTTTAGCCTTGTAATCTTTGATTATCAATGGAGTGGGTGTAGCTATGTATTCAATCTCATGATTACAACATGCATGAGTTTTCTTGAACTTTATTTTTGTCATAGTAAGAGGAAATGTTTGCCAACCTCATATTGGATTTAATAGATTTGTAACAATCTTTTCATGCGTAACAAATAATCATGCTAAATATGCCTATTATGTTTTTCATTGCACCTGCGATCATATTTTGCATTTCTACACTTTCCTTTGTTTGGACTTTGAAGATAGATTATAAAAAAATTCAAACTTCAAATCTGATGTTTATTCTTCCTTCATTTCAGTAAATAGCTTTGTGCGTTTCAACGTTTTCCATATGGCTTTGCTCACTCTTTTCACTTAAGCTTGGACTATGTGGTGTTATTGATTGATAGACATGGTGATGCAAACATAAACACATAAATCCAAAATTTTCAAAGTTGCGAACATTACCTCCCGTTTCTTGCATAACATAAATGCAATGGGGATTCAATGGGAAACCTACCAACCCAATGGAGTTGAAAACCCTACCATATGTGCTTGTAACATGCACAAGTGGAAGTGTATCCCAAAAGAAATCCAATAAAATCTTACCAACCAATTGAAGTGGGAACTCAACATTGCCTTGAATGCTCGAGATGTGTTTAAATGAAAGCTTCATGTAATACTCATAAATCAACGATGGATAAATTTCTTCCACATGATGTTGTTCAAAATAACACAAAAATTCGTTAAGTAAATCTCCCTATTACATTTTATTTCAAGTGCACTAATGTTCCCATCTCATATGACATCATGTTCTCAAGTGGGTGACATCACATCACATGTAGGTAAAACCTTAAATTCTACCATGTCAACATTATGTCATCCATTGCCACATCAACCTTCAACAATGTTAGCTCCACATCATCAATGTGCCACATTAGTGCCATGACAATAATTGCCGCATTAACGACACATCACCCATTTCCATGTCACCAAATGTGCCATTTTAGTGACATGTCATCACCTTGTCACCCACACCACATCATCAATATGCCACATCAACACCACATATGTTCCATGTCAACTTCACGTTGCTATGTGTGCCAAATTATCTTAAACTTATACACACCCACACACTCACACATTCCATACCACAAATAGTTGCCCTCTTACATATTCGTTTGAAAATCTAATACAAACTTTGCCTATGTTGACATAAAATCTACTTGGTTATGATGTTATTTACATTATAAGGATTCAATCACTATTACATAAACATAATGACTAAGCTCCATTAGAACATGATTTCTTCTTTTTGAAATCCAATGACTTTATAGCCTTAAAATAAAATAGGTTTTCATAAAAAATCTTATGTTACCCATTATGTCATATGCAAGTATCATATCTAAATGTTTAATCATTACATGCCAAAATTTAAGTTCCTCCACATGTGGGTGATTAAGTTAATATCACATCACCATGTTGACAAGGTTTCATTGGAACATGGTTTTTCGTCCTCACCAAAACAAAGAATACTAAACCTTTATCCCTATGGAAGAAACATGTGTCGATTACAACATCCATAAAAACATATCATACATATCCTACATCCTTTCATATGACTTGACACTCTCCCATAACATTACAAAGTTATGCATGTTTAGAAAAAACCTACCTATGATTTACCATGTGTGGGTTTAAGGCATAAATGTCGAAACCTAGGTCAATTTAAGATTTTTCTAAAATGATGTAGGTTTTGTATTACAATTTTGTGATGTACCATGTGCAAGTTTAGGGGGTAAATGTCAAAACCTATGTCAACTAGGACAAAATCTACCTACATATGAAAAAATATTATTGCTGAAAACATTCCCAAAATAAATAATTTTAATTTTTGGAAATTTTTGAAAAAAATATTTTTGCTCCAAAAAATTTCATGCCACAATATTTTTTGGAGGCATTAAATGAAAGATATTGATTATAATGGAACATGCCATGGATTTTGAATTTCAATAGTTACAAAACAACAATAAAAAAAGTAGTAGGATAAATAATGATATGACAATAATGGCGTGTAATATCCTTTTTTATGAAAAGGTTTCATGATTTTAATACTTTGTTGAAAGGTTGTTAAAGTTTTTATTGATCTTATGTTAAAAACAACCTACCATTAAAGCATTAATTTTGACATTGAAAAGGAGCTAACAAAATCATTATCAAAACATATTAAACATAATTAACTTTGTTTGCAAAAAAGTTAAAATATTTGGAATCATCTGATTAATGTAGATTTTACATTTGTTAAATTTCATCACGTGAAATCATTTATATTATTATTAGAAAGTACAAAATAATAAGTTTTTGATTTTATTTTGTTCATTATATTCAACAGAAAAAAGAACAATATTGGACTCTTTTTAAACAATTAAATTTTTTTGCATGCAAACCAAAAGTTACAACAAGATTTGAAACGACAATTATTATTTAATCTAAAGGAATAGACATTCGAATTGGAGGAAAAATTCATCATATATTTAAACCCTTAAATATAACATCATCTACAATGTGATGATCATACCTTTACATGCCAATACATTCAAACAAGATACTCTCCAATATTGGCAATGAAGAAGGCTGTGCACAACAACTACACATGTACTCCGGGATAAACCTCTGTTTTCAGCAGACAAATATCATAAGATAAGAGTCTCCACAATACACAAAAACAAAATATGTAAACAACAATTGAATCTAATGTGACATCAGAAGTTGCAAGAGCCATGAACACAAAAAAACTGCAATTCACTGTTCCTAATTCACTTGACATGATTTTTCACTGGGGCATTTATTTGGGTACACATTTATGAGAGGGACTTGCCCAGATGCAACTCCATTCTTGTCCTCCTCAGTCTCATGAAGGACACTTGGTGCAAACACTGAAACATCACAAACAGACCTGAGTTCAGAAGTCTTGGCACACATGGACAGAGATCCAAAACCAGCTCAAACCCTCACACCTAGCCACATTCTTACTTATGCAAACACTTGCAGGTTAAAGATGAGAGAAACAAAACCTAATAATTTATCAAGTCTATCTAGAATCTGTGGTTCCCTCAGTGTCAGCAAATGCAGAAGGCCAATACACATGTTTCAACAGTGTTGTTAAGGAATCAACTTGCCAACCAGAAGAGGGATCAACAACACCTCATGAAGCACAGGTAAAAAAACATAATGCACAAACACAGAAGCAAGCAGCAAATACTTGAAACCTGGGAAAAAATTAGACAAGCTACTAAAACCAAGAGTGAAGTGTCCTTGTTGCTAACAGTAGCAATCTATGGGACAAGGTACACTAAGTGGCATTAGAATGCCACATGGCTAAAGTTACCTTGTCAAGCCAAGCATCAATGAAGAGAAAAATGAACTCTGGTCCGAGATAGCCACCTCTGACTTCTGTAGAGCAAGGGAATGAGATGGTGGTGAAATCAGTTGTGCAAAGAATGCACAATTTTGTACAAACACACTTGCTAGTACCACTCCTGCTGATGCCCTCACAGGTCAGGTTCTTCCCACCCACTGACCACCAACAGGAGTAGCATCTGTACCCACACAAAAAAAACCAGATCTCATAACTTTCCTGCTCCTTGCACTCAAAAGGACAAATGTTGTGATTCCAAGCATTCATAATCAAGAACAACATCAAGTTTACACAGACTATACAGAACAAGACAACAATACACACACAAAAGACCAAACGGGCCAATATGACAGGATAAAGACAAGAACAAGCAAGCAAGAAGAGCCCATTCATCATGAACTGTTAAAGAAGTGACAGTCCATCACTAGTCCAGGAACCTCATGGATAGTACTGAGTAATCAAATTATTTTGTGGGAACCCACATCAAAAATATAGGCTAATGCAATGAACACAATCTGTGCACTATGATCTTCCACAGGAAGGCAGCAATGCTCGTGGGCACACTATACAGTAAACAAAAGAAAATCAGAACACAAAAAACAAACATGAAACAACATGAACGGAATTGAGAAAAGCAAGAGGATCAAGGTGGAGGTTATAAAGCTGCGGAAGCTGCAGACAAGGGAACTTCCTACATGGAAGAAGAATTCAAAGGTGATGTAGCTGCTGAACTGCAGAACACAAAATGTTCCACAAAATTTGAAAGAAAAGTAAAGACAGTAATGAAAGATGTACCAATAAGGTTTAAGTCACCTGGAAATTGACAAACCTGAATGAGAGCATCAATAAACAGGTGATGTACACATCATCCCCTTTTCCTTGATACTTCTAACAACAATGTCCAATATCTTTTGCCACTCCAGCCCCATGACTTCCCAAAAAATCCAACTTACCAAGAAAAATATAACTCTTTATGATCTTAATGAAAAAGAATACAAGGTTACAACACACAGAAAAGTAATGCATTGGGTACTTAGACTGGAAAAATCCAGTGTGACAAGGACTGCAAACACACCAAATGTTCAGCTCAAAACAGGTCAGAGAAATTCTTTTCTTCTCAGAATCTGATTTCTATCCATAAATGTTCAAAGAAAACTCACCGTGACCATCAATGAAAAGAAAAGCAGCTTACACCTCTGTGTGTGACAGACAGATGAATGCTCAAACAGGTGACAGAATCTATATTGGACTGACAAAGAATCTTGAAGAACTCAATGATGAGCTTTCAGTTCATTACATTTAGCCTAGCAAGCACCTTAATCTGGGAAAAACACTAAAATCACTGAAAATGTGATCCAGAGCACAGGTTACTCCTCAAGCATACAACGCAGGACAATGTAGGACCAGCACATGCCTTGATCACCTGAACAAACATGAATCTGTTGGGACTAATCCCTTCTCATTGCATTCATTGGAAAAACTGCATCACCTTCTCAGGTTGCCCATCCTTCACATATTTTGTGAGCTACTGATTCCATGTAAAAATGTTCAATTGCACTGTGCCTGGTGTCATTGCAGTCATCTCTGCTGCCACCTATGGCAGGGTTTAACTGGTCCTCAAGCAAGAGCGCTTCCTGTGTCCTCTTATATTTGAAACCCAGGTACCTTTCCTTTGTCTACAACCAGAAATCCAGATCAAGCTGATCAGCCATGTATTCTCCACATCCCAGGCATCAAATGGTATCATAAGAACAGAGAAACTGACACTGACCTTTTCCATTAGCAAATTTTGATTTACTTACCTTCTCCCACCTACGACTTCTATCCCACAAGTACAAAGGACCTGCAAAGAATCTCTGCCAAGTTTAGACTAGGGGGGGGCAAAATAGCAACCAAGAGAGGGCAACCAGATTACACCAACAAGAGCCATGGATGGCTCCATTGACATGTGAACTCTGACAGGATTGATGTTCAGTTACAAATGGCCATTGTGCTTGCTGCACTGATGATGAAGACATTGGTGCTTCGCAAAAACCTTGGTAATTGGTCTCTGGCTCTCTGGCTCCTCACAATTCAAGAGCATCCCACGTAGACCCAAATGCAGCAATTATTCCATCTGGAGCAATCTCTCTCCCACCATGTGCATTTCTTCGTGTGACAACTCCAGATTAAATCCGCTTGCAATGGCACTAAACCCCCAAACCCTCAGACCCCTAAAAGACAGGAGCACTAAGGGCCACTTTAAACAAGGGTCCAGGGACCAATTTGAAGCAAATTGAACCTTAAATCAGCAAAAGAAGAATTATGGAAACTCAAATATTTCACCATGCAAAAATACAATCTTCAAAACAATCCTCTAAAAGAAATCAAAATCCTTCAAGATATTATTATAACTCTATAACTAATCTCAAGTTTCAACACAAGCTGTAATATCATGTTTCAAAAATCCTCATATAAAAATACTAGACCTATTACCTAAGGGCCAAAATCCCTTAAGCTACTATATTCTATAATGAATCTAAACACAATATCCTTGCCTTGGTAAGCAAGGCCAGAAACACTTTCTCTTACTTAAGGTATAATGAGTGTGTCTAAAGGCTTGGGGTCGAATTGAGGGTTCAATATCAAAAATGTGTGATTGACATGCAAGAGGATTAGGTTAACCTTTGGTCTTTTCTTTCTTCCTTTCTTCCATTATTTTTTTAGTTTTAGTTTTTTTTTTATTAAAAAATTCTTATTACACACAACGGATGAATGTAGGCACAAGATATTGGTGGCTCTTGTTTTTCTATGGTTGTGCACTGAATGATTGCACAAGTGGTTGCATTGTAGCAAATAGTTATTGAACAACATTGGAGTATGATGAGTGCAATGTTATTTTTCATGGAGTTTGTTGAAATGGCATAAGAGTTCACAATACGTGGAAGTATGAGGGGGCAGTGGGATGCATGAAAAATCAATTTTTGGGGAGCTTTTATGAAAAGATGTCTTTGCAATGAACAAGGTTAAGTTATGACACATTTTGTACATTAATTAAGGTTGTGGGTTCAAGTTTTGAATGAAAAATACACACATGAGAAAAAATGTCCATGTTGAAACTAGAGTAACAATGGTTCTTACACAACTAGGTGGTGAATTTTTTTTGCAAATGTATGGACAAGTCTACGGCATTGCAAAAAGTACAACATGAATTATAATGAGAGAATTTTATTCAACAATTAAAAAGCACTAAAAACCATTGGTGATCTCTAAATTGATTAGAGACAAAATAAAAAAAATCAATGTTGGTTTTGAGAGCTTGCATGAAATTTCATACATTTTAGATGCCATAGATGGTAGTCATATTCCAATTGTTGCACCAAAGGTAGACCCAAAATCATATCATTGTCGGAAAGGGTTTTACTCCACATTGATTCAAGGAATTGTAGATGCAATGTGTAATTTTTGGGATCATGATTATGGGTGGGCAAGAAGTATCCATGATTGGACTAATTTCCAAAAAAATAGATGTAGGAAACCCATGTGATGAGGAACAAATTCTTACCTTATAAATTAATAAGTTATAGGAGATGCCGCTTGTCTAATGCAACCATGGTTTTATTCTTCCTTCAAAGGTGAGAAAGATGGATTATCAAGATACAAACCACATTGGAATTTTATATAATCTAGTACAAGGATGTTAATGAAAAAAAATTTGGAATGTTGAAAGGTAGATTCAAAATTCTATTATAGAAAGTAAACATTCCATTACGCCACATACTAGACTTGGTCACAACCTTATATATTTCCACAACATGTGCATTGCTATTTCGAATGACATGTAATGGGGGTTTGGAGGTTCAAATATATGCACAAATGGAAAAAAAATACAACATTTGGGAATTTAAAAGGAGTTGATGTTTTCAAGGTGGTTGAAAAACCAATCAAACAAATGAAGGGGTTACAAAATCCAGGAATGGTGGTTGGAGACAATAGAAATGACACAAAAGGCATGTAAGACATGGACCATCAAGTTGAATCAAGATAAACATCATGTGTTGACAACCATGGAAATAATCTTGGCAAGAAAGAAAATAAGAAAAAATCAAAAGGATGTTGATAAAAGCTATGGCAATTCATGAGGCTTTAAAAAAAAACTTCTTTGAATCCAATTTGAAAAGAAAACACAACATTGCCTTTTCAAATATATCTGATTTTGCATCAAAATGTAATGAATGACTCATAGGTTGACATCTTGTGTAACCTATAATTTATCTATGAGAGGTCCAATTTGGGCATCCATGTTTTTGAGTAAAACATTGGTTTTAACAAATTATTGTAACATGGACATAACATTTTCAACCATGGTTGAAAAATGATTATAAACATTAAACTTTTTTTGGAGATTCTATTTTTTAATTTCATCCACAACAAGAGGTTTTTCCATTGCCTTTTTATTATTTTCATCCTTTTAAACAATATTCGATTATGCTTGGGATTATGGACTCCCTATAACTTTTTTAGTTTCATCAACATAAATGTTCACATGTTTTACCACATTTTCATTTTGATGCCATCAACTACTAATGCATCATAGAAGGGACATTCATGATGATCATTATTTAAAATTTCATTTGTAATCTTATCATCTTTGTATTGTTTGTAAATTGTGTTAAACTTTTGCTTGCAAACAATTGGAGTTTTCAAGAATTTAGGGATGGTTGACGTGCACAACAAGGATATAAAGTTGAAAAAGAATTTAAAAGACGATGAAAAACATTACCTTGTTTTTTTTCGATCCTCGGAGAGCAATCAAGTGTAATATTTCACCATCCACCCATTCTTTTTAGTTCACCTTCTTCATCTTTATTTTTCACCACAATCGCCCTCTTCCTTGGTGTTTTTTTTTTTGAATGGGAATCGGTTTAAGGATCTTTTGTAAATCCAAATCCCCTCCTTTTGATTCACCTCCATTTCGTGCATTTGGAAGGGCTGAAGATGCACACCTTTTAATAATCACCTTGTGAAGATTCACAAAACCAACCATGTCAATTTTATAATCGGTAAAATTAATGTTGTAGTTGTTGTAATTTCAACAATGTCCTCAATTCATAACATGTCTTCCATTCTCACATAATTTGAACAATAGGGTATAAGAAAACAGTGGAAAGAAGAAATAAATAAATAAAATGAAAAACCTTGGACCTTAGTTTACACTTTGATTTTCCAAACCATGAACTTTTGTTTAAGCTTTTTTTTAAAAAAATCTAGACCAATTGATTTTCCTTCCAAAATGATGCCATGTAAGCTAAATCACAATTTGATTCGTCTTGGTCCTAGACCTTCATTTAAAAGCCCTGGGACTAATTTAAAGTTCTTGACCAATAGGAATGTTTGATTTCATTGGACCCTGCTCATTGGACCCTTGTCTAAAGTGGCCTTAAAAACCTTAACATGTTTGAAGACCAATAATATGTTCCTACTAGGTATGTATTGTTGGTCTCAAAATAGTTCAATTTTTCCTTTTGAGTTTGAGGTGAGAGGGATTTTTTATTGTCCCCCCCAATGTGTTCCCATCAATTTCCCAAGGGGTTTCCATCAAGTTCCCAAAATGTTCCCCATGATATCTCAATAGTATCACAATTTTATCCCATATGTTTCAAAGTTGAACTTTCATGTATTTAAATTATAAAGGGGGTAGCCAAAGGGTAGCACCTTTGTATTTCTCTTTTGGGGATTACCCAATGTTTCAACACAAACGACGATGGGCCAATTAAAGTGCCTCCTTCAAGATTTTTTTTTTTGCATGCACCCTTTACCGAATTCTACTGATAATGGTAACATCAAAGTTGGTTTGGGGTAGATGTGTTTAAGGTCCATTCCTATCAAAATAAATTCTAGTTTGAAATTTGTTCCAAATAAAATTGAAAGGCGTCTTTTCAAATATGTGTTGTGTCATTGTTGGTTTTTTTTCAACACCATAGTCACAAATGATGGAAGTGACAAGCTTATTTCCAATATTGTGTGCATCAATTTGCATCACATTTTTTTGCAATTCAATTTCAATTCAATTTAATTTTAAATTTCATTTCATCCAATGAAATTTGAATTGCTTCAATGTAAAATTTTGAATTTCATTCAATGTATTTAATTCAATTCCATTGAATTTTAAATCAATCGAATTTCAATTCAATTCAAGTTGCACATGATATCATTCAATATGTTCATTCAAATGGAACTTAGTTTCCACAAAGTCAACTCATTTTTTCATCATTCCATCGTCATTGGTAATGCACAACAATGGGGAGCCCAAGCTGTTAAAAAAGAACAAATATGTACCCATGCAATGGTTGGGTACTAGTAACTTCAAAAATAGAACATCAACAATATGTCCTTTGTATTTAATAGGGGGATTATGTTTTGTGGATACCCAATAGAGTTGGAAAATTGTATCCAAGAACTCGAGTCTAGTGAGCCTTAGTTTGGTAGAAAATTGAAATGAAATGAAAAATTCGGAAAAAAAAAGAGACCAAACTAGTTTTATCACCTAAATTGACTCTTAAGGGAATTACACCCCAATTTTTGGATTTGCCTTACATGTGCCTTTATTACCTCTCATATTTTTCATTAAATTCAAGCCTTCTTTTAATAAGGTCATGCAAATCTTGTGAATTAATGTCCAATTTCATGAAACAATACCCAATTTCATTCACTTTACTCTTACATTCAAATGGGGATGATTATACTTGAACATGATTTGTTCAATAGTGTGTACATTTGATCTTTGTTCAAGTGGGGGGATAATACATTAACTAAAGGGTCAAACTAGGCTCAAAATTCAAGGTGAATCAAAAATTTATTCCAACAAATTGTAAAACACAAAATTGTTCAAATTTGAAAAAAAAAGTTGTATAAATAGAAACATTACTATGAATAATAGAGTAGGAGTTGATTTATAATAGGCGTAACATATTTATATTCACTTATTTATAAATGGATGTATTTAAATTAATGGTGCAAACCAAAAAAATTGAGGTCTATGGGTAGAGACCAAAGTTGTTGGGTTTTTGGGTTTGTATTGAATTTTTAAATTTAAATTATGGCTCTTTTAGAAATCTAACATAACATTTGGTATTATCATAAAAACATCCTTTTAGATTTGTAAAAACTTCTATTTTTTGTGTTTTAAAAAATAAAAGAGAACTTGGTTTGGTGTGAAACAAGATCATGTTCCACTTTCATTAAATATAACACAAAAAAAATATAGGTATCCTTGAATTTCACTCCATATTCCATTTCACAATGTTTATAGATATCCAAGGTGTTTTGCCATCATTTTTTTGCTTTGCATTTTGCTCACAAGTTCCATGATGTCTCGATCAAACTACAATAGGTGGTATGGCACAATTTATTAAATTTGATGAATCAAGATGTTGGGTTGTACTATTATCTAAACAATGTCACAACCCAGCTACTTGTGTATGTATGAACAATGTGCAAGATGAAACCAATATTCTCCCCTTAGAAGATGTTGTAAGCATCATTGAAGTAAATTGTCTTCGACTAGATAAGAAGACTTTTCAATTCTTTTTGTGATGGCAAGATTTTCTTTGGACACATACTACTAGTCTATGGCATTTTGTGTTTGTAATTCAATGTCCAATGGAGGTGTTGTGATATTCTATCATTTGCATTAAGAATTTTGGATTGCATTGGAGACATAGATGCAAAGATTTCAAAAGAGGAGTTGTGGAATGAGATGAAGTTGATCCTTTGATTATGTCACTTGATTGTAACTTGACTCATTTTGTGATTCCAAAGTACTTATTGCTAATCTAATTCTTGTATTCTAAAACCATAAACCTTAAATCAATTAGTTGTTAAATAAACATGTGAAAACTTAGTAACATTTTTATTTGATTAAATGCAAAGACTCTAGGACCAAATTCATCTTGTAGATAGAAACCTCAAATCCCCCCCACAAGTAGTGGCAAATAAATTTGACATGCTTTTGTTATATAGACAATCCATAAGAAGTATGCACATGATCCACATTTATGAATCAGTAAACAAATTTGTAAGAATGTGTGGGTCATTGGTTGTATTGAAAATTGATAAGCTTAATATATGATTAGAAGCAATATTAGATAATTAATGTCAATAAAACATATGCCTAACTTTTCTACTCAACAAAGATGTGATCATAATCAAGCAAGCCAAAAATTATGTTGAACAACCAAAAAACTATTAACTTTGTCAAACATATTTATGTGATGCCACTTTAATTTCATGTTGATCAAAGAAATTTGTGCTAAATGATTTATATGAGTGTTGAAGATTTTTTTTAAAAATCATTTAATTTCATAAATTGAATCTTGGTTTTAGTAAAAGATTTTTGAACTTTAACACCCAAAATTAGTTTTATAAAACACTAGGCTAAGGACTATTTTAGTAAATAAAATTTGATGGGAAAAAAATTAAATGATGATAACCTACCATCCACATATGAAAAACATTCATAATTTAAAAATTATGGTACTTGAAATGTTTAGAAATTCAAAATATAATTTCAAAATGTTCAAATTTTAAGAGTCATTTGATAAATGTAAATGGGTCATAATGTGTATGACATCTGAACAAAGTTGTAGCTTATGATATAAAAAACTAAAACTTAAAGTAGTTATTATATTTTAACATAATTCAAAATTATGATCATTTTTCAAAAATGAAACATAGAATTTGACAAAATTTATACATTTTTAAAAAATTCATATTTATTCAAAAAGATTTTTTTAAATAATAAAATTTATTGGGGAAATTTTAAATATTTAAAAAAATATGTTACAAAATAAATCTTTCAAAAAACCTTTTTTATGAAAAAGTTAAAATGTCCAGAGAGGACCCAATTGTGGTTGAATCCTTTGTCATTGTTGGCTCGTTTGATTATGATTTCACCCCAAAATGTAATTTATTAAAACCTTAAAGACTTGTTTCTAAAGGAATTTTTTTTGGTATATTTTACAAAACATGTGAGATAAAAGGGGTTTTTTTTTGGTATGTTATGAAATAATAATTTTTTTTCAAAATATATTAAATTTGAGAATATTCTAAATGTGTTCTCAATTCTAAACATCCTATTTACATTTAAATATATATTTTAAAAGTTCAATAAGTTGCACTTTATATTTTAAATATTGGGAAATGGGTATTTTGGGTATCATCATCATGTAACATGTCCTTAACATAATGATGAAGCTTGCGAAACTTTTAGTTCCAAGATTATTGCACATAATAATTGTTGCATAAATTGAGTGTTGAACTTGCTTTGGAATAACTAATGGATTCCAAATCAACTTCATCAAAAGAACCTAATTTTCCCCAAAACCAAGCACCCCTTGTAAATTTGCTAGAGTTTGAGAGCTCCTTGAATCAAATTGAGATTATAAGATTAAAATTGGATTACTTTTAAAAGAATTGAGAAGGCATCAAAATATTATAGTTTGAGATTGCTTAAATATACTTTTTTTCTACGAAGAACCTATGAAAACTTTGCATTCACTTTGTGTCTAATCCATTATATATATGCCAAATAACACATTTTTGGTTTACTTCTACATTCATTATATATGAACATAAAAGGACATCACATTTGCATGTCCAAGAAGGGAAACACAATTCAAAAAATTATGCCATTCATTCCTCCACTTATAAAACATAGTAAGAAATATGCATTAGTGCATATAGTAGAGACCAAAATAATGATGCATGAAAAAAAACCATTATTGTTGGTAAGAACATCAAGGAGATTAAAAAAAATCGAGATATAAGTTCAATTGATGTAAGTAGCGAAGTGTCAACCAATTTCTTATTGTTGTATTTTGGAGGATTATTTCATGTGAAGAAGAAAATCATTATGGATTTCCAAGTGCATTTAGTATTAGTGAATTAACCAATAGATTGTAAAACAAGGTAGAAAGATGTGGATCGTGAAATATCTTTTGCAAGATTTCACATGCACAAGAAAAACACCATGGATTTTCAATTGTGTTATGCAATAAGTGAAATGGACATATGCAAAGTAGGGTGGAAAGATGTGGATATCAAGAAACATCTTTTGTAATATTTCACATGAAGAGTAAAATCACCATTAAATGTTGTTTGTGCTCAAGTAATTGGCATTGAAGGTGTGAAGGTATGTATCTTTGGCCATTGCCCTTTCTCATGTCCTTTGTCCCAATAGCCACAAGTTGACATTAAAAATTCAACTATGGCATTGTGCCAATAATTGTGAGCATTGATTTTGTCAACAAAGTGAATTGACAATCATATTTATTCTACAAATGAATTATGTTGTTTAAGCCCATCTTAGAATTATTTTGAGAATTCATTTGGGTCCTATTGTTGTGTTGTGCAAAAAAAAATAAATTATAGTTTACTTTCACAAATGGAAGTAATCTTGGAAATTGATGCATTCCTCTTGGAGGCAAATGCACAACAAGATGAATTAGAATATGATGTTATCAACAAAGCCATAGATGAGTAAGACATTTGCATATTAAACAACCTATCCAACATGTTTGGTATGGTATGGATGAATTGTTTATCATTTCAATCCGTTTAGGTGTTAATAGGTGTCACTATTCTCAAAGCATAAACATTTTGTCATTAAAGACATGATTTCAAGGTGAATTGAAAAATACATGCAAGTTTTAATCATCTCCTTGTGTTTGTCCACCACCCTTAAGTTCAAGCCCAACTAAACAATGTCATAAGTCATGTTCACCTTACCTACCTTCATGTCCTTAAGTGATCCCCAACCTCCCCATTCCTCACCAACATTAAGTAAACACCATCAAGTTCACATCAAAACAAATTTTGCCCTGTTAACTTAATGAGGGTAATAGTAATTTGTAATGTTGATTTATTTATAATATTTGAAAGATCAAATCTTATAATGATCAAACGTTATGGAACTGCCTTTAGTTATGATATTTATGTGTTACAAAAATTCCAATGAAAGGCATGGTTTAAGATTGGTTCTTGTTTTCAACTTCATTTCAAGTTGACATCTTTAGATAGAAGTGAAAATCATGCATGTAGATTCATGTGAAAAAACATAAATATTGCACCACCTCAATATTGACAAGTATTTTTGGGTTTGAAGCTTTATTATTCTCCGTTGTATTTTGAAATGTCATAGAAAATATTTTGATGATACTTTTCATTAGTTTCAATTGAAGTCAAATCAAAAATTTCAAAAATAGGCTACCCAATCATAATCACAAATATTATATGGCCTAAGAACGAAAAATAATGTTCATTCATGTGACAAAACAATTCAAGAATAAAAACATGAATACAAACCAAATTAGCAACATGTACATGACAACTTAACATAATGATTGTTGATGGTTTCATATGTATTTTTGCATGAGTTATGGTTTAATTAAAGGTGGACACATGAAATCCCACCTAATTTCCAAAGTTATGATGAAGATCATCATGCTTTGGGTAGCCTATGTCATTAACATTACAAGGATGCATTGAACCCACCTCTCAAAGGTGTCCACACTTTTATGCTACCAAATTGTTAGAATTTAGGATCATGTTTGACAAAGTAAAAGGTTGTTTTTTTTCCCTCACCATTATCTTGCCTTTACATTCAATCAAGTTTTTTGGTCCAAGTTACATTCAATGAAAATGGACAAAATCAAAATCACATGCAAGATTCATGTTAAGTTTCATCATTGCCATCCATTTTTAAAGGTTTGGTGACAACAAAATACCTCTATTGAATTCAAAAAATAAAAGTGAATTAATTTGATTTGATGTTTCAAAATCCAATCTTTAATTCAATAATAATTCTAAACAATTGATATTAATATTTTAATTGCTATAAGGACATGAAACAACTAAACATGATTGGGTGCATGGATTGGTGCACTAAAAGGGAGGTCTCAAATTTTTTTCAAATTAATAATAATGACATTTATGTTCATAATTCAACATTGATATCAATGGTCATTACATATACCATCTGGTATAACACAATGAATCAAAGCACATTTCATGGGATCCTTTTTGTGCATCATTGTATATTGTTTTTCTAGGTGGTGTATTTAAAAATTTCAATGATGCAAAATTATTTTAAAAAAATTTCATGTTTTTGCATACTATGATAACCCATTAAATATACAAGTCAATTATTGAAGAAAAAATATTTTTTGATTTCATATTATGTGATGTTAAAATATATATTTAAAAATGCATGTAAGATTGCATTTAAAAACATAATTTTATTTCAAAAAAATTGAAATGATTTTTAATTCTTATGAAAGTTGAAGATATATTTAACTATTTGATTTCACATAGTTTGAATCGTGTTTGTGAACCACATGAAGAATTTGAGAATTTTCATGTAAATAAAGGTTTTTAAAAAAAGGATGTGATAAATGTGCGATAAATTTGAAATTTGATAAACAATCACATTCACATGGAAGACAATAAGCATAATTAAAATGGTTTTGTTTTAAACTCCATTCCGAATGATTATTTTGGTGACTAATCAAGCTTTAACGTTAATGCAATTTGAAATGAGAAATTGGTTTTGTTATAGGTAGGTTGGTGGGCTAACACTTAAAAAAACAAAGGAGGCCAAATTCTCACACATTGTATCTTTGCTTTTGAAGTTCAAAGAATATTCATAATCTTCCATCTAGCATTTGCCACAAAAATTGCTTAATTTGATAAAGGAATGAAAAAGATATAGGGTGTTTGTTGTACGGGGGTTCAATATTCAGTGATGAGCAAATTAAAATAGATTAAAATTTCGAGTTTCAAATTTTTTATCATTGCATTTTTTTCTTTTAGAATACAAAGAAGTTTTGTAAAGCCCTAGTTGGTGCACCCATCAAGTTTGAAATGATTTGAAATGAACTAAAAATGAGGAAGAGATGAGGTTGGAATTAAAGAAGGGTATAAAGTTTTTTTGTCAATAATTTTGAAGCAAACTATCATTCATCATCTTCCTCTTGTGTTTTCTACATTGCTCTTTTGCTTATGATGATCAAAGAAAATTTGTCAACCTCCAATTTGTGTGTCCAATGACACAAAAATCACTCAATTTGGTTAAAGAATGAGTAAAATATTGGAGAGTGTTCAATGATAGATACATGTTCGATGATGGGCAACTTTACTCTACTTGTGTATACCATAAATATATCTATGGATCCTTGGATTTAGATTATTGAATTTATCTTTAAATTAATATTAGATAACAATAGATTTGTAAAAATAAATATTAAAGGACCCAAACATCAAAATTAAAATCCAAAACTAAATGCATCACATTTTGGAGCAATTATATTGTACATCCTACAATACTAGAATAAAATATCCAAAAAGGGTCCCCTATTGTGCTTTCACCCTAATCATACCTATCTTGACACCATTACATCACCCATTCATAATGTATGTGTTATTTATACCATATTGGTACGTAATTTCTATCAATTTTTTTATAGTTTTATATTGGTATGTCATTGTTGCTAGCATTTAGATATTAAGACCAAATTGGTATTATAAATACTTATACCAAACCAACATTGGTTCACACTTTGTGCATTTTCATTGTCATTTTCAAACAAATTATAATTGCAATGTATTGTGTTTTTTCATTAATTGCTTTTAAATTTCAAATGTCTTAAATCCCTTGTTGTAACCCTCTGCAATAGGTAGTTGCAAGCTTGATCTTCTTACTCGTGTTGAACTTCACATAAATTTGGTACCATTCACATTTCAAAATCCTTTAAAACATAACAATTGACAGTCATTTTAGCACATAATGTAATTAAATTTTTTTCTAATGTAATTATGGTTGGAAATGGACTTATTTTGAGAGCAAATTTCAAGTGAAGAACAAGATGCACTGCATGTTCATGTTGACCCATGTTATGCACATCGTAGAGCCATCATTCACAATGGGCCTAAGTAGCCTAACACACACCAACCCATATTTATTATCCCAACACTTGGCCATAAAATTGAATCGAACAACTTCATGCCTCTTTGAGAACCATGTCACACAATACATGGAGCAACATGATATAAATAAGCCAATTAACAAAGACCTATGATGCTAAGGGGAGATGACATGTAAGTAGGTAAGGGAATCAATGACCCTTAGCCATGGCACCCCGAGTCACTTTCTAGAGGTAAAAAATCAAAACGAACACGAATTGATCATAACTTATTAGGATTTGGTTCAATTCAAATCACCCAATGCAAGCAATTCATGTTCAAACCAATGTTTGGAGGGTAATGATTTTGCCCATCCTCAAGGTAAGCATGCATATGGTTACTTTAAAAATGAACTTTAACGTGAAAGGTATATGTGGTTTTTTGAAAAATTGCCCTCAAGGTAAAGGGCATATGTATGTCACTAAAAACATTTATCCTCATGGCAAACATGTTAGGTGTTGGTTATAGCATGAAGGTAAAGGTATAGAAGGGTAGTAATACTCTGATCTTGGATTTTACCCCATGAATGCCCTAAGCATGGGTCTTTTATTTGGGCAATTTGTTTCCAAATGGCAACTTTTCTTTTTTTTCCAAATTGGTGAAATTTTAGTGTTTTTAAAAAGTATTTCAGTAGCCAAAATTTGAAAAAAAAACATCTTAAAAAATTCAAAAATCACTAAATTCTACCATGGGTTTCAACATGTGGTGAAAATATAGAGGGATGTTTAGAAAATTTCTTATATTCATATTTTCTTATCACCAAATCTAGCTAAAACCATCTTATAGATGATCGTCACTTTGGCTACATTAAAAAAATGAACAAAAAACCTAGCCCTCATGCAAATGTGAAGGTAACCTATATTGATATTAATGGTCAAAATTGAATATTTGAAGTGCACAACAACAATTTTTTATCATCCTCCTCATAAGCTTAGATTTCATTTATGCTTATTGTATGTAGTTCTTGTATGGGTACTACCACTTATAGGGCACATTTAAGCCCTAAAAACTAATTCATAACAACATTCATCATAAATTTCACCTACCTTTTCATCTCATCCAAATCCCTAGGATAATAGAGAGATGGTAGGAATAGCAACAAATAGATGATGAAAGAGAAAAACAAAACAAAAAGAAGAAAAAAAAGTCTTAACCTTAAAATGGTTTCAAATCGAACATGTGCCTTAGGCTAGTTTCCCCCCAACTTTGCAAACTAATCACTGGGGCAAATGAATTCTGCCAAAATTCAAACCTTAGCTCAAACTTAAATAGGATCTAAATTTAAAAGATTTTACCCTAGATTAGGGTATGGTGATGGTATGTTTGATTGTAAAAATGGGTATATATATTGGGTTGTATCCTAAGGTTATGTAAGTGAAAAGAAGAGAGTCTCCTAATATACTAGTTCATATAGCTCCTCAACATGCAAGATTCTAAACACCCTTTAAAACGAGCTCTGTCCAGCCAAAAAAAAAAGTGGTTAACAATGTTCAACTTTGTGCATAGTGGTTTGAATTTGTTGGAGGGTTTGGTTAGTTTGATGTTGATTTTATGTTAAATTAAGCTGAAAATTTATGATGTTGGTTGGTATGCACAGTGTCTATTGAGAGGTGATGAATTTGAATTTGGTATCGACCAGTAGAACTTACAAAACAAAAGAAACAAAATTTTTGTTTTGCAAAACATCCAAAACCAGTAGAACTATATAAAGCAATTCTGTGAAGAAACCATGCAGGGCACAAAAAGGGTGAAAAAAGCAAGCTGAAAAGCGAGTAGAACTACGCAGGGTAGAACTCTGTGAAGAACCATGCAGGGCACAAAAAAAGGTGAAGAAAGACAAGCCCGAAAATGTGAATACCAAGCTCATTACAAAAAGGAAGGGTAGATGAGCTGAAATTTGGCCTGATCAATGAGTCGTTGAGGATTTTTTTGCAATACATTCAATGAACTTGTGCGGAGGACTTGTTGAAAGTCGACACCTATAACTTCCATCTCAACTTCCATGTGAATTCCTTGTACGAATTTTGCAGGAGGCAGCAGGATTGGGCCAAGTACCAGCACGATGAAAAGACAATTGCTAGCTAGCCAGTGGGCCAGTCACTGCTACTGCAAGTCGTCATGTGTAAGTGGAGACTCGTAACTGCAGATTTGGTTTTGAAATCACCTCTGGTTTTCATGTTTCCTCATATCCAAAAGACGCCTCGGTGACTGACTGCTAGTGTTGATCTTGTACAATGTACACCTGGGCCTGGTATTGGCACTGGTAGCAAGGAGCTTACCAGTCTGATGATATGAGCTGAGGCAATACCACCAGCCTTTACTACTCCTATACCAGCAGGCTGCTAGGGACTTGAGGTAATACCAACCTTGTACCAGTTTTATACCAGTCTCAATACCATGCATATTCCATGTTGGGAGGTTATTAGAAACAGCAACAGATCACTGTGATTATCAGGGTGCTGATTTATTGTGCACCTCCAAGCAAGTGCAGTCAGGAAAGAAAGAATCCTCTTTTGTGTCCTTCACAGAATCCCATGAGATAAATTTTTTTGTAATTATCCTGAGTCCTTATCTAAGAATATAACTTATTTCTGTAAAGTATATGACATGGAGAAAGCATGTGTACAATTCCATTGTAGTAAGTACCCTTACTAGATCTTGCAAAGTTTGTAAGGGGCGGGTCCTGTGATCTAATGGAGTTGCAAGGTCAAGAGAGTTGGAAAATTCAGAATTCATTCAATTGGTTGAATCACTCTACACTGAGATAAACCCAATGTTTTTGCTTGATCTTTGCCACAGAATCCTATGAGATAACTGGGGTCTTTTGAGTCATCATATTCCTTTTCACTTTCCCCAGTAGCAGATCAACAAAGAAACGTGCAAATTTCAAGTTGGATGCAATAGGGAGAATTTGAACTCATGGCTATAGCAACAAAAAAATCAGACGTAATCAGTTGGAGCTTTAGATGGATAAATGGAGCACATGGGCTATATGAAAATAAGAATACAAAGGGTACTCATCAGCATGCACAGCTCCCTCCATTCCACAAATCTCAAGTTGAGAGTCCTAGAATCTGCCAATGGGGTTGCCATTGGTTGCAATGAGCAAAGTAATCTTTCAGCTATAGATTAAGGGGAAATGGAATTTTATTAGGCAATTTTTTTAATTTTCAAGGTTACTATTTCTCGCTACAAGGGTCAGATTGTTGAAGAATTTTTGGCTCTTGCCAATTCTCAAAAGGATAAATCTTAGCAACCTTACTAAGGCCCATTTTAGATGGGGTTCCACGGTCCAAATTCCTAAGAATCAATTTGGACTCATTTGAAGCAAATTGAATCCTTGAGTTGGATTGTGCCTAGGACCCTAGCTTGCATCTTGGTTCTTAAATTGCGAGCTCTCCTTTTTAGTTTTTTTCGAGGGCGGTCTGAACCAATGGAATTGCCCTCCAAAATGGTGCCACGCAAGTTTAGCCTCAATTTGTCACTTTTTGGTCTTGGACCTTCACTTAAAGGTTGTGGGTCCAATTTATGACTCTCATCTAAGAAGATTTTTCCATTTCATTGGACCTTGGACCCTCATCTAAAATGACCCTAAATCATGGAGACCCTAGGTCCTTAATCATAATGCTCATTGCTCAAAATTCAACGCAACAAATCACAATGCATGTGCACATAAGTTATAACGCGAGTTCCACAAACTGGAAACAAACAAAAATAGTCACTTGTGAGGGGATTGAACCATTTAGACTGTCCACTCCAACACAAGTGCCCTACAAAACAAGGCTATTTAAATACAAAACCACCTTCAAGCCATAATATAATATCAATTTCCAAACAAAAGGTTGTTATAAATAAGAGGTGGTATCCATTTTGGATCACCAACTTCACTTATACAAACAACCAACCAATAATTGTAACTTGTAATGTTGTTGAAACATTTTAAAGCTGAAATTGGAAAGCCCTATATTTAAGCTCCTACACCATATCGAAGATATTTTGTGTGTCACTATTCATATGGTTTTGCATATGGATATAGAAGTTTTGGGAAAACATTATAACCATTAAACCTAGGTTGGTAATGAACCAGTTGCATAATTTGGATTTGCAAAATGCCAAAGAACTAAAACACCACTCATCTTCTACATTCCTAAAGACTTGTCACATGGCAATTCAAGCCAACTTGAACTACAATGGAAAAAAACAAGCAATCATTTGAATATTAAAAGAGTGCATTAGAAGCATGTAAAAGGATTCACATCAAATGGCTTACCCATTGTGGCACATGCATTTGATTTCATGGCTAACTTGAACATATATTGTTGAATGTCAAAAGAAGTTATTAGCGAAACCTTAAGTACCCATACATCATTATTGTTTGGCTTCTTTGGGTGGCAAAATGTTGTTGTAATCACATTCAAATGTTTGTGGAAACTTTCTTTTGTATCGAACTCCCAACACTATTGTGGGTACACCACACTTAAATTATCCATGATGTCACAAGCAAAGAATTTTCCTTGTAATTTTGCAACAAGGCAATTAATAACCCCTACAACCCACATCCATTTTTTGGTTCGTTTCAATGTAAAATAAAATGAACAAAATCAAAATAAACAAAATGAAACACAAGAGGGTTAAGGCTTAAAGTTAAACCTACCCACTCTACCTCCACTTGTGTGATGGTTGGAACATGAACATCTCTTGTCACATATGAAACTTCATGAATTTGTAAATTGAAATGAATAGCCTATATTTGTTATTAACTCACATCAAATGCCAAATATTCCACACCCATTTTGGGAAGGTATGTAGATCTTAACATACCATATGAGTAAGAATAATAACAATTTTCAAGAAATATATATGAGCCAGCTGAAGGTATATATGGTTTTAAGAATTTCCAATTTGCATAAAAGTAAAGTCACATAGGCTTTGCAAAGATATCAAATTAGGTAAGGCTAAAGGTAAGTGAGAAACATTTTCATAGTGTAAGGCTAAATATCTATTATTACAATATATTGATTCTATGGATACAAGGTAGGATTTTTTTTAAAAAAAAACATGTAAATTACGTACAATTAGGAAACATTGGCAAGCCAGGAAAAACAATAAGTTATGCAAATAGCATTGTGTAAAGACCTACAACAATTTTTCTAGTGTAATTGGACAGCTCCGTATAGAGTATAATTTTTCTTGCACTATTCATGGAGCATTTCAAAAAATAAAATAAAATGCTTGCTGGGGTGAATGTTTCATTTTTCCAAAATGCTTTGCAATTTATAATTTTTTTTGCCCATGATACCCACTGGGTATGAAGGGGGAAAAAAAAGCTGATGGAGGTCTTTATGCTCAATAAAGCCTTTTGGACTGGTGTTTTACCAGGATGGGGCCTGCCTCATGGAGGCCATTATTCAAAGAAACAACGCCCTTTGATAATAAAATCCAAGGTTGAAGGAAAATGTCAAAAGTAAATGAAACTCATCAAAACCCTGCAAAGCTAAGCTTTATTTATAAATTATTGCAAATTATGCAACTTGGGTGCGGTTGAGGATGAGGATCACTCCTTGTTGGTTTGCCCTGCCTATCAAAGTGTTTAAGTGTTTGAGAGAGGTTTAGAGGTTCATTGCCACTAACTGCCATCACACCTTTGGCTGAATTGCTGAGCTGTCAGCAGCAAGGCATCCTTGCTAGATTCTTAGTGCAATGTCAGACGGTTAGATCTGAATTGCTTCATCAGACTT
>Ga0116229_10000854_pt1 | contig 44760 bp, 33 predicted proteins | sample S1TSphgellanicum_3_FD_87313 | JGI IMG/M metagenome (GOLD analysis project Ga0116229, IMG submission 87313) | Host-associated microbial communities from peat moss isolated from Minnesota, USA - S1T2_Fc - Sphagnum magellanicum MG | ecosystem: Host-associated > Plants > Peat moss > Unclassified... | reverse complement strand
TCCTGGCATGGATTCATTCCTATTAGCAATTTGCTTAGTCCAAGGCTGCCACTGAGCACTGCAAAATCCTGTGTGGAAGGACATTTATCCTCACATTACTAGCATCCTCAACCGGTATGTTGTCGTCGGATCCTTCAACCTAGCAGTGCTCCAGTAATCTCTGCGAGCCGCCGCTTAAGCAAAGGTTTGGTGTTTCATGTTCCTTCAGAGGACGAGATCAGGAATGTGTCTACCTTTAGGTCGGGCGCTTGTTTGTCGATTGGTTACATTGAGCGCCGTCGTGTAGAATTTCAACTAGTTAAGTCTAGTTTATTCCAGCAAGTACAACTGGTGTACGTAGTCTCGGCTGCAATCAAGGCGGAGCTCATGCTTCATCTGGTGTTGCTTGCTGTGTACGCAGTCACAACAGTGGTTATACTGTGACCGTTTTGTGCCCTAATAGCTTGGAGGATTTATAACTGGGATTTGAACCATGATGGCAATATCTGGTTGAGCTTTTCCAGTGGGGCCAGGGTTCTACTGTTGTTCACATATTGGTATGTTATGGCATGCAGGATTCTAGTTACATGGGGGCAGGTGGAATCAATTTCAACAGTGACATTGAGCTTGGCACAGCAGGTGCCCCAGCTGATGCAGGCCAAGACATGTCCCTGTTCTTCTCTGAGGTCTGGCTTTCTCTCCCCTGCAAGTGATGAGGAAATAGAGAAAGTAGAAAGAGTTCGAGAAGGTCAGCTGAGTTTGGTTGCATTGTATCTTTGCAGGTTAATGATATCAAGAATGGCATGATAGACATCCGCAAGAAGTTTCAAAAGCTCCAGGTGTGTCTGTCTATGAAGTCAATGTCATTTCCTGTTGTGAGCATGTTGAAGAGAAGATGCCCCATTATGTGCAAGTGCTATTCATTCTTTTTACAACACCTTCAATTACTGCATTTGTGTAGGATGCGAATGAGGAAACCAAAAGTGTGACCAGAGCTGTAGCTATGAAAGGTTTGTCTCTTTCTGTGATCTTGTCCATCAGTAGAACATCACTCGTCTGCACACTTAGCAATCAAAGGGTGAGATCAGTTCTGACATTGTGCACAATTTGTGTTGGTCATCGTGTTAAGAGCTGAAGGAGCGAATGGAGTGTGACCTTGATGATGTCAGTAGAGTTGCACAGGGTCTCAAAGTGAAAGTGGAGGCCCTTGACAGAGCTGTAAGTTTTCCAACCTTCTTTTGAACCCCATTTCAGCCATCTAAAACCTTTTAATTGCTAACTCCATTGATGAATTGTGATAGTTTCAAACCATAACTAATTGTTTGGATTCTTTTCTGCAGAATATTGCCAGTCGTAGAATAAAGGGTTGTCATGAAGGCTCAAGCACAGACCGCACACGACTGTCCATCACAGCGTGAGCACCTTGATTCTGTACTATATCAATGCCTTCACCAAGTGCAGTTTGCCATTCAACATCTAACATCATGACTGAGTCTTCCTGTTGCAGAAATGTGACAGAAACTCATGTTGCAGGTTTTCATGTATCATTGTTTGCCTGAAATTTTGAGCAGAGTAGTATGTACTTGTCTACACCCAGTCTGTTGCAGTGATGGCAGCTAGTTGCCATAATTGATGATGAACATGATTGTCTGGTACATTGTCAGTGACACTCACAAGGTTATGACCGCACCCATTTATCCTGTTCATTTTGGTTTTGGTGGAACTGACATAACTGTTACCTTCAAAATGTTATTGTGTGGTTTTCTCTGCAATCTCATAGATATGTCAATGCTTTTGCATATAGATAAAACTCAGAGCCAATTGTTGGTACATTAAATGATGGGGACTGTTCTTCACAAGTTGATTGCATTGGGCCTCACATACTATGCAGGAGTCTTAATGTTACATTTGCTGGGGAGGACACACGCTAACCTTTTCTTCTGGTTTTCAGTACTCTGAAGAAAAAACTGAAGGATCTAATGTTGGACTTCCAGGTAATCTGTTGTCTCTGGTTTTTGGAAAGTTGCACCTTTGATTTCTTTCATGCCGAAATTGGGTAGTTGCTGTCAAATCTTGTCTTCTTGGTGTCTGACTCAATGTTCTGCATATGGATTTCTTATTGTGCTGTCTTGTTGGATAACTACAGGCTCTGAGGCAGAGATTCCAGGATGAGTATCGGGAAGTGGTTGAACGACGTGTTTATACAGGTCAGTATAACTCAGTTTTGATCAGATTATATTATTGTCCTCACTCACTGTTGGAAGCTGATGAAGGCAGTGGGGACTAACTGTCATTCATAATGAAAGTGACAGTTTGATACTTTGTGAGTGACTCACAAGATTTTGATCACACAAATTCTTATTGTGTGTGTTCTCATTTGGCTGGATTTGTTTGGTTGGCTTACATTTTTGCTGGCACTTTCTCTATAATTCCACTGATATTTTGCAGCAATTTTTGGGGTGAGATTGCCCTTTTTTTTTTGCCTGGATCTATTCAGACTTCTCTGCCCTTGTGTAATCCTTGCAACACATCCTCAGAAAGCAAAGAAAGTTGCAGGAGGGTGATGATTTTTTAGTTTTAATTTTTGGCATTCAAACTGAGACTAAAGAAAAGGGAAATTGAAAGTTTCCTTGGACAAGCGTATGTGGTCTAGAGTTAGGTGTCTGAAAAAGCCCCTGAAATAGAGACTGAAAAATAGCCTTTTTCACACTAGAGTTATGTCTAGAGTATAGAGAGGGTGTGGTCTGAAAATCACAAGGAGAGCACAGAATAATGATGTTGCTTACTCCAATCAAAGATCTGTTGCCCAACCAAAGAAACAGACATTATTGTATGAAATTGCAAGATAAATGTTGAAATTTTAAATTGCTGGAATGACAAATATTGATTACCACATTCCTTTGTTATCTTGTACAAAGTTGTGGATTATTTTAATTGAGAGGAAGGAAATTTGACCTTTTAGTTTGATCTCCTTCTCCAAGAACTATAACATCGTACAGCTCCCCTTCTTATCCATCTGGTATACGCTAAACCTGTGGTTAAAAGTAGTCATCTAGAGCAATGTAGATGATATTATTGCATCAGCAGCCTCTATTGAGGAACCCATCCATAGATAAATGCTTTATAAACAATATTATCTATTGAAGTTTTTTGAGTGAGAATCATATGACAAAATGTCGTGATTTATTGTGACTTTGGAAGGCATGCTCTAGGATCTAGAGCTGCAAACTTATTAGAAGATAAGACTGACCCAGCAACATCTGATGAGATCCCAGTTTCTTTCTGGGTTCTTATGATGAGTGCCTGATGTCAAGCAAATATGCTTGAGGTAAAGCTGCGTACGTGAGGGTGGCCTTCAAATAGAGGGCTCACAACATGGGACGTGAATACATGGGATTGAAGTGGCATTAAGTTCAGGAACATTGAGTCTTTGCCTTAGTAGAACAGATGATGGTCAATCAGTTAAATGAATGTTCATCTATGTGGCTCCTTGCAAAATTTCCCCAATTTTCCCTCTCTTGTTCACTGCAATATGCATGGCACAAATATCTTGATAGCTGATCAAGTCTCTCTGCTGGTGGCTTGGCTGTATGAACAGTGACAGGGAAGAAGGTGGATGAGTTGGTGAGCACTTGGATCTGCTCTTGGTTTCATAGATCAGTGGAATACTATATTCATATCAAAGCTGCTGTTCCAAGTGTGAATTTGACTCAAACAACTTATGAGTTCCTGGTTTTTTAGGTTTCCTGCCAGCATAAATCTCAAAATGTCATATTTTGCGTCTATCTGGAAGTGGAAGTCAACTGTTAACTTTAGCTCCACCACAGCTGTGGAAATACATAGTGATGGCTCTGGACATTGCAACTTCTCAGGTGATTGAGCAACTCATAGAGACTGGAGATAGTGAGCAGATTTTCCAGAGGGCAATTCAGGAGCAAGGTCGTGGCCAGGTTTGTACTTTCCCATAGCTGTGCTGTGTGACATCCGAACGAGTGTTACAAGTGTGTTCATCTTGCTTCTGCAAACAGACTAAATTTTTATCATGACTGTAGAGCATTATAGTGGGCAGGTGCATTGTGTTAGTGAAACACATCTCAATTTCAGTTGACATGCTTGAGAACTTAGGAAAAGGCAGTGGGCATGCAAGGCCCAAAGAAAGAGTTTTGAACACATGGTGTGGTTAGGGGGTGGTAGATACTGGACACAATTGCTGAAATCCAGGAGAGGCATGATGCTGTCAGGGACATTGAGAAGAAGCTGCTGGAACTACATCAGGTCTTTCCTTCATGGTCTTGATGGTTTTTCACACTATTGACCATGCTGTTTCTCTTTCAACTTTTGACAACAGTGATTTGTTTCATGCACAGGGTGTGTGCTCTGAGCATCTGCAGTTGGGGTCACTTATTCAGAAATAGCTGGGATACTGAATTTGGAATCCAATCTTATTTTTATTGGATGGAATTCTGGGGGAGTTTGGGTGGAGCAGATATTTCTAGATATGGCAGTACTTGTTGAGGCACAAGGAGAGCTACTTGACAATATTGAAACCCAGGTTTGTAGTCCTTGCAAATGTATGTGCTTTTCACAGAAACAGTTTTTTGCTACATCAGAGTGCAGATGCTACACTTCATTATGCAACATGTATGTACAGGGGATACCAGTGAACTAAGTCTTGGGGAGGGGAGGAAGCAGGTAGGGAAAGCAGTAGATCATGTTGCCTCAGGGACCCAACAGCTACAGAGGGCCAAGAACAATCAGAGGGCCACCAGCAAGTGCATCGCCATTGCCATCATACTAATGTTGCTTGCAATCCTTATTATCGTCCTGGTTGTCATCCAGCCTTGGAAGACAACTTGAGTGTCTGCCTCTGCTTTTGGGTGTGTCCTTCCTGGTCCTTTTCCAAGTAGTCTGCCCTGCCATTGAATTCAAGAAGGCAAAAGCTTTCTCAACATCACTCTAGCTCCATTTCATTATATCCAGCACTATCTGAGTTGAAGCACATTATAATGCCTACTTTGTCTATTTAGTTGTAACTTCCTGGCAAAACATAGTCCTACTGTAGTCATGGGTTGGTTGCTGTAACCCTCTCTAGGTTTTATCTGGCATGGAGACATATGTCTTCATGCACTTTTCATTAGCTTAGAAGGGAAGGTAGGCATAGTCTGGAGATTGTTACTTGTAATCAGAAAGCAAGCTGTGCTCCAGTTTTGAGGTACTTCATTTGCAGGTGAGATGTTGTGAATGTGCAAATGTGATCTTGTTGGGATGATTTCAGATTTCTAAGTGGTGGTGACTGTGCTGTTAAGGTGGTCACTGCTGAGGATTCATCAATGGTGGTTTCTCACATAGCATCTGTACAGCTGGGTTCTTAAATTGAGGTATATCTCTTTTTGGCACTGAGTCATGTTCCTTGTCCCTAAATGCTTGACACATAGCTGAAGACCTGAATGGACCAGAAAACTGAAGACCCATGTAAAGTTTTCACACTTCTCCATTGAAATGGTGCTAATTTATATAGCAAGTGGAAGTTCACCTCTGATTGCTGCCACCTTCCCTGAGTCAAGTAGACCATTAAGCCACTTCCCTCTTCGATCAAAACCAATTGCAAAAGTCATCATATATTCACACCCTCTACGTCCCTGTGTAGCACCTTCAAAAAATTTAGCACTGGATCAAATCTTTCAATGCCCGGTGGAGATCTGCTGGGAAAAACAAATAAAAAGGTTGGTGGCATTTTGAAAAATTTAATGCCCACAGCAGTGAGCCCTATGTTTTCCTGCGGGCATTATTATGTCTTCCTGGGCTTTCTTTGTTTCCTGGAGAAGAAAACTGGTGTAGAAGGGAACTCTTGACTTTCCCTTCCCCCCCTACCCTCTAAAAGAAAAAAGAAAAATAAGCTTGCATGGAAAGTTGACTGTCCACTGTCCAACTGGTGTGGTCCACTCTCCACACCAAACACAACTTGGAAAAAAGAAACACCCCACCTTTCCCCCTCCACCTACAAGAAAGAAAGGGAGGCCCCTTCACTCAATGATGCGACTTCTCATTGGTTGCATGAAAATTCTATTACTAAAATTGGCCTGGACCTATAATAGCCTAAACCCTAAGAACACCCTACCTATTAAGTTAAACCAAATGGGAAATCGACCTCAACAAAAAAGAAAGTTTTGATGCCTACCCTGAACTGCAAAGAAATTGTGGGTTCCCTCTTCCATCTAGAGCTCACCAAGATCATCCACCCAAGCCAATTCTGGAAATCGTCAACTAGGAATTGTGGTAATTTGTGGTTTGTGTTAATTTGTTGTGGGTAGTCCCAAAGTTCAATTTCTTTTCTTCTGTTATGTGCCTCTTTTATTTGCCCCATCACCAAGTTTTCTAGGACTATGTGGAGTAGAAACACCCCTTTGCTGCTCCACACCCCCCAAAATACCTAGAAGCCCAGTTGCCTCCCTATGGCCTCCTTTACAAGATATATACATGCATAAGATATATATCTATGCTTAAACACTATGGGACAAATAGGTAAAGGTATTTGGGGGCAATCAAGGACTCAAAAAGGTCTAGGGATAAAAAAAAAGGCCTACATAAAACTCAATCAACTACCATTCACTTCATTGATAGGTGATTAGTTTTTAACAAATGGAAGAAAGGGCTGTTCCAGACCTTAACTGACCTTGCAGAGAGGACTGGTCAATGATTCATTGTTAATAGAAAACCCATTAAACAAATGAGAACTGTGCTCAACTATGAACTTAACAACTGACCCTGGGATCCACCACATATTGACTATGGTGGCCTTGTATTCTCATTTTTGAGTTATGCATTTGTTGGTGACTTTTCCTGACTTGACTACCCTCGGCCTCTCTCCTTAGTCCAATACTGGTATATTATTACATCCAACAATTATTCCCCCATCCCCACCCATAAATATGAAAAATGTGATGTACAGGAAGTGAAAGTCTGTTTAACTCCCACCACCTGAATCAATCAAATTCAGCAATTTTTTAGCTTGACTTGGGGGTGCCAAGGGCTTGCTAGTTGGGTCTGCTGTTTTTCGCATAAGTAAAGAAGGAAAAAAAAAAAACAGCCTTTTTTTTGTTTCCTGGCCCTACTGGACGTCACTACTGTATTGCGTCTTTATAAGTCCAAACTCAGTTTCACACTATTGAAATGTAGTCACGCATTCAAAATTGTGGGTACTGGCCACGTTACCACTGCCAGAGGAGCTGCTCTAGATCAGCCAGAAGGAGCAGCAGCAGCAGGCACCACTGCAAAGGAGTTGACTCATTTTACTCATTTGACAATTTGTGATGCTTTCAAAGTGACAGATTCCAGCACCAGAACTCTGTGGACACAAGAAAAAGTATTCACATAACTGTCTTTTATGGGTATCATGGGTTACAGTGGAAATTGATGCTTTTCATGCAGGGATTACTCTGAAGGATGTGGCATTTAAGATTTAGTCAAAGAAAATAGGGATTTGGATTTTGCACATTTTCAACTTCTTCTCATTTTGATGCAGCTTCTCTTTTGGACAAATTTCCAAAAAGGGTCTCTGGAACTTTCGACCATGTAAACTCCTATATCTGTATTGCTTGGATACCCACATATAATATTCATTTAAATTTTACATGTAGTATATGTGCCTGGCTCAATACTCAAAACAAAAAGGGCAGATTTCTTCTTGTTTTAGCTTTTTTTTTGTCACTTGCAAAAGCTTTGATTAGCTTTTAAGGTTCATGTCATTTCCATACCGGATCCCAAATTGTCAACTTGTTCACCCTGTTTCTCCTGGGATTGAATATCTTGAAAGATAAGTGTACAGAAGGTATGAACAAAGCAGAAGTTTGCCATAGACGCTATAGTTTGCCATAAAGTCATTTGCATAGATGATAAAGCCATTTGCTTGATAGACTAAGCTGCATTTTGCATAGAAAAGATGAAAGCACATGTAGCCCAATTTTGACTGAAGCTGCTTCTATTGTATCCTCAACACAACCACATTTTTTCTGCAGCAATCTGAATAATTGTATTTAAATCCTCATACACTTACATTGTAGTTTCGAACACCATATATATGGTGGTGGGGTCATGCAACATCAAACTGCCTACCAAAGATATGAATTTAAGCAGGCACCACTTTCTTTAGAGTGTTATTTGGGGAGGCAGATTAGCAAAAAGCACAGGGCTAAGGACTTCAATTGCATGAATTTCCCTCCTGAGCATTTAGAAGTTAGAGTTCACATACTGTGCAGTAAATACAGATGTTCCTGAAGTGTCATTGTTATCTAATGGCCCAACCAGCTCTTTGATGGATTTACTCCTGGTTCAACAGCTCCAAAAGAGAAAAGCAAAGACCCTGAAACATTACCATGATGCAAGTTTTCACTCATGAATTTGCATTTTCACATTAATACACCCACAATTTGTGACCTCCAAAGCACAGTAAAACCTTAAAATCTTGGGTAAGATTCTTCATGGCCACACCTCAGAAAAAAGTGCGTCTTTTTTAAAAGGGACAAGAAGCTGGGCATCATTAGCAAATGGTTGCAGTAACATGCACGATCAATTCATCCATTAAAGACTAACTACTCAGAAAAGCTCCAAGAAGTGATGAGGTTGCCATGCACCAAACTCATGGGCTAAAATTCTTCAATTACACATGAAAAAGATCCAAGGGAGACAAATGAACCCAGAAAGTCTAGATGATCCTAAAGGGTGTCTCCAGGTTGCTTCTCAAGGACGGAAAAATCTTGAAGGAACTCTTTCCAAAGTAGATGCATGTGCTGTGTATCCTACAAGGGCTACTGCAATTCATGTTCTACGAGACTTCAATTACATAGTACAATCCTTCAATGTGAATGTCCATCCCTCCCCTATTTGAAGAGAAAGGCTGGCAGATTCAGCAGATACACACGGGCAAGTTAATACAGATTCTAGCAGTATTACACTTGCACGTAATGCTCTGACTGCAGACAATAATGGGTTCAACATAGCACAATATTTCCAGAGAGACTTGCAAAAGATCTCCAATAAAAGAGGCCTAACTTATACTGTGCCTTAAAGAATACAACAAGAATAGAGAGGGGATTGGGGGAAAAGTCACAGAGGCACTATCTAGGGCCAGAGAGCTCCACTGCATGTAAATTGTCAGTGGAGTCCACTATCCATTCTGATGTCCGATGGGGTACAAGCTCCACATCTTGGTTACGGACCACTTCCACCTTTTGCCATTCCTCCCACCGTTCCGCTAATCCATCACCCTCCAACATCCGAACCACCTCAGCCATCTTTGGACGCTCCATTGGAGAACTTTGTGTGCACAACAGCGCAACCTGCAACCATGAATTCTATTTTTTGTACTTCAAACTTATTCAATGGGATTTGATAAGGACACAAAGTAATTCCACTATTTATGACAGACTGTTTCAACTGAACATTGGTGCTCCTATGTTATCTTTGACACATGTATTCTACTCAAGTGCGTACAAAGTCATCACCCAAGAGCCTTCCTGTGTTTCCCCATGTGCTTTCTGACAACAGAGTAGACATACAATAGAATGAATGTTTCATCTCCAGTTGCACACACAGAGATAGGATAAGCATGGCCAGGATAGACCTGTATTAGCTCTTCAACTTCCTTATAGTCATAGTTATCCTTCAGATCCGGATCTACAAGAAGATCCACTTTGTCATCTTTCAATAACCCCTTAACCTGCAGCCATGCCCATCTGAAGTGTTGTCAGGAACTCTTGATTGTATGAGCCGGTAAGATTGAAGGCAGAAAAGTCTGATGGAGGAAAAAGTTGCACTTGGCAGAGCTTATGTGAATCATTCATGGATTAGACATCTCTACAACAAACAGTACAATAAAATTCATGAAACTGTAAAAAAATGATGATGAGCTAACCCAATCAAGAAGCATGACATCATCATCATTAGCCAACCGTGCCAGGTCGAATGCACGTTGCCCAGTAATAAGCTCCAGCAACATTATACCGTATCCAAAAACATCAGTCTTTTCTGAAGACTTGCCAGTGGACAAATACTCGGGTGCAATATGGCCTATAGTCCCTCGCACAGCAGTTGTAACATGAGTGTCCTTGTAGTCCATAAGCTTAGCCAGCCCAAAGTCACCAACCACTGCCTCGTACTCCTCATCCAAAAGAATGTTCGCTGCCTTCACATCCCTATGGATGATTTTAGGATCACAATGGTCATGCAAATATGAGAGCCCCCGTGCTGACCCCAGTGAGATCCGCCTCCGTACAGGCCATTCTAATGGCAATTCTCCAGGAGGACGGTCTGAATTATTTACCCACACAACTCTTTCAGGCCAATGCCAATTGCACATATCTACTCACAGAAACTGATATGGTCCAATAGAACTGTCGACACTTTACCAATACAGCAGACGAAACAGAAAGGGCTTGTGATAGACAATGCGCTCACCTCGAAGGCGAGAGGCAACACTGCCGTTTGGCATGTAGGGATAGACTAAAAGCCGCTCAATTGGGGTCATGCAGAAGCCACGCAGCCGTAGAAGATTTCGGTGTACAGCCATACTAATCATTTCCACCTACCCAAGATTAATTTCCCAAAAAAAGGTCAAAACTTTGGCAGGTTAATTTTCAGCAACTGTCCATCTCACGGTCAAATGTTCACCTTTCTATATGGATTTAGATCAAATAAAAAGGAGCTATCCCAAAGTGGTAAGTGGATAAAATTACCTCGGTCTGGAATTGGAGCTCACCGCCTGGGCTACGCTCTTCTTTGAGGCGCTTCACAGCAACTAGTGACCCATCAGCCAATCGCCCTTTATATACTTTACCAAAGCCACCTCGACCTAGTATGTTGCGGTTATTGAAGTTGTCAGTGGCAACTTGAAGTTCACGAAGTGAAAAGCATTTTAACTGTCCTAAATGCACTTCTGGGTCCTCCTCAGCTACACACATCAAAGAAAAACCCACAGTGACCTTAGTGTTCACCATATTCCTACTTACTGTGACTGTTGCATAAATCATGGACCCTGGGTGAAAACTCTGCACCAATCAGATTTGAGACCAAGGTATGACTAACCAGGAACATCAAAGAATGCTTCAGGAGGTTGGCGCCGGCGCCACCATGCAAATGCAATTGCAGGAGCTGCAAAAAGCAATGCTGCACCTGCAGCAACACCTCCTGCTATTGCTCCTGTACTTGATTGCCCTGCAGCTGCTTCTGCATGATCAACTCAACAAACGTAAGAATTTGCAAGATGTGTGAAGAACTCAGTCATGCTCTGCATTGGTGAGTGGATTTTACTGGCATATTAGTTCTCAAATAGAGCTTTCCTAATACAGTATTCTCTGGGACAGAAAACTGTATATTTTTTAACTACTATTGAAAGCTACCAGGTAACTTCCACTCATTGTTATGGTCAACAGACAACTAGCTGTTTCTCCATCAATCTCACTTTTGCATCCAGTCAGAGAAAGGAATATTATATAGCTACAGGCACACAAATGAGAAGATGGGAATCACGTTGATCAGAGTTGGGATCAGTGGGGCTAGGAGGTGGCTGATAAGGAGGTGGAGGAGGCCATGGTGGTTCGCCTGCACATTGTTTGTCTACCACTGAACCACACAAGTTGGAATTCCCCTGGAAACTGTACACATGGACAGGACCATTGTTATTGATAAGACCTCAACCAACTCATTGCAAAAACATTTAACCCAGACTCACAATGCTCCAACCTCTCAATTCTCTTTTTTTGCTCCACCAATCACCAGTCTACATGATATGTCTCATAAAATTAAGTGCCCCATATTTTGCATCCAATGAATAGCACTTGCTCCAGTGCAGAAAAACTAGTGCTCAAGCTTAGCCTTGGGTACCTGATGGGGGTGAAAAGTGAGAAAGACCCATTTGTTGGTACATCCCCACTCAAGTTGTTGAATGAGAGATCACTGCATCATACATAATCAGTAGTATTCCCCTCAATACACAACTTCTTGGTAGCATCTTGGACTACAGAGTATGGAGGAACATGTTAAGCTAAATGCGTCCAGCTTGCCTTTTTGCGGCAATGGTAGCAGCAAAAATGGACCTAGTTTCCACAATCCAACAGGAGAGAACAGGTATAGAATAAGTCCCAGTTTTCTTCTGTGGAATATTCTTAAGAGAAATGCAACCAATACAAGAGAAAGACACTTACAGCACTTGAAGACCTGCTATGTTTGTAAGTTGGAAAGGTATTGACCCATTTAGACTGTTATTGTTCAAGCGCCTGTCATCCCACCATGAGCAACCAACAACATCCAAATACCTATCAGAGTCATCAAATGTTAACTAACCCAAAGGTATCTCATCCTGCATCCCTTCACAATTCAGAACATATCGTTTCATGGGACAAATTTGTACCCACTGAATAACAGGAAAGGAGACAGGTTTAAGCCCTGAAGATTGAGCAAAGTGAGGCACTTGAGAAACTCACAAGAATCGGAGCTCCAGAAGCTGACCAAGTGTATCAGGAATGCTCCCACTGAAATTATTCAGGTAAAGATCCAGACTAACAAGCTGTGTCAAATTACCTAATTCAGGTGGTATAACTCCTGAAATATTGTTGCTGTACAGTTCCCTGCATGCATTGAGGTCCGACTCAGAATAAATTCCCAGTCCTACAGATTTTTTTTCACTGCCTTCACATATCTCCTTCTTATCAGTCAATTCTCAAAGTTCAAAATAGCTAAAAGAAACAAAGAAACCTGTTCTGTCCTCTTCTCCATCAAGGCTTACAAATATTGCAGATAGGGAAGGTTGCCAAGCTGTGGGACTAAAGTTCCAGATAAACCCGCATTCCCTAAGTCTCTGCAGTCAACAGCATCAGTCATATTAGAGGATATGCTGCACTAAGCATGTAAGTTTTCTCTACTTGGGTTATCCAGGATGAGTACAAAATCATGCTTTGCAAACTCAAAATAGCAATTCAATTAGGGAAGGGAAAAGAATTGAAGTATCAAAATACTTACACTCGGATGACATTGCTTTCTGGGTTGCAAGTGACATGGAACCAGGTACAAGGATTGACAAGGGTAGGATCCCAACTTTGGAGGACATTACTCGAGTCATTCAGAGCTAGCTTCCAGGCATGGAGTGCATCACCTGCACATCAAACTCTCATGCTTTTAAAGTCCTCCATCATCATCAGCCTCAAGTCTTTACAAAGTTTGCAGACTTAAGGCACTCCGTGAATGTGTAAAACCATCAATATATGTTCATCCAGACAGTTAAGCAATTTCAGAGTTGTCTCCATTGCTCAAAAGGAAGTTGAAGCTATGCATGCATTCCAAAAATGTATGAAACGGCACTTGTTCCTAGCTCTGCTTTTGAAGGCAGCTATCAAGTTGTGTGCTGCTGACCAGCTCCCTCATTTGGGGAAGCTGCTGAAAGATCTGTCGAACCTAATCCCTACCAGGGAAAACAAACACAGCCTGCAAACCTTCTTCCTGCTTGAGCTGCTCTGAATTCAATGTCCTAGTCTATACGAGGTTTCACTTCTATGCAGATGCCTTTTTGAACCGTGTGTCATAGTTTACAGTTTACAACCCTAGGATCTGTCAGGTGAAAGGCTCTGTGACCAACTGCAGCAACTTTTCAAGAGCTCTCTCTGGGAGTGTTGCAAGTCTCTGAGAGCTGCCGCAACACCACCCATGTATCCATGACATGCTTGCTTGCCTACAAGGTATCAAAGAGGGCTGCCTCCTGTAGAAAACTAGGAAACTTAGGTCGACCTGCAGCAGGGGAAGTGGGAGAGATAGGAGAAATGCGAGGAGATTGATAGGAAGTGTAATTAGGGAAGAAGGGCTGACCTACCCTCAGAATTGGCTGTCGCCAAGCTCAAACCGCACAAGAACAGCAACAGGAGGAGCTGCCACCTAAACCGCTGCATGGCGGTGCTGCCGATGAAGGACATCACACGCTTGCTGCTCCGAAGCTGCTCCGACTCCTCCTCTCCGGTCACAACCCCAAACTGCTACAGCTGCTGCTGCTTCTTTTCGTACCCATACTCACGGTCAGTCCTGCCGTCGTCCAGTTCAACTTCATTGCTGCACCAGCCTTCGAGCTCAACAAGGATCCGTCTCCTGCTGAAGCTCCTCCTCGCAAACCAATGCTACAAGGTACACGTAAAGCCCAAACAAGAAAAATAGAAATGACCAACGTCCACCAATGAGACCAAACCGCGGCTGCTGCTGCTGCTGCTGCACAGACAGAAGAGCGCACAGTTGTTGTTCCTACTGCTGCAGGCCGGAAAAGGGAGATTGTTCTGGGTTGTGGGTATTGGAGCTGAGACACAGCTAGAGCGGGAAACAAGAAGACAACAACGCCTTGAACCCGACTGCATTGGGCGATGCAACAGCGGGAACAACAGAAGACTGCAAGACATACACCACATCAAACACGGACGAAAGAAAAGCAGCGTCCTCCTCTACAGGCAACCTGTAGTACGCTAATCCCAATTCCTTAATCATAATTAGCACTCCATTAATCCACGTCGCAAGCGCTTGATTAGAGACCCAGATAGACAGTAGGTACTAGGTAGTAGGTACCTGCTGCTTTTACTTGACACCCGCCACAAAAGATTGCTAATAAATAAATCATAATCATCATAATAAAGCCACCCTACCTATCTATCTATCTGCTTCTCTCAAATTTGCCGACATCTAGCCTACAATTCTGGACTAATCCAATCTTCAACAAGAGAGGCAAGCAAGATTTTCTCTTGATTAGGGCCACAAGATTAGAGCTAATCCAGATAAAAGCTAAGCAGGATTCTTTCTAATTATTAGGCCAAGCTCTTGAGGAATCCTAAATTCTAATGTTGTTGTTGCTGTTGTTGTCTAACAACATGCTCTTTGTGCAAGCCAAACAGCAGCTGCCCCAGTAGGCTAGTGAGTGGTGACATTGATAAGCTACTGCCAACTTCGGTGCTTTCAAAATTTCTCCACCCTCTTTTTTTGTATTTATTAATTGAAGCTTTCATTCACCAACCCATCACTTTAATTTACTCTGGCTGTGCCTTATTTGTTCAGGAGTATCTTGGGGGTTTTTTTTTTTTGGTTGCCTCTGCCTCAAAGGGTTGAGACTTTTTTTGCATCAGTGTAAGACTTTTGGGGGAAATTGTTTGGCTTGGCTTGAACTTGAAGTGTGTGTGCGTGTGTGCAATACACCCCAAGACTTCAGATGTACTCTCTAGGCTGCTTTGTTTATCAAATTCATTTTGGATTCAAGTTACTTATTGATGTTACACAATATTATCTATCTCTCATGATTTTGTCAGCTTTGCCTTGCACCAAGGCAAGGAAATTGTGTTTAGATTCATTATAGCTTAAGGGATTTTGGCCCCTAGGTCATATAGATCTATTTTTATAAGAGGATTTTTGAAAGATGATATTTTGGCTTGTGTTAAAACTTGAGATTAGTTATAGAGTTTTTAATATCTTGAAGAATTTTGGTTTCTTTTAGAGGAGTTTTTGAAGATTATATTTCTGCTTGGTGAAAATATTTGAGTTTCCATAATTCTTCTTTTGCCTTAAGATACTGTTTAATGTAAATGGCAAGGCCACAATGTGAGAGACCCCTTGTTTTGAACCTGGGATGAGAAATTAGGCCCACTTTATTTACACTAGAGACTGATTTGTAGTGTAAAGTGGGCCTTAGTCAGCAGTGGCTTGTTCTCGTCTCCTTTTGGTCATGGTGTCATAGTAGATTATTTTAAGTGTAATATGCACCAATCAACAATGTGATGGGGTCATGGGTTGACAGTTTGACCATGGATTTAGATGGTACCTACACTTTGTCAGAATGCTGGATTATGAACTTGTGCTAAATAGGTTTGTAGGTGCAAACAGCTGTATAACTTTTACATTACATCAGCTGCTGGGTCATGACTTTTCTTTTTCTTTTTTCTTTTCTCATTGTCAACACTCAAAGCTGAAGTTTCCAAAACTTCCCCCAACATGTTTTAGACCACTTCAGGGACAAGTCATGGAAGCATATCCACAGTTAATTCACAAAATGTAACACAAAATTCAAACATGAAAATACTATGATACAAAGTCAATTGTGTGGGGGCGGTGTGGGTGTTGCAGCTGACTTTGGAACACTTACTATCCATAGCAGCAATTCAGTAAAAATAAAATGAAATCGGCCAACAGATGTGTGTGCACCTAGAGTGTTGGTTTAGATAATGGAGAGCAAGATGAACCAAATAACCTCCTCCATGAGTGTCATGACTCAGGAGGCTAAGGGCGCAATGTGCAATTGTTTTTTTCTCACACTTCAAAAGTGAAGAATGGATCATGTGATCTGCACCTGGAGAAAAGGCAATCTAGTGACTGTATGCAGGTTTCAATCCAAATTGGATTTTTAAAAATCCATGGACTGGATCTACATTCACCCGTCAGTCATTATTGTCAGTAATTTAAAGTGGACAGATTTTCTTTGGGTAGTGGTTTCTTTGGGTAGTGGTTTAAACAGTACCCTTCAAAATGTGTATTTAAAAAATGGAGTCAAAAGAAGCAATTTGGTCTTTGACCCCACCAAAAAACAACCACCCTGCAACTCTGCTGCTGCAAAAGTGTGCAATCTGGATGCCAAGGTTGATCACATTTAAAAGTTCTTTTTGCTCCCTCTGAACCTGCCCATACAACACTCCTATTCTGTATAGCTTATTGTTTGTATTTTCGTGTGTGGATAAAAGCATACATATATTACACCCCTGGAAGAAAAGAAACAACATATATCTCTGTTTTGCCCTGTCCCCTCAGATTCTGGAAAAGAACTTGGGTGCAAGTAAGTAAATCTAGCAGACCAGACCATCTCAGAGATCATGCACACCAACTCAGTTTAGTCGTTTGAGGTGGTGTGCATGAAGTCTGGAGAGTGATGCATTATGTGTATATACACATATATATTACTAACAGTTTCATCAAATCCTTTTTGTGAGCTCACCTCACTCATTAGGCTCTTTTTGTCCACACATGGAAGCAATGAGCTTTGCTCAATGTTCATCCTTTGAGCATATTCATTTCTTTATCCGGGCTTTTTGGTGCTTTGGATTATGTGTAGGGTAAAGCCCCATGGTATGGGTATTCTCAAAATATGAAGAGTAGCTGAGTTGCGCTGCACATTTTGGGAATGTTCCCCACCCACCTTCCTCACCGAAAAGCATGATATGCAAGCCTTATCATACATCGGGAGGCCATAAGAGTGGGAGGGATCTTACACCTATTTAGGAACAGGAGGGACCTTACACATATATCCTGGCATAAATCCTTCACAATCCTAAACAGTAGGCATAGGTTCCTTTGTATTTTTTTCCATTTACAAAATGTTGTTCAAATACCCTAGGAAATTTCTCCAAGTGCTTTATATGCATGTGTATGTGTAAAGGATTGTCAAGCTTAAAGGCACGTTGATCACCAATAATCATCTAGTTATAGAGATTTTCAACTTTGAAAAGAAGCAAGGCTAACATCATAACATATCAAAAGGTCAGCTCAACTAAGATTTTTAGACATAGTGTCAACAATGCTTCAATTTTTCAACCTCAAAAAAAATACTTAACTTTGTAAATTTTTGTTAATTCGTTGTCAAAACCTGTTGATTTGATGTAGTAATGTTGAATTATCTTGTGGAAGAATTGTGAAGTATTACTCATTACAAATGAAAAATGAATGGTCGTGCATCATACAACCATTGGACATTAGATAAGTTCATGTGTGAGCTTTAGTTATGAACAATGAAATAAAATACATTAATTAACATAATATGTAATTGTAACGTCACTTTTATAAGTAGTTTTCTATCTTTTACATATGTTTTATGATTTAATATAAAATTAATGGTTGTCATATGTGACAATCTAAAATACTAGAGGAAAAAAAAATGAAGGACCCATCACAAATGTAGAAATTCCATTCTTTCTTCTTGGAAAATACATAAATTATGCTAATTTAAATTGTGAGATGGAAACCATGTGAGCTTAAAATGTAAAGGATGCACATTTGATATAGTGATGACTAAAAAAATGGGGTTGCATGGATTGGATGCAATTCCCAAAATGTTTGGAGATTGGGAATATTAAAAAAAATATAAATGGCACCTATGCTTAACACTTTCAAAATTTCTCAAAGACAATTGTGATTAAATAGGTGGATTGGGGTTTGAATTGTTTTTTTCAATAAAAGGAGGCAACATGAAATGTCATTTCTCTAATTTACATGTATTACATTGGAATATTTTTAAATTTAAACTATTGTTGAATTGAACTATAGTTGATAAGTTTTTATGTGATGAAGGCATGATTTAACTTATCATTGCCCATGGTCCACATCATAAACATGTGATGACATGGTATAGCATAGTTAATCATTTGATTATTTCGCTGGCATCTATGGATGGATGAAAACACATGACAAGTAAAAAAGATAAAGTAGACTTATATTATTCTACTAAACAACATGAAAGGATTACGAATCATGGACTTTAAAGTTCAAGCACAAGTATTGTTCATAATTTTTTTTATTAAAGGTATAACACTTTTTAAATATAAAATTTGTAACCTAAGCTTAACTAGCTTGTTACCAAACCTACTTCGGTAGTTTATGAGAAATATTCACAAACTTATAAAGACAACACCGTTGAATCTTTTTCTACCTCTATGTTTTTTGTATTTTCAAATGTACAACAACAATTTCTAATTGAATCATGAAAACAACAAAAACCTTCAAGAAACAAAGTTAAACAATTGTTTGTTAGAACCTTAATGTATTGTTCAAAACTTGTCATGTGCACAAGAAAACATTTTCCTTTTCCTCAAACTATTGGAGAAAGAAAACTACCTATTTAAAAAAAAATTATAATCATGGAAAACTTTCAGATTTTATCCCACAAAGAAACTAATGCCATTTAATTTGCAATGTTATTAAAAGAATTAAATAACAGAAATGCTAACCAATGAATTATTTAATACCCTCTATTGAACTTACATTGACCTAAATTTACTACTATCAACCAAAAAACTTTCTAAAAACTTTTTGCTAATAATATTATCTTCTTTCTTATTTGAGATTATGTCCTCCCAATTCATACCAAGTGAGTAATCTGAAGGGTGAATGCAAGATTCAATGGTTCACTTTTTGTGTCCCATTGCAATTTTTTGCAAGGTGTAGTGAATTAATATGCCATTAACATGCCATAAAACCATTGGGACTTGGTTTTAAATTCTCAACTTCAATAAAAAACTATTTATATAATTTGTGCACAATAAATGTGCACCCATTATGTAATAATGGACGTTTGTAGTGAAACCATATGGATTGTCCCAACCATTTGCACTTCCCATACACATGAAATTTTCAATATTATTTTTTGAAAATGTATCTTATAGGGACTTAGTATTTAATATATGAATGAAAAAAAAAAACATAGATTTCAAAACGTCATTACAAAAGTTTTAACTAGAATATAGTTATGGACTTTTGAATGATCGAAATTTGTACCTTAATTTCAAAAGTCTCTACATGGGTCATTTTGCATTGGATTGATGATTTTTTTCCTTGTAAAATGTATGTCAAAAAGATGTCTAAATGGATATATTTTCATATGGATTTAATTATTTCATTAACCAACTCATAGTCCCTCATTTGTGTTAAGTTGACACCAAAAAAAAGACTTTTAAGGACTTATTATTTGTCAAAAATGAACCATTTAACATTGCATCTACCCTTAATGTAAAGGATTCATGAATTCCTTTTGCAACTACTATTGTCTTCATTTTTATAATTGTATCTTAAACTACAACAATTACATCTATTAGAGGTTGTTTGGCAGGAATGGTTTGTGTTGTAAAGGGAATGGTTTTTGTAAGAGTTGATACCATGTTTTACTTGGTAGTTGCCTAAGATTTAACTTGCTAAAAGGTTTCTAATGCCTTTAACATAAGGTGGGATTCTACTTAGTCTCTCAAAGAACTTAGAAAATTACAATGGAATCTTTAGGCTCACTCATTAAATTTGGAAAAATGAAGGCAAGTAAATCAACTTTGAATTAAGGGAATGTGGTTTGGTAAGTTTGGATGTACAATTAATAGAAGCATTCATATGCCTAGTAGGGTTCCATCAACTCTTGAAAATGGTTTGTGATTTGTTTATTAAATGTAATCCAAACGTATTCATGTTGCTTGAAATAAATCTTTTTTTTTTTCTCTCCGGCAATAAATGTTTTGAAAATTATAATGTTCCTATTCCAATAACATGTGATAACTAAGCATTCAATTGTGCACCACATTTATTATCAAAACCTTGTCCTCCAACTATTGAAAAACATTGTGCAAAATTTACACTTTTAAAAAATATTGTATTTAACAATATTATATTATGATGAAAAGTTGGGGAAGGATGAAACCCTAAAGTGATGGCACAACACCGTCAACTGCCAAAGTTAATACACAACAAAATGTGACAATTGATGGTGATGGGTGAGGGAGTTGCAAATGGTTCTTGTTTGTTTTGCTTTTGTATTTTGTTTATTGCAGGTTATTATGTGATGGTTTTATTTGTGTTAAAACAATGTTTGATGTTGATGTTTTGGCTAGTTGATTTTCATTGTGAAAGGAATCTAAAGGTTTTGCAAGTTGGTTTTAGAAGACGCAAGTGATGGAATGATTGGGTTGCATTTATATGAAGAACTTTTGAATTTTGAAAAATGAGAATTAAGTATCATACTATGTATTTTCAAAGATAGTATGTTGGTAGAGGATGGAAGGCCTGAATAATGTTAACGAATTTCTATTTTTAAAGCAATGTCTTTGTGTGAAAACCTAATTTTTTTTTAGGGACATAATTTTTGCTATGCATGTGTTTTAATAAAAGTAGGGCAGGAGTAAAATTTGTTCATAAGGGTCACTTCAAGGAGATGATGAGAGGCTTAAGGGATTTTTAAAATGGTTCTTATGGCAAGTCAATGTGTTATTGTGGCTTCCTTTGTTCATTGCAATATTGTTTGATTTTGTGGCTAAGGAGAAAGCGAATACTTTCACAATTGGGAGCTCTAAAGTGCGATTATGTGCTAGGAAAGTTTGATATTGATGAAGAATTGTTGAGTGATTTCTAAGACTTTGTTTTGTTTTTGTTTCTCCTTGAACCAAATGTGTGGTGTTTTTTTTCTATTTTTATATGTGGGGATTCATGGTCATCTGTTATGAAAGGTGGTAGTTGTGTTACATGTAAAAATTATAGAAATTGCATGAATTGTAATTAATTGAGTTATGGTGTAAAGAGATATTCAATGTTATCTATGGAAATAAGGTCATTGGAATTGGGTTTTATGTTTAATCACAATTAAGACTCACATAATAAGATAACCAATTGTGCTTGAAAGAATGAAATCAAAGTGGTCTAATCTTCGAAGACCCATAGATTGAACTATAGCTATCAAAACTTCTAAATAGAAAATTTGTGTTACATTTCTTATTGCAAACGACCATTGCCATGAGATCTTTATGTTTTCTTTTCATCACTAATTGACTTATAAAGTTGGGAAATTGGGTCCATGTTTTTTTTGTTACACTATCACTGGGTGTTTGATGATAGGTTCATTTCTAAACAATGGTAGGTCTTTTGTCATGTGTTCATTGGCCATTCAATGAGTTTTTTGGTTGTTTGGTCATTAGTGGGTGTTTGGTGATAGGCATGTGCTTACCCTAATGTTTTATGAGGTTTATAATGTCTATTAACTTTTACTTTCGTGAACCCTTTTGCTAATGTGTTTTAGGCCTAATCTTAAATTCAAATTAGTTTGATTAGGGCTAGTCCTGATACATGTTGATAACTATCATAGAATTCAACACCAAATTTATCATCCAATGAACATCACTCAAACCCAACAAATTTTTAGAGGTGGAAAAAAATATTGCAAAAGTTTGGCATATAAACATTATTTGGTATTTCACACTTTGTCACAAAACTACAAGGATCTTTTGTGACTTGGAAAAATACTTGGCAATAATATTGAATGAACACTATTTTATGCAACAAAATCACATCAACTTTTGGTTGTTGTTTTTTTGGCCATTGTGGAAGATGATGGATGCAAATGTTTATTTCATGAAACAAGACAAATGTTGGAATGTCTTTTGGCTTTGAGATTTAGTAACCTCAATATTGATCCAAGACACATTGTTGGATCAAGGGCCTTATGCAAAAACAACTTGGGCTATTGTTCAAACCTTTAGATTACGCACACGACCTTGAAGAACCATTGATCATTGTCTTTTGTAACAAACAATAATTCGCTTAAACTAGAATGATTCTTGAAACAAATTGAGTTTTCATTGGAATCTTCAACTTTCAAGGGTGTACACTAATGTCCAAACATGCTTCATACCACTTTTGACATATCTTCCCACTATTTTTGGTCCGTGTGATAGTTTTTTGCAATATTTTTAATGTATTTTGGCAAAATGTGCTCTTGCACAAATGAGTAGGGTAGAAAATAACTTGTTCACATACACAACCAATATTGAACTACATGGTGATGAAAAAAAACCTAAGTCTCCTTCACACATGCAACAATTAATTAGTAACCCTAAAATTTTGCCAAAATTGAAACCATATGGTTTTAAAATATGAAAAGTTGGGCTTAAACCAGCATGTGGACAATCTAGCTGAAAAAAATAAAATTAGTGTCATAACCAGGGATGAAGGTTCTCTTTTTAAATGTTTTTTGGCAAACACTTGTTTATACTTGATGGGTTCCATTCCAATCTCCGGTTGTAATGGGAGGTCACTTGTAAGTCACCATTTGTATTTGCATTTCTTAAAAGTGCAAACCAGCCCAAAACCCAAAATTCCAACACTAATGCAAACCCCATATTAAGCTCCAAGCTCTAGTCACAAGTGATTATGTTCCATGTCAAGCCATTCCTATTGAGGAAACTTGAGGGATTTCAAATCCTATGTCATGTCATGGAAGGAGAGAGAGAGAGAGAGAGAGAGGAGGAATGTTTTCTACATGCAAGAGACAGTCACCCCATTTTCGTTTGCCACCAGGACCTTGAGGGCCAGGAGATGTTACTTGATAGAATGCAAAAATGATAGTGACTAATTGTTGGTTGCCACTAGGGACCTTGAGAGCCAGCAGACTTTACTCCACAGAATCCGGGAGAACCAGCCTGTGTGATTCTGATGTCATATTGGACGGTGGCGTCATCCCAGTGTTGTTGTTTTGATCTTACACAAACACAAATTTTCACTGCACGCAACAACAGCCTGGTGTATTGCCCTGCTTCTTCACACTGCAGACTAAGCTACCACTGAACATCTGAATAAGTGTGCAATTCTGAGTGCATTCGGGTTTAAGATCAAAGGTGACAGGCAGCTCAAATGCGGCAAAAGTAGAGGGGATAATTGGTCAGCTGCACCCTTTTGATCGCTTTGTGCAGTGCAGCAGCGCCACAGAAGGGGACAACTGGTCGACTAAATCATGCAAGCATGTCTCCCATCACTCAAATTGCAGTTGTAAATACAGATTGGGTGGTTTGAAGGCTGAGTTGCAAAAACCAATAATTGGCTGTCACAATTTCAATAGTTGGAAACCAGTAGTGTGTATTTGTCTCTCCTTCCAAAAGAGCTCAAGTAAGCACACAAAATCCATATTTTCCAAGGGCACAAAGAAAGACATTCCCATAAGAACCCTCACACAAGAATATCAGCCCCACTATTCTATACGGTAAAAGCCTAGGGTCAGCTTCCACATTGCCAAGAGGAATAATTTTTTTTTTCAAAAATTAATTCGTTTTTTAAAATTTGAAATTAGTATTCTTTTCATAGTCTTCTATGATATTTTTATATGAGGAGTGAAGTTAATCAGAGTGTAGCTTCTGATAATTATGATCGTTTTCAACACCTCAGCTTGGCATTTTTGCAGAAATTTGTTTCACCTATTTCAAGGACTATTTAATGACGAAACTGACCATAGGGTACAGTAGTCAAATTGTGGGTGGGGATTTTTTGTTAACATCAAAACCCTTGAAATATTGTTTAGAGTATTTGGAGGTAAAGTCATAGAGTATAAAAAATTATGAAGCATTTTGAAAAACAAAATGCCCATTGGCATGGGCATTCCATTTTTTGAAATGCCTCCTGTCATTTAAATTTTATTCTCCCATGATTCCTGGTGGATATAATGGGATTTTTGAAAAATACCTGTCAATTTTTGTGCTTTGTAAAGTGCAAGAGGGCAGACTTGACCCTACACATTAGGATTTGGGTTGGCAGATAATGTCATTTTCTTGATCACATTACATGATATAATCTTCGGGTGATGATCATACAATCATAATAGTGACCAAACTCTCTTTTGAACATGATTTAAAAAAAATAAAATAAAATCTGCCATGCCAGACCCTAACGGCATGGAAATGGTCTTGTACTTGCCCATTATGTTGGGTCTGGTGCCAAGCTTGCCCTAACAGGCTTGCTTGGTGCCTTACCCACATAATGGGCAGGGGATTCACCATTCCATAGTACAAAATAGGTTAGTTGTCAATCTATCTAGCTGAGTTGACATAGGTTTGAGGTGAATACTGGTGTGCAGGAATATTCATGTGATGTTATCAATTTCTTTGGTATGTGGGAGCCCTAATGAGACCCACAAGTAGAACTCAAACATAGTGGGTACCCATGTTGGTCAGTTATTACTTTTTCATAACCTCCAGTTATCAATATCAAAAAATTTAATGAAATATTAGACTGTTGGTTATCAATTTCATTGTCAAAATAATAAAAGATGGTTATCAATTCACAAGCTTATTTTTGACTAAGCCATCAATTCTGCATAAGAATCAGTTCCCAAACACTTGGTTGAGAAAATCACCTGTTATGTTGACAATTATATACCAGTTATAGGATTTCTTAATAAAATATTTTAATTTGAATTTTCTGTTTTTTCAATCATAAACATATTTAGCGTTTTAGGATTAATAACTTACTTATAATCTGGGTAGTTTATTAAAATTTGAAAATTCAATACCAGATGGTTAGGTTATTGAATGATTCTTAAAAATTAATAATAACTGGCTTGTAGGTTATCAATAACTGAGTCTTTCTTCAATAACCAGCCAACAGTGGTGGGTACTCCTATAAATTGGAAATGTGTTGGGAGCACTACTGTTGCCTGGAACTAACTCCTTGGAACTTTGGGGAAACAGTTGTGTTGGTCTCACATATCTAGAAATGCAAGTTCCAGTTTTCCAGCCATGTGGTCAAAGTGGATCTGCGCAAGCCAATGAATGTCTCTATTGCAGTGTGCGATTATACAGGGAAGGTGGATTCAGACCTGAGGAAGCAACTAAATAGTCAGTTTACGGAATACTTTTTAGCAACCAGTTCATACAAGTGGAATGCTAGTTCAGAGAGTTAAATGTTTGACAAATATCAGTCTTGGCAAGCGGCCAAGGAGTACACTAGCATTTAGATACCCGTCAAATTTGCTCAGGCTGCCTTTCGTGTACGGTACAGCCCCGGGTGGGGGCATTCCCGGATATAATATAAGGGGCTATAGGATGGCCATTGTGGCTGGAAGGGTTCTTTTTTGTTTCCTGTTACATGGAAGAAAGGAGATTTCCAACAATAATTGTCAGGGTACTCTAGAACATCAAGCGAAGTTGGGAGTGGGGACCTCTCTGCAAGGACAGACACAGCTGCCAGAATTCACTTATGTATGCAGCTTGAGCCTTCATGTATGACAGAGTGCCCAATTAATTATGGGTTTGCAAATGCTGTTCCCGGTTCAAAAGTCACCACCTATATTACACTAGGTGACTTTGAGCAGCTTCTATTATTGATCAGAGCCACCTTCCAAGGCTTTCACACAGTTGGGTCTGAAGGGCTGCAGCTTTGCAGCTTCAACAAGCCACAGACCCCACTGCTACCTCCAATATCCTTTGTGTGTAAACATTGAAACCTTTTCAGTTTCCATAATTTTGGTTTCATCCACAGCAGCTTTCTAGATCATCAAAGGTTCAAACCCTCTTTCTTTTCCTCACCATTTGTTCATGAGCTGATTTCTCAAGGCAAGCAAGTAACAATAAGTCTGCATCGTGTGGGTTGAAAACTAAAAACATTCTCCGTTTTGTCAACTGTGTCAGGGATTGCTCTTCCCTAATTCACTGCAATTTCACGAGGCAAAGTAGAGCTTTATTTTCTTTGACTATCTTGATTCTTGATGCAGTAGCTGTCTGTTACACAACTAGTAACCATGAACCTACTTTAGCTATTATACTTACCCACTTACATAGGAGGAGAAAGTAGGAGGGATTTCCAGGATAGGTTACCAAGGTTGAACATTGGTAACCTAGTTGTCGATGAACGACAACTCCTTATAGGTTTCCAATGGATGGTGCACTTGTGGGTGTTGGGTCATGTACTCTATTGTGGAGCTGCAAGCAATTCTAGGTTGTGGCCAAACTCCACACTCACTAGGCTTTTGAATTTGTTCTCTTTTGATTTTCTTCATTGCTGTTGGGGTCTCATGTCTAAATCTAAGCTCCCACCCCCCCTTTTATGTAGGTGACAGTCAGGCACCCTTCTTGCAGCAAATTGGAGTGGTTATGTTGGGCAGGAGTTAGGTAGGTGGAGAACACCTTAAGCCATCCTGTGATCTGAAGGGTGACCTTTGAATGCCATATTGAGAACCTAATGCATATAATTGATTGGGACATGATCTCTCTTTTAAAAAGAGCTCTTGTTTTTGGTTGGTTTAAAATTCAGTGCACCTCTCATCATCCTTGGTTTTGTTTCTAAAATTCATTACATATGAAAAGCATAGCCATGGGAGATAGCAAAACATAAAAATAAAAAATCCATTAATTGCTATGGTTGGAGCAACCATAAGGAGCTTAAAGAGGGGTCATAGCAACAAGAGACCATATGAAGCTTAGATTATTGGGATGACACTGAGATCACCCTTGAATTCATTGGGTCAGGAAAAAATTACCTCATAACTCTTGCCTATATTTGCAGAGATAACAAAGTCCATGTTCTAGTTCTTGAGCCCTTTAGACTGTTGACTTTTCACTTTTGCCTTTTATTCCTTGTAAATATGTAATCTGTAGCATGGATCATTTGATTAAGACTTGTTATTTCTATGTGAGTTATCAATAAGGATTTCCACTACCTTAATTGGTATTGGATTTGTAGTAATGTTGGGAGGGTGAAAGGTGTTCCAATACTTTCTTTTATGGTTCAAATGTTTGAAATGACTGACTATATTGGCACCTAAATCAACAGGTTTCGAAGTCTATTGGAATGTAGTCAGCAAGAAAGAGATAGATGTTCAATCTAGCTCCAACTTGTATGTAATTCTAATCTAGCATGTAGGACCAAGTGATGTACAAAATTGGAAACCCCATCGTGCAAGGCTTGGATGTTGGAAATCCCACTCGACCCCATCTGCACACCAACCCTCCTAAACACAAAATTCCAAATTTGTTTGATTAGGCCCCACAATTGCATTATCACTAAATTAGTGGCACAAAAGTTGCTCCACAATATATCTTGTTCATTGTAGAGAGAAGCCCTATTTTGAACATCACGAAGCACTTGGCAAAGTATGCATAGGTTTCACAAAAAACAAGTCACACATATGTTGTCTTCTCCCAAATGATCAACACATTATAATGTTACATTGTTCACTAGACTGCATGGTGTGAAGTGTGTGTGTCACCTGGATTCTTTATGAATCCCATGTGCCAATGCCTGCTGTCAACAAGTGCTTTCACTAATGCCACATTGCCAAATTGACATGTTTTAAAGTTGCCACTTCTTATAAATTTCTCCCAAAGTGCAAGAATTCACTAATGTACCATCCAAAGCATAAAAGAGCACACACTATGACCTTTCATGCAATTGTGCTTACAAGGTATAGATGGATGTCAATTGATCTATAATATAGTCACCATAATGTAATGCTGGTATGGAACGGGAAGTTATACTAAAACTTTGTTTCCCCTTTTGTCCTTGTACATGTACATGAACACCTCCCTTTTAACCTTAGCTATTGGGGCTGGTAAAATAGACCTTTTACATATATTGAGTAAATGAGAGGGTTCTGCAATGATCCATGGATGGGAGCTGGCAAAATTTGGAACTAGATTATTGTTACCATGTTGTCTTTCTAAAGTATGATGATAGCTTGTCAGATTATCTAGCTAGCCAGGTTTAACCAGTCAGTGATGTGTGTAGCATAAAAGGAGGAGTCGGAGAGAACCGACAACCACCAGCGCACCATCCTTAGGAAGCCCATTATGACTCAGTTGTGGATGAACTGTGGTTTATTTAGGATTTCACCTTGGTGGCATATCCTGTAAAAAATGGGTACTGAATGTAGGTAGGTAAGACAATGGGTGACTACTCGGTAAGCAGATGAATGTAAATGGGGCCAGAGTGAACCAGCACCCACCAGTGCACCATCCACTGGATGCCCGTTATGACTTAGTTATGGATGATCCTCAACTGAGTTACAACCTGGTCTCATCTTGGTAACCCATTCAATAAGAAGTAGGTTTAACCTATAGACAGGTAGTTTAAAAAATGGGGGACTACTATGTAAGTAGATAGTTTATACATAGTAGGTAGGGGCTGTTTTTTCTACCTACCTAGTTGGTAGGTAGGAAATAAAGCAACTGAGCTAACCACCATGGTTAGCTAGGGAACTGGAACCCAACAGAAAACTGTTTCCTGATCACATATCATCCATCCTTGATGGTGCACTGGTGGGTGCTGGTTCACCGTGGCCTGTAATTGGTTAGTATGTTGTCCATCAAAATGGAAACTGAGCTAACCATGATGGTGGTTATCTGAATGGAACTAAAAAAAACCCAACAGAAATGTGTTTCCAATCCACCCACCATTCATCCTGAGCATGGTTTGATGGTGGCTTTTAGTTCACTCTGGCCAAAAGGAAGAGACTTTCATGATCCTCTTATAGAATGATAATCTGACAATCAACCATCATAAATGAACGCCATGTACTAATCCATTGAGTGAGTCATGGCTCTGGCTCAAAAGGCTTACCATACCTTTCACTCATCTCCTCAACTAGTTAGTTAATCATGATCCTAGGTCAGTCTGCAATTACCAACACTGGACACCGTCATTCACTCTGCAAATTGCCAATCTCTCTCTCTATATATATGTCCTGCAATCACTTGAATGGTGATGATAATTTTTCTGATAAATCCAGGATCTGTGTAACCCACAATCAGATCCTCTGTAGTTTCCACAAACCAACATCTTTTGAAGCCATGCCCTGCTTGCTGTGCAAACTGGAATTAGAATTGGAATTCATGATGATGCCCACACACACATTGTCAAAATGTCAACAGATGAGTTAGCAATCTTCTCTTGCCTGCAAAGACTTTTGGCACATCTGTGTAGAAAACGCTGTTTTCAGAGACAGAAATTCTCCTTCATGCAAAAAATTCTGCTGCATGATTAAACTATCTGATAATATAATGGTATATGGGTATTATCAACAATAACTACTTGTCTCCTTTGGATTTTCTTTTTCTGCTGATGTTTCTGTGTTATGTATGATGGGATTAGTGGTAAATTTTGCATTTATTGCTGTGCAACACACCCTCTTGTTTACTTTTCTTTTCTGTTAGCAAATCTTTGTGGACATAAATAACGGCAATGCGATCTAATCTGGTTCTCTGCATAACTCCAGACCCATATTGAGTCTGCATTCTTAATGCTCACAATCTACTTACTCCTGAAATGGTGTGCTTGATAAAATTGCCTTTTCTGTGGCTGTTTGTTCAGGTACGTTTTTCAAAGGGAGAAATGGGGACTAGTTACCATCATGTTGTAATTTTTAATGATAAAATGGCCACCAAATGTATCTATTAGGAGCATAAATCTCTTCCCTGCATGAAATGGATACCAAGGTTGTTTCTAAAGTGTTTTAAGGTTCTCATCCTTAAGGTTGTTGGATCAAATCCTATTGCTATTTTTGTCACTTTTGGGTCCACCAAATGGTTCACATGGTTTATAATGAAAAAGACAAGTTTAATATATAAGGAGGAAGAATTTGCTTTTCAGGTCAAGTTGGATGTGCACTCCAATGACAAATGGAAGCATATATTGAAGAAGCTCTCTTGAGCTACCTGAATGTGAGATGCTTTTCCCCTATGACAGCCCAGAACTCTTGTAACTTTCGTAAGTGTTTTGCAAATGTCAGCTTCTGAAAGAGTTCTTGCATTTAAAATGAATAATTAAATTAAGTTCTTCAGCAGGATTGAAGTTACAATGACTAAGTTCAAAACAGCAACTTTGGTTTTCGGTTTGCACACTTATTGTATCTATGCTCATTGTGTTGTTTTGGGAATTGTTCTGAAATTGTAGTTATTTTCCATCCCACTGACCACACCCCACTCGTTATGCTCCAAGTAGTGTATGAAAATTCCTTGGTCCAATTGAAAAGTAGAGTTTTTCGTAAACTCAGGAAAACACAGCACCAGAACCCTGAGTTTGGTCCAAAACCGGGTGAGATTAAAAAAAAAAACCTGCAAAAAAGTATATTAGCCTTCAACAGGGGGTGAAACTCAGAAATGTAAAACTGAGTTTCATCCAGTTCTGACCCCCTCTTTCGTTTTTCCCGAGCGCCTCCACTGCTGCTACATATATTTTCATTGTTCCTACATGTACAACTACTATAATTACCTCAAGTCTTGTGCATTAAATGCCGAGTTTCAGCAGTTCATACCCAGATTTAATAAACCTTCCTTACTTTGCAGACCTCACTCAAAGACACGATAGGGGGTGAAAAGAGGCACAAAGACAGGGTGAAGACAGGACAACTTTAAGGAAAACCCTAATAGATGCCAAGTTTCCCTAATTTTGAAGATGTGGAGTTGAGAGTACAGCATAAAGCTCAGGCATTTTGTTGCTAATTTATTGTACTACATTGGGATGGTTTCCCAGTTCTCACTGGCATTGTTGACAATCTAAGACATGCACCCATATTAGGACACAGACCCATTTGGATTGCAACAGAAAGAAAAAAATAGTACCTACTCAACACATTGCTTGCCCCTTTCTGAGTATGTCCATGCCCATGTGCTCATTGTTTACCAAGATGACCTCTAGTCATGTTTCTAACTGATTCCAAACACTGATGACCAATTCCTGAAGTGATAACAGACCTCTGCAATGATGTGACTATATCGACGTGAGGCAAGACTGAAAATGTATTCACTCACCCAAATATGAAGTAGGTTATAAATAGTCCACAAAATTTTTGCAAAAAGTTGGCCGAAGTATATTGGTAAAGCATTATCAAGTCTAGAAAGCAATAGCATGCAAGAACTATTTACAGAAGTGAACCACATGAAAGGTCACACCAAGCTCTCACCTTGCAACTCCATTTTGTTGTTTGAACTTTGAACCATACTGTAAAAGGCATCCCCATGGGCTCTCCATTTCTTAACACCATCACTTAAATAAATACATAGATTTGCTAATGTCTGAAATACATCCAGTAAGCATGCAAATGGTTTTCCACTTGAGATACATGAAACCTATATGCACACATCGACGTTAATAACACTGAATTTAAGGTCCTACCATCTTGGGTTGCAATCTACACATCAGAACATATGCTGCCCTGAACCACACTCCATAATGTCTCTACTATAGACTAGTGCTGTACATTTCAGCATTGAAAGTTTTTCTTTTTATTTTCTGTTTTTGTTTTGCCCATTCTTGTTCCACCAAAGGTGCTGTTGTTATTGTCTACTAAGAAACATACACACTGAACATCCAGACACAAAACTTTCATACAATTCCTAGAAATTGATCCATCTAATTTGAGACAAACGGCAATCTTAAGAGAAAGATCCTGGCAGGATAGAGGTAAGATATACTTGGATACTACAATCATCAGGTTAGTTCTAGAAAAAAGTGTGACATGGCACATCACAGACACAGAGCCCAACACATACAGAGAATACTCTTACACATTGGTAGTCTGAAAAAGCCCCAATACATGGGCCATGAGACATTGAAGTGATAACCCTCACTCAGATGTGGAACAACACAAAAGGTAGTAGCTATATAGACAATGCTTGACATAATGAGAGTTGACAAATTAACACTGCGTAAGTCTGCATTGTAGTTTACACAGAGGTTAAGACACAAAGCAAGTTCAGTATATGAGTTCCCTAATCCCTGCAACTCTGTGAATTCATAAAGCGTCATTGCTCTGCAATGGTCCACATTTCATCTGTGGACACATCATGCTGAAAACTCTTTGTATAGAAAACCCACCAAGATTCAGCAATTTAAGATAATGACACAACAAGCAGGAAAAGGAGCAAAGAAGACCTGCTGGTTCATGCAAATGTTTGTGGTCCTTGAACAAATAAAAAGACAAAGTGAGCAAGGTGACTGGCACACTTGAACACCAGGAAACACTTGCATGAAGACAATGAAGATCCAGCTCAACCAAGCAAACACTGTCAACAGCACCCATTGCCAATGTGGCAAACTCTGACCTCTGTTCTCACAGCAAGATAATGCAAGTCTTCCTTTGTCTGCACTAAGTTGACTGCTCCATGTCTCTAACAATATCACCTGACCTACCACATCCTCAATGAAAGAACCCATAGTATGTTGAAGAAGACTTGTAAAGTGCATCCACTGGTGCCTGCCATCTATTATTCTTACCAGATAATCCTGTTGCAAGTATATCACCCATAGAAGTCCAAGCCAACACTCAGGGACAAGGAAACTACTATCACAAGGGACTATTTTAGAGTATTCAGAGATACCGTTCTGTCCCAAAAAAGTAGGCCTCTGCACGATGTGATGAACCATCAAGAAGATGCCGGTCAACGTGCTTGCTCCTTGTAAGGAGTCACAGATGAGTTTGGAAGCATCAACTTCAAGGCCTCCCCTACCTCCTACTCTCTCTATACTCTGGCCAAGCACTGCAGGGCCCTTTTTTCCTCTAACGATATCCCATACTAAGAAATTGCCTCTCTCCAAATGACATTCCTAAACACAAACCCTCCTTGTCGCTCAAACCCTAGCACATGGTCCAAACGAATTCCCAAAATCGACTTCCAAAGGCGATGGTACCTAGCACCCTCTAAGAACATACACACACACAAACACATCTAAATCTTGCCTAGGAGTCGAAAACCTGCACCGTGCACGATGCGAGCCAGCTACCAGGTAACGAAACAAACTGTCATCAAAACTAAACCCTATGATCTCGATGCTTCAAAAGCAAAACAACACACCTAGATGAAAAACAACGTACTACGCCATGGTTAGGCATGACGTTATACTCCCACGTCAAACTTCACGGGGCTTGATGTTTTTCTGCCCTGCATTGGTTCATGTTCGGCAGCATGCAGTTGACGTTCTGATGTTCATGTTCTACACCATTGCAGTTGATGTTCTGATCTTTTGTGCAGAATAAAAAGTTTGACATGCTTTACAAGTTCCTAGTGGGATTCAAGACTACCCAGAAGTAGGATTAGGCTTGCTTTACACTAAGAGTCAGGGCTGAAAAAACTTGGGGCCAACTTTTAGCATTTTTGGCTTGTTGTTTGGCCCAAGTTACTGGTAAATGCTAGAACATTGACATCAGGACATTAATAAATGCTGGTGTGACCTGAAAAGAAGTGAACTGCATAGTGTGAGCACATGAAGATTTTAGGCTTTCATTTTTAGATTTAGTTATTGTCAACTTTTTGCATACTGACGATGGAAAGATTTCATCTGTGTCTCTATTTCTCCAATATAGCCATAGCCATAACAACTTCAGGAAAACATGTGAGAGAGAGTAGGAGGATTTGTTTGTTTGTATGTAATGCAAAGTTTATTTATCTAGAGTTGCGGATGGTTGAGGATGGAGCAACATTGAATGGAGTTCCGAAAGTTGGATGGTGCAAGGTTGGATAAAAGGTGGATGCAAGAAATGGTTGAAGCAACTGTGTTTCTACAAAATTTGTTCTATGCTATAGCAAGTGTCTTGTCTTTGTTGGTATTTGTTGAAATTGTTTTCACTATGTAAGTGATTACTCAGTGGCAAGGATGTAATGTAGGTAGCAATGTTCTTTATGAGTGGTTGATGCCAAGGTGTGATGATAGAATGAAGAAGTCTGAGTTGTAGGTAAATGGGCATATAGTGGTGATGCATTTAATATGCATGAGTGAAAGAAAACTTGTTGGATTTTCTTCAATCAATATGATGGGCCGAGTGTCTAAGTGAGCATTAGAAACCTTAGTTGAGGTATCCTTGAAGTTGGATAGAATGGGTGAAAAGAGAAATAGATTTGGGAAGTTCATAAAGATGCATTATCTCCTAAGTTTGCACAAACACATTTGCCATACTTTGAGTTGTTCTAGCTGGATAAACCTAGTGAATATCACTTGCATATAAGTTCAAACATAAGATTTGGGGATTTGAGTGGAGAAGTATTTCAATTGGGGAGTTGGGGTGTTTTTTGGCATCATTGCATGACTAGGGATGGGTTGGGGTGTTTTTTGGCATTATTGCATGATTAGGGATGGGTTAGCAACTCAAGTGGATTAAATGAACATTGAAAAGTTTGACCTTAGGCTATACCTCCATAGATTTAAGCATTAGCATGTCTTTGGATGATCTTACTCAAGAATCCTCAGACAATTTCAATTATAAGGAAATAGAACCAAACATCAAGATTGTGCCATTTGGGAATTAACATACTAGACTATTGAAATTATTTTCTCAAATTCAAATTTGCAGTAGGAACTAAATATTAGTGTTTTTGTGCATGACATTTCTATGATGCCTATAGTTGGAATTTTTAGCATTTGTGGTCTTAGTAATTAGTACTTGTGGTGCGCATTTTCTTTATACAAGAGTTTTTCTTCTCCTCTTCTTTTTGGTTACACTTGAACATTGGCCCCAAGGTTTGCAAATTGGCTTCCCAAATTAGATGGTGTCTTTTTTCAGCTTTGGGCCAAATATAAGGCCATAAAGTTCAACATTTATTAATAACTTGGGCTAGATTGAATTAAAAAAAAAATTACAGCCTTGATTCCTACTATAAATTGGGCTTTAATTGTTAGCCTACTACTTCTTGTTGCTTGAACCAACTACATTAGATTATTTATTTTTGATTTTTTAAGTTTTTAGTTAAACCCTATGGTAAAACTATGCACCCTTTTCTGACATCCCCACAAAGTTCAATGTGGATGTTTAACATTCTCCATGGTGCAAAGGCATATAAAGGTCATTTCACACCTAAGGATAAGATATCCAACTTATTAGTTGACTCTTGTTTGGAGATACCTGCTAGAGCTTATATATGTTCGGGTTCACATTAACATATGAAATAATTTAACTTACTTCACCCATGATTGTTAGTTTGAACGGACTGCTATTCTGACACGGAGTTATGAAAAGTTAATTGTTGATAATGGACTATCGTTGTTCACAATGTCATCTCATCATCATAACATATCAACGTGAAAAAATGAAGTGTTGACATAGCTTTTGTTGATCATTACAAGGAGAACTTGAAGTTCGTTTTGTTCTTTGTATGACCATGTCTTTTTTTTTTGTGCAATGAGCTTTCTCTTTAAGCCACCTTTTGTTGTAGCATTTAGGATTCTTGTTTTTTTACAATGAACTTCCTCTTCAAGCCGCCTTCTATTGCAACATCTCAACCTTTTAGTTCTTTGCGATCAGCTTCCTCTTCAAGTTGTGCTTTGTTGCAACACCTTGGCCTCTTGGTTTTGTGTGTTCTTTTATTTGCTTTGTTTCCTTTGTTCTTTGAAATTGAAGTTGCATTTTCCTCTTGACTTTCAAGTTCTATTTACAACGTCAAATCAAACTTCATGAAACCATTGAAGATTGTTCTTCTTGTTCAAATTTTTCAGCTTGTGATCCAAGCTTAGGACTTGTTAAACCTTAGTCATCATGTGCATACAAAATCTACATTTGAATCTATAACTGAGATGGAGTCATGCTCTTTATATGATAACATAAAAATTGATAGACTTACGCTTGAAAGGATGAGCACATTGATTCTACAGAGTTATAGACTATTTTGTGTTATCGATTTGCTTTTGAATCAAGATCTAGGTGACTAAGTGAAGGTTAAGTCAACAACTTGGTTTTCTCAATTTCTTATGACTTAGTATGACGATAAGCAATGGATTGAACATTTTTGGGTTAACAAGTCTTTTTTGAAGCAATTAACAAAGAAATTAAAGCATAAGATGGAGAAGAAAGATACCAAATATAGATGTGTTGTTCCAGTGAGCATCAGGGTGGCATGCTCATTATACAAGCTTGCACATGCAGCCAAATATTTGCAATGCAGTGAACTCTTTGTAATTGGAAAATCCACATTTCATTTTGTATTACATGAATTTATACATGCCATGAACAAAGTTTTCAATAACCAAGTTCAATGGGCTGAAGGAGATAATTTGTTATACTAGGTGATGGAGGGCTTCAAGGAGTTATCAGGCTTGCCAAGTATCCAAGGGGCAATTGATGTTGCACAAATTCATATTTAAAAGCTGAAGGTTTTTTTTGTAGGTGATTATTACTCCTTCAAATCTAGGGCATATTCCATGCAACTGCAAGCAATTATTGATCACAAGAAACGGTTTTTGGACATTTTTGTTGCCATGCCCAGTTGAATGAACAACACAAGAGTGTTGTGCTTGTTTTCAATTTACCAAAAGGCTACATTGGGAGATCTTTTCCATGAATGAAATTTGCATCATGGCATCAAACCCTACATAATTGGGGATAAGGGATACTCGTTGCTACCATGGTTGATGGTACCTCACAAACAAATTAGAATTTGACATTTCTGTGCTATAAGATTATACAATAAACAATTGTCTCATTCAAAAGTTGTACTTGAAAACAATTTTGGTATATTGAAAAAAACTTTCAAGGAATTGTTGATCAAATCAAACTTGAATGTCCTATTCCTTCTAGATGTGGTTATTTGTTCCTACATGTTCCATAACATGATTTTGAGTGGCAAAGATATTAACATTGACAAGTTGATGCTCTAATTGGAAGCAAAAGATATTTTAGAAATTAATAAAGAAGGTGTGAGGAGGAAAGACTTTGATTAAAGGGTACAAGGTGATGAAATGAATGAACTTGATGTTGAACCTGCACTGCAAGGGGTAAGATTTCTAGGATCAACCAACACATTGCAATAAAACATACCTAGGAAATCATAGACTAGTGCAAAATTGTAAACGTGTTGTGTTTGAATTGTTGTAACTTGTTAACATTGTTCTCAAAATTCTTGATGCTTACAGTGCATATGATCAATTAGAAATCAATGGAAATTAAATGGAAATCAAATGGGCTACCTCTTGTACATTGGTATCAATTATTGCATTCTTGCAATCATTGTTGAACACTTTTTTTCTTTAGTAAATCATCCTCTAAATTTATTGAAAAATCATGTGCATTATTTGGTGGCATCATTGCTTAGTCTTTGATAAACGCATGACACATAATAGTGCTAAGATTGGATAACACATGTACCATGCGTTTGCTCATTTTGTGTACCTAAAAGTATCTATGGATTTGAAGTAGCTCAATTGTTCCTTGAAGTTGTTGTCTTACATTTTTGAATGGCACTTTTCAATTTCAAGTTGTAAAATGTTAGTCTTGTCCATTGCTTCTAGTAGTGTTTTACTATTTTTGTTTGTTGATTCAATGATTGGAGAGAAAACATTATTGCATTTCTTTTTCATTCTGGTGTTGCTTGTTGTAAATGTTGTAGGTTTATAATTGAGGTTAATGACAAGAGCTAGTTGGTTGTTGCTTGGTTGGTTACTCTTTGGGAGTAGTTATGTTGATTCTTCACATAAATCGACGAAACTTGTAGCTCTTGCACTAGCTTGAATGTTTGCACTTTGATCTTGAAAATGTGGGACATTGTCTTGTGATTGAAAGTCATCATTTTCATCTTATGTCTATTCTACAAGTGGTTTATAAACTTCATTTTCTTTAACATTCACATCTTGCATGTGGAAGGGAACATTAATAGCCTTCTCACCTTGAAATGCTTCAATGGCATCGTAACACTCTTGATTGAAATGAAGAGGTAAATGAAACCTCTCTTTTTCTGCAAAAGATAATTCCCAGAAACCGGTATGATTTCTAGTACCTTTGTGATAATTTGCTAATTTTTCGTAGTTGAAATTGAATGCATTCCACTTGTCTTTACACATTGTTCCACTTCTTGGATTATTGATTTTGGTTTTCTTCTACAACTTTTTGGTAATTTTGTCCCATCATTGCATAGCAAATATCATTTGTGATCTTAATTCGATGAGTTCATTTTGTGTTGCATGTTTTGCATGTTTGTAAACGATGAGTGCCAACACTTCATTATGGTCCCAATTGCCATGGTGTTGTCGAGGAATCAAAGTTTTTCCACTTGTATGCCTAGTTTTTCCACCACCTCAATTGCTTCCTTGACCAACAACTTGCTTGTTTGAATGCAAACTTGAACCTATTCTTACTTGTGAACCAACCACGTGCGATTTTCCTTGACTGTTTGCATTTGTTTGTTTGCCTACATGAGAATTTGCAGCTCTTACCAACAAATTTGTGCCAAAGTTGGAAACCATGTCATTGTAAAACTTCTTGGTGATGGACATAGAATTTCTTCACAGTTGTGGAATTTCTTGGTGATGGAAGATGTACACCTTCACGGCCTCTTCATGGCCACATACTTGGTGATGGAGGACACAAAGTTTTTTCATGGTCACAGAGGATGCAAAGCTTCTTTGGCAATGGAGGACATATTCGTTCAAGATCCATGGGTTTTGGGACGGAACAACAAATTGTTAGATTTATCACACTAGTTTTCAAAATGTTAGTTTAGTGGCATAGATAAAAGTGCAAATCTAAGAATTCATGAAGATTTGAACATCGCTCCTTGGTTTTAACATTTTGCTATCATTTAATGTTAGACCTTCTATTAGCATGCCATGTAGGCAAGACATGTCATCTATTTACCCACCAACAAAACAATATGTGAACAATGTTATGATAACTTTGATTTTACAATGTTGATATGCGTAAGTGTGAATGTACCATAAGTGTGCTAGTAGATGATGATGATTTGTATCATTGCATTTATGGTCAATCTCTTGTGGGACACCATAAGCAAATCTATAAAAGACTTGTAAAAGATGATTGGTATGAGTTATAATTGGGAGTTGTCTATCACAAACATATTAAAAAAATTCATTGCTTTTATTAGTATCAAAAAAGTTGATAAGTTTTACATGAAACAAATTGTGAATACAATAGTTTATGAAAAAATATCCCATGTTGGTATTTTTGAACTATTATCTTTCTTTTATTTTTAGTAAATATGTAAATAAATAAATAGTTGATTATCTTTATATAAGTTCATCTTTCATTTCAACAATAAAAAGGGACTTGAAAAAACTAAAAAATATATAGATTCCATTTTATTCTCAATCATTGCAAGGAAGATTATTTAATTCTATACTTATTCCAATCTTAAATCCATACATTGCTTGTTTTATAGCTACCATATTAAGATGTGAATTTAATCAACAAATTGGAAATGTTTCACATAATTTTGCATAGGTCTTTGGTCAACAACCATTCATGAATATTTTTCTCCTAATTCACATTCAAATTTCAGATCACATAAAATCATATTTATTTCACACCATTAGGTTTTGCCAACTAAATCATATATCCTTCCTTCGATTGTTAAATCTGAAGCTAATTTGAAAATATAAAAGCAAAGATTCTTCAAGTATTTGAAAATTTGCATCAAATGGAAACTAAAAATAAATTCATGGGAATGCTTAGTAACTTTGGAACTTTAACCTCTGTTTAATATAAAATGTGGTAGATTATTATCTAATATTATAACAGATCCCAAAAGGATGAACTTAAATTCTCATACTCAAAATTTTAGATTCAAAAGGTCACAAAGGTGCAAGTTGATTAATTTAAGTGTGTTTAAACATGTAAAATGATAAATAGTTTAATGCTAAATACTCACAAGTTTAGGATTGAATCATTATTTTACTAAATGGAAATGTCATACTCAAAAAATCATTTGAAATTTTCAGATTCTTTTTTTGTCAAGTGTAATGTGTGTTTACTTTGGGATGACATGGAAAAGATAAATTTGCATAGAAACATTTTTGGGTATTTACTATGTAAAAAAATACAGAACAAGCTAATGAAGTTGGGGCTTTTTAAATGTTTGTAACTGTGAAACTAATATTTGTTGTCAACGGTAGTTGAAAATATATTTCTTATTTCTTGAATAATGATCATGGTTACTTTCAGGGTTTCTTTTTCAATTTTCTGCGGTAGGTGTATTGGGGGGTTAGCCAGATTTGGCTACAAGAGATAGAGAGTAGATTTTTGTTTTCAAATTTTTGATCTACCAAGAGGAAAAATTTCACCCGAAAAACCCATTTCATTTTGGGAAAATTTGTTTAGGACATGAAGCTATGTGGGTGCTTTGTCAAAAGAAAGTACTCTAGCCTTGAACCAAGTGATTCCTTTTACTGTGTTTCCACAAAGTCTAGAGTTTTTTTGTATCATTACATTCTTGACCCATGTATTAAAATGAAAATGATATATATATAAAAGTTATTTGTAAAGTCGGTTTGAATCTACTCTGCATCAGTTTCGAACTTTGGTGGTTTTTTCCCAGAGTCAAGAGACTTTGCATTTGTATAATTGCTCTCTATAGGATTCAATTTGCTTTTGAATTAGGTAACCAAGTTACCCAGTTTTGTTTTATCATCTCTCATGATTTTAATATGAACATTCCATAAAGGAAGGAGTCATTACACATTGAGCTGCTTGTTCTCAGCAATCTGATGCCACTAGAATTTTAATCCAATTACCACCCAATTGTCAGACTCATCGGTTTACACTGGATGCAGGAATTTCCAGTGGCACACACTGATTATGTGAAATCCTTGGTTTTGGTTCTTCATATTTTAGGATACCAATTTGTATACAGAGATGTGTGTTCTTGGTTCATCAGTAGTCTGTATGTGGGTGCTAAAATTTAGTTGTATACCTAGCTCCCACACTGGTGATCACTCTATGCCCAAGATCAAACTTTGCTCATACAGAAGAGACTAGGCATTGGTGTAATATTTGGGCATGAATGTTTTTGGCTTCAAGAACTTGATCCAACATGTGAGTGACATCTGGAGTATTACTTGCATATGACGGATGGGCATGTTCCATAGAAGAAGTCTGCATCAAAATGAGAAGTTCTACATCCAGTAAGGGAAATTTTTTAGTTTGAAGTTTGAACCTGCCATCAAGGGCAGAGTCATTACACAAGGAGCTGTTTGTTTATAAAATGTCATAGCAACTTTCCCCCAGATTCCTTTGGGAAGCTGTGGACCACCCAAGTCATCCAAGAGAGGAAAAGGAACAGTTCTTCCCATCTCCAGGAAACAAAAGAAACAAGGAAGGCATAAAAAAGAAAATTACAAAAGTAAAGCAACACACATATACTAGCCCCCTCTATAACTAGTGCAATTGCAGAGTACAGAGAAGCCACAGCAATGGAGACCAAAGATGGAGACCTTGAAGCACAAAATTACAAACATAATAAGAGAGTGAATGGATTTTACTCAATGAAGGAATGAATTTGTATTAAAAATTAGATCATTGATTGGAGGGACACATGATTCTGAGAGCTTGGAGTACCGACCATTGAAGAATTACATGAGTAAAAATCTCAGCTCAACAGCTCTAGCTGTGTACTAAAAATGGAACATCAAACTTGGCTGAAGCTGCAATCTAGCAATTTGACCACCTATAATTTTTGAGCTTGGACTGACCATTGAAGAAGTAGTACATGAGCAAAAAAACTCAGCTCTACTAGCAATTTGCTGCTAAAAATGGAGCAGCAAACTTGGCTGAAGCTGCAATCTACAACGCAGCACGATTGCAGAGAGAAAACTACTACTCCACAAAAGAATATTAGTACCTGACCATCATCAGATCACCTATTGTTGTCTCAGTTAGGTCAAAAACAGCAAACGCAAAGAAGAATGAGTACCTAATGGTCGTAATTACTGATATGAGAGTATCAGCAGGTCCGGCCATCGTGCATCTTCATGAACTTGAATGGCACAATGGACTAGCTGCCAATACTTGAAACGCTCTTTTCTGTAACGTTTTGTAAGCATCTCATGTCGTAAGTGTTGGTTGACGGACCTCATACAGTCGAATTATCTAGCGTGCAGCAGCTTTGAGATGAAGATCATGAATTCGTCGACAGCACAAGCACAAGTAGCAGTGCGGTTATAGTAGTAATTTTTCTCGTTCTACAAGTGAGTTACACTAGTTGCGGCGGCGCTTATAGCGACGTAATTGGGGTCTTCTCATCTTGTAAGCTGGCAGCTCTTGTTAATCACTGCGCCGTTAGGGTTGCTGGACGTCGGAGGGCTGAAGCTCAAATTGCACGTGACATGGACCCAGAACGCGAAGGATTTGTACGATCCAATCTTGACACGTGCCTTCACGCTGGTTCGGACACGGAAAGGAACGCTGTTGTTGGCTATGTCGGTTCGTAACGAAGATGCGACGGTCTGCGTAAGTGGGTAGTTGACAATCGTCAATTGCGATGTCACGTCTGTGATATTGTGATGGCCTTGATAGAATGGAGGGATGACAACATTGCCGAACTCGTTGCCGTCATAACTCGCACTGGTTGTGATGCTATCGTAAAGGATGCCGATGTGCTTGTTTGGGTTGTTGGCCTCGATGGTCAACTGGATGTCGGCATTCAGGACACTCATGGCCTGCTGCTGGTTTGATCCCTGGTGATCTGCATCAACGCTGAACTTTTGGAACTGGATTTGCTGGACGGAGTAGTGAGGAGCTTGAGGCCGCAAAACTAGCCACAGAATTAACGCAGTTATGCCAAGGATCACTATAGATGCAACTAAAAATGCACAAAGAGATGACAAAATACAGCAACAGACTCCTCCAACTCCTCTTCCTGTTCCACAGCATCTGTGCGTCCCGGAGCCCCTGCGACGTTTATGACGATCTGCTGCTGATGGATATGTAACGGGTGTAGGGAGGGGCGGCGCTGATCCGGCTTTGGTCACAAACGAGAAATGCATGTTTCCTTCATCATGAGCCACTGGATAGATCATCGACGACATGATGGCGACCTACAAGATTTTGATTATTCTCCAGCTTTCCGAGAGAGAACGATCAAATGACCCTCGACCCAGAATTCTCTTGAAGTGAATAAAAGGTTCCCAACAAGTAAAGAAAAAAAAAACCGTCAAAATTGTCTAAAACACAACTCTACTTCACTGAAGAACTCCAAAGCTGTATACAGAAAGAAACAAACAGGGGAAAATCGAGGCCAACAATGGATGGTATATTTGCACCAGATCCAATGGCCGGAAGCTTTTCGATAGTAGAGTGAAAAGCTGTAACGATATGAACTGGAAGTGAAGAGAGAGAGAGAGAGAGAGAGAGAGAGAGAAGGGCGCAAGAGAGAGCAAGGGAGCAAGAAACTTATTGTGAGAATCGGCTGTTGGATTGTTGATATATTATGCTGTAAACGCGTATGGGCAGCGTATTCCACCTGCTTAGAGGCAAAAGCACGCTCTTGGAATGTCGAAGAATCAGAAACCGCGTGCGCGTAGTACAGCCATCGTCCAGCAGTTAGTCGCCGCCGAATAGACGTGTATACACGTTGAACTACAGGTCGCGCTCTTGCTATGGACTACGTAGCAAAAGAGGTGCTCTAAGACCTGGCCCAGTCATGGTTCGTCCAATAAGTCCCAGGGAGGGGCCACTCCCAAAATAAGCTGGTTATTTTTGGAATGCCCCCTCCTGCCCCAGGGCTTAACCTAGCGTCAAAACAGATGCAGTAATTTTTTTCAATAAAATTTCACGGTGATACCCGGGGGTTACCAGACGAGCACTCCTCGACTGTTACTGAAAATTATAAATGTTATATACCGGGTTGGTATCCTTCTGGTACCCGCCAGTTATCACAATAAAAAAGTTAAAAGAAATTAATGCAGAAATGCCTCATCTCAGCAGAGGCGTTATTATGCTTGACAATGTGGCCTCTCCATACAACGTAAAATTCCTACTAGGTTTTTACAAATTCAGAATCCCTGCTAAAGTTTAGGAACCTTGAACAGGTACCTATACTATTCATAAGGAAACCATCTGATGAGAGGTTAAGAAGTATGTGCCGGATATCAGATTTACTTGTAATAAAGCACTGGGCAGAAAATTGTAGTGTATTTGTAGGTCATGTTATAGAGCACACAATTTTGAGGGGCACTTCAAAAAAAATGAAGCGCTGGCATGAGTGGGCATTCAGTTGTTCCTCTTCACATTTTTTATTTTAAAAAAAAAAATCCCCTGTGTAATTTTTTTCATTTTTCTCCTGTGATACCTGGCGGGTACCAGTTGGATACCCATCGGTATCACAGGATTTTTTTTGAGGGGTCGCAATGCTATATTTTGGGGGATACCCTCAGAGCAGGGTGTTCTCAAAATGGACGGTCCTCAGCTCTGCCTTAGAGGCACTTATTTTGAGAATGCCGTGCTCCCTAAGCATAACCCCTGCACATGGGGCTTAACAATTGTACATGGAGAATCAAAAGCATCATAATTTT
>Ga0116229_10000853_pt1 | contig 44772 bp, 31 predicted proteins | sample S1TSphgellanicum_3_FD_87313 | JGI IMG/M metagenome (GOLD analysis project Ga0116229, IMG submission 87313) | Host-associated microbial communities from peat moss isolated from Minnesota, USA - S1T2_Fc - Sphagnum magellanicum MG | ecosystem: Host-associated > Plants > Peat moss > Unclassified... | reverse complement strand
GTTGAAAGTTCACACCTTCCCATTGAACTAGTAAAAAGTTATAAATTGTTATATGTATGTAAATAAGCTATAATTATATGGCTGAATTGGTTTAAATCCAATCATGTAGGGTATAAAAATACAACTATTAATACAAACATATTGAACACATTACTTGATGACGATATACAAAAACTGATAATGAGATCAATGTTCCAATCAACGAACATTGAACTAGCTAATGTCGAATATTGTACGAATATCATAGACTTGCATCAACAAAAAGAATGTAATGGATATGAACATATCATAGAAATGTTTAATAGATTTTGATGACATAGACATAAATCAATAAAATAAAATACATTGCACAATATATGATTCAAACACACCAAGAACAAAAAAATTATCAGATGATATCTTACAATTATTAACTAAAATAACTAATGTCAAATATTTGCTATATACATATGCAAATGTCATGCAACAACCAAATGATTCATCTTTTGAGCTTTTTAGAATAGCATATGCAACTGATATAGCATTCGAACTCAACTTGGAACAATCTATCTACATTGTCCTAAAACTGAGATTGCATCTTCACAACAACATAAACAATAAAAACACATCTCCATTCCCCAAACACATAACCACATAGTTGAAGGCAACAGCATGGAGACCAAATTCATATGTATATATATAACCAACAATTTCTACTATAAAGTCATAATTTATGCAAGTGCACAATTTAGCTGAAAATCATATTTCACTAATTCAATCAAGCTCATGAATTACTAAAAGTTTTATTCACAAAGGTGAAGTCACAATGTTTGCCTTTTTTTTTTTTTTTTCCCCTTGGCGAACTGAGATTAGGGTTTCAAAATTTTCTGAATTTCTTGAGCTTTCTTTAGCCCCTATGTGATTGAATGATGTTGTGCAGATTACTGTTGCAATTAGGTTTCCAGTTTGTGTGGGTGGTTTTGCTGCACAAACCGAGATTAGGGTTTCAAATATTTTTTGAATTTCTTGAGCTTTAACCCCTATGTGATTGAATGATGGTGTTGCAGATTACTGTTGCAATTAGATTTCCATTTGTGTGTTTGTTTTTGCTGCTCAAACTGAGATTAGGGTTTCAATTTTTTTCTGAATTTCTTGAGCTTTAACCCCTATGTGATTGAATGATGGTAATGCAGATTACTGTTGCAATTAGATTTCCAGTTTGAGTGTGTATGTGTGTGTGGGTGGGTGTTCATTTTTGCTGCACAGATTGCGATTAGGGTTTCAATTTTTCTGAATTTCTTGAGCTTTGACCCAATGTGATTGATGATATCGTGCAGACTTTGGAAATGCTGGAGAAGAAGGAGAAAATGTTGCTAAGGAATATAGCTACAGAAATTGAGAAAGTGTGGGATTTTACAAGAACAAAAAGAATAAGAGAGGTAATAAGAGTTGTTGTTACTTGCCAAAGTAAGTAGAGATAGTTTTGCTTTCAATCTGTGCAGAGTGAGCATCTCTAGGAGCCTATGAGATCAGTGTGGAGAAGAGCTGTTTGTCTTACTTTGCCCATGTTTTTCAACAGCTGCAATCCAGTGCTTGAAGAAGAAGAAACTGTATGAGGTACAAGTGGAGCAGCTTGGCAACTTCCAATTGTGAATTCATGATCAGGTTTTATTCTTCACCCTCAAAAGAAAATAGTAATATAAGCTCTTTCAAGTTTTCTTCTGGAAAGCTGGCAGTACTGGCGAATGGCGACAGTCCAGTTGTGGTGTTTGGTCTTAATTATGTGTTTCACAGACATATATTTTCTGGTCACAACCATTTAATTTAACTGCATTGTGTATGGGAATATGTGTTAAAGAGGGCAGAAAGTTTTGCACATTTGCTGTAATTCAGAAGTGTTTAATATCTGTGTTGGTTTGCAGATGATTATGCTGGAAGGTGCTAAAGCCACCACAGAGACAGTGGTGCCACAGCTATGAAGGCCATTCAAAAAGCCACATATGGAAGCTGCATGTTTTGTTGATGTTCCAGGTTTTTCAAACTTTTTGTGGTGTAACTACATGTCTGTTCTTTTGTGAATTTGCCAAGGAATATTACTCTAGATGTGGACTCAAACAGCATATGCCTCAGCAATTGTTAAGAGATAGTGAGAGATATATGCTTGAAATCACCTCAGTATTCTTGGCATCAAACAGCAAGGAAAATACAGATGCAGTACGCAAGAGAGCTTTACCCCCATTGTGCACAGCAGAAGTGTCTTGTGTGTTGCAGAAACATAGATGATGTGGACAAGACAATGGATGAGATCAAATGAGCAGACAGAGAGCATGAAGCAGATTCAGGAGGCATTGTCCACACCCATCAGTGGGGCTGCTGATATCAATGAGGTGTGTGTGTGTGTGATTTTTTTTTTTCAATTTTTATAATTTATTCTCTGCAGGTTTTTTCTTCAGATGAGCTACATAGTTCATTAGTGTAGAAACATATATGAGCTATTCATACATACTTTACGCAGGGAAAAGTTCTGGATAAATTGGGTTCATGGAATAAAAGAAATTACACATACATACATACCTATGTCTTTGCAAGGGAGTTTTCATGAGGGACAGAGTTGTGGAAGTTTCTGAGCTGGGTCCGACGTTCATGGAGTTGCTATGCAGGATGGAGCTGGAAGCTGAGCTTGAGGACCTTGAACATGCAGAGCTGGAGGAGAGGCTGCTTTTAGCCATGGACCACTCAACGTCCCCCTGTTCCTGTTCCTGTTCCAGCTTGCAGTGGACCCATGCAAGTTCCTCCACAGAGAGTGCCTCAGAAATGTACAGAGGATGCTGAGGTTGCAGCACTCAGAGCTGAGATGACATTGTAGTTTCCACATACTGGATCATATCAACATGCTCAAGCAAAAAACACCTTGTGATTCTCTCTGAACCCGTGACCTGGATGTGGACAAACCCAATGCTTGTACTTGCCATTGGTTCACAGATCCTTCACCTTAGTTCCTACACATTGATGCCATGCAGCTTACACTAGTTCATCAAATCACTAAGGCTTGCCATGTAATTTGGCCACATAAATATGTGTGCTACAAAACATACATCAAGTTGGGAACCAATCACACAAGATTTGACATTGCAAGTTTGGCCAATCTTAATGAAATACTAATATGGCAACAAACTTTGCATTTCATGGGTTTGAAGTCTGCAATTTACTTCACAATCAAATCAAAATAATTAAACATTATCCCCCTCTACCCACCTCCTCCTCAAGCACATAATGCTTTGATTGCATGCAAGTTCCATATAATGGATTGTGATGATAAGGTGATAATTTCTCAATTGAAACCTCGTGTTTTGTTGTTTTCTCCATTGGCTTTTCTAACAAAGACATGCTTCCAAATGAACACCACTCCATCCTAGAGGTGTGGTTCTGTGAGCTAAAAACAAAAAAAATTCAAGGTGGTAACAAAGCATTAAGCACTTGAAGAAATATCCTAGTGTGTTTGGAGGGCACCTTATATGCATGAATATCCCGTCTCAAAAAGAGGAAGGATATATTACGCCTACTCAAGAGTGAGAACCAGGGATGCTATTAAGCCTTTAAGGATGAAGTATGGCAGCTAGTGATGCCCAATAGGACCATATCGGATTCAAGCTTTTTAAATAAAAATTTGTGTTATTGAAATTTTGGTGAATTTTCCCCGAAAAAAATTCTTGAAAAAATGATAAAAATTTCAGGAAAAAAAAAGAATATGATTTTATGATCAAATAATAATTATGACTAATTGAATAATAATCATCATAATCAAAATTATTGAATTTTAATCTTGAAATCATTGGGCAATTTATCTCCCTTTATTTCCAATTGGGCTGCCACTAGACATATCCTTAGCCACTTGTATCACACATGTATCATTGACTAGTAGTCCAAACTTCCTCACCTCACCTCACCTCACTCATTTGCAATGTTCACACACCATCTCCAATCCGGGCTTTCCGGTGGTGATAGAATTAGGGTTAGTATTGTCCACTTTGCACATTCCCACTTTGTGCATAATAAAAGCATGAGGCGAACATTATCGTGAACTCGACAAGGGGTGTGTCACATTGTGGCCTTGCCATTTACATTAAAAAGTATCTTAAAGCAATAGAAGAAGAAATATGGAAACTCAAATATTTCACCATGCAAAAATATATTAATCTTCAAAGCAATCCTCTAAAAGAAACCAAAATCCTTCAAAGATATTATAACTCTATAATAACTAATCTCAAGTTTCAACACAAGCCAAAATTATCATCTTTCAAAAAAAAAATCCTCATATAAAAATAGACCTATTAATTAGGTAGGTACCTAGGGGCCTATAAAAATGCCCTTAAGCTACTATACTCTAGAATGAATCTAAACACAATGGTATGCTTGCCTTGGTAGGTGAGGCCAATAAAACATAAGTAGATCACAAGGAATAGAGGGAAGAGTTCTTACACACCTACTACTACTCTTCTTTAGGAGTAGTGGAAGGGGATCTTGTAGGTGTAAAGATCAATCCCTCCTCTTTTGTAAGAGGGATATTCATGGACTCTCCAAATACACTTAGGGATTTTCTCTAAGTGCTTTTAATGCCTTAAAAAGGCTCTCATTTTGATGTCTCAATGAGGTAGGAAGAGGACCTGGATAGGCAAAAAGCATACACCTCTTGAAATCTACCTGAATCACTAGGAGGGTTTCCTCTTCTTCTCTTGACACCAAAGGAGAGAGATTTGCCCAGCATCCTTGACTGACTTTTGCATCCTTTGTTGGTTTGGCCTTGCCTACTTACCAAGGCAAGAAGGATATTGTTGTGTTTAGATTCATTAGAGAGTATAGTAGCTTAAGGGATTTTGTTTTTTGTACTTTGGATCTTCCTGAAATTAGACACCCAAAACATAATATCTAAAGAAATGGCATGGATAGAAATGCTCCTTGTGTTAGCATTGGTGATTTTCCTCATGATACTCAGAAAGCTGGCTTCAGGCCAACACTTGTGGTGACCCCAAAACAAATTTTGGTTTCTCCCAGTCTTCTAATTAATCCTCTTCTTTTTTCTTTGGTTGCTGCAATTTTTCTCTTCACAAAACACAACAATTATTTGTATATCATTGTATGAGAAACCCCCTCTTTTTTTGAATTTTTTTATCACATTTCTCATCTTTTTTCTTCGGTAGTTTTGAAAATTGGGAGGAATGAAAGCAATTTGAGAGAATTCAAAATGAGAAATTGGGCATTTCGATACAAATCCTGAAGTGTTGTGCTTAGTCTCTCAGACATATGGATGTTATGATCCTCTCTCCTTCTCCTCAATGGAGTGGCAACAAAAATGAATGGAGGACGAGGATGAGGACGCTATAGTTGTTGTTGTGTATTGGATTTGGCTCCAGTTTGAACTTCATGATGGAGCATAGTAGTAATATACCCATCTCTACTAAGTTCATGTTTAGTACACATAACGAAATCATCATGGGTTTGATGATATTCAAGCTTCAAGCCAAAACAAATGCGATGGCAGAATTGACAATGGGCATGGAAGATAAAACCCAACAGCAATATAATTCCTCGCATTTCTGCATTCCCAACTCACGGTGCTCACAAAGGTCATCAGATCAAATCTCAGAATGGGAACTTGAAGGTGGAAATGCCAATGGTCGGCAAGATGATGCTGGTTTGAGATTTTCTCTGCTCCTTCAACTTAACTTATTTTCAGACCAGCAAGCATAGACAAGGCTCTCTCTCTCTCTCTCTCTCTCTCTCGGCCCATTTTTCAAAATCTGACAAAATTATGTACTTTGCTATTAGCCATGTAAAAATATGGACCTTTCTTTGTAAATCATGAATAAATTAATAACTAACTACTCCACACAAAATACACCAACCAAAAAAAAAAAAAATGCTTGATTTTCAATCCAACTTCAGTCAGCAGAAAATTTGGTCGTCTTCTTCATTAGTGCATCACCTTCTTCTACTCTTGTGTAGGACAAATGTGTGTGTGCTTGGCAACAATTTCAAGATTTTTGTGGTTAGTGCAAAGCAGGAATCAATGGCAGGCCAGAATCTGTGTTTCTACCTTCAACCATAATAACCAAGCATTAAATCTGAAGAGCACTCAGAAATTTGTTGTTAACAGATATCAAAATGGCATGTTGATTATGTGTTTTTTTTGTTTGTTTTTTGGAGATAATAGAGAAATCTGTAAATTCACCCTGTCTTTGGGCCTCCTTTCACCACCCCCTAATAGCAGATCAAAAAACGGGGTTTATATTTTCTTACAATCTCATGGTTCCATGTGTTTCACAAAATGGAATGCCCGCCACCACAAGGTCATTACAAGTTTAAAATAGAGTTGGGTTTTGCTAGTTGCCCTTCTATTATGTTCTTCTTATGCTTGAGCTTCTGATCTCAGCATGATCTTCTTCTACTTGTCATGACTCACTCTCCAAACAGCAGATGTGCAATTTTACAAATTGGGTTTCTCTGCTTGGGACTCTCTCTAAGTGCCAAGTATTCTTGTAATGAGTATAACTCTCTAAGTTTCCAAATGGCAAATACCCAGCACGGGATTTTAAAATGCAAAAAAAAAGTGAGTTTCGAGGATTGTATAAATAGACAAGAATTTGAAGCATTTGAATAGATAACTGCAGGTATTAGGTTAGGTAGCCAACAAACAATATAGAAGAATGCTTATCGTTGTTGTTGTATAATCACAACTAATCACAATGTAGTTGAAATCATAGTTGTTTATGTAGTTGAACAATGAATGAACATGGATGACTTGCAAGGTGGGTGCTAAGTTGCATATCTCATGGCGCCAAATGACAAATGTAGCATTGATTTTTGCATTCATATGTCATGCTATTTTTGGTTGTTGACGTTGTATTCTACAATTCTCTTGCAAGTCCAACCAATGTTTACCAACTGCTTTCAATGTCACTCTCCTTTTTACATGATTGTGCCAACAAAGCTTGGGATACAAAAGTGTGAAAACCCCTTCTTCATCTTGATCAATTTCCTTCCACAATGAATCTTAATCACATCTCAAAAGATGTAAACATTTTTCATTCTAAGTAGAGTGGTAGCAATGACGCATATCACCTTTTGACTTCCACTTGTGATCAATCCACTTCCCATTGTCACTTTTGATTTGTTACTCCAATTATCTATTGGTAGTTGAATTTTAGCCTCTCTTATATGCCTTCATTATAAAAGAATTGATATTTGAAAAAATTAAACTAGTATTTACATTTGTTTTTTTCTCCCTTTCACTTCTTTGAACTATGGTTTTTTTTTTAAACTCAAGTTTGGCACATAAATTAAATCAATTTTACAATCTATTTGGATCCAATTTAGGTTTTTTTTTTTTTTCATCTAATGTATTGTTATCATAATTGTGCTTTCTATGCTTATGGTGGGATCCCACTTTCTGACAATTTGTGATGTCCATACATTACCCAAAAAAAATAAAAATACAAAAAGATTATACTTATGACTACAATTTTTGGGGGTCTTAATATGATTTCATTCTCATTAGGACCACTAGATTTCAAATCTTACATGATGACATGTAGCCTAATTTGTGTGAAATTTAATTTCATTTATTTGACCTAATGCATTTGAATAACCATGCATTTTCTCCACGGCATGGCTTGTGCTCACTTCTATTAGGTCTAACATAATCTATGTAATAGGATTAGAACAATTAATTGCACCCATGCCTTTTGATCAACCTCGATGGTAGGTCCATAATCCTCCACTTATGAAAAATCTTCATCCACCATGTTGTGATCATACATGCAACCATTTGAAACATCCTAATTGATTTAGTTTGAACACCTAATATTCATAATTTATACCCCAAAAAAATGGTGTGTGTAGAATCATACATACCCAATTACAAAAGTTCTGAATGCCCCTTCAAACCTACCTTTATATACATACAATTGGACCCCTTACAAACACAATTAGGTCAATCCTTTTAATGTTAAGGAGCTTGATAAAATTTGAATCAAAGAAGTTTGAGTTATTTTGAATGTAAAAACTAAAATTCTTTAAATTCCTCAAAAAACACAAAGGAAGAATTCAATGTTGATTTGCAAGACAAAGAAGAAAAATATTTCAAAGTTGTGTTTTCTCACAATTGTAATTTTAGAATAGTATATTAGGTTACAATTTATTTAATTCCAAGCAATTTTCTTCCACTTATGGCTAACTAAACCCAGATTTAACTATTTTATATGCGCTCAAAATTCAAACACAAATGACCTTATATTTCAATATCATATATATATATATGGACTTTTGAAAAACTATTGTTTTTTGCATATACAAAAAGGTCCATATAGCTTTTGTATTATTATTAATAATGCATAACAAATAATTGCAATATGTACATATTAAATTTTATAACTTGAAAATGAATCCATATTGATAAATCCTAACAAATATAATTATATTATATTATATTAGACAATGGTTATATCAAACTAGTTTGAGGGGAAGACTATAGGGTCCCATAATATTTCCTCATACCAATTTTTTTTAAAATTTGGAATCTTTTTTTAATGGATTGGAAAGGCATCCTTTTGACTTTATGTTATTAAATAAATTTAGCACCATATTCAAAATTGATGGAAATGACAAATCAATTTTCAATACATTTTGCACCAATTTGCATCTTAGATTTATTCAATTGAATTTGAATTTAATTCTACTATCTATTTGAATTCCATTCACTATATATTAATTCAATTTAATATTTAAAAAGTCAATTTAGGAATCTAAATTCAATTTAGTTGAATCTAAACTAATTCAATTTGAATTCAACTCAATTTCAAGTTGCATGCAATGTCATTCAATATTTGCATTCAAATGGGACTTAATTTCAAATAATTTTTGATCATTTCATTGTCACTAGTAATGCATAACAATGTAGATCTCAAGTATAATAATTGCAATCACTACCCCTAAAACCAAAACTACCATTGTGACACAAAAAATGGCCCATGTTACCACAACATTGATTTTTCTTCGAATGTCATTATTGTAGATGTAACCTCAATATGCAGTTGTCAAGCTATTTGTTTCCCTGTTTTCACAATTTTCAACCATATGGTTTGTGTTTTTTTTATAAATTCACATTTAATATTTTTTTTGGAAGCATATCTTTTGATTCATCTAGCCTTTAATGGGCTAGTAGTCAAGGTTATTATATTTCATTTAAACTAAAGCCAAATACTTTTACAACTAACAAAAAAATCTTCCCAAGATAATTGAAAATTTGAATTAGATAGCTAGGTATTTATGTATTTGTTTAGGCTTGGATACTAATTTCAATTATATTGGGTAATTTTTCATTAAAAATTTGTTTGATACTATTGTTTGTGAAGTTGTGGAATCACCACCATGTGAAGGTTCAATGTTAAACACATGCTTAACAATTTTGGCCTTATGGATGGTAGTTAATAGTTACATAGTTTCCACCCACCTAATTGTTTAATAAGCCCATGACCTTAAATTGATCTTCAAATTTTGCTACATTGCAAGAAACGATTCCCAAATTATAATCCTAAGGAAGGGGACTAATATTTTTTTATTTTAATACCAAAAGAGGATTCATATATTCTTGTTGTCAAGAAAAGGTCATTTCATATCTCTTGATTTCAACCTTTTTTGTCCCTAGCATAATGAACTCCAATGTTTTACCAAATTTAGTATCCAAATCTCATTATCAAACTTGGGCTTCATGGTATTATGCACTACCAATGGTAATCAACATATGGAAAAAATTAATTGATTTTGTGGAAAATTAAGTTCCAACTTCCATTCAAATGAAAATATTGAATGACATAGCATGTAACTTGAATTGTATTAAATTTGAATTGAATTCAAATTCTTAAATTGAATTCTAATTCTTTGAATTGTAATTTGATTGAATTGTAATTAAATTAAAATAAATTGTGTGTAGATTCAATTAAATTAAATTCAAATTCAATTGAAGGGAAATGGGATGAAAAATGGTATAAAATATATTGAAATTTTGCTTGTGATGATGGTGTTGAACAAAAAAACTTTGAAAAATCACAAATTTGATAAAAACACCTTTCCAATCCTCTTTACTTGATTTGCAATTATCATCCCACAAGATAACTTTTGGAACCCAAAGTTGCAATACCTAAACCAATTTCGATAAATCATTGTCAATGAAATTAAAATGACATGGAACAAATGTTACTTGCACCAAAAGTGCATGAATTTGGCCTCAATTTTGATACACACTATGTGAAAATTAAGTTAATGATATTTAACATGTTTACATTTTTTTTTAAATTGTTTTACAAATTAAACAAATATTTGTGAAGCAACAACTTAGTTGTTATGCAATAGTTAAATTCTAATGACGAGATATTGGAGTTGATATAAGGGGTTCTTGCATAATTAATATCATATCCAGCTTGACAATTCACAAAACCTTTTCATGTTTAGCTTTTTGTATCATGTCAAATTGAATTTCATTGTCTTCCCAACAAGCACCATCACATTTAAGTTTTTTGACAATTTTTTTTTCAAAAGTTCAAAAAAAAAATTCAAATTTTTTTTCTTCTTAATGGTTCATGCCAAAAAAAAAATTGGGGTCCAAGAATGATAAATTAGACCACTTTTGTTACTTGTAACATAAATGGAAAGTGGCCATTAAGTATACTTTGATATATTGAACTTAAATTTATTATTTGGGGCAATGTTTAGTATGAACATGTTCTTTGATTTTGTGACAATTGTATTCAATGACCACATGTTTAAAGTATGTATAAGTAAAATTCATCAAAATTTAGCAAATGTCACAACTTACAAAATAGGTTGCAAATAAATGAAATATTTGATTTTTCCTATTTTCAAGTTGATGATGCATTAAAATGTATTTGTAAACTTCCATCTTCTTCCTATTATTATCAAAATGCATCAAAATTTTAATGTAAAATATAAAAGAACACAATATTCACCTATCAATTTCAAACATACTTGTTATTTACTTTTATTACATTAAAGTTTTTTTAATTTTGTATTCAATTAACAATAAACTTAATGGATGCATATATGTTTTCATAATGACACTTTTAAATGTTTTGAATATACTTTCTTATGCTTATGTTGAATTTTTCCATATCTAAAATTTTCATTTTACATGGGATACTTTCTTAGTTTAATTTACCATGATTGCACCCTTTTAGAAGAAAAATATTTTTTGATAAAACACATTTTAAACTGAGCATTTTTTTCAAAAAAAATCACCACAAAAAAACCATTTGTTCATATATGTTCATGTTTGTTGCCCAATATCCCTTTCAAGTTGGAGATGAATGGTTAAAAACCCAAAATTGAATTTAAGAAAAACCTTTAATATAATTTTTAAATTATTGATTAGAAGTTACAATTAAACCAAAAAAAAATTGGAACATTTTTTGTTTCAAAATTTTTTATTAGTTTAATCGACTTTTGTAATTTGAAATTATTTTTCAAATTTGTTTTATAAGTTTAGTTGACTTTGTAATTTGAAAATTTGTCCATTAAACATTTTGAGGTGGGCATTCACCATTGGAATTTGAAATTATCTTGGTGTGGCCATTTGGTAATATATAGGTTTGTTGATGTTGTTTGAGGTGAATTTTAGGAAGGATGTTTAAATCAAATTCATCTTTGAAACAAATAACTTGGTTTAGCAATAGAAAAAAATAATTTAATGTTTTTGAACATTGCCCAAAATGTTTCCATGTTAATCAAATGACACTATGATTGCGCAAAGTTGGAAAGATTTTATTTTGACATATAATGTGAAAACTTGGATATTTATAATTTATGGGGATTAAGGTTAGCATAACCCATAATGTGGAGAAAATTAAATTATTTTGTGCATATTTGGAGCAAATACCCACCAAAAAAAAAAAAAAAAAAAAAAAATTTATTTTTAATTAACAAATAAAATTTTTTATTATTTTTTTTTTTTTTAAAATAAAAAAATATCCCTTAAAAAAAAAAAAAAAATTTCCACAAAAAAAAAAAAAAAAAAAAAAAAAAAACTTTTAATTTCATTTTCTTTTCCAAACTATTAAAAAACTATGGATGAATTTTCATTTTCCTTACCAAATTCTTTAAGAAGCTATTATTCCATTTTCTTTTTTCTTTTCCGAATTATTAGGAAAACCATGGTTCTATTTTCATTTTCTTTTCCAATATATTAGAAAAAACTAAAGTTTTATTTTCAGTTTTTTCTCCAATTTATTATATATATATATAGTTTCCTCTTTTTTTTCTTTTTTTTTCTTCATTTTTTAATTTACTGTTCAAATAATTATGATTTTATTTAATTATTTATTTATTTTTCTCTCTCTCTCTTTGATTTTTCCTGTTATTTTGTGGGAGTTGGAAAATTATATGAGAGGCTTGAAACCCCCCCCCACGACGTCCTTGAAAAAGAAAAAGAAATAAAAACCGAAATAAATAAATAAATAAATAATAAAAATCCAAAAAGCTGAAAAAGGGTACTCTGCTACGGACTTATTCGCTTGTCTTGTTCGCTCGCTCGCTTGCTCGAGGGATCGAGAAACGCTCGAGAAATGGTCGAAATGGAGCCAGAATTGCGAGAATCTGTGTCGAAGTGGGGCGAAAAATCTCTGCAACGGAGAAGAGATCGGAATCGATTCGACCCATTTGAAGCGTTACAATGATTCTCAGGTGAAATTCTTTTCCGTTTTTCTTTCCTTTCGGTTTTTTTTTGGGCTTCAGCTCTGCTTGATTGCAAAGAAATCGGCGATGTTCGATTCTGTTTTCGGAAGAAAGCAGCTGCGATCTTGGACCGAAAGCAGCAGCAGCAGCAGTGATCTTGGATTCTGTTTTCGGAAGAAAAGCAGCGGTGATCTTGGATCGACAGCAGCAGCGATCTTGGATTCTGTTTTCGAAGAATGGAAATGGAACGATCTTTGAACTAAATTTGGGTGGAATCTTGTCGATGATGGTGGTGGTGATGATGATGATGATGATTATGATGATGATGGTGATGATGTTGTGGAGATAGTTCGTAGCTCAAATGGGTTGCTGCTGCTCGCAAGTCTCACGCAGTTTTGTGGATGGTACAGGCAATGATTGAGTAGTCTAATGCTGGAGGAAGAAATGCGACTGTGTTTTGTTCAAGGGCGTACTTGTAACGATCTTTGAGTAGATTTGAGCTGAGCTTTCGGCCTAACATTCCAAGTACTTACTCGTAGAAGAAGAAGAAGAAGAAGCAGAAGAAGAAGACGCAAAGAGGTGGAGGAAAACGACGTTGGACGATGGGAGCTGGAAACCGAGAAGTTTGCGGCGCTAGTGCTTCAGCAGCTCAATGGGTTGAAGATGTTTCTACTTCCGGCCAGCTGCAGCAGCGACGAAGCGGCCACACAATACCCTTAGCTGCTGCACATCATGAGCCTCTTCATCATCTGGTAACAGGAGCAACAGGAGCAACATCAGCAGCAGCAGCGACAGATACTCAAGAAAGTGAGAAATATGGCCACTTAAACGTCTTGTCGCATCACGAATCGAAGCCATGGGTCGCCGCAACTTCAAAGCTGCCGGAGGTGGATCCATTCTGCATGATTCAGGAGCTGAAGCCTGTCATGTTATCTGAGTCCGCTGGCACTGTTGTGAGTACTTCTCCAGTAGTTTCTCGAACTGCTGCAGCAGCAGCAGCAGCAGCAACAGAGCTCAAATCGGCTGCAATGGCAGCTTGGCCTTCTGCAAGGAAGGTGCAGTCAAGGACAGCCTACAATAGTTTGCCAGCTTTGGGTACTAGTACTAGTACTCAAGGTTTTGCAAATGATGATCTTCATGGGTTGAATCATCATGTGGTGGAAGCTGCTAGCAGCTGGCCTCAAGGAGGACAAACAGCAGGAGCTGGGGGAGGAGCAGACTCATCAGAAGATTGCAGTGGTGGGGATGTCGGCAGTGGCCTCATGAACAACATGAATATGGGGGAGAAAAAGTATCAGAAACAGAGCTCGTGTTCTTATCGGGCTTTGACACCCAGTAGCACTGTGTCCAAGAATCTTGTCTCTGAACGCAAGCGGCGGAAGAAGCTCAATGAAGGACTCTACTCTCTGCGTGCTTTGGTTCCAAAGATTAGCAAGGTAAGCAACCTCTCTGCATGTGTATCTTAAGGACTCCTCAAGCTGCTCAAGATCAATCTTAAGGACTTATTCTCAAGCTCAAGAAATTTCTTAGGGACTCAAGCCTCAAAGAATCTTCTTAAAGATTCAAGAGGCATGACTCTTGACAATGAGCTGCTTTGGGTTCCAAAGATGGGCAAGCCGCTCAAGAGTCTTCTTAAGGACTCAAGGTCCAGAATCTTTGAGGACTAGACTATGGATCTCTGTGAGCTTTTGCCTTGGATCTCAAATCTCAGCCAATAAAGTATTAAGATCAAGAAGCATTTTCTTTTCTTCAAATACAAATTCAAAAGGAAATTTTATTTATGTTGTTGCAGTCAATCAATGTCCAGGTTCTTTTCTAAGTCTTAAGAAAATTCGGAGCAGTTGTTTGAAACCCTAGTACTTGGAGTGATTATTGAGCAGAATGCAATGCAGGCATTTGGTATTAACTTTCTGGTTATTTTGGTGGAACTTTTTTTTTCAATTTTTATGGTACTAACTTTCTGGCAATTTTTGGGTACTAATGTTTTGTGGCAAGATTTTGCTTGCACTGATTTGTCTCAGATGGACAAGGCATCAATCATCGGCGATGCAGTGAATTATGTCCAAGAGCTTCAAAAGGAAGTGGAAGAAATGGAGTTGGCTGAGAGTTTGAATGTGGAAAGTGAGTGCTGTGGGTCAGTAGGAGATGACTCAGGCTCAATCATCACAGATACCACTGGGCCCGAAGATGCAGTTATGACTGTCATCAATGGAAGTTACACAAATGAGGCAAAAGCGGCTGCTGCAGCTCCTGCTGCAGATAGCACCAACCAAAAATCTCCAATTACAACTGAAAAAAACTCACCTTCACAAGTGCACTCAGTCAAGAAGAAAATTCTTCATGTGGGTTTTCTCTTTTACAATATACATGTTCATCAAAATTTATTTCTCAGAGTGCTTTCCATATGCCATCAATGTGTGTTGATTTTGAATGCAAAGTGGTGTTATTATGGTGTGTTGTTTTCAGTTGGAGGTTGCAAGATTGGAGGAGGAGACATACCATCTGCGTATCTTATGTCAGAAAGGACATGGGGTGCTTGTGCAGCTCATGCAAGCTTTGGAGTCTTTGGGGATTGATGTTGTAAATGCTCATCATACATCTGTACAAGACAACATCCTCAATACTTTTGTTGCACAGGTAATGTATGTGCACTTGGTACTACTGCATGAGACCTCTTGATGCCATGCTCCCACACAACCCATATTACAATTCATAATGTGGATAGATCTCCACTATCAACAAAGATGAGTTTTGATACTTTGCAAGTAACCAGAAACCAATTAGCTTCACTTTTAAATTGTGTTTTCAGAAACATTAAAGGAGAACTAATTCCAGTAGATCTATTGAATTGATACTCGGGACACTCAAGCCATGGATCAAATCGTTGAGAACTTTTAAGCATTTCAAAGCTTTTACAACGCCTAGGAAACTAAGAAGATTTGGGGTTAGGGTTTAGGGTTCAGGAAATAAGAAGATTTTGGTCTTTCTATGTGCTAAAGTTGTGAAGGCATTGGGTTGTAGCCAAACCTTGACTGACAAAAGGCAATGTCCAAGTGATGATTTGGGACTCCACCCATTTGCTGGAAACTGATCTGAAGTCAACAATATCAAATTACTCTTTAAGCTTAAAACAGTTGAAATTTCCATTACAATTCTGGGTCGATATTTTGTAGCACAATGTGGAGTTGAATTTTCCAGCACAATTTGGTGAAAATTGGGCAAATATATGAGAATTGTCTTTGAAAACACAGCTCACCTATGATGTTTTGATGACATATGAAATTTCATGAGCTAGTGAGCTTCGTGAACTAAATCCGTGCATTTATTGATGGAATTGCAGGTTAAAAACTGGGAGATGATGGAGACAGAAGATGTCAGACAGAAACTTCTCGGTGTTGTAGCTCAGTATGGATTAGTGCAAGCTTGAAATCATATGAGCATATTTCACCAGTGATGATGGATCAAGTGCACGGATTGGATCCATCAAACCTCTACACTTGATCTAGGTTTGATGTTACAGGTTGACAAGCAAGCATCAGGACTGCCAAGTCTTCCATGGGTTCCAAAAGCATGACAAAAACTCAGGAATGCGGATTTTTTTTGTATAATTGTTTTGCATGCAATTTTGGGCAGATTTTTAACACTAACACAACACTAGCTACCCCACCTTCAAAGTATTGTTGTATAGTTTTTTCTTTGCAATCTGAGAGACATGAATGAAAACCTGAAACCCTAAACCCTTCCATAGTTTGTCCATGGGATTCTGTGACCAAGCACCTAGCTACCAATACACCATCCATTGGAAACCCATTATAACTCAATGGTGGATCGATGAACCACAATTCATCCACAACTGAGTGATTAATGTTCAAGTTACTTTGGTAACCTATCCTGTTGGAAACCTTGTTACTTCCTCTTTCCCTTACCTAGCAAAACTTGCTATATAATTGTGTGAGTACTAAGCGCATCTCCATCAACACAATGCATGAAACTTACTTGCTATATAATTGGGTGAGTACTAAGCGCATCTCCATCAACACAAATGTACCGCATGTTTTGGATGAAGGACACAATCTACAAAATGGCTGTGGCTGAACATTTTGGCACAATATGCGGAGGTTGGCAAAAGTCACAACACAGTCTTATGGCTGAGCATTTTGGCTCAATATGCGGAGGTTGGCAAAAGTCACAACACAGTCTTATAACATAGCATTTTTGCTCAATATGCGGAGGTTGGCAAAAGTCGCAACACAGTCTTAGAACTAGCATTTTTCCTCAATGTTGCGGAGGTTGGCAAAAGTCACAACAAAAGTCTTAACATTTGCTCTGGATTGGTCTGATATATTGATGGGTCCTAGTGATTTGTTATTATTAAGTAGGTTCTGACCTTTTATATGTTCTAGGTTCATGTTTATGGGTGGGGCTTCAAATCACTTTATAAGCACTCTTGGATAGGAGGAATATTGTTGTTTTTAAGTTCATGTTTATGGGTGTGTGGGTGGGTGTTGATGGATGGCGCTTCAAATCACTTAATAAGTAAGCTTGGTCGTGAGGAATATTGTTGTTCCAAGTTCATGTTTATGGGTGGGGCTTCAAATCACTTAACAAGTAATCTTGAATAAGGGAAAATATTGTTGTAGGGCCAAATGCCAAGTATGGGCAAAAGCTCCTCTAAGGGATTACTCCGCACCTTGGTGAGTAGGCAAGGCACTTGATGGCTACCCACTAGATAGATGCATGTGGATAGTTAGTAGTTTAGTACCTACTACTACCAATGCTCCCTCCCTCTCTATAAAGACAATGCATCACTTATTTAATAACTCAAAAAATAATTACCCCAGCTCATGTAAGTTAAGTCTATGAGAGAATAATTTACATTACCTCCGTGTAAGTGCAAACCCAATACTATATACATCATCATAAGTGTAATGGACTTGGCCGTCTGAAAAACAAATTATTTTACACTTTATACATGATTTTTACGATGCCCATTTACACTCTATTAACACTTAGGCTCACAACATTCATTAGTTGGTTAGTACATAACTAAAACACTTGTGAGAAAGTCCAAGAAAAATGGTTCCCCCACCTCACTCCACCCAAACCCTTGTTTTGTGGCATTTGTGAGGGGACAGATGCTACCTTGCAAAGTGACTTTATGATTAGGTAGATACAGTCTTCTTTGGCTTTTGTTGAAAGAGCATTGGACTTTGAGTTTGTGGGAGGATTTGTGGACAAAGGCGAGTATCACGAGTCACTTGTTTTGGACACCTTTTATATACTAAAGAAAGGGGGCCATGGAATAAAGTTGTCTACACATGATCCTTGTCCTAAACTCCTATTGGGCCATAGTGTGAACACATTTTTTGTGTGTGTGTCAATGGGCATGATTGAATATTGTTTTGTTTTGTCTCTCTAGTTTCTACTAAAGTAATAATTTCTACTAAAGTTTAATTCAAGATATATATATATATATATATATATATATATATAGTCTTAATTAAATGAAAACACCCATTTTCATCCATCCAAATAGTGTTGTTTAATGCCATGCCATGTTGGATTTGGCTTTTTTTTTCTTTTTTCTTTTTTTCCCCTTTTTTTTCAAATGCTATGTATGTGCCCGCTAAAGTTTGATGATATCCAAGTTTGGTGAGTTAGGTGGGAAAGAGCAATGAGACATTTAAAGCCTAAATTGATTGGGCATGGCTTTTAGTGATGTGGTCATATCCATTGTTGTCTAGTTCTGGCTTTTCAAGAGAAACTTGATGAGTCCCAGTTCCAACTTTTTTAAACATTTGAGAGAATCTCTAGTGTTCCCATTTGAGTGGTTAACTTGCCATCTTTGTTTGATCTATTTTTCATACAATTTCTTTTTCAAATATGTGACTTCATATGTTCAATGGAGTGATTTTATATTGTAATAATTAACTAGATTTTTTTTCATAAAATACAACATGGAAAAAAGATTCAAGATCTTTAATTATTCTAATTAGAATTCTAGCTCACTATTTCATAAACGTTCTAACATATACGGTTTTAGTTTTCATCATAAATTAAATGTTTTATTGGTAAGTGTCTATTTTTTTCCCAACAATTAGTTAGTTGGTTAGCTCCTTTTCCATACATAAACCATTTGCAAACCCTGGAAAAACTAATATTTTTGTACAAATTGGAGAATCCATGAACATTTGAGATCTTTAATTCATTTGTTCAAATGGATATACATTAAGTGATTTTTAAACATATGAATGAAAAAATGATCAAAACATTTAATTTACAAACCATTTTTATATTATTTTAATTACTTCTATTGTAATGTACTTATGTAATTTGAGCTGCACACCACTAGTGATCATTAACTATTTTAATTTTTTTCTTATGTTTTCATGTGATTTTTAATAATTCATCATAATTTATGTCAAGGTCAAATCTAATTTAAATTAATATACATATCATGTACATGAAAAGACACATGTTAATTTCTTTTTTTACATCCATGATGGTGGATAGGGAAAAAAGTGACGTAGTTATAAAATGAAGTTAGTTATTAAGAAAGGTGGGAAATAGGTGTTAAGAAAGTTAGTAGGAAAAGGAAGTAGTTAAGCTTGAAAATGAGGTAGTTATTTCTAAAATTGTGTTTGGAATGGTCCATGAAAAACCATACAAAGGATTCCAAAAAATCCCCCATATACCAATTTCAATTATTCCAATTATTTCTATCATAATGCATTTATGTAATAACAAGTATGACTACTCAAGATATTTTTTAAAAATGGTGACAACTTTTGACACATTTTCTTCTAAAACTACACAACTATATTTGTTTTGTCAAATTAATCAATTGTGATGTTTGTTTTCCTTGTTTATTAATTAGGTTCGTTCATGGTGCTTTCATTATTTATTTATGCATGTAAATCAATGTCCATTCTCCAAAAAAACCTTCTTAAATGTGTTTCTAAATGTTTTTTATGCATGAAAAATGGATGGTAAATTTCATCAAGTCTAAATGAATTTTGACCATTTTGGAGGGAAATTGAGTGATCCTAGATGAACCATTACAATGATGTTCTTGAAGTGTCCCATTAACACAATACCCAATAACCAACATAGAAATTTCATCCCCAAGAAGATCTTACAAGGAGATAAGTTAAAATTTTGAATGCATCCCTTGAAGCCCATCTAACACAAGTCTTCACAAACTTGAACCCAAGTGGTTCTTTGAGTTTATTTAATAAACCCTAAAAGGACCTTGATGCACCTTAAGTCCAATAAAAACAACTTGAATAATGAAATTTTCACAACATAAGGTTTCAAGCATTGTGTAGGAAAAAACATCACAAACTGAATAATCTTATCTAACGCACAAATATGATATTCATTTGGTAAAGATTTTGAACATCTCTTACATGGCACTTGACCAAAAACAAGTATCACATTAAGACTTGCTAAACAAATGATGAAAATGAGTAAAACTAAATTGAAATTGATTCAAACTTGACATTTGTTGATTCAAAAAATAGGTCAATCATCCTCAAAATACAAGACATGGAATCATTTCAACACAAAACCAAACCAAATGCATATTGTAACATGAAAGAAACATAATATCAAAAGAAGTAAATGTTGGATAAAAGACCCCAAGGAGAATGGAAAATTCAAAGACAAATGAAAAAAAATATTAAACACCTAGGTTGAAGGTTATTGAGGTGATCAATTTCTTGGTGCAACAAGTCTTTATTTAATTTTGTGATGAAAAGGTTGGAACGATGTTTTGTATATGAAATCCATAGTTTTAGGAAAATATGGAAGCCAACATCTCTGGGTGGGGAGGGTGGGGAGGAGGGCCTAAGGGGTGCAATCAAATAAAAAATTGAATAAATTATTTGAAAGTCTCAATCAAATTGAACCAAAATTAGTTTGAGATAAACCCAAATTAAGTATAATATAATTGATATGATGTTTTAAATTGATTCCAACATAATGTTGTATTTATTTTGATTCAATTCCATCTACATTAATTGATTGAAATTGTCACATTTTCTATTTGATTTGTTTAAGTCACATCCATATCAAAATTCCATCATAGTTAATTCTTGATCCCAATGGAAGTTTAGTCTTAACCACATTTTAAATCCCAATTGATTTTAATGAGACTAAATCAATATCAATTCTTATTAAATTATTTAAAGCCAATCATATTCACATCCTTCATTTAATTTCATCCATAGCCCTCCCACACATGCATGTTTGCATTCAAATATATATTTTTTATTATTTGTGTTAAATGTTTTATTCCATAATACAATGTGATACATCTTAAATTTTCTTGCCCAATAAAAGGAAACCACTTAGCAACAAACTTTTTTACATTTTCTAGCTTTTAACTTTTCTTTTGAAAATTTATTGGACTCATTTCGATGATCCTATTCAGAAGGTTACATCATTCAATAATTTAGGAAACAAGTTCAATTCTTCGTGGTAACATAGGGTTGATGGATTTGAAGCTTATTTTTTGTCACATTTGAGGATTAAAATTTTGCTTTTGCGAAAGTCGTTAGAGAAGAAACTTTCTATTTTCTTCTTTTGCAAACATTTGATAATACTAGCCTTGTCATTAATTGGACCAAGGACTTCACATTGGACAATGTGGTATGCACATTATCTAAGTCACCTTTTGGACATGACATGCTTGTAAGATGCATGAGCTCTCTAGTTAATCAAATTGTTCAAAAATGTGTGACCTAACTTTTTCAATTTGAAAATCTAACTTTTAAAACTAACATATTACTAAGAATGACAATGTGCTCTATCTATCTACAACCTTGAAACCAACCTTCAAGTATGTTCATGAAATACAACCTTATCATTCCTTTTCATTTGTTCATCATGTCTCCTTCACACTAATTTTTCTATGATTTGCAATGTGATTAATTTACAATGGAGAGATGTCCACGTGACAATTAGCAATGAGTTGTCTGAACATGCAAATGCACTTGAACATTGGTCACACCTTTCATCTCCTTATGGTGATGAGAGCTTGGCAAAGTCATTATAGTGACCTTGGAGGAAACAGAGTAATGTAATGCTATGGAAAGTGGGTGGGATGTCTGTGCACACAAATGAGGAAAGCTTTCTTTTGAAATGTGGTGAGATGATATGATTCAAAGCTTAAAGCTCATTTGAAGCTTCATTGCTTTCTTAGGGTGGGTTTTTTTGAATCATTATGAATCAATGTAAACAATTTCATCCACATTTTTTGTTCATTCCCATCCTTCTACTACATGACTCCAAAATACAATTCTTAGGTTTTTGAGATGTTTATTTCTTGCTTTTGCTAAACATGTGTGTGTGTGTGTGTGTGTGTGTTTTGAAATATGTAGGGTTGGAAATTTTGAGAGGCTTGAGAAGTAGCCTATTGTAAAGCCTTGTGGTTGCTTTTCTAGTGTTGTGATAAGGCACATTATAAATTGTAATCAATTTTCCACCTTCCAACTAGTTAAAAACAAAATAGCCCATGTAATAAATAATCCAATGAATTTTTTTAAAAATAACATAATACACATAATATAAAACATATATTAAAATTAATATACTATATTTTAAAAAAAATTGGAATTAAATATTTTGAAGAATTGGAAGTAGAATTAGATTCTTGATTCCATCTATGTGTGAAACCGGAACTAAAGGTTCTTCACAAAATTAAATAACCACCCAACACTGGTATTTTCTCAATGCTTATATGCTTTTATATTAAGGGGTTTTTTATTTTTCTAAAATTAAAAAATTTATAATTTAACAGTTACTAACATTATCATGTATCCGCCGGGTGGACCCGTTGAAGTCTCGGGTCGGGGGGAATGTCCGAGGCCTCGGACCCGTCCAACCGCCTCGCGCTTTCTCTCTCTCTCTCTCTCTCTCTCTCCCCTTTCTCTTCTTCCTTTTCTTCCTCCTCCTCTTCTTCATTTTCCTCTCTGCACATTGTTCTGCAGAATTTTCATCTCCCTGCTATTAATCTCCTGAATGCACGGTTTGTATTTTCCCTCTTTTACGGAGCTCGATTTGGTCCAGTATCGAGTTCTTTTGAAGCAGGGAGAGAGAGCATCATGAGAGCTGTGGTAACTTGGACTGATCATGCTGTAAGAGTCTCTCCCTTCTCTCTCCCCTCCCTCCTTCATTCTCTCTCTTTTAAATTTTTTTTTTTTAAAACCATTTTATAAGTTCGTGTTGTTTTCAAGAATTTTTTTGCAAAATCTTAGAATAGGAGGTTTAGAATCATGTCTTATCTGCAATGTCATCATGCTCTTTAAACCCTAATAGATTAGGGTTGCAAGAAAAATGGTTTCCAGTTTTCAGCTCTGCTTAAGAAGATAAGGCCCAGGGTTTTTCAATGTTGTGCAGCCTCAGCATGGTGGTGTCCAAAGTGTGTGTTATGATATCGCCTTTCGTCCAGGTAGTGTCTGTCCTCCTCCTTGCACCTATCTATCTCCATCGGGTCTGGTTTCTCTTGGGAATGGGAATGTATGGGGTTTTTCTACGGGTTTTTTCTCCTTACTCTTCTTCTTCAGTGAAAAAAGAGGTGAAACGATTGGTGAATGAGCTAGTGTTGGTGAATAGATGGCAGTCAATTGATAGCAGCTGTTGGAAGTAGAGTGCTCATGTATGATGCAGCTAATGGTGACCTTCTTCACTCCCTCCAGGGTGAGTTTGCATTGTATAACCCTTCTCTCCTCCATCGTCTCTGCTTTCTTGACCAAATTCAACATCTTTCCTAAGACAAGACAACCCTCAGTGAATTATTTCTGTTTTGCAAATTTCTGAAGCTGTATGTACTACGTACCTATATTGTGCACAACATAAGCATGGTTTTGTTGCTAAGTGAGGGAGGGTTCAAGAACTGATTTTCACAGGGCACAAAGATTCGGTTTACTGTGTGGCATACTCTCGGGATGGGAAAAGGTTTGCTTCAGGTGGAGCTGACAAAACAATCATCATCTGGACTCACAAGGTGAAACTCCTTTAGGTTTGGCTATTTGAATCAACCCTTTTGGCTCATGTGTGTGTGTGTTTTTAGTGTCTCTCTTTGAAACCCTGGTTTGATTCTGCAAAAAAAGAAGTATTGAATTTCCTGATTTGCATGGAATATTTTTTTTCTGTTGTGAAGGCAGAAGGCATACTCAAGTATAGCCATTCCGATTCTGTCCAATGCCTGGCTTACAATCCTGTCACGCAGCAGGTAGTCTGTCCTTTGAAGCTGGTTTGATGTTTGCGATCAGAACCAGCAGATTTGGTTAGTAGGTTAGCTTTTTTGGGGAGTTTTTCTTAGGCAAGAAACACATTCATGATGGGCTAATGTCAGAAGGTTATTAGGGTTTGAGAACATGAAAGTCCAAGCTAGTGAGCAGCACTAATGATTTGTTGAACACTTGGTCATTGCCCATTGGACAGCTTGCAAGTGGAACAGCAACTGACTTTGGCATCTGGTCACCTGAGCAAAAATCTGTTTCAAAGCATAAAGCACATTCAAAGGTCTAGTAGCTTAGAGCTTTGCAAGTAACCTCTCTTCCTCTTGGAACTGTTGTAGGCTTTAAGATGGACATTTTGTTGAGTACAACAATCACATCAAACTGAAACCATCTCACATTCTTGGAACTTCTTTCATGGGTGTGAAAGCTTTACACAAAGGGTAGTTTCAGGTCATCAAATAGAAACTTGCAAAACAATGGTGTCTGTGAACCACTGTGAACCAGAAAGAAAATTGGCATACCGAATCTTTGCAGGCTTTTTTTGTCAATAAAGTCCCAGTAAGATATGGGTTTGACCATATAGCACACTGGAAGGTCTAATAGGTAGTGAAGGGTCAGGGTTTTACACACAGCATACAATTTCACATACCACATGTGGGTGGACATCAACAGGTGTTGTGTGCAGCATGGACAGCTGATGGGCAACATCTAGCTCTTGGAATGTACAGTGGGCATATCTCCATTTGCAAAAAATCTGGCACCCAACAAGTAAGCATGTTTGTATGCCTTGTACAACTCCTTTGTTTCCAATCTTGATTCCCTTGTGACAACAACAACACACCAAGGATACCTTTTTGAAACCATGCATTGTTGAATCCCTTCACTGTCACACTGCATAGCTCATGAATGCCCCAACCTTTTTCAATCTGACTCTTTGTAAATGGTTTGAGAGTTTTCAAGGTGGTCTTGTATCACAAACATGTCTGTTGTGTGCAACCAGACACTTGCACTAGTAACATTTTGCCTCCATTTTCCTTAGTTTTTATCATCAGAAAAACTAGGTTTGGTAACACATGAATTTTGTTTGAGCAACAGTTGACAATAGAGAGGTCAGCACCAGTGTGGACATTGCAATGGAATACCACACAACATAAAACATCAGATGCTCTTGCTGTCGGCTGCTGGGATGGCACTCTGTCAATCTATGATTTAGCAGGCAAGCAGGTTTGCCTCATAACCACATTGAGGCAATTCATCACACATGCAGTTCTGTTGCACAAATTATTGCAGTGGAAGTCAAATGTATGTGAGCATCGGGTGGTGGCAAAAAATTGGTTTTCTGACTTCACAAGATGGATGATTTGATCAGGTGGGGAATGACAAGGAGCTTGGATTCGATCCATGTTGTGTCACCTACCATGATGCTATGTACCTTTGTGTGGGTGGATCAGATAAAAAGGTCAGCCCTTTTGTTGTCTTTCCATTCTAGTCAAGAACCATCTTTCTGTTCATAATTCTGGTTACACCTCTCTTTCTCTGAATGCTGAAGGAAGGTGTCAGCTACATCTTTCATGGTTTCTGACAATACAATTGCTCTTCTGCCTCTTTTTCTCACCACCCTAATTTCAAAGTTTTGATGGCATTAGCAACTCAAACTCATGATTGGGGGACAGCTATGTCAGGTCCTTCCTAGACTCCAAATTATTCCCTCATTCCCGTTGTAGAATTCTGATTGCCAGATATGTGAGTGATTTCAGGTGCTGTTGTATTCAAGGGATGGAGTAAAGTTGATGACTATGTGTGAGACAGGGGACTGGATTTGGACTGTCCGTTCCCGCCCCAAGCATGATTATGTTGTTGTCGGTTGCAATGATGGCAGTATCTCCATGCTCCAACTTATTTTCTCCACTGTAAGACACCTTCTTCTTCTTCTTCTTCTTCTTCTTCTTCTTCTTCTGGGGTGGGTAGCTTCTGCTTTCATATGTTCATCCTTTGCTGTCAAGATTGAAGGATAAAATGGCTGCAAAATATTTTCATATGTTTTCTTAATCTTGTCAAGTAGATAAGTTGGACCCCAGGGAAACATTGTTGTTGTGTTCCGTATACTCTACCTATGGGGGATTGTGCATGTGGGGGAAGACCAGGTGCATGGGTTATACCAGGAGCACTATGCCTTTCGAGAGGCAATGACAGATGTGGTCATTCAAAACCTTATTGAAGATGAAAAAGTTGGCTCCTTTTTTTTCTCTCTCTCCCCTTAAGGTTATCATGTGACTGAACGTGAGCAAAATCAAAACATCTCTTTTGTTCTCTTTTCAATCTGCTCTCTGCCCTCAAACTTCTGCACCAGTTTGGTACCCATTTCATGCTTTCACCTTAAGACCAGCAACAGGTACGAATCAGATGCCGGGATTACATAAAGAAAATAGCAGTATACCAGGAGCGTGTGGCAGTCCAGCTCTCAAACAGCATAGTAGTCTATGAGAAAAGCAGGGAGGGTTGTGGATCCAAATCACAGTATCGTGCATGTGCTCGGATTGATCGCTTACTTGAATGTAATCTCCTTGTTCTCACAGCCGACCATGTCACTCTTTGCCAGGTCCTTTTTCAACATCCTGTGATTTCTCTTTCATTATTGGTTTCAAATCCCAAAGCAATACAATATGTATCTCTCTCACCATACATGTTTGTCCTTTTGAGAAAAAATTTCGTGTTGAAATGACTGTTTTTTCAGCATTATGAAAAATGTGGATTGCTGTTTCTAAATTTATACTTTGTTCAGAAACCCATCTCTCAAAATGTGCTTCTGAGCATTATACAGCCCTTGTAATAGAAGGAAGTAGGCAGCAGAATTTGAGTACGCAGAAAGTATCAATCACATGGGGTAGTTTTTCCTCAAAATTCAGAGGAACTAAAGACATGTTCTGGATGTGGAACAGGAAACCAAGCTGCAGCTTTTGACACTGAGTGGATGCAAAGAACGAGAATGGCTTCTAGAATCGACAATCAAATACATCAAGGCAAGTTGTAACTCATCAGCTCAGTCTATTTGCCTTAAGTATGTCTTTTTAATGCCCACCACAATTCAGCTCTCTTGCTTGTTGTAATCAAACTAAAGTTCTATGTTTTTCTAAATTTTACAGTAACCATTGTTTTCATGCTTAATGTTTGGTCTACAGAGTAGCTTACAAGGGGCGATGTTAGCATTACATGTGAGACACAGGTTGAAACTTATATCCTTTTTGTTTATATAAGTTATTTCCAAGTTTTGAGATGGGATTGAGAGGGTCTTGTTGATTCTAGACAGTTTTCATCTTTTTTGCAGGTGTGTGGTGGACCACGGGGAGGAGAAGGACTACTGATTGGGATGAAAAATGGGTTGATTGTGAAAGTGTGGATCAACAGCAACTACCCGAGCAAGCTTTATAAACACACAAGTGGAATTCGCTGCCTGGACATCTCCTCTAGCCGCAATTGCCTTGCTATTGTTGATGAATGTGCCAATGTCCTAGTTTACAATCTTCAGGTTTCCCCTAATTTTTTGTTTCCTACTTGTTTTGCATGTGATTCAATATTTTTTGCCCATTGATCTTCCTCTGAAGCCACAGTTGTACATCTGAGCAATCTGTGACATGCCAGACTTTGCATGCATTTGGGGGGCAGACAAAAGAAGTGAATTTTGAGGATAAACTGGCAAGTTCTGTCGCATGGAATACACAGATGGAATCTATGCTCTGCTACTCAGGAAGTGGTATGCTAAACATAAAAACTGCAAATTTTCCAGTTCATCGCCAAAAGCTTCAAGGCTATGTGGTTGGCTTCCAAGGGTCCAAAGTATTCTGCCTTCATCATCTGTCCATGCAGGTATCATTTTATTCCATGATTTAATGCACATCATCTTCACCTCAATGAACTTCCTGCAATTCTTTCCTGCACTCTTAAAACATAAGAAACAAGGACTCTGACTGACTGTCCTTATATCATTTCAAATGATTATAATCCAGGAGTGTGGGTGGTTGAGGAATGGATCAAAAACAGACTATTGAAGTGCCCCTATCGACAAGCATGTGGCATTACATAGAGAGCAGTGATTATGTGAGTGCATATCAAGTAGCATGCTTGGGTGTTACAGAGGCAGATTGGCACACTCTTGCACTGTCGTCCTTGCAAGGACAAGCCTGGGATGTGGCAAGAAAAGGCTTCATTCGTGTACAAAATGTATGCTACCTTGATCTCCTAAATTGGCTTCAGCAAGGCCATGGGTCCCACTTCAACAAGTCAACTCTCACTGCACTTGTTCTTGCTTATGAGGTACATACCAACAACTCTATCTTGTACACCGTTGTGCCAATACATCTTGTAGCTTACCTAAGGCATACAAACTCGTTTTGCTTGCAATATCCAAACCCACCCAAAGATCTCAGACGTGACACCCTTTTACACTATTGCATGATAAGCTTTGAACAGTTTATGCAGGCACAAGTAAAGTAGGAATCTTTGTGGGTGTTATAGGGAAAGTTCAAAGAGGCAGCCAACACCTATGTTGAGGAAGGCCAAGTGGAGAAGGCCATGGAGATGTACTCAGATCTTCGAATGTTTGAGGAGGCAAAGGCACTGGCACGAACAACAAGTGGAAGGGATGTAAATGACACCAGCAGTGATAGAGAAGCTAATGTGCAGGAAATCATTCAACGACAAGCTGAGTGGACAGAGAAGACGAATGATCCAAAAACTGCAGCTGACATGTACCTCATTGCCTCCCAACCAGAGAAGGCCCTTGCTCTTCTTGCAGAGCATGGTCCTGTCTCTAAGCTCATTGAGGTGTGAACTCTCAATTTTAGTGTACATTTGTTGGTAGGGCACTGTATTACAGTAATCTTCCTGAGCCATTTTGTTTAATTTGTACAACACCCATCACCTTAGACTTTCATATTGTGCACATTGGTATGTTCCAGAACTTTCTGTTTTGTACTTGTGTCATCTTGTTCAGTAGAGTTTGCAGGGAACTTGCATTTACTGCAACAGATTTGTAGTCAAAACTGTCACATTTCCTTGATGTGTGCAATGTTATGTTCCATGATCCTATGGAAAAAGGTAGCAAGACGACTGAAGAAAACAAAGGTTGAAGAGCTTACTTTGTGTGCGACACTGATGCGGCGTGGTGGCCAGTATGCACATGCACTTGAGACTTACACAAAACTTGGTGATTTCAGGTCTGCCTACATTCACAATTATCATTGTTGTTGGCTCTTCATTTGCAAAGCAGATATTATTGTGTTTGGAGATATTGAACTTGTCATCAAAGTTTTTTACATGGCAGATCCATTCTCTCTCTCCATGTTGAGCTCCATCAGTGGGAGGAGGCATTTTCTTTGAAAATGCTCCATCCAGAGCTAGAAGACAATGTCACTCTCCAGTATGCACAGTGGTTGATCCATCAAGACCACTTCGACCATGCACGTATTGCCTTTACACATGCAGGAAGGCCTGATTTGTCAGAGCATCTGCTCAAGCAGCTCATTCAGAATGCAGTTCAGTAACCTCTTTCAACTCTGTTGCTCTCATTCAGAATGTCTAATGTGAAGACAGAAATAACTGTGGCAGAAAAGTAACTGTGCAGTATATCTGACCATGTGTTTGTATACTTGTAGCTACAGGTGTAATGTCCCAGTCAATAGTCTCAATTCCATAAGTGTGCAGGTAAAGGAGAGGAGATTTAAGGATGCTGCACAGCTTTGCCGAACATGGGCACTGGAAATTCTAGAAGAAGTTGCAGAAGCATCAAGAAACAACCTTCCCCAGGAAGTGGAGAAGAGGAGATATAAAGAGTATTGTGAGCACAAGGAGAATGCAGATCTGTATTATGCCTACTCTTTCATCGATCAGTCCATCAGTGAACCCTTTCGAACAACAATGCCTGAGATACTGTTCAATATTGCTCGTTTCCTTCTGTCACGTTGTACGAAGCAAACACCACAGGGAATATCTCTGGTCAACATTTTAGTTACTCTTGCTGAACACAGTCGGGATCTTGGTAAGCCTCCTGAATTGCATCAACACTGCAAATTCAGCAACAAAACTCACTTGCCTCTCCATAAAGATTTGTACTTGCTTCTACAAGAGAGAGAGATTCCTGACTCAACTTCTGTGTACAACAGGTTGTTATAAAGTAGCCCGACATGCATACGGGCGCTTACAATGTCTACAGGTACCGGATAGCTGGGTTGATAAATTGGAGGTTGCAACATTGGCAGTGAGGGCCAAGGCAGGAGGAGGATGTGAAGAGGCCGCCCATATGAGCATTGATATACCTATGTGCTACAGTTGTTCTTCCCCACTCCCTCTTGTTTCACAATCCAGTGATGACACATGCAGTGTCTGTCTGCAGCCATTTTTCCGTTCCTTTCTGACCTTTGATCACATTCCTTTGGTATCCAAGTCTCACTCACACATAGTATATCTTGTTGACTTTCTCAGATAGAATGTCTAGCAACTCATCTCTCTAGATTCCTCCCCATCTAAGAACCTGTTTTGGATTCAGTGTACTTTTTCACATTAAACCTGGCATCTCTAACATGTACTTAATTGAGGTATACTCACAGAAGGCTCCTGATGTCAAGAGACCAATTTTGCTTTGTGGCAGCTTGAGTTCACACTGGATGAAGGCATCACACATGAGCAAGCAATGGAGCTGATAACTTCTCACCATTCCAGCAAGAATCCAATTACCCACAGCAAAAGGGTCAATGAGCTAAGCAATCATGGAAGCAGTGACCACAGGGCTGGAGTGAACATATTGGGTCTGAGAAACTTCCTGGGACAAAAGCTGTTATGTTCTTCATCCAGTTCAGAGCCAGGGCTTCCTCGGGTAAACCAAGACATGCTCGCCAATTTTATCCCATGGCAGGTCCTAGTTCTCATCTGTCCTGCTCAATATGAAAAGCCTCGCTACTTCCATGTCGTTGATCCTACATTGGCCTTATGTCGGTGCTCTTCATGTCATCATTTCTTTGAACAAGAGGAGTGGGATCTTGTCACCTTGGAGCAACCTTCTTGTCCCTTTTGTGGGACTCCTGTATCTGCTTCCGGGGAGAGTACTGCAATTCACACTCCAAGTAGTAGTCAGACTTGGAATCTTCTTGAACATACCGACATGAGAACACTTCCTTTGTTATGTCTACCCCCACCAGTTGTTGTGGGAAGGACTTACCAACAGAATTCAAGTTTAACACTTGTTGCTGGAGGAGGTCCAAATCATCATCATCATCATCATCATCCACCACCGCAACAAAGCTCAGCAAGAATTCCAGATCTTCCTAAGCTGCAACCTGAGGTGGAAGCAGTTGTGGGAGCAGAATCATTATCATCAAACCATCCAAAAAGAGAACATGATATTTCAGTTGCAGGTTGAGCAATAATTGTTCCATCTCCGGGACAAAGACTCCCAATGACAAAGTTCCAAACATACCCACAATGTTGCTGCACAACATACATCCACTGTTGCTGCATATATTTTCACTGCTCCTACCTGTACAACTACTATAATTACCTCGAACCTTGTGCATGAAATGCTGAGTTTCCTTAAGTTTCACCATTTCATACCCAGATTGAATAAAACTTCCTTACTTTGCAGACCTCACTATGCGCATAATTAGTATTCTACTTGTATGCCCTCCTAATCAACATTCTTATCGTAACCATGTATTCAATAATGATACATCAACTTGCTCAAAGGCACTCGTATAAATTGTAAACCACAACAAAAAGAGAATCAGCATTAACATCTTTGTGGTGTCAAAGCACCAACAATGACTCAGGGGCAACAACTTCTTGTCATGCCTTACTAGGCTAGATCCCAACATTAAACTAGGTAGCTTCCAACAACAAGTGATAGTGTGCCACTAGATCGGCACCCAACATTAGACTCTCCCATATTGCACTACTAGTGGATTATCACCATTAGCTCTAGGGCCTTAAATTAAGGACATTTCCCCCCTTGGCCTCCCTTCCTCCCTTCCTCCCCTCACCAACCTTCAAACTTTTCTCTATACATAAAGCCCTTGGAGAAATTTTCTAATGTATTTGGATTGAGGGCACCTTATATTGATAAATTCTCCTCTTAGAAAAGAGGAGGGATCTTACACCTACTCCTTCAAAATGGGATGAAAATTATGCTTACTTATATAGGTGTAAGATCCTTTTCATTCTTTAAAAGTGGTTATAAGAACCTTCTTCTTAAACCGTGGAATTCAGCAATTTAATTATCATCAAGGAAAAAGGTTGCCAAATAAAAACATGAACATAAAACTTGTCTTTTGTCTACCTATCACCATGCTACAACTATCGTCTTGTAATAGCTACCATCCTACAAGCAACTATCGTCATGCAACAACCATCGTCATTGACAAATTTGAAAGAAGACCCCCAACCACCTACAAACTTTCAATAGTTGCTACCTATTGTTTGTAGCACCTATAAACCCTTTGTAGTTATTACTTATTATCTGTAACAATGTTACCTTCCTTACAAACCTCAAATCTTATGTTTATCTCTTGATTGCTACCTTCCAATGGTAACTACCGTCCTCTAGCAAAATGCACTTTTTATTCCAAGAGCAAATATAGAAAGCATTTTCATTGTAAAAAAAATAATAATAAAAATAAACTAATGAACTAATAGTTTACATCAACTAAAAAAGAACTACTTTCACTACCTTCTTAAATGTCAATACAAACAAGAAAAAGTAATGCATTTAATAACCTTCAACCATTTTTCATTACATAACATCAAGTACAATATTTTTTCTTTTCTTCTTTTCTCCTCACACACACAAGCATACTCCTAATGCTAATGATCTAATCTTCACATGATTTAATAGTCTAATAAAATCTTTCACTCTTTTCACAAAATAAATAAAAAACTTAAGAAAAATGCTCATCACACAAAAATTAAATCCTTATCCTCTTAAATATTTTTATCTTTTTATATCTTCTCATCTTAGTTTTTTTCACATGTCTTAATCGTAAAAATCCATTCATCCCTTATCCACTTGGACTAATTAACCTATAAAATTTCACTCCCTAATAAATAAAAGATAATAAATAAGATACTTAGCACTAGTAACTAAATAATTATTAAGATGCTTTTTTAAATGAACCAAACTAGAATATTATTTTTAATAACTAATATTAATTTTATTAAAATTCCTCCCATATTAACTTTTGATTATTTTGTCCCAAAAAAATAATTCATTATACTAACAATACTACTTTCAGAAAACAAATTCATTTAAAACTTTTATTCGAATAATTTTACATTCTGACGATAACTATCATCTAGCAACGATACTATCGTCTATTAACACCCAAAATGTTAAAACAAATTTCTACCTTTAACACCTCCCTCTCCTACACCTCATGGTCTTCAATTATAAGGACCTTCCCCCTCCTATACCTCATGATCGACATATGTTCATAATAACATTCATCTTAGGCTTTACAATGGGTAAAGCCCATGGGTGAGAGGATAAGGGGGGCATTCCCAAAAATGAAGATGAACTCAATTACCACCTCATCCTAGGCCTTTTCTTTTGGGAATCCCCTCCCCACATTCAAGCACTAGCCAAAAAAAATTTCAAAATGTATTTGGAAAGCACTTGGAATTTTCCATCGTCAAAGGGTAAGGTGATTTGGAAAGTGAATTGCCCACTCAAATTATTTGATTTTTAAAATATTTCTTGTGATACTAAAAAAAAATACCCTTCAAATATCATAGGAAAAAAATATTCAATTTTTTAAAAAAATTTAAAACTAAAATTACATATAAATTAACTTTACCTTGGGTAAGGTCCTTGGAGCAAAGCATTTCCCCCCAAATAAGTGCCTACTCGGCACCACCTTGGGTGCATTACTTATTTTGAGAACGGCCCCCACTACTCGACTCCTCGAGCATTGCGCCACACCAAAAATGTGGTCATCACTTGGAAACCAAATGACCCCCTCCACATGACTTATTATGGCCGGATTGGCTTTTGAAATATCATCAAAAAAATAATATAGCCAAAAATAAGATAAATAAAGAATAAAATCTCAAAGATTATGGCTCGAATCTCAAAGGCCCCCGAGTAAGACAAGGAAAGGCCACTTGCTTACATAGCGTCCTAACCTTAGCAACTTTCCACACAAATTAATTATCTTATTTTTCAAGAAATGCCAAAATTTGGAAAAACATTGTGTGAAGGGAAAACGAAGAATCTTTTGGAATCATCCGGAACATTCCAGTCTCTTCCCGAACGGAATCTTTCCGATTTAATTTAATTTAATTTAATTATTGGAAAAGACATGTGCTGATGAAGCTGCCCTTGTACAATACAATGCTAGTCAGCACCCGGCAGCGCACCATCCATCCATCCACTGGATGCTTGTTATTACTCAGTTGTGGATGAACCTTAACTGGGTGAGTTAATATTTGGTTTCACCTTGGTAGCCAAGTCTGTAAAGAAATAGGTCTCATAGATTAGGTAGATAGGTAGGAAAATAGGTAACTGCTAGGTAAGTAGATGCTTTATACACAGGTAAGAAGGGCTGTTTTTACTACCTACCTACCTACCTATTAACAACCCACTAACAGCTAGTAGTGGGTTGTTAGTAGGTAGGGTAATATAAAAAAAAAGGCAACTGAGTTAACCACCATGGTTAGTTAGGGAACTGGAACCCAACAGAAAACTGTTTCCTGATCACTTACCATCCATCCATCCTTCATGGTGCGCTGGTGGGTGCCGGTTCACTGTGGCCCATTTGGATGTAGAATTTTGCTTCTAAAAAAACTCATGGATGTGATTGGTAACTGGTAATCCTATTCGGTTACCCTTTTTAGGGTTTTTAAAACTTGTGGCAGTTCCACTAGTGATGTGAATCGACGGTAAAGAAAACTCTTCTGATGTGAATCAACGGTGAAGAACCACTGGTCTCTCCCGACACGTGGCTGGATTGAGCGGCTCCGGTTCTACCAGGCGTGAACAACTTGTAAGTGGTACCGGTCCGGCTAACGAAACTTAGGTTCGGTCCAAGTCTTTCCGGTTCGGTCCGAACCTTCCTGGTGCGTCATCGTCGACAGATGCCTTAGTGCATGCGCGCCACTCGGCTGCCTCGTATGTTCCCGTTGTTCGCTGTTTTGCTGCGAACAGCGTTGCGGTTTTGCAACAGCCCCGGAGAGAAGGTGCTTTGCTGGGCTTGGCATCGTGCGCATTGACGCTGGGGCTACAAGAGTACTACTAGTGTATGGGGACCGGCATGGCAGCGGCGGAATCAACTATAACTGGATGCACCCGTCGTATCCGGCCCCACTACTGCACACAAACGCCCGTTCGACGACGTACAGCAACAGTCGCGGATTTGTTTCTTTCTGGTTCTAGATTGTTCAGGGGAAAAAGTACAATTCTTCATTCTGACGATGATCGCCTTCGACGCGCCGTTGGAAGAGTCAATCGGATCCTGAAGAAGAATCGACATTTGAGCTTAGTCTGAGACTATAAGAGCCTTCGTATAGTTCATCTGGCTTCTTCAGACAGCCTGTTTCGTACACAGTACAGTGTGTGTGACTTCTATATCAGGTGAGGAAAACTCAGTACCGGAGTGTTGTACTCTGCGTCAGTGGCGACGTTTCTCCTGGTTTGATCAGTAATAATATTACCTATCTATATATTGCTTCGAGAAACTATCACTTAGGATGCAGCGGTTCCGCGTCTTTTTGAGGTGCAAATTTGTTTTGTCGTCTGTTCACGGATAGCTGCTGATTGACAGCCATCAATAAACTGTTCCTGAATGCCATTTACTGTGAGCTGGTGCATTGTGAAGATGTGTTCGCGAATGTTGTTCTTTTTTTCATGTGTATTTCAATTCTACGAAGGAGAATTTCAATGCTTTGTTTTCGAGAGTGTTAAGCCTGCTTCACTTTTTTTTGCCGGTGCTGCATATTTTGCTTGAGGCCGTTCTTTCTCAATTCATGTCAATAGATGTGCTGTTGCTGCTTGCTGTAAGTAGTGGCCGCTTGAGGTCGGTTTGAGATTTCGTTTTGAGCAATATCCGAAGTTGAATTGCGTTTGCGGGTGAAGTAAAGGTATTCCTGCGGGTGCAGAGTGCACACCTGCAGATGATAAGGTGCTGAACGAGGTTTTCGGCAGTTTTTGCTAGTGGTCGCAGCTTCGACTCTGGTGTCTAAATTCAGTTTGACAAAGGTTTTCGTTGTACTGCCCTCCGCTGCATCCGCTTGCGCTATCCAGATCTATAGTCTGGAATGTTATTATTGCCGTGAATATCATGAATTTCAGTAATGCTTGCTGCTCTTCAATAGGGACTTGAACCTTGAATCCAGTGTGATATACGCTGCACAAGGAGACTGATCCGCAATATTTTCATGAAATCCTCGATCCCTCATGTGCAGATTTCTAAGAAGCAGCGAGGTTTTGGCCGGTTTCTGCGGGAATGAGTCGATGACGGACATCTTTGCAAGAACAGTCCAAAGAAGAGCCGGATCAACCTTCTAGTTTCGGATCATTTTGAGTTTTGATTCTAAAGCTCAAGCGACTGCAATGGCCGTTTTACCGAAGACAGAATCCTTTTTGGAGAAGGTGACCGCAGTACGACCGCTGTTCCATCTCATAGTAGCACTGACCATGCAATATGTGGCGCTCAGCATCGTGACGCCTGCTATCATAGGAGTCATCGTGGAAGCCATCTGCCCTGCTGGTCAGAGCGAATGCAGCCGAGTCATTTATCTTTCAGGATTCCAGCAATTGGTATGCACACGACTCTCGCCAGATGCACTCAGAACTACTTTACTCTCTTTGAATCATACTCTTGAGCACCATAATCTGTCTCATTTTGTTAAAGAATCCGAAGCTCATGTTAATGCTGAATTTCTTTCAAGCAAGTCCGGATCCCATATTCCCCAAGTGCAGGCAGGCTGTGTCCTCATCCCTCTGTCTTCCTTCCTTGACCCCATACTGACCATGTAGGACATGGCTGGTGGATGTGCAGTCTGTAGGAATAGGTGCCATGTTTATGACTCCAATCATCGGGAGCTTGTCAGATCACTATGGCCGCAAGCGCCTGCTCATGGTTACCTGTGCAGCCAACATTCTTCCCCTTGGTAATTAGATTCCTTGTTCCTCTTGCTCATAATCTTCCTCACCCTGATAGTAGTACTCCAATTTTGCACTGATCATGTAGTACCCCAAGAACTTCTATATGGACAGTACCTTGATCACAGTTCAGGTTATCTTTTCCAGCTGATCTGAGGCTGAACTACAACACCAGAAGTAGCTGTATAAGCAACAAAAGAACTGCCAGTCCTTGTGTTTATGCCATCAGTTCCAGAAACTCTCTCAATGTGGTGCAACATCAACTGGTCTTGTCTGTTGGCAATTGAATTCCCTCTTTTGTCTTTTGGCTGTCTTGCTTACTTGGGTGATTGTGGAACAAATCTAATGAGGACATATTGTGGTACTACAGCTCTGCTAGCATACAGAAGAGATGCAGCTTTCATATATGCATACTTTGTCCTTCGCATAATGATTGATGCCGGTGATTCTGGCAACACTTGTGTCCTTCTAGCTTCTGTGGTAAGCATGCCTTTCATCACCTCACCACCATCTCATCTGTCTTCTCAAGCTTCCAGTTTTATGGGTTAAATTGTTAGAAACACAATCAATCATCTAAAGAGAATATCTTTGTATCCAATATTATGTGCTTGATTGGCACAGCAGTGTCTGTTTGCCATCCCCCTGAATGCTAGATGGGATAGACTTGCTGGCAGTCATACAGTGAAATTGGTACTGGCATGTGTAACCTTGACAAGAGCAGAAATTTCTGTTTACTTGGACACTATGTAGTCTGTGCACACTGTGCAGTCTGTGCACATTGAAGAATTTTTTTCCAGTTGTGAGGAAGTGAATTCTGTGTGTGTGTTGGAGAAATGAAAACAGGGAGATACTGTAGAAGAGAAGCGGAGAGGCCCAGCTTTTGGCATCATTCTAGGGTCTCTTGCAGTTGGGTGCCTTGTGGGAACCACGATAGCAAAGGCATTATCAGTTGACCAAGTCTTTAAAGTGAGTGCACCTAATCTTCCATGTCAGGTTCCTCACTTGGGCATATCCTGGAAATCAACCCATGGTTGTACATTCCTGCTCAAGAGTGATGCCACTTGATATTATAATAAGCCTATGTTCTCTAGTCTCTCTGACTGATAAGTCTTCACTGTACTCCAGATGAACAATCCCATCATCATCTTCTTCTCCACGTAGATTGGAATAGAGTTGTGCAATGTAATCTCAGTGCAGACTCTCAGATTCCCCACCTCACATCCTGAGCTTGCATTTTGTGTATCCCTGACAAATTGAAGTATACTAACAGTTTAACTCCTGTCATAGGTTTGTTCCTCTAAGAGTAATGCTAACTGTAGTCCTCGTTAATTACATGGCAGAAGTGAGTGAACAATGGACTCAGGGTTTGAACAATACACTAAAAATTAATGAGCGGGGAGAGGATGTAGAGTGTTGCAGAAAGTTCTAATAAATCCGGATGTTTCTGTTGCAATCTGCAAGGTTGCACCAATGCTTGCAGTCTCAGCAGCACTCTACCTCACACTATTTGTTGTGGAGACAAATCCACGGCTTGGCACTAGTTTACCTGCTTTTGATGATCCTCCAAAACTAAATTGGTGGAGAAAGCTCTTGAGCACCAAGACATCTGTTTTGGAGGCTGGTCACTTTGTGAGGAACAGGCAAGCCAGGAAAATGCAGTCTTTGCAACTGTTTGACAATTACTAACTTTGATCAAGTAGATCATCCACTTGGTAATATAGGTGTACCTCAAGGAATCTCTTTGCCCACTGTTTCTCTAAATGTTTTCATGGGTGTGCTGGCAGCAAAGTGCTAAATAAGGTGGCATTCATAGCATTCTGTACTGGTATAGGAGAGGGGACCATGTCAATTGCCCTTATGGTAAAGCATTTTTTGACTTTTAAGAGTCAACTCTCCCCCTACTGGTCAACAATGTATTTCAGTTATGTGCACTTTCTCAAACAACTCCAGAAACATTTCTCTTTTGACGATTTGTCAAATGATTCCATATAACATCTCTAGCATTAGTATGTGAGAAAATGTGGTCCATGATACAAGTTCAACAACTGCTTAGGTACATTAACTGAATTTTGAGACAAACTTCTGTCATTGTCAGTAAGAGGAAATGTGGATTTGGGTGGGTCTGATATGGCTGTAGGAGACGATGTTTAAGGGATACTGTGCAGGGATAATAAATATACTGACATGCAGATTGTATGGGTGCACAGTATTATTTGAAGGCTGCTTTTGACTGTGGGAAGGATCAGTTTGCAGTGTTTCTGCTTATTACTCTGATAGCTCAAAGTCTTTCTCAGGTATTACAGATGCCCTTCAACTGGACCCTTCAGTTCTTTTGTTTGATAGAAACATCTGAACTCATATTATTGTAGTAATAACTTTGCTTTGATTTGGTCTGAGATGATATGTACTGTTATGTAATTGAAGGCAAATAAGGCCTGCATTTTGACCAGCATCAAATGGCATACAGACACCATTCTTGTTTGGTGTTCAATTTCACCATAAGGTTATGTTTAGTTGGACAATGTCCACTTTTTCTATGGAGAATTTTACCCTCGAAAGAAAGAAGTCAACTGAAATATCTTTATTCCTCACAAGAAAGAGACCCACCTGTCTAGTTGTGTAAGTTGCACCCACACAGAAACAGAGAGAACACAGAGGGAAGAACTGACCTGGTAGTGGGATGGTCCAGATGCTGCTACTGCCTGTGCTGCTACATGTGTTTGGGGAGAGGAAAGTTCTTTGTGTTGGCCTTTTGGGTTATGGCTTACAAGTACGAATTTCAGCCTTGCACTTTCTCTCCTCGTTGTTTTAAGTGTTAGGATTACAGAATTGAGCAAGAAATACTTCAGTTTTTACCATGGCATTGAATCATGCTCCATTTTGTGGCTCCATAAGAGCCTGTCAACAAGATAACACAAAGGAAACATCCTCAAGAGTTTCTTTCCTAAGGCATAGGAAAGTTTGACATGTGGAAACCATTAGTGTTTATAACAGTGGATTAATAGCTAATATATGAGCTAGAAGTGCAGGTTAATAACACAATTCTACAAGAAATTTGCAGAGATGTAAGTGTAGTTTCAGAATTGTTTGTTTCAAGCAATTAACATGCCTGCCATGTTTTTGCAGGCTTTTCTCTATGGTATTGCTTGGGCTCCTTGGGTATGAACACAACCTTCCCATTACTAACACATTACCAAAGAAAGCACATCTAGCATTCTTTTGAGTGTAAAGGTAGTGCATGTGGTACATGCTGCTTGTGGTAAGAAATTCTGCAATCAATTTTCTTTTTTGATGTGATCTTTGCAGGTACCATATATGGCAGCATTCTTGGGAGTTTTCGTTGTATTTGTATTCCCCACTGTAAGTTGACCTCCTCTGAAAGTTGAGGCTTACATGCTAAAGAAGGCTTGTTCAGCTTGCAATAACATGCTGAAGGGCTTTACTTACAATTCCCTAGAATCACCTGCAGTGTTCCCTCCATAATGACCCACAATGGCTGAAGGTGGATGTTTGTATTGTGCAGATAGCCAGCATAGTTTCCAAAACAGCACCACCTGGTGAACAGGTGTTCAATTTCACAGCACTTCACCCTCAATCTTATTGTGGTCAACATGTTTAGACCATCAGTTTTTTGTCCTGTATGCTTGTATATAAATCTCTCTAGCTGCAGTTTTTAATACAATTGCCCCACCTGATGCCAGGGAAATCTGCAAGGATTTATATCAGCATCAAAGTCATTTGCCAACATTGTCACCCCATTACTTATGTGCCCATTAACTGGTATGAGGTTTCCTCCATCTCATATAAGCTAGTTAATACAATCTTCAAATGAGTTGCTCTCTGCCTGAAATTGAAACAAAAGTGTTGCTACTACTGAATTGTTGCAGTGCGTGAACTGAGTATGGACAATCAACATGTTACTAGATCAACCAATTGTTACTAGATCCTTTGCAGTGGCTGGGAAGTCCAATATCTCCTAACGCACTGGCAAGTGCATTTTGAGAGCTGTTCAAAAGAAGTTGAGATTGTGTAGGATGGGGGTTGCCATACCCATGGAGTACTGTAGCATTGAAAATTCACAATGTGGACAGTGCATGCTGGAGATTTTCATGATAGATATCAAACATCTTCAAGTGGTCCATTACCAGCCTACACCTTCTGCCTTATCTAGTAATCGGAAGTAGCAGTAGGTAATCTTCCTTGTCTTCAAGTGACTACCAAGGTAACAGGTGACATATGAAAGAGCTGAAACTCATGCCTCAACCTTCCTGTTGGTGCCACCATATAATTATCTTCAACTGGTGATCTAAGGATGATGTTCACTCAATGTGCAGCCCTGTTTCTCTCAGACAGAGCACCATTTCGCTTCCCAGGCTTCAGCATCCTTTGTGCTAGCATTGCACTGGTAAGCTTCATATCTGCATCATGCAGCATAATGCCTGGTTGGTTGTCATGGGTCAACCTCTCTTGCAAGTAAAACACGCTGGTTATGCAACGTGACTGTTATTCAAACTTGATTTTGTTCTGTCAAAGATCATGAATAGAGGTGCATTCACTTTGAGAGACAGTAAAATACTGTAAGATGTTTAATATTCAGAACATTGGTTTTACAAGGATCAATCCTTGAAGAAACTAGTGAGAGAATGTGGGCATTCGTCAAATTGAACTATTTTGGCCATCTATTGCATGTTATTTAATACAGTTGTAAGTCTTCACCACCGACAGGCACTGTAACAGAAAATTAGTTAGTTGTAATTTAATGCTAATTATGCATGCTCTTTTGGATTGCAGCTGTTGGCATTCATCATCAGCTGCTTTATTGGTCCATTGCCAATTCATGTTCCAGGTGAAATTAGAAATGAGTATGTCACATTGGCAACAGATGAAGTGCAAGATGACACCATGAACACTGCAACAGAGTAACTCATCTTACAGGTCTGCACACTTCATCATGTAGGGTGCTGAGTTGTTTATCTTTCTGGAAATTCCATTCACTGTTTGTAAAGTACAGTGAAGAGTGACAAAGTGCTGAGTGCCAAAGCCAAGTCTGGACATACTCTTTTTCTTGCCAATGCTTATCAACCATACAGTCAAGTCAATTGTCTATCCCTGGTAGCTACCCTGTGTCTCTATCACTCTCTATTACTCTCAGTTGGGCCTTTGTATAATTCACTCTCTGTATGTCACCTTTCTGGCCCAACCGATACACCTCCTCTTCCTCTTGCCCATGCAGATTAAGCCAGGGTGCACAGATTTGGATGACAACAAGACTATGGCAAGCAATCTGCAAAGCTAATGAGTATAGTTTGTATGCATATGTACAGTCAGTTTTTCCCCTCTTCCTTCTATGCAAAGATGATGTTGAGTTATAAAAGTGTGGGACTTCTTTACTAGGTGATGTCTAGAGATGGAGGACAGTGCCAGGCCTTGGCAGAGAGGAGGATGCATACATGAGCTTTCAGTGTTGGGTCTGCAGCAAGTTGTGACTGGAGACTTTTTTGTTCTGGGATTTGCCCACCTCCATTGCCAGCACTCAGCAGCATTTCAAGTATGTCTACCAAATCTCATCAAAGCATCAAATCAAACTTTGTGGTCATGATAAAAGGAAACAGCTCTTTTCTCCTATCAAACAGGCTTGAAGATGGTTCAGGTTTAATACTAGGTCTTAGGGAGTCATTGATGCATGGTAAACCGGTCATTGCCCATACAAGAGGAGAATTCGAGACAACCATAGACTGACACAGGTAATCTAATTTTCAAAAAATCTGAGATCATTTACGAACTAGAAAAAATCCTGCTCTTGAAAAAGCATGGGGTTTCATGAGGTGCATCTGAAGTATGACCACACATTTCCCATCATGCAATTGATTGAGCAGCTAGTAAACAGGGAGTTAGTTGTGTACCATGAAGAGGAATGGCAAATAGTACAAATAGTATGATAGTGCACCAAACTATAACCATAACAAATATGTTGTCCAGAAATATTACAACATATTTGTTATGCGTTGTCAATAGTGTGTAGCCTGGTGAGACCGTAAAGCAGTATTTCATAAATTTGTCTTCATGTTTGTGAAGTTTATTGTTTTGTCATGTTTGTAAGACTCTTTGTGTAACATGCATTTGTAAGATAGAGTTAAAAGTGCTGTCTAAATGGATTGAATATCAAGTGAAAGCTGTTTTTTTGTTCTGTTTTGTAAAACTATGACAGAAGAGGGTGTACACATAGAGAGTGTGTAAAAACAGGAAACTGTGGGTGCTAGTCAATCATCTCATGACCTGTAGGAAAGAAGCTTTTTCAAATCACACTAAGAGAGAGCTTTCTTATTGTATGAGTTGAAAAGGTTCCCATGGACATGATGGGATATCATGTGAAGTGAACGAATGATGAATAGACATTCATCATCCTATGGCCATGATCACATCAAATCTTTTGATCATCCTAGATGTCAGACTTCCATCACCACCATCAATACTACTACGTGTCATAAACCCCAAGATCCATCTAGCATTTTAACACCCACCGAGCATGATGATCTCCTTATGGACATAGATGTAATGATGTATTAGCTTTCAAGCTTTCAAATGATGCTATTTGGCAATTTGTAAAGGCATAGGGAAGTCATAATCAAAATAGTGTGTCATCACTAGACTATCATTTATGATTCAAAAGAATTAGAACATGAATGCATGTATGTTGGATGAGTGTGGATATGGAGGATGATGGATGGTTGTAAATGAGGGTGATCTAGAGCCAAGGGAAAAAAGAAATTTGGGGTAATTAGTTGAAAAAGGATGGTGATATGAAAATATAAAGCAAGGAACTTGACAAACTAAGGAACTTGATAAAAACCAAAGAAGTTTGGAGAAATTAGGGATGTTTGCTTGGGAAGGATGGTGCTTTTACACTATGGATATCATAAGATAGTCAAAGCTTGGGGGATATTATAAGAAAATTTGATACAAAATGGTTTAGTTAGGCTTGGGGAGGAGTTATAAGAAAGAGTTGGAATTTGTTCACATTGGGTTGGATTTTAACTAGTGTTGGCAAGTTCCTTAGTTTGTAGGGTTAGATGGGGATGGTTGATAATCTCATGAAAGCTAGCACCGATTTGTTGAAAATGGCACAAGAATTGAATTGTGGATGGAACTAGCGATTTATTCGATTTGAAATCAAAATTGGAAATCGTAAAAAAATATTTAAACAATTTGAATGCAAAGTTCCAAGTTCTTCTCTTTGGGTAGACAAGTTGAATTTATTTTTTTTGAAAATTTGGGATAAGTTAAAATTTTGTAAGTGAATAATGAGTTTTAAAATATGAAGAACTAGGCCCAAACTCACACCTCTAAAAACCCCACCCCCAAACCAAAATGAATAAAAAATTAAAAAATCTCTTAAAATATGAAGAACTAGGCCCAAACTCACACCTCTAAAAAACCCTCCCCAAAATAAATAAATAAATAAAAATATTTTAAAATATGAAGAACTAGGCCCAAACTCACACCTCTATAAAACCCTACCCCAGACCCCAAAAAAAAAAAAAAAAAAAAAACTTTCCCTCAAAAAAAAAAAAAAAAACAAACCAAAAAAATGAAAAAACAAAAAAAAAAAAAAAAAAAAAAATTTACTACTCAACAAAAAAAATCAAATAAAAGTAATAAAAATTG
>Ga0116229_10000852_pt1 | contig 44781 bp, 39 predicted proteins | sample S1TSphgellanicum_3_FD_87313 | JGI IMG/M metagenome (GOLD analysis project Ga0116229, IMG submission 87313) | Host-associated microbial communities from peat moss isolated from Minnesota, USA - S1T2_Fc - Sphagnum magellanicum MG | ecosystem: Host-associated > Plants > Peat moss > Unclassified... | reverse complement strand
TAAAGATAGTTGTTGGGATGTCTAAAATCGCAGCCATTATTCTAAATTAAACGTAAACTCCTATTTGTTGGTTAACCCAAAAAAAAAAAAAAAAAAAGTTGGAAATTTAGTGTAATTGGAGCCTACATTAGATTTTGCACTTATTAACACACCTTTAGGATTATCAAATAACATTAGTTGTAACTATTAATTTTATAATAACAAGATTTTGCAAACCTAAGGCATAATCCTTTGATCCTCGTGACTAAGCCATAGGTGCAAGGGCTTCAAGATGACTAAGACAAAACAACATGCTTCACACATATTTTATTCTCACATCATCTACACATATAGGCAAAGGGGAGGATTAATGCTTTTGAGTCGAAAGTGAATCATGAACTCATCATGAGTTGACACAAACTCCCCCACAACCCAATTAACTCCTATGGAAAACATTATTCTCCTTATACTATATTATTGTTTTAACATGGAAACTACGTCCCAATGGCATTTCCCCAAAACCTCCCAAGCCTTTTTTTCAAAATTGAGACATTTTGTTGTCTCACAACTTTGAACTTCATAACTTCCTAGAAACGTTTATTTTAGCATATGAGCACATTGTTTTGTAGTTCTCATCAAAAGTTTTTCAATATTATAAAGAAATCTAGAAAGTAACCCTACTTTTGGGCCCTCCTTTCATCTCATACTCCCCATGTCAACTTCACACCTCGCTATTTGCAAAGTGAATGAACATCAAATTAAGGATGAAACTCCATACCACAGTATCTAATGCACAAGATTTGAAATAATTATGATAACTTAAGCATAACATATTCTTATGAAAAAAAGAAAGATGTGGTGAAACTCAAATTACACTAAATTTTTGTGATGATTAAAGTTTCACTCCCCAATTAAGTGCAATCTACTTTTTTTACTATTTAAAAATAAATCTCACCCCCCTTCAATGGCCATCGATGTGTTTCCTTCATTTTACAATTGTCTCTTATATCAAGATTTTAATTGGATATGAGTTGGGTTTTAAAAATTGCCCTCCAAATGGTTGGGAGTCATTTGAACAATTTTTGTTTCAACCCTTGAAATAAGGTTTTTTTCTAGCAAATTTTCACCATTTGATTTTTTTCCAAAAACAATCTATCAAATATTCCCTTTTAAAATTGAAAAAATTGAAAAAAAATCTTTAAAATCACCATGTTTCAACATATCGTTCAAGCAAGTAGCCAAGATATAAATAAATTTTAATAGATTTCTACTTGTATCACAACATCACAAAATTGAAAATACAAACATTTCATTAAACCCCTTGTAACTTTCAAGAATTTCTTTTTGGCAAAGTTAGATTATTATGTTATAACTCTCATTGAGAATTTTCAATGATCTATAGAATCATTCAGTCAAACATGTTTCAAACCTCATTTATAAAATCAAAATTCTACAAGAATCCCAACTCTCCAAAGTGGGAAGCAACTTTGAATCTTCAAAGGCTTTTCCTTTTGATTTTCACACACCTCTCACTATCAGGATTAAAAGGGCATTTTGGTATCCCATGATTTTGGAGCTTGGTAACTCCTACGAAACATACCCAACTAGAACATGCAAAACCATTTCCTTGTACTTAGCCTTCATTAAGTTCTTTAGATTTTCAATTGAACATGAATTGCCTTTCTAAATGATCAATATTCTTTCAACAATTTTGTTCAAACCTTTCAAGCCCTCATAACTTTCAAGAATTATTTTTATTTAAACATGTGAACCCAACATTTTACAATTAATTTTGATCTATTTCCAATGATAACGATCATTGATTCAAAGGAGATTTCATTTGACATTTTCGGTGTGAATTCACATTTGTAGTCCCTTGGGTGCCTCCCATTACCTTTCAAACACTTGCTTTAAAGGTATGGGCACATTCACCCATACATTAGTTTTCGTCTAAGTCTTTTTTTTTACCCTCACCACGTTTCAAAAGGCTGTTTAGCCTAATTCGTCTTTAAAGAGCCTAAATTCAAGGTTTGGGCCACAACATAATTGGTTGTGTTGGCCTTCACAATGAAATGGAGAACATGACATTCTTTTCAATGATAATTTGTCAAATTGATATCCATCAATTTAACCAAAAACCTACAATAATTGTTTTCAAGAGCTATATTTCAAAGGTGAAAAAAAATTCAATAAAATTAATATGGTTTCTTAAAGTTTGGGTAATCCTTTTTACCTTACCAAGTCCAAAATTTGAAGCTTGAAAGTTACACTATTTTTAAAGTTGAGTCTTCATTTATATTCATATAACTAATGCCATTCCACCAAGGTTAAGATTTTTTTTTAATCACACATTGGGGGAATTGTTCTAATATTTAAAATATTGGATTCAATGAAAAGAAACATTGTGTGAAAATCCATCATTGAACATGTTAAATTTAATATATCCTTTTTCCCCCAACTTTCACAATAAACATCAAAGCCCATAGACAATAATTTTTAAGTTGTTAACATGGCATCCTTTCAAGTAATACAAATAATGATACTTTATGGTTTTAATTTATATTGGTTTCAAGGTGCATCCCATACACTTTCACATTACCATGATATTTGATTTTTGCAGTGTGTTCACAAGGTCCCAAAACTTCTCCACATTACGATAATGTCTTATTTTTACAATGATATCAACTTTAAAAATTCTAATTCCCAAAACCCATGTATGGAAAATATCATGCAAATTCTGAATTTTCCAAAGTGCAAAATTTTACCACCAAAATTTCCATCACTTCGCCTATTCTAGTTGGATGGGGATGGGGATGGGTTGCATTCACATATGTGGAAACAAACCCCTTCTTTCAAACACAACATTTTACATGAATAGCTCAAGTATTAAAATGTAAACAAAAATTGAATATGCATCAAGAGTAATGGAATATGAATTCAAAACCTACAACTACCTTATGAAAATGATTTACATAAATTAATGATTAAAACATTCTCAAGTTGTACAACAAAAAGAGGGCACCAAAAAAAAAATCATCATTCCCAATTAGTATTTTTTTGGGGGGGGCAAGTTTTGCAACTTGGTGAGAAAAAAAAATGAAGATGCAAAAGTTACAAAGGGTTTTTTGGGGGGAAACGTGGGCCCAAGTTGTTTGGCATTTTATAATTCACCAAATTATGGGACTAATCCTGAATTTTTCTACTTCCCCTCTAACCTCTAGCCAAATTTGGCTAAATCCTCTTGTGCATGATTGCCAATTTGTTTGAGCTCCGTATCATGTATTTGAACTCAGGGATGGGGGATATTGTTTCAATAATTTAGGGGAGTGTTACTCATGGAACCAGAAGATTTCTCAAATTGTGGAGGTACTCAACTCACTTGGGTACCAGAGTTGACAGCACCATAGTAGAGTAAACCTGCATCTGATTCAGAAATGAAATGATCTAAAACATTGGAAATCACTTATCATGGAACAAACCATGCAGTCAATGACAACCATCAATCTCCAAATACCATATGGCCCATAATTTTTACTTCACCAGTTACATATCTCAGAGCAATTGATATTTCTAAGATTCACATTGGTAGATCAAGGAGCCATGAGCCCATTAATCATATAAGAAAGAGACCTCTGCCAGTCAGCTTTGAAGAGCAAGTTGTTGAGAGTTTGCACAAAGTTGAGTTCTGGATCCAATTTGCGTTGCCATCCCTGCACCAAAACACAACTTCAATTATTTTGATTATGCACATCTCCAAATGGTCTATGCAAAGTTCTGCAAAGTTTGGGGAAGAGCAAACCTCCCCAAATTTATGACAGTGCACTAATGCCCAACAGAACAAGGAGGTAAAGTTTTACCTCAAGAACAAGGGTGGTCACCATGACAGTACACACATCACCATCAATGTTAACTTTGTGGCGCCGCACCCGCTCCAGCAGCTCCTGCATGCACTGCCCAGGTTGTATTGAATCTCCCAATGCCTTCCAATACCGAAATACCTGGTCTACATCCTGCATGATCACCACCCAACCAGAAACATGAGAATCAAAAAATCTCCATATTCATGACTAAGAAAGCCAGAACAAAGTTAAATCTTCTCCTTGAAGTCAAAGAAAGACTTCCAGACAAGGACTGAAGAATAGGGAAGAAGAAAAACACAGAAGGGTAGAACTAAAACAAAGAATATCTCTCATAAGAGTCAAGAAATCTCCATTCTCATGATTAAGGCAAAACAAGGTTAACACTTCTTCATTAAGTTACAGAAATTTCCAGAGAAGGATAGAAAAAATTGAGAACAAAGGACCATAAAACAAATACCAAACAAGGAAATAAAACCAAAATAAACACGCTTGCAATATGAAAAACAGTGCCAGTCTCCACCTGTTCAGGGACCATGAACAGTAACACATATGATAATGACTGCTCTGTCACAAATTCCCCACTGACTTCATCAGCTCCATACAGTGGGTAAAGGCCAATGTAAACACTAGCCTACATACTGAGTTTCACTACAACAAAGAACAATAAAACTAGCAGTATGAAGAAAAGTGAAAGTCTCTCGCTTGTCCAGGGACCAAACATGATATCAAGTTATCCATCACAACTTGCCCACTGACTTCATCAGCTCCCTACAATGGGTATATGCCAGTGTAACCACTACGCCTGCATACTGAGTTCATGTTGTAATTCCAGTCTCTCACAATTACAGAAGAATGGGAAGACTCAGCCATGATATTGGCTGACACATTACACCACAGAATGAGAAAACATGTAGAAAAACCAAAGAGTACTGCACAATAGGAAGAAAGACAACCAAAATACAGACAGAAAGGGAAAGACAAATGAGGACCAAGTAGGCTTCAAAAAGCTCCCCACTTACAAGACTCTAGAAACACAAGAAACAAAGGGAGGAAAGAAGAACACAAAAAAGAAGACAATGTCTGGAAAGGAACATTGACTTTAGAAAAAGATCAACGCTGAATAAAACAGAACCATCTTATCACTGAATACAAGGTAGCTGGAGGGGACTTCTGGTCACTGAACATAAAACTTTAAGGGCCCAGCTGCTCACTGCTTTAATGCAGCACACCAGCTAAAGTGAGTAGAAAAAACAGATCTCATGAGAATCAAGAAAACTACATACTCACAATTAAGAAAGCCAAAACACGGTTAAAACTTTTCCTCAAAGCCAAAGAAGGACTTCCAGATAACGACCCATCTAGAAACCAACACAACACCCAGCTAAAGAATGGCAGTAATCCAATCCTCAGAGTTGAATACTACAGCAACAATGTAACTCTGAGCTTTCATAGAAACAATCATAGAGTCAATACTATGGCAACATAAGTCTAAGGAAAAATTTCTTTGCCATCTCCTACATGTCCCAAACATAAGACATTCCACCAGAAAAAGTCAATTTGTTAATTACAGAACAGTACTGTTGGAGATTGCCACCAACTCCAAATCTTGCTGCTACATGTTGTGACAGTGATGATAGTAACAGGACAACTCACATCAATGAAAGCTGCTGGGTTGGGGCAGCCCTGGGCTTGAGAAAATCTGAGGGTACATTTTGCTGCCTCACGGCCATCCCTCACAGCCAAAGCTTTGAAAAAATTTAGAAGAGTGTATCTGTCACGCTGGGAAAGCTCTGCTGTCATGCCCACATCTAGTAACACTACATGTGGGTGAGAGCGGAACATTTGTTTGTTTGGTGCTGGATTGCCAGGTTCCATGCGCACCAGGATGTTGCCTGGATGCAAATCTGCATGAACAAAGTTGTCAACCTGACACATGCGCAATACAAGTGCTTGTAAGGCAGTTGATCATCATGCACCCAGAACCTCCAAAGTCATGTCCTTGCTAAAGCTCAGGTAGAGTTATCTTCTAGTACTTGTCAGATTCAAGCCTTGCCACAGCAGTTATATAGATGCCATGCAGCAAAGACCAAGCTCAGGCTTCTTCAGTAACCAAAGAACAAGCTTCTTCAGTAACCAAAGAACAAGCTTCTTCAGTAAGAGTCTGACCCTTCACCCTACACAGTCAATACCCCTTACAAGCACTGCTGAAAGGCACTGCAAGTGGCATCCAAACAAGAGACATAGAACAATAAGAGTCAGTTTGGGCTCTGCACTATGATGTTTAAAGGCATGAAAACATGTGCAAAAATGTACCAGCATCATCTTCAGTAAAGTGTTTGTGCCAATTGAAGCAAGTTCACTGTTGAGACGGGTCTTGCCAGGTCTGTCAACAAAGCGTGCCACACTCTCCCCTTGTTCATAACTTTCCACTAAAACAGCAGGGTGTACCAAAGGGTACAGAGGCTTTGGAAATGAGACATCCTTCCATCTCCGGAAATTGTAAATGAAACGACTCAGGTGGGCAGCCTCCCTTGAAAGATCAACCTGTGAAGCCCCAGGAACTTGCTTAATGAAGACACAACATAACTGAAAACCACGTTGGGGATTCAAGGCCAGCATATTTATAGATGCATGTACAGTATATGCCCATGAGCTACATTCAACGCAGATCATATCAGTGCACTGAGCAATAATATCCACAAGAAAAAACAACTCTTAACTGGGTTTCAACATGAAGTAATTCCATTTAATGCCACCTATAAATAATGAAGAGTCACCAGACCTTGCACACCTCACAGAAGCATGCATGCAGATAATACAAAAAGTGTTTTTCTTTGAAACAAAACCCATAGAAATTTGCTTGGCATACCTGTGTTAACATGAATGATGCAAATTGTTGGACACTCTCATGGAGTCGAAGCCACCGCAGGCCAGGGAAAAATCCACAAACATTTGCGATCCAACTAATAATGGTAAAATCTCTTCGGATCACTTCACCAACTCCAGGATGCCGCACTTTAACAGCAACCACCATGGGTTTGGATTTCTGGCCTGGGTATCGAAATCGCAAAACTGCTCGATGGACCTGGGCTATGCTCCCAGAAGCAACAGGCTCTTCCTCAAAATCCTCAAAAATTTCATGAAGTTTTCGACCAAAAGCACCTTCAACTGTCCGCCGAGTTTGACCAAAATTGTGTGATGGTGCCTTGCTGTGTAGCTTTGAGAGCTCAGAGCAAAGATCTCTTGGAAAAAGGTCAGGTCGTGTGGCTGCCCACTGACCCCACTTGATAAATGCAGCCCCTGCCTGCTCCAAGGATAAGTGCAGCAGGTGTAACCAATTTTTTCGGTACTTCCCTCCCCATAAATCTGCAAAAGGAGCAAGTAGAACCGCAGGAGAAAAGAGCACTGCCAAATACAGTACCCGCCATAGCAAGGTTGAGCCCTCAAAAAGTGACACAATCAGTGAGACAAAATAATCAGCATGATGTGGTGCTTGTGTGTGTGGAGAAGGAATTTGAAGCTGCTCTGCTTCTGCATTGCCGTGATATGCCAAAGTAAACTCCCCAACAATCAAAGCAAAGATACGGGGCACCACTTGACAGCGAGTACACGCAAAACTTGCTGCAGTCACAATTTTGACAATTGGAGGTAATAGATAGCCATGAGAGAGCATTTGCCAAGCCACCTGTCCATGGGATCGCACATCTGCCCTCACACCAGCCACAGATTTGCCTGTTAACTTCAGAACCTGCTCAACATCCTGAAGAAACTCTCTTCTGAGCTCCAATAAACCTCTGAAGAAGATACCATACCATAGATCTCCTACTCTGCTGCTTGCAGTTCCAAGAATCCCCATGATTGGTGTCTCGCTGCTGATTGAGCTTGAGCGGTGTACACAAGCTCTAATGTGGACAGACGTGGCCTTAGAAACCCCATTCAATTTGACTCTTGTCAATGCACTTGACTTGCATGAGCTACCTCTTATGCTATTTGAAAGAGAGGTAAAATCTCTGTTTGGAATCTCTTTGAGTCCACTGCAGACAAAATGACGTGATGCTTGTGCTCCAACATTGGCATGTGCTACCTGGTAAAGTTCCTTGACATCATGTCTGCAATGCACTCAGATAAACAACAGGTTATGTCTTTAAATTGAGAGAGGTGCCAAAGATTTGAATATGCAGAAAGGAGCAAGGCACAACAGAGGGCTTCTAACATATCCGTGAGATTGCAGAGCAAACTCCACAATAATGCTTTGAATGTAAACATTCTGTCAATTCCAGCAAAACCAAACTTACAACAAGAACCCAAATGTAGAACAAGAATGAGTCTGTTCGTAACCTTATGAGTGTCACTCACAAAGTATGAGACCATCACCTTCATCATGCATCTAGCAGCAACAAACTCTCACATGTGCCCACTGACTTCATCACTCTCAACAGTGGGTGTAGATAAGTGCATTATAATCTGCCAGAAATCTAGGGCAAACTACTATACACAAATCTGCATCCTCAGTTTCTGTCATATTTTGGGAAGCTACTGGAAGATTAAGTCATGCTGTTGGCTAGCATATTTCACAACACATTCAGACTATATAGTTCACAATGCATCCAGGCAAAGAATGAGGACCGAATGGATCTTCATACATTCTTTCTGTGTCCTTCAGAAAAAAATAGAAAAGGAATCAAGAGCACTTTTGAACAATCATATCATTCACCAGATTCGTTCTGGTCAAGAACTGATCATTCAATTTAAGAAGTTCCTCTGAAACTGAATGCACCGATTCCTTGTTTACTGAAAGCATGTAAACCCTAATTGGCTAAGCTGCTGTTATGGACAGAGAAGAAGTTCAAGAACCATCTTCCAACCTTCAAACCATCTTCCATGTATACTTCACTCCCTTCCATTCTTGAATACCTGAAACAGTACCATAGTTCGTCTCCTATATCTGATTTCTCTTCAGGACTTCTGATGCTTATGGACAGATCCTTGACAGCCCAACTTTGTGGATATCATGTGCTTCCGAAATGGCAGCAAATCTCTCACAGATCTAAAGACCTGCATATGCTCATTCCCAAGCGGATCTTGGAGAGTTTGTATTGATGGAAAATCTAGGGTTTGAGGACAGCGTGCTGAGGACTAGCCCCCAATTGCTCCGTGAGAGATAGTACCTAAAGAGATGCTGGGCCTCATATTCCAGGCGGCGGCGTCCACCAGAAAATAGGAAAAGGTGTCGCGCCATTGCTCCTCCTCACCCTGCTGCGGCTTACAACTTCCCGATGGCTCTCCGTGATCCATGCTGCTGCGAATGGATCCCCGCGTTCATGTGTTCAGCCGAGTCTTACACACCTTCATACTTGTATCACATTCTCTAACTGAATTCTATCATGCTTCTCCAGTCTTCCCCCACCTCTAACGATCCTAACCCCTAACTGTCCGTCAAAACCCTACTATACCGCACCGCCACAAATCTCCCAAAAAACAATATCCACGCACAGATCTCTCTCTCTCTCTCAAAAAGATCAATCAGCCATGTACTGTCATTACCCTCAGTCCTTCCAACTCAAACCACGAACAGCACACAAAAAGCAACAACAACAACAACCAAATCCTCTTCAAAATCTTCACTAAACTCTTCACTTTCACGCAGCTATTCTGAAGAAATCTCTAATACATAAGCATTTCCTTGCGATCCAGTCCCGGTTGATGCGCACGGGAAGGCAATGGATCTCGCTGTTGCAACAGAAGAGACAGGGGGGGAACGCAGTGCAGAGGAATGTGGCCTCGTTCCATTCCTTACCATGCGTCGCCCGCCGGCCCGCCCGCGCGAAGACAGGTTAGGTTCTAACCATGGTCACGACACGATCACCCGTCTTAGGTACGCAGCTGTTCGTAACCCCTTGCCAATGAGTGACACGCGGAAGACCGATGACAAAAGCTATGGAAGCCGGGAACCACCGGTCATCCCACACAAGCGGAAGACCAGTCAGGACTCAGGAGACCTAAGAAAACCGGGAACCACCGGTCATGCGCCATGCGGCCCTAAAAGCGTGCCCAACGGCAGCAGTGAAATGGCCTACACAGTATTTCTTTCAAGATGTAGTGTTGCAGTTAAATGTTGTGAAACTCCTTTGGTATAGGAGAAGGGTCTCCATGTAGACCCTTTCTCTACCGGCCTTGGAACACAACCAAAAATCTAGAAGGATCTCTACACCGACACTTCACCTATGCTTCAATTATAGATGTGTGCCTCCATCATTCTTTGTTTTTGTGCATGTCTACACATCCTACTTGGCAAGTGAGCATGTAATTATGTTTGCATTGTTGTTACATTTTACATTTCATCTCTTGCATGCTTGCTTTGTGTTTTTTTGTGATTTTTTGTTTCAATGTGCTTGTTACGATTCTTGCTAGATGAATTTTATGTGTCTTTGTGTTGTTACATTCTCCATTTTGTTTCCACATTTCATCCTCTTTTGATGTTTATGATTTGTGTTCTTTGTGTTTTTCACTTTAGTGTGTTTGTTGAAATTTTTATTGTAAAGGCTTTTACATCTTTTTGCATTCACATCAACAGCTTTTTTTTGAAATTTTAAATGTGACAACCTTTGTTGTTGTTGTGTAGTTACATTAGTGGAAGTCTTTGCATTATGGGCTTCTAAAGTACTTCTTTTGCACTTTTACTTTTTTTCGTATTTCTTGTTTATTTTTTTATGTTTGATTATGTGCAGATGTAGGTGAGGATCATTGTAGTTTTTCATTACTATGTATCATTTTCATTTGTTTTTTTTTGGGGGGCAAGTATTGAAGTTTTTAAAGAATTTAACTTAATAAATAATTGCACTCCTTTCTTGATTTATTATAGGATGTGTATTAGAAAATTTCTATGAAAAATATGTTAGCAACATAGACACACGCTTGACCCCATACTTGACCCATAAGACATTTTTAATTAGGTACCTGCAACTTGCAATTCTATAGAAAGATTTTGAAATAAAAAGCCAGAAGGATTAAAAAAAGGTCATTGTGAATTACATGAAGATCATTAAAAAATGAGGTGTTGGTTGATTTTTACATTTCCACCAATTTTATTTTTAGTATCATTGTCTTCATCATCATTGTGTATGTAACCACCATGCATTTAATTATATACATGAATAAGAATATTTGTAGGTTCCATCATATGTTGTCACTTTGATTCTCTAATCTAAAACATTTATACTTGTGAAATTATCATTGTTTACATGGTATCAGAGCAAATACTAAGAAAAATCGAATGAATTAGGTAGGATTATATGTTGAAGGTCTCACAAGAGGAATAGTTCAGCCCAAGTGACCTTTGCTATTTGATTTTTTGTGTTCCCACAAGAAGATTAGTTTAGCCCATGTGAACTTTGATATTATATTCATCATGTAAAATGGCCCATGAGAAAATAAATCAAATTTTGAGTAACAAAGATATTTAAGTGAAAGAAAAGTGTTAAAAAATGAGAGCTAAGGAAAGTGCAACTAATCTACACCCATTTCATCCACAAGGGTTGAAAAACAATCTTTCAAATTTTCTGAAAGTAACAAACTCAAAGGAACATCTAACTATGGAGTTTGGAAAGTCAAAATCAAGACCTTGTTAAAAAAGGAATGATTATGGGATCTTGTCTATATATATAAAAGGACATGTGTAACAATTGTAATCGCACGCACTTTATCAACACTAATGATTGAACAAATTGTGATGGACTCAAAAGCTGAAGACAAAACAACGAATCACTCAATAGTTGGAGATGATGAAGTGCATCAAAATCAAAAGTATAAAACTTTGGCCATATTCATCATGTTTGTTCATGATGAAATCATAATTCACATTACAAATGTTAAATAACCGAACTAATGTTGGAACATTTTACAGAATTTTTTTGAGATTCAAAATGTTGCAAAAGCGCTCTTCTTGATCAACAAGTTACACTCCATGCAAATGGAGGATAACACTCGTGTCACATAATTCATTAAAGGAACGAAAGAGGTTGTGACACAACTTATAGCAATTGGTGAAATAATTCAAGATTTGATGATTGTTCACATTGTCATGAATGCACTATTTGCACATTTTGAAAACTTCATACAATTTATGACAATTCAAAACAAATTTCCATCTTTTGAGAAACTTGTAGGAAAGTTATTTTTGGAAAAACAAAGAAGGGAAGTGAAGTTTGGAAAGCAAAGAGATGATGAGGCTTTATTTTTCCAAACAAGGCAAAATCTAAGTAATAACAACAAAAATTAGAATCAAGCTGGTGGTTGTAGTCAACAAATGATGAATCAAATCGTGGCAATGAGATGCATGTGTCAAATAAACATCAAGAACCACCAACAATATGTCGACGTCACAAACTTTGCAAATGCAACAACTGCATGAACTCAGCCACTAGGTGAAGAATTGTCCTTACATATAAAATAATGGACATTTGTTACAACCACAACAACAAGGACATGTTCAAAATTAACAGCCATGTCAAATGGTTAACATAATTCAAAAAGAACAAAAGATCAAATCTGATGTTGGACCAAAAAATGAAAAGAAGTTGCTTTTGAATATCTTTGAAACATCAATAATGGTTATCATCATTGAAAATCTTCATGATTTCAATAAGGTGGTCCTGGATGCAAAAATCCTTCTAATGAAATTAGAGGATTTTGATGAAGGTTAATACCTTGATTCAAATGCAACAACCCATGTTACTAAAGATGTTAGAAGTTTTTAGGAAATTAAATAGCTAATAAGATTTCCTATCATTAAATTTACAAGAGGCCATTTTCACAAAATTCATGGGAAAGGAAATGTTATCCTTTCTAATCACAAAGGAGAAATAAAACATGTGAATGATGTTATATATGTCCTTAATGTGACCAAAAAATTGTTTTTAATTGGTATTATAACAAATAAAAGATGTTTGGTGATTTTTGGGCAAAATTGTTGTTGAATCATAGTAGCCAAACAACCTTACAAGGTCCTAGCTAAGGGCATAAAGGATCTTATTAATGGATTATACAAACTCTTGACTACAAAACCTCAATTTGTTGTTTTGATGCTTAAAACTATAACTATGGAAATCGATTTATGGCATAGATTCCATTGACATCTTCATTTTTCAGGGTTTACAAATATTGTCACAGTTAAGAAGATCAAAAGGCATGCCATTGATTCCATTGACTTTTCTTCACACATATTAATAAATAAATTATCAGAATAGAAATTTCGTTAGTTGTATTATAGTTGCAAGTGAATTAAAAATGGGTCTTCTATATAATAATTTATACACATCGTACATACATATGTAATCCATGTTTAACTTTTTCAAGAATTACATTATAATTGCATGTGGCAACTATTTTAAAATTGTTGTAAATGTGCCATTGAAACAACAATTATGTCATAATTAGGTACAATGTACATACATGCAATCATGCCACATGTCCACATTTCCACCACCCATTATGGAATACATTTACAATTAATTTTTTTATTATGATTCTCAATGATATAATTAGCCTATCCACTAGTGCGCCACTACTAAAGTATTATTATTCAACTATGTTATGATTATAATACAACTACTTATAACTTAATAAATATACATATTCGTCAATTATTTATATCTTCATTAAATGTGTTTCATTTTGAATGATTTAAAATGTTATGGAAACATTACCTTAAGTTTTAAAAATCATATTTGAAATGTAGAGGAAAAGGAATAATGAAAAAACAATAGGAAGATAAATAAACTTTCCAACTTACAAAACACATTTTTTCCTTTTTTTCCCTCTTTGGACCCTTCCTACTTCAAAGATCATAACTTTCTTATTTCTTATTCATTTAAAAACGTTATAAGAGCACCATTTAATGTTTTACAAATCATATTTGAATTATAATATAATTAAAGCAATATGCAAGGATATTTTTAGGTGTTTACACTACAACAAAAGTTGTCCTTGTATGCCAATTGATTTCACTAGATTTTGAGTGAATTCCCTGGTTCTAATGGACGGGGACTAATGAAGAAGTAGTGAATTTATTGGTCAAGTGAATGAGGATTAGTGAACTGCACCAACATTTTGTAATAGTGTTGGGAACTAGCCTTAGTAGCATAATTTAGTGTTGTGTTTTTTTTTGAATTTTTGACCCCCTCTACTTTGGGGGGCCATAACTTTTTCAATTATATTCCATTTTTGATGATTTTTAGTGCCCCAAAGGTGCAAATAAAAGGGGTTCAAATTTTGGTTGAACATAAAAAATAATGGAGCCTTCTCCTTGGATCTGGCTTGCCATAAATGCTTGAATGTTATAGTTACAACTTAAAAGGAACAATTAAAAGATTTAACCCATATGTTTTGTCTTCGAATCCTATATTACAAACTATATAAAGAAAATTTTCATTTTTTCTCATATTCTCACATTAAAATATGAATGTCATTTTGGCATGAATTCAAAAAAGTTTACCCAAAAGGCAAAACATAAAATAAAAAATAAAATTTCATGATTATTTTTTAATTTTTCTACCTACCTATTTACATAGGTAGGTAAGTAGGTCCTAGGTAAATATGTAGGTATGTAGGTCTTAAGACCTACCAACCTATGGTTATGTACGACCTACTTAGTTACTAAAATAAATATTTTTATTTATTTATTTATTCTAAAATATAATTAATATGCCATGTGGCAGAAAAATTATTATGCCACATGTCACAATTTTGGATCATTATTAATAATCATAATTAATGATGGAGATCAATATGTTGAAAGTAAAATAATTTTTATGTCAAAAAATCTTCATAGTGTCAAGTGTCAAATTTTAATTGACAGATGACAATCAATGATGTTAACATGACATCATGGGTACAATTATAATGGAGTTGCATATTAGTTGAAAATGATTTGTTTTGATTGAATTACAATTAAGTTGCAATGAGTTACACCATATATACCATGAATTACAACTCCATGACTCATACAACTTGTTCGTTAACATTCACAACATATAAATATAGTGAATTACAAGTGTCCTTTGCAACTCAAAAATTGAATCACAAGGCTAGTTGTAAAACACCCCTTTTCTTGTCATGTATTTTGTCACATTCACAAACAACTTTAGTTGTAATCATGGAGTTATTTCCTTCCAACAAAAGGTGGCATATTTCAAAAATTCAAAATTTTCAAACAATTGATTGAAAATAATGAAAGGTCGAAGATGAAAATTTTAAGGATAGGTAAGGGTGGTGAATTTCTCAAATTTGAACTTAATTTGTATTGTGAATCGCATGGCATACAAAGACAAATGACAACTACCCATACTTTCCATCATAATTGCGTTGTGTAATAAAAAACAAAAAAATTGTGGAATGAATAAAGAGCATGTCTATATGATTAACAAGTATCCATCTTACTTGTGGACAAAAGCTATCGACACAATAGTGTATTTAGTAAACAAGAGCCCTTCAAGGTCCAATGGTGGGTTTTCTTTTGATTAAGTTTACAATAGAATAACACCTCAACTTGGCCACTTGATTGAGGATGTTTGGATGTTTAGTAAATGTGCACTTAGATAGATATAGAGGAACAAGATGGAGTCAAAATGTATGCTAGTGGGTTATGATGTGACGCGCTCCCAAATCACAGGGTGAAACCCACTTGAGGGTTTCACAAAGTCAAGTTGCGGAAAGTTGAGACTTGGTAGCACGCTCGCAGCTTCCAACTCTAAAAAGGGGTAGAGGGTCGAGTTGGGAGCCCAGGGATTAGACTAGGAAGAGGGACTAGCTTAGCTCGTGTGAATCTGCATCCAAAACCAACCAAATCGGATTAGTTTAGCATTCGGGACACCCTTGGGTGTTGGGACTTGCCACGGGCACTTGGACACACAAAACTCACCACGGCCCGAACTCGGGGGAAGCCACCACCTTCCCCCATATAGTATTCTCTACGTCTGGTCGCGGAGGCTACATCCGAATGGCACATTTTGTTGGGACTCCCGAAATGGAGTCCCGAAAGTGTCCCGGCTGGACTCCCGGAACTTTGAACGGCCATAGCTTCTCTTCCCAAACTCGGATCGGGACGAGTCCTGAATCAATATTGTAGCTCTCGTCGAGAGCTTTCCAACGCCGTGTCGCACTCTTCAAGGCGATGTCGGGAAGAGGTTGATTCCCGACTTTTAGTGGTCGGGAGTCAAATTGCCAGTTTGACTCCCGGCCCTTCTTTTGCCCATAACTTGGGCTGCAGATGTCCGAATTACCAATACGAGGCCATTTTCGATATCTACGTTTCAAGACCTTTCCAATGACACCAAGAACACCTCAATGCGAGGTGTTTTGGGCCTTTCTGTCGAGCTCCGAACATTCGGGAGTCCCGGAAGACTCCCAACCTCCAACTTTTCCAAGTGTTGGGCTTCACCCCCACACTTGGCCAAAGTGGGGTTGCGACATGATGATAAATCAAAAGCATATCATTGCTACAACCTTGTTACACAAAAAATCAAGATTGATAAAGATGTGGTTTTCTATGAACAATTTGTAGGCTTACAAGGGTTAGCAACTAAACAAGTTGCAAATCTATGCAACAAATACAACTATCTTGCTAGAATTGTACCCAAAGAAGTAAATCAATCAACCAAAGAACATTACACCACATATATGGTTGATTAAAATAGAACATAGTCTAAGAAAATCTTCTAGTAGGACCTCATGTGGAATTTCTAAATCGTGAAAAGATTTTTTCACCTTCAATTCTTGAGGTTATTGGATGAGGGGAACCACTTGCACCAACTAGGAAATCCACATGACTTTGTAATGTTCCTATGCACTTGAAATATTATATTTACACAATTAAATCTAACATGGAAAAACCCACAAATTACTTAGAGGCAATTTAACATCTAAGTTGGAAAGTGGTTATATAACATATATGTGGTTGAAAATGGAATCCATATCTAAGTTGGAAAATGGTTATATAACATATATGTGGTTGAAAATGGAATCCATAGAAAAAACTTAGACATGGAACTTACAAAATTACCACCAAGAAAAAACCTAATTACTTCAAAGTGGGTTTTTTAAATTAATTGAAAAACAAATGGACATGTCAAGAAGTTAAGGGCAAGGCTAATAGCTCAAAGATTTGAATAGCATAAGGGTTTGGATTTTCATGAAACTTTTGCACCTATTATGTCACAACCCTAACCTTGGGCTCGCGACCAAGGCAAAAGGGCTTGTAAAGGTGCGGGCCAAGATTAAGCCCAGGAGTCACATTCTCATGCCCCCAAGAGTGCAAAAAAGTGTGAGGGAAAGAACCCTCACACTCCCAAATGAACTCCCATGTTGGGGGTTGGAATCCCGATGGACTCCCAAATGTTCAAAGAGTGATTACAAAGGTTAAAACCCAATGGCTTGAAAAGTTCTTCATACCATTGAAAAGCTATTGAAACGTAGATGTCTAAAATGGGCTTGCATCACCCATTTGGACATCTGAAACACAAGTTATGGTCAAAAGAAGGGCCGAGAGTCAAATTGGCAATTTGACTCCTAACCACTAAAACTCAGGAATCGAGCCAATTTCCTTGTGTGCGACATACCGTTGGAAAGATCTCGATAATGGCTACAACTTTTGTTAAACCTCATCTCAATCAGAAGTTTGCACACAAAGTTATGGTTCCCCAAAGTCGTAAGAGTCCCAACTTTGGCAATTTTGGGACTCCCACTTGGGAGTCCCGGAACAAAAAGCCATTTGGATGTGGGCCTCATGAAGAGGCACAAAGTATACTATAAGGCGGAAGGTGGTGGCTTCCCCCAAGTTCGGGCCATGGTGAGTCTTGTGGGTCCAAGTTTGCATGTGGCTTGTCCTAGCACCAAAAGTGTTCCAATTATGCACTAACCACCTTGTGTTAGTTTTATGCAGGTTCGTGTGAGTAATTGATGCTTGTCACTCTTCCTGGTCCCATCCCGGAGCTCCAGCACGCCCTTCTAGCCCTCAAAGTGTTACGAGCCAGGGAGCGTGCCATGACTCCTTGCTTTCCGTTGTCTTCAGTTTAGACTCACATTTGAATCCATTAAGGAACTTGGGGGTGCGTCATACTATCAAGTGGGCCATAATTTGTGCAATTGTTGCTATTGTAGCACAAAACAAATGAAGGATGAAACACTTGGAGATAAAAAAAACTTTTCTAAATGGGGATTTAAAGGAGGAAGTTTACATGTTCAAACGTTAAGGATTTACGGTTCTCAGGAGTAAACACCTTGTGTGTAAACTTTGCAAAACACTTTATGGACTAAAACAAACATCACGCACTTAGTACACAAAAATTGATAGTTTTTTACAATATTTAAAATTACTTCACACTCAAACATATTGTAATTTATATGTGCTTATAAAAGATGGTCTTTATGTTATCATCATCTTGTACATCGATGATCTACTTTTAACACTTGGAACCACTTGTCCAAGCTATCGCGGCTATAAAAAAAACTTGAAAAGGGGTTTTCAATGTCTTGATTAGGCATCATGCAGTTTTAAATTAGTGTGGAATTTTTATATGTGCCTAATGGAATCATGTTGTTGTAACGTAATTATGCACATATGACACTTGAGAAATTTTGGATGGAAAGTTGTTACGCTATAATTACCCCAATGGAAAAAGGAATACAACTAATATAGATCAACATTACTACCAAAATACAATAGGATGTTTCATTTTCCTCACTTGTATTTGTTGAAACATTTCATACACAGTTAGTTATTTTAATAGGTACATGAGTGCCCCAAAAGTGTCACATTTGGAAATAGCTAGAAGGATTCTGTGGTAGCTCAAAAGAATTGTATACAATTTGGTATCATTTTTTCACATAAATCCAACACCAAGCTGAAAGCATTTATGGTTGTGGACTAGGGTTGAAATTTGGACAAATGACGATCAACAACTAGTATGCATTTCAAGTTTGGACTTAGCTTGATTCATTGGAACAACAATTTGCAATAGACAATTGCACTTTCAACTACTTAAGCTAAATATAGGTCTTTGGCAAATGGAGCAAAAGAGGTAGTCTACTTTAGACAATTGTTTGAAGAATTACATCATATGGATAGTGACCCAACAATATTTTTTTGTGACAACCAATTTGCCATTAAATTACTAAAAAATACAATCATGCAAGCGTGAACTAAACACATAGAAATTTAGTATCATTATGTGCAATAAAGAACATTAGCAGGATAAGTACAAATTGCATATATATCCACTATTGAACAAGAAGCTGATATATTGACAAAACCTTTGAATAGACTATGTTTTCAAATTTTTAAATGACACATCGAAATAATTAATCATTTGCAAATAAAAGGTTAGTCATGAAAAAAGGTGTTAACAACATAGACACATGTTTGACCACATACCTAACCCATGAGACACTTTTAGTTAAGTTCCTACAACTTGCAGCTCTATAGAAAGACACTGAAATAGAAAGCCATTCAAATAAAAAAAGGTCATTGTGAGCATCATGAGGATCATTGGAGGATGGGGCAACGGTTGATATTTAGATCTCCACCAATTTTATTTTAATATCATTGTCTTCATAATCATTATGCACATAATTGCCATGCATTTAATTATGTACATAAATAAAAATATTTGCAAGTTCCGTCACTTGTTTTATCACTTTGATTCTCTAATCTAAAGCACATATACTCGTGAGATTATTATTGTTTACAAAATATATTTTATGTTCAATGGTAGGTGATATTGAAAAAATGATTGAATTCACTTTTAAAAATTCTAATACAAGTGGTTAATCTTTTTATTTTTCATGAACTTCAGATTTGTTTGAAGTAATAATCACACATCACCATCACTGCCTTTTATTGCACTTTTTTTTATCATTATACTCATGTTTGATAAATTTCCAAATATTTTTTTATTAGTCCCAATAACCTTTTTATATTGCTCCTCCTACTCCTTTGACTACTCACTTGCAATTGTTCATTCACCTGTACTATTTTTCAATTGCACCATACCCAATTGAACAAAAAGTTGCACCTTTTTTTTTAATGAATAGCTTGTAGGCACATGAATTTTTAGCATCATTTGCAAGCTTTGATAGTTAGAAAGGGTAGTGGAAAAGGTGACATGAAACACATTTATGGAACAACTCAATGCATTAATGGTAGCAACCACAACTGAAAAAACTCCATTCCCTCTCTTATAAGTCTAGTTTGTAAAGGGATTTCATTAAGGGAAAAAAAAGAAAATAATAATAACAATAAATAAAAAGATGAAAACACATAAAGTACCTTCCACATGTCGAAAATACTTTTACAACATGGTGGGTAACCTCCAAAGGTTGAAAGATTTTTTAATAAATTGATGAACCAATACCAACATTTTGGTTTAATTCAAGTTAGTAAATGTCCTAAATTTACACAAAAAACTTAGTTGGTTTTTTACAACTAGTAAAAGTTAACATGTTAACAATGCCTCACACCAATACAAAGAAATTATTATTTTTCATCAATCAATCATAATGTTTGGCCCATGTGGTGAATCTTAAATAATTTTTCACTTTGTACAATACATGCAATATGATGCAATACATGCCAATAAAGTTTTAAATGGAGGTTGTCACTAGGTATGCGCTTAGTATGTTCTTATAACCTATTCAAATGGTATGTGGCAATCCTTGATGCTTCAATGTGATTGCCACTTGGTCCACCATGTACAAACATTGATTCAATATAAACAATTGGAATCACATATGGTCAATTTAAATGCAAAATCTTTTGGGTCAAGTGTGTTTATTGTATAATGTTCATCTATATATAATAGCTCCACAAGTGGCATGTGTAACATATTTGAAATGAAATATAATGTTTATATGTCAATATGAATTTAAAAGTTTGTCATTTGGGCCAATATATTTGCACAAGATGTAATGTTTATAAAAGGCATTTCACAACACAATGATTATTCTCAATTGGTTGGCTATATGCATATTAGTCCAAATGGTTGAATATATTAAAGGTTTTTCATTTCATATTATTTTCATTTTCCATGTTTATGGGTGAAATATTAATAAATAATTATACACCACGTTGAATGTGATAAATTTAAACCACGTGATCGGGGGAAAAAGCTCTGAATTAATAGAAGGTTATTTAATGTTAATTCAAGAATCTCATAATTAAAAGTAATGATTATATTTTCATTTTATCTTTTAAAATATTTGCTTGTCCCGCCTTTTAAGCTATGAAAAATCATGTCCTTTGTAACTTGTCCTATGCAATCAAAAAGTGTCATTTGCAACCATAACTGGTTGCAAATGACACTTTTTAGTTGCATAGGACAAGTTACAAACGAATTAATTTTTCATAGTTTGAATTGAAATCACACTATGTCAACTTGTTAATGAAGCAGATTAAGTTTTTTCCTCAACAAAATGGCTAGTAGTATTAGAACATTTAGTTGCAAAAACAAGTTCACATTAAATAATAGGTAAAAAATCTTTACTAAACTACACCAAAGCAATCAAAAGTCTAATGACTTCCTATGAACCAAATAGAACAACCACCATGTTATTTTATCATCTCATATTTAAATAGAAATTTAATTGCATTACATAAAACAAAGAATCTAGCACAAGTTAGTTGACAAACGCATGATTAACTAACTAATGTATAATGTTTCATTGGTTGAATTATACCTATGGATTATAATGTATAGAGCCAATGCACTGGACAATCTATATATTGACCATATGCATGATGGTAATATCTAAAAACATATCATATAATAAGCTTGAAACAACATCATCTCCACCATTTGAAACTCCAATGTTTACTTTCTCATGTGGTAAATTAACTCCCTTTAGAATCTTCATCACTTTTATAGAATTTGTCCTACTTGTGTGAAGTTCCTCAAATCCATAATTAAAAGTTTTCAACCTCTTTGAAATACCAACATCTAGTGGTCTACCATCATCAAAAGACATTGATGTCATATTGGCATTATTCAAAAGTGTTGTGTTAGCTACTAAAACCCTCAACTAGTATACTATGGATTGTTGGTGCATGTATCCATTTGTTAATAGTTATGAAGCTTCCTCTAATATAGTAAGATAGGTGTTTAGTTGGGCCATTAATTGCACTTTTCACTACTTCCCCACTAATACCAACTTGTTGGCATGAGGCAAATGGCCTTTGAAACCTTCCTCAAGCACCTTCAACCATAATTGGAATTTTTCCTGTACATTGTAAGCACTTCAACTTAATAATTCTAATAGGAAATACATGAAACACATCAATGGCATTACGACATGAACTTTTCCAAAACATATATGGTAACCAAAGGCCTCAACCTCCTTTAATGTGCACATTGATAACCAACCTTCAATTGAAACTATGTTTTTGCAACTCATTCTATTATTACCAACTTGTCCCAAAGTTGTTGCATTTCACCTTGCATTTAGGATTCAAACATTCCAAAACATACCTTACTTGGAATGTCCCTTTGCTCAACACAATCATGTTAATAGGGACTATCATGATCAAATACCAATATTTTCAACATTAAAACATTCATAGCTTTCAAGAGCTAGCTACCATCATCCATCACCATGACCTTCTTGTTTAAGAACCATAATAAGAGTTCAATTATTAGATAATACAAAGTCTTTTCCTTGACTCCTCGAGCAAGCTTCTACACTTGGAATGTCTAGAAAACATAAGAACAAACTCATCGTCAACAATCAACAAATGCAACAATGAAAAAGTGGAGGGGAATAAATATGTTGCATACAACTAGAAACTTTGAACTAAACTTGTGCACACTTTGAATCTATTTGGTAATAAGGAAGACCAACATCTTAAACATCATTCCATTCCAAACTTCCCATGAAAACAAAATTACACATGATTCCTATTCAAAAACCATGAACACTTATGACTTGTCTATGCCATGCCTATCAATTTTACTTCTTTGAACAGGAATATCCTTTCGTTCTTTTGCTTAAAAATTTGCCAATGGTGTTTCTATAATTGCAACCAAAAAAAAACTATTTAAGAACCACATTCGATTAGAATCTACATCAACAATTTTCAAGCATTGTCATCAATACATAACCAACAATAAGTCAATACACCTTGCCCTTTCATTACCTCATGGACATATTAACCATGTGCTTTTTTGCACATCTTTAAATTAAATAATCAAGTTCTTACAATTCTGATGTTTCCAACAACTATCAACTAAAGTTTAAAAGTCATCATTAGGAACAACGTTGGAAAACCTTTTCTTTTCACTTGGGACCCAAGGTTCATTTGAAGTTAGAAGAAGGTGCAATATTTGTGTGGAAAAAAGAAATTTATATCTTGTAGGGAATAATGAAAATTTGTATGGACAATATTGTCACATTTTGTAAACACACATTTCACCCATTTTGCTCAAGGGGTGAAAGCATGAAAAAAGGAGCCAATCGCACCAAGGTTAAAGTCCTTTCTAAGGACTACATTTTCCACATGGTAGTTTTCTATTAGTTTATACTACATTTTTCACACAATGTTTTCAATTGAATATCAATTTTGAGGCCAAATATGACATATAACATGATTAAAACTATAAAAAATTGGTATCAAACCTTACATTATAATCAAATCCATAACTTTACTTTGAAGCATGATTATAAATTCAAAATTATAATAGTGTTAAAGGACATTCAAGTATTAAAATCTAAAAAAACATATGTATTTTAATTTTTTGAATGTTTCAAAACGTGGATCCCTTCTTGTGGAATATATTAAAGTTCACAAAAAAATTGAAATGATTTGGTGAACATTTGATACAGGAAAAAGACTTTTGATACAAAGAAACCACATGTCCACATGCTTTTCTTAAGTGCTTAAACATATAAAAAGATTTTTAAAACATGGTGATTTTTCATGAAAATTTTATATTTACAACTTTGAAAGTATAAGAATTTATTTTTAAAATAAATCAAAATTTAAATATATATAGTGTTCCCATGGCGATTTTTCAAATTTTCAAAAAAAAATTTTGAAAGACCAATGTAAGGCTAAGGAATGCCAATGTAGAGCTAACAAGACCTTTTCATTTTCTTCTTAATTATAAGAAGTTCCATTGCACTACCAACCCAATCAACAACAAAATATCTAACCCCAAATCCAATAAAAAAAAGGCAAAATCATAACCAACCATGTAGCTTATTCATTTAGTCTATCTATTAACACATGTTTCCACAAACTATATAGTTCAACTATGTCTAGTTCAAAGTTTAAAGTGTCAATTAAAAAAAAGAATAATGTAATATTCTAGTAATCAAAAGGTTTATTACAATGTATATAATAGAATACCATAAGCACTAAAATGTATCAAAATGTACTAACACATGTACTAAAATGTAGTCACACATGTAGTACATTGTATTGCCATGTATTGCAATGTATTACAATACATTACAATGCATTACAATGTACTACAATGTATTGCAATGGACTACAATATGTATTATAATGTATAGTACAAGATCAAATGTTTATTAGAGTACTAGATTACTATCCAAAATGTATGTACAATCCACTGTTAGAATATAATTTACAATACAATCAAAGTCCACATGAAAACATGATGTTAAATAAGTGCAACTATATTCTTCATCCTCTGCAATATGTGCTGCCACATAAATAAGTAAATGTATCTGTGGGGTATGATACATCGAAGAAATCAATTCCATAATACCAAGCCTATTCTTCACCTACATGAACGTTGCGAGAACTAAAGAATGCCACCTATACACATACTTTTAGATTAGTATATCATTTGTCAAAAAGGTTACAATGCCAACCAACATAAGACATGACCAAGGGTTCAATGGAAGTTACATGATAGTATTGAATAATCTATCTTGATGGGCATGTCTATTAGGCTTGCATTTTTGCATCGATGATTTAAGAACCTTGAGATGTTCCCAAAATATTGTCCATCCAAACATAAAGCTTAATCATCATTGATGGTAGTTTCAAAAGCCCAATCTACATTTAAATGCATTGCATAGGGATATGCGCATTCACCATTATGCATACAACCTTGAATTATCGCATTAACTTTGCATTTGTCAAAACGTCAGCAACAAACTCAAATACAAAAGCACCGGTTGGAAGGTCTTCCAGTGTTCTAATCCCCCAACCCTTCTCTTTGGAAGCCCAAAAGATCTTGAAATCATATTAACATCTTAATTAATATTAAAACATAAAAGTGAAAGTCAAAAGTTTTAAAATTACAAAAAGTTATCTAAAGTCATTCATACCTTTAGACGATGTTACATCCCTTGTTGCACAATTTGATTACCATAGTTTATGTTGCAATTATAGTGCTTTTAGCACTCCTTGATGAAATCTCGCATTTATAACATTTGACACCTTGACAATTTATAGCCATGACACAATTCCCCCATGGACAAAAGTTGATGTCCTTTGTTGTAGCCAACCCCATGCATTGAAGTAACACACATAATAATGGTTTTATACATAAATTATTATACATTGTTGACCTTTGTAACACACTTAAACTATAACACATCAGGTTCAAATAGTTAGTAATCTCAAAGTACATATTAAACAACTTGGACTACCTTATCAATATAACATTTTTTGAACAATCCACTTTGAATATATGCCCACTCCCCACCACCATATTGAACACAATTACAATTGTTGGGCATTTTGACACAATTGTGTTAATAATTCGAACAAAAATCTTTTACAAAAAAGTGTGAAATGTCACACCCATTCCTCACATTATGATTGAAAATATTTTTTCCAGGTGTATGTGAAAGGAAAAGGTAGAGCCATGTTTTGTGGATGGGCTGAAATAGGGATAGGAACACAACTCTAATCCCCCATTCAAATCCTTAGCATGATCTTGCCAAGACCCTTGGTTGTTTGAAATTAAACTCTACAACCACATGTGCTTATAGGGTTAGATTATGTGTAAATGAAGACCTCCACAATAATGATCAAGTACCCTATCAAGAATTTATAACAAAACAATACAAGATATAAAAGTTATGATCACAAAGTTCAATGGCAATCTATTCTTACATCAAGTCCCAACTTTTGACAATTATTAAAAAAATAGAAAATGTTGGATATTAAAATTTTGGCAACAAAAAAACATTCCAATGTTATACCATCTAGGCATAACTCATTGCTAATGGTGAAAAAACCTCTATTTTTTGGTGGTACTACTAAAATGTAACTACCAAAATGTGCAATCCAATAAGGAGGTTGTAGCACATTGTAAAACTTCAACACTGTAAACAAAACTTGACTACAAAATACTTTTGGTATATCTAATTACATTCATTAAGCTAGATGTGTTATAACATTACAATTTACAAGTGTAGAGTCGTAGCAATCAAAAGTGCAAACTTGTGGTAAGAGAATACTAAAAAATGCCACAACACATTTTACACCACTGTCAAGATATTTGATAACTAATGTATCATGGACAACCACCAATATGCCCTGAAGAACTATGTATTACAATAACATCATTCACCTTTAAAGTACCCTTTTGCATTGTCTAGTGCTCCACAACTTTTGCTTTCGTCTTCCCCATTTGCTATAGATAATAATTCATAGTCATCAATTGGACCTCAAGCCCGTGTCTTAACATTTGCCTTTGTGGTCACCATCACATTTACACCCTTCCCCTTTGATTTCCAACCATGCTTTTACTTCCCAATTCCTTTCCCCGTGTCATGCATCTCAATAGTGACCTCTTAGGTTTCAACAACATTAACATTCTTTCAAGTCCCCATAGTAATCTTTGTTGTATGTACTTGCTCTAAAATGGTTCACTCAGTCTTAGGGAGAGACTATTTATTTCCATTTGTGCTACTTATATGAATACTTAGGGGGAAAGTAGATGTATTCTATTGTATACTAGTTAGTTCAAGAGGGTTAGTCTTTATTGGTGCTTCTACATTAGCTTCATTTTTCCCATTCACTTCTTGAAAAGTCGCAATGGTTTTAGGTTCAAGAGGAGGTGGCACTATTGTGGCTAAACCATTTTCCACAACTTTCTCGACATCAACATCCTAGTGGGAGCTTGTTATATCTCTCACATCCTCTTTTCTAGAACTACCACTCTTGTTGCTTGAAGAGACATCATTAGTCTCTAACACCTTTAACACATTTGATTTGCATGCCTTACTAAAAAGGCAACATGGTGGAGTTGCTAACTTTTTCATAAGGTCCAAAGAAGGCAACAAGTTTTTTGGAACATTTGATTCAAGTGGTACATGTTGTTTCTATAACTCCATAGATTGACATCTAGGTGAAGTTTTGATAGGTGCTTTAGGAGTTTTAAGCACATGCTTTAAGTCAAGAGAACTAACAATTTGAGGAGAAAACATTTGGGGAGTTTGTGGCCTTACAACTTGGTTGGTCGCACCACAACTCCCATTACAAGTGTTTGCATTAGATGGTTCATAGAAGACCTTGAGTGAAGATCCTACATCCACACAAAATAACATTCATGAATTATATTGGGGAAGTCAATTCATTAATTAAAATAGCTATGGAAAACCCTAGATTATACACTACCAAACTACACAACATATATCTAGGTACATACAACATAATACACATCAATCCATCAAGTGTGGTTAGTCTCCTACAACTACACATCAAAGTCTATACCTGTTAGAACATTGCATACAACAAGACAACATACAAAGTGCATTCTAATCAAGCAAGTATGATTTGTATCTTATAGTCTAATGGATAGACACAAATGCAACATAAACTATTCACCCATGTACATAAAATACTACACACCATACATAATATTCAAAGGGTACTTACCATGCACATCAACAAGCAAAAGATAAGTATATGTAGTCAATTGTAGTACATACATTATAGTAAGGAACATATAATGGAGAGTCATGAATGTAATGGGTTGCACCTACTATTCTAGTTGTAATCAAAATTTATACTTGTAGCTCCCACTTGGATCCATGGTACCCACTTTACATACACAAATATGCAAAATAGGTTTTGGAAATATGTACTAAAACTTTGTGTACATTAAATGTTCTACTATTCTTGTAGACAACTACAATCCATACAAGTTGCACCACTACAATAAATTGACCTAGTTGTTACAATACACCTACACATAAATTGTAAATCAGTGCAAAAAACATGCAACAATAAGAGATTTTTAATTGGACACTACAATTCAATGGACAAGTTGCACTAAGTTCATCAAACATGTTTACAAATATGCAATAGAAATTTGATTAATTGATAGTTGGGAGATGAGCTAAGGTTGTAACTATTTTTTGTTGTATAATCATACACCGCACAAGTTTACACTCTATATCCACACACTTGTTTTCCAAATGGTTGTCAAACTTTACAAATCCAAAGTTCTTGTATTAATTTGGGTGTACAAGACCTTCACACAAATTGTCCTTACATTGTTTGTTCTTTTTGAACCATATACTAGCACACCATGCATGGTAGAGATGGCCACAACTAGAGACAATGATGTCCTTAAAAGGAAAATTGAATCCACAAAGTGAGCAGTAATTCAGGGTCATAGTATCAGGTTTCATATCACATACATCACTTGGATAACACATAGGATAAGGGTTAAGTATAACAATTGTTTTTTGCCCTTTCTTCAATTGTAACTAGTGGGCATTCAAAGCATCAAATTGAAGTTCAAAAGATTCTTGTTTCTTGACCCCATTAACTATTTTGTCCTAAAGGTTGTTAGACTTCAATAATACTCCTCATGGTCAAATTTTGTCTTCTCCATTATGGACTTGTAAAATTCACAAATCATATTTTGTTTGTTCAGGATAGTAAGATTAATAGTTGATTTTGCAACAAGTAACCCTTGTAGCCTACTCTCAGCTTTATAAATAGTAGCTTGCATAGAATCTAAGACAACTTTCCCTTGGCCAAGTTCAGATGTCAACTCCTCTTTTTCTTTTTTCAACTTCACCAATTGAGCCCTAGAAGACTCTAACTCCAACCCAACAATGTTCATCAATTCCCCCAATTTTAGTTTACTTTTTTCAAGACTAGGTTGATTTCACCAACCTTCCCAATACCGACATCAAACTCAAACTCTCATTTCATCTTCCTTTCTCCCTTCATCAAATCCTCTACACCTTCTTGAAGCTTCACTTCTGCTACAATCTTGATCACAAAACATCCTTCTTTTCAATACATTTTTCCATCCAAGAAAGCCACTTGGACCTTTGGTTGGTGTTGGTTTCATCATAGAATCTTGCCCAATTAACTCTCTTGCCTTTCACAATCTCTACAACAATCCCCCTAGCAAACTCCTTCCCAATCAATTTACTCCTAAGTACATCTATCTTACCATAGACAATTGGATATATTTCCTTGATTCTATCCACCACTTAAGCATTATGACAATCAGTAAAAAAGTACATGCTCCTTCCTCAAGCTTCCCCAAACACCTCTTTGAGCTCAACCTCTTGGACATATTTGCTTTTTATCTTATGTGGGTTGATTCCTTCAATCGGCAATCCATAATCATCCTTGAAAGCATGGAAATTAATGGCAATAAGGGGCAAAATTCGTATAAGATTTGTAATTTTGGCATCTGCCTCTTCTAGAGTTTTTTCTTTGACTAGAGTTTGAGTCACATTTGTATCATCCTCACTAGGAGGTTGATCCTTATTTCACATGCTCCTCATGATGAAGACACATTAAAAACAAAGCCCCAAACAATATAACATTTATTTCTTTCAAATTATGCATTATGCCATTTGTAATAGATACATACATATATCCCTTGTAACTATGAAATCATGTATAACATACAAGACCAAACTTTGATTACTCATTCCAAAAAAAAATCCCACATGCACAGTTTTCATTCATGATTTTTTAATGTTGCAAAGTTTCAAAAAACTTAATCAAAGGCATAAATTTTCCTATTATGATCTCCTACAATATCACTCATTCACCAGATCTTCAACTTTGTAGATAATGTATAATTTAATTTACCACTAATTAATTATAATTATTCATTGATAATAACATTGGTTTTGTACATTAGGTTTCAAAATTTGCTTCATGATAGACAATTCATTTATTGACATAAAATATTAGCACAACCCGAATTCATGAACCAATCCCACATGTGACTGAAATGTATTCAAAACATGATAAGGATAATTCTAAATCTACGACTAGATTATTAAAGTGAAAAAAATTCATACCAAATTTCATTACAACAAAAGGTGTCCTTGTACACCAAGTGAATTCATTGTATTTTGAGTGAATTCACTGGTTGTAGTGAATGAGGACCAGTGAAGAAGTAGTGAATTCACTGGTCTAATGAACGGGGACTAGTGAACTGCACCCACATTTTGTAGTAGTGTTTGGGTTGGAGCCTTGGCTTTTGTGTGAAAATTTGTGAACTTGTAGCCTTTGCAATTTTCCTTTTGCTAGTTTAGTGTCAAGTAGCACAAATCCATTGCTCCCTATTGCTCCTTATCATAGATGAATTCATCCATAGTAAAGTTTGACATTTTATAGCCAAATGAAATTTACAACAAGGCAACCAAACAACATACTTGATAATTCATTTCATTGGTACATAACTACCAACCAACTTGGAGAGGTCAAAATTAATGCTATGTAAGTTGTTTGACCCAACTCCTTTCAAATCAAGCATTGTTGAAGGGATTTTGCAAAAACAAAAACAATTGTCATAATACACTTATTTTATTTGAAAACATGGATCATGAAATAGCCCTTGAATTTAAAGGAGAGTTAGACCACAACAAATTAAATTCAATATCGTGAAGGCATATATGTGGACTATTGACAATCACTTAAAACAAATGGCTAAAGACTTCAGACTTCTAGTCTTTCAATCTTTATCAATGTTCCTATTAGAATGGATGCACAAGACTTAAATTTATATTGAAAACAAAAGTTCATGGAATGGTTTCGCAACTCATAACATTTGCACCTGCACCCAAAGCTAACAACATTCATCAAATTGTTAGATTACTAAAATTTAATTAACATCATAAAAAATTAATCATAGCAAAATGTGAAATTTTGATAAAATTATTATTGTTTTTAGAAAACCTGTAGTTTCAATGTTTAACAACATGTTACCACAATTAATGTTCATAAAATTGAACTTAAATACAACTAGTTGCACTGATTTTTCTATTCTTTAAAAGAACTTGTTTTTTTTTCCATTATGTAGCATTAACATTACATCCCACTTTCTTTTAGGTTATAATCAAGATACATGTTAACCCAAGAAAATGAGCTTGGAAGTGTCTTGCTTCCAAATTGTTGCAATTGTAACCATCATTGATTTCTTAATGGTTTTTTAAGCTCGACCTTTTAGAAAATACATGATGAATAGAAATAATTGAGCTTCAAGCAACATGTTTGAAGTTTCTATCCTAGAAGATTTGTATGTAATACTTTTTTTTGGGTGAACATCAACGATAAGATTAATAACTTGCCCAACAAATCCTTTCATGGTCATTGCAACTTTGATATAAGGTCTAATTTTGTTCACATGGTTAACAGATAAATGCACTTTAGATGAATGCCTAGGTTAATAAATACTTGAGTCAACTGATTATGGTTCAAAGAAAATGAAATAATTATTGGTGAACATGCCTTGCCAAAAACTATATGATTGACAATATCATGAACTTAGTAGATCCTCTTAAGTTTGGAGTAAGATGATCAACTATAGAACACGGGAAAAGTTGCAGCAACTAAATTTTGTGATCACTATCACAAAATAAACCATCATTGATTTCTTAGAGGTTTTATAAGCTCGACTTTTAAAAATTCATTATGCTTCAACTATAGCCCATGGGAAGAGCTACAACAATAGAACTTAGTTTTCATTGGTGCAAAATAAGACCTAACATTTCAATTACTTAATTCCAACAAACCTTGACAATAAACTCTCCAAGAAATGATCAAGAAACAAACCTATTTATGTAGAAATGTCATAGCGACAATTGCTTGTGATCAACAAAAATTGCGAATCCATACTGTCACTAATGTTTTCACTCAAAAGAATAATATATTTCCAAATAAAGCTTTAATAAATGACAGATTTCACAAAGTTGTTCAAACATTCGTGCCTATTATACAAGCTTGTTAGAGATCACATAAGCTTACTTGATTCAAATGCAGGTCAAGCATAAGCCTTCAAATTGTGGAAAGATGTATAGAACACTTATTCAAAGTGCAGTAGCTAGGGTTTACCAACCTCTTGTTGTTATTGCATATGGTGTGTTTTCCATTCCCTCAGGATGCTTCCAAGTTCATGCTCCCTTATGCTTCCAAGTTCATGTTTGGTTTCAAAATAATTCACAAAGGTTGTTTCAACGCATTCAATGCACTCTCATGATGGTTGTCGATGTTGACAACCAATTAGGGTGGTCGTAAATTGCAATTAATCCATCAATAATTGTTAATAATAATTAATGGGCGCTATCCCTTTCCCACGTCTATTAATTGAGAACCTGAATGTGACAATAACATAGTTTGTACTAAAATTGATAGATTTTAAAACCCTATTTTGACTTCATGTTAGTGGGAAAAATAGGTGGTTAATTTTACCTTGTGAAAGTTGTATAGTGTGTACTTTAATAAACATTACATTTTTTTGCCCCAAATATACCATTGTAGTGTCCTTTCACCCAACTGTTGAGCTCATTGGTAGTTAATTTGCAATCTTGTTCACATGAGTAGTCATTATTAGATTAATAAACACCATCTTGGGTGTCCCAACAACTACAGTAGTTACTATTAGTAGTCCCAAACTCCTATTCAAATTCCTTCCTATTGACATTCTATCTGATCCACAACCCAAGTTTGTTATAGATCCACCTCTAATAATGTTCATGTTGGGTGCAACAACTATTTCCACTCTTGTGGTTGTTATGACAACATTAGGTGATGGAGTAACCTCTATTTTAACAGGTTGTCTTCAGATTTCATTAACTGTTGCTTATAACATTCTTGGTGAACTTGAGTTGACTCAGGTTTAATGATGCCCCATTCTGTGGTTACCCATTGTTATCCTTTGTGATGCAAAATGTGGATGTGAATACACCTTTGGTACTCTATTCCTAAATGTATGGATGGGTAAATTTGTCGACTTTGAGGTCCCAATTAACTTTTCGTGCCTTTCAATCTGTTATGGACTATAGGAATTCCTAGTTCCTAGTCCTATGATTGATTCATTAATGCTCTTGCCACATGTTGTAACTCCATGTGTCTAATAATACTTGCTCTAATGTGAAAAGGCACAAAAGGACAATCCATAACATGTCCTTCCTCACAAAATGCACAAATTTTTGAAAGTAATCTAGTTACCTTCAAATCCACATATTCGTGATCTTGTTTTTTGGCTGTGTATCTTGTTTGATCCAACTCTAAATTTCCTTGATGTGAGTATGATTGTGGTACTTCATCCAACACATTCACCTGTGCCTCTACATATTTAGATGATTGTAGATAATTTTCTTCATTCTCCTCTAGCACATTGATATTAGTGTTTTCTTCCACTTCCTAGTTTTCTAATGGTTCATAATAATTTGGAGATGCAGATTGGTACACAAACTTGGATTGTATACCTCCTGTAATATCCCTTCCTTGGCTAGTTACCAATTTTGGACTTGAGATTTCTAACAGTTGATCAAGTTTTACAAAAATCTTTGTTGTGTTTTGATCCCTATGATTCTAAACTAAAGATTGCAAATGAGAAGTATATTGCACCCATTCATTTGGGTGATTATTTGATTGCATTTCTCTTCGTAAAGATTGTCATTTGTAACTGTGCCTTTTCTGAAGACCATCGATCCATATTTCACTTCTTACTATCTCTTGTGGTAGAAATGAAATGTGCATGTAGGTTTTTCTTCTATTTTCAAAACTCGTTTGTCCAACATTAAATTTTGGTATGGGGTTTTTGAAATTCCCACATATTTTTCTCCATTTTCAAGATTGTCTTTTGTTTCCCATTTAGTAACTTGACGATTTGCCTCCAAATCCAATTGTTATTGTAAACTTTGGGTCACCATCCAATTCATCTTGTTTCATAATCCTTCTTCTTCAGAATCTATAATTCGCTCTATAGTTTTTACGACATCAACCACTTAGACCTTTGATGCTTTCTAACATACCCCTTTTAAATTTGAATTGAAAACTAAACCACTTTTTTTGAACACCCTCATTTATAATATAATCAATGAAAAATGTATAAAACCCTCTTGTCCCTATAAAAAAATAGAAAAAATGCCCCAAAAAATGGTTGCCAAATGGTAGATGTGGATTAAATCCCTACAGAACTATTCCACACTTACTATAACAATAAATTTGCACTATAATATGCACCCATTCATAATTCCTGCTTTGATTCTAAACACACCTATCTCTACATTTCATTAAAACACCATATTCATGGTTATTTCATATACCCAAAATTTGGACTTCAAGATACAATGTAAAAAAATCTAGAAATAGTATTACAATTCATTTACTTACATTTTAGATACTTCAAAGAATTCACACAATAATCTAAATATGAAAATCAATGCAAAAGTTTGTACTTTTCTCGTTTACTAAAAATATCAATCAAAATATAGCAAAAAATTCCATGTTTTGTTGAAATGAAATCAAACAACAAGATTAAATCTATGGTATATCCAAAACAGAGTGTGTAGTTTCTACTACAAAATACTTACATCTATTTCATTACTCCAAAACTATGTTTAAAAATGAATATCCTTTTCCTAGAAGTCCCATTTTTGGGTGGTCCCAAAGACATTATTTACATGATTCAAAACTAAACAAGAATTCAAAATTTAAACTTCCAATGTCCAATGATCAATCCCAATCCTTAATGCCTTATTCATCCAAAAAATGTAATTAGCCTACCCCCTTAACAAAACCCTTAGCTCAATTGACCAAGGTTGATGAGGAGTTTATACGGGGGGATGCATAAGAATAAGTTTTTTAGGAGTTGAAAGCTAAACTTAGTTTTGTACCCATTTTGAGGAGACCCATTAAAGGTCATTCTTTCTAATTACAAATTAATCCAATAACCAAACAAAAGCCAAGTAAAATTCGTATGTAGGGGAATGTTTGATATTTGTTTAGTTCATGGCCACATATTGGTGTTATTTGTTTGGTAGCCCATTCACCTTGGTAATTGATCACCAACCATTGAAATGTTCATAGTCTTAAATTGGTTCACATGGAAGTTGGCAATATGGGTTCTCATTTTTCACAAATATGATTTTGATGTCAAACATCAAACAAGGACATTTAACAAGGATGTAAAGGGGTTGAGTAAAAACCTAAGTTCTAGTGAGTTGGATACCATTGGAACATGTTTGCATGGTTGAGCAAATTTGGAAACATACTTAGTTGACATGTTTCATTCCTCTACATCTTGGCAAATGGTTGACAAGAGATATCACATCAAACTCAAATCTATTCTTTAAGCACTTTTGGGAATTTAGAGGTAGAACTTGATGACATTGGATTTGTGGACATTTTTGGGGATGTTCAAGAATTGACCTAGGTCTACAAAGAAGGGAGTTGGATGTCGGATTGTCATCCAAAGAAAAGGATTGGGTTTTTCAAAGGGCTCAAATATATCATTGGGAAGGACAAAACCTTCAAAACATATGGCTAAATGGGCATGTATGGGTAGAACCACATCTAGCATTGCAAAAAATCATTATGAGACATGCCCATGAAGAGTTAGGACATTTTGGGGTATATTGGACTTGTAGTTTGTTTCAAGGCCAATATTGGTGGAAAGGCATGTAGTTGGATATTTAACATTTTGTTTAATAATGCATGGTGCATGATTGGTTTCATGCATCATTTAATGCACCCACCCCACATTTACATCAACCTTTATCGATCATGGGCTTAGATGTCTATAGTTTGGATTTTGTTGGAGCATTGGGACTAACTATTTGTTATAGCTGGTACATGTTGGTTATGATTGAACATTTTTTTTAATGGATTGAATTGGCATGACTCCAAAACTAAAGTAGTAAAGGGCATGTTTATGCAATTAAAGACCAAGTCTTAATTATATTTGGTGTTTTAGAATAAATGTTCACAAATTAGGACATGAAGTTTCAAGGAAAATTTTAAGAATTATGTGAACATGACTTGATTGACCATATACTACTTCTTATGATTGCCTTAAAGTTGATGGCTTGGTTCAAAAGTTGGTAGAAATGGTTAAAAAATGTTTATTGAAATATGGATTGTAAAAGGGGCATACAAATGATTGGTTACATATAGTCACCATGGTTGGCCATGGGATATTGATTTTACAAGCAAATGTCCCTATTCAAAATTTCCCACTTTTCAAGCATTAACTTTAATTATCGACATCCATTCATAAGGATGTGACCCATGTGGTTAATTTGGATGATCCCAATGCGTGGGTTCAAGCTTACACACAATAAGTAGCCTTGTTCAAAATAGTCATGCCTATGGCAATGGAAAACTTGGCCATTGCATAACCTCAAAATACATTATAATATCGCACCATTTGTGAAGGTGGGTATATATTTAAGCTTCAAGGGTTTGAACCTAGAGATTATGTTTATTTGTAGCAAACAACATTTAACACATTTGAATGTGACATTCGATTGTGTCATTTTATGTGTGAAGATGAATTTTACCTTTTGGGGTTGTGTTATTAAAAGGTTATGATGGTCAAATATGGAAAGGTTGTGTCACCTTCCACATAAATTTGGTTATTGGAGTAAAAAAACCTTTACCCCATCTAGGAGGGTTATTTGTGTGCATATTTTTCATGTGTATGACTTTATTAGTTTTGGTAGTGTTAAGTGTTGATCTTGTAGCACATGACAAAGCTTAACCTAGGTGTCACCTTTGATATTTAGCCTTAAGCTATGTTAGGCTAAACATGTGGCATCTTGGGTTCATTCATAGTTAACCTATTAATCACAACAAAAACATCCATGACACTTCTTGTAATGTGTTCCTATGTTTTAACACAAAATGAATGTTTTAAAAAATTAAAAAATGAAGGGTGGATATAAATGTTTATTCCTTCAACCAATAAGTGCAAAAATGGTTGATAAAAAATAATTGATTTTTTTTTGAGTATCCTATTGAAATACAAACCAATAAAGAATGTAAGATTCCAAGACATTCCAAAAGGATAGTCTTTCATTTGAAATGCAAAATGTTTCTCACAAACATCAAATAATGTTTTAATTTTTGTATCCATGTCTCCCCAACTTCCATCAAAACCTTTTGGAATGGAACCTAATTATTGAATAAAATGATTGTCCTTATTAATGCATCATTTTTTATGAAACTTTTTGAGATTCTAATTTCAATTCCAAAAAATCAAGTGTTTTACACAAAAAAACTTATGCCATCATGTAGAAAATATTTTAATTTATTTGTGGTTAAAATGTGAAATAATTTAAACAATTTTTATTAGTACTATTGATTTTTTTTTGACAAAATTACATAGGCATAGATGATTTTTGAATTATGTTTTAAAACATTTATCATCATCTACTATTAGGATTGGTTACAACCAAAAGTTATAACATTCCTTGGTCATTTAATGATCTTGAAGGCTCACATTATTGTCATGGCAAGACCATTCAACTAAGTGGAGTAATTTGCTATTGTTCCTTATTAGATGTTATTTTATTTCATCAACAAGATTCATTTTTTGATTTCATTATGCAATTTAATTACATTGTTGCCATGCAACCCCCACCTTCCCCATTGTAACCCTACTAATTGATGGTGGAGACATATGGCTAATAGCTAGATTTTGAATTACAAGTTGAGGGTATACTTAAAACTTGTTTCAAGTTAGTATTCATGTATATTATCAAAGGTGTGTAGGATGAACACACAAGTTTTTTGCTTTACATTAGTTTAATATTTTTCATTTATTTTGTTTTAGGTTTTCCATTCTCCCATGAATTTATTTTTTAATTAACTAAATAAATGGGAGTTGAAGATGTTTTAGCTATATTTTTATTTTAGGTAGTTTATGCTTTTAGCAATTGACTTTGTTCATTAGTTTTTCTCTTTGATATTCATGAAAGGAACTCTATTCAAGAAGGCCAATAACCCTATTTGACAACATGAATTTTTAAATAAAAATCTTCTCATTTGATGTTGGTAAATATTATTGAATTCCATGTTGATAATGTTGTGTGATATGAATCTTATGTGCAAATTGGAATCTTTCCTTCTTTTGGTTAGAATGATCAATTTATCAAGCCTCATTGACTTAATGTTGATGGTAGTTAAATTGATGCGTTTATTAATTAGCCACATTGCAATATCCCTTGTAATAGCAATTGTTGATTGTTGACGAAAAAATTGAATGAATGTGTTTGTGAATTCCATAATTATATGTTAAAAAATAATGGGTAGTGGGCATTGGGATCCCTTGTCAAATTATTGTGTCTATATAACAACCTGATTTTTAAAGCATAAAAAGTTATAACAATTGAAATGTAGTTGTTCCAAAGTAAGAAAGATTTGACAAATTGCTCATTCACATAATTCGAGTTCACAACATTACAATTTAACCTTCACACTTCCCTCTTACCCTGGCATGTACCTATGACAAGTGCATATTAATGCATAATTCAAACATTGAACTAAAATAATCTTCATCTTAATAATGCTAAAGAAATCACATAGCCATATCAATAATAGGTTCACCTAATTTTTCATGACACAAATCCACCTTGTTTAGGATTTCTAAGCCAATTAAACAACACTTAAAAATTCAAAACAAAACCGTTAAGTGTAACCATTAGATCATTACATGGTCTACTTTCATATTTAAATACTAGTACCTATAATAGTTTAGAATGAACATCTACTAAACTACAATTATATATTTTTATTTCAAGGAATTGACTTATGGTCTAAATGAATGAAGACCCTAACTTTTGCATTTCAATATGCTTACTTTTTAATGTGTATTGTATTATTTTTTGAAATGATTTTACTGATTCAAGTTTTTATAAACCAAAATTGAACTAGTTACTAATACAATTTGTTTTTGACTTAAAGGTTAATTATGACCTAACTAGTAAGTTTATGAATCCCTTAAATATAATACTTGTGTAAGCAATACCAAGAGTTGTGTACCTTTAGACTCCCATGTAAATTGCTTTGTCAAATCTTGACAACAAAGATGAAATCCCACACAAAGGTTTCTTGTAGTTGAACAAATTTTCTTAATAAATGCATGTATGTTTCAACAAATGCAATACACAACAAAGCCCAACAAAAGTTTCACATAAAAAAAAAAGAAAAAGTTGATAAGGCTACTTTTAGTTCATAATTTTTTTGCAATGCCTTTTTTGACGACCATGGCCTCGTAGTCATTCACAACATCGATGGCATGGCTGCATATGTTAATCCATCTAATTCAAACATTTCTAAAAATCTTATTGCCTTTAGTTTAACTTACAAGCACTTCCACTTGGTGTTGGAATTCAAATTGTTGTTCAAGGCTCGTGTTGAAATAAACATACGAAGTTTGAAGTAAGGATTAAAACCTATTTGTGAGGCTCATATTGTTCATGGTTTGTACAATCAAGTTGGTGTGGTGGGCCATACAATGAACCCCACCATGAAAGGTGCATGGTTCCCTTGTACTTAAATAAGTACACCTCTTCTTCAACCTAACATAATGTTCACATCATTAGTTCCAAAGCAAATGAAATAATATGCCATGACAACTTGAGTCCTAAGTCGTATTCTCACAAATGTTTACATACAAAATGTTTCAACTAGATCAATTGATGTTGCTACATCAACCTTTCATCCTCTAGAATGTTTTTGAATACAAATATAGTTTGTAGACCAAATTTTGTCCTCCTTTTCATTTTTTGAACAAACCTTGCACCTTATGATATGAATTGGCACATTATCTTTAAACACAACATTTTCTACCCAAGTGAAAATATGAGAACCCCATGGGCATCTTGACATTTCTTGTGCAAGAATTTCATGTGAGCTGTATCTTGTTCATTAGAATATTCTCATACCTATATAGAAACAATTAGAAAATTGGTACCAAATATGTTTCCGAAGCTGCTGGTAAGACTAGAGTTTGAAGATGAAGCATGGGAATTGAATTTGTGCAAGCTCCAATCTGAATCACCTTTTGCACAAGTGGGCAACTCCTCACTGCTCAAATATTGACTTTCTCACCATGGTCACCCATGTTAAGGCAAAATTTGGAAATTGGTTTTCGCCATTTTCCTTTGCCTAGCTAATTGATCACTTTCATAAAACTCATTTCAATCGCTAGACTAAAACAACAATGTTATAGAAAGATGGAATATATCAAAAAAATCATTTCAATTTTACAATGGTTGAAAGTTTACCATGCACTCGATCCTTATATTGGGTTTAAGCAATTGTTGGGTTAACCGGTGATGAATGGATGATCAACCATTTGCTTCTACAATGAAAACAAGGTCGATTCCTCCTGCTAGGAACACTTTTGCTTATGTTGTAACTTTTCCATCATGACCAGAGTGAACTGACAAACCCTAGAGGCAAGCACCCATGAGGGATAGATGATGGGTGAGGGTCAAGGGTGAACCAGCACCCACACTGGTACCTTCACCTTCTTGTGTGAGGCCTCTTAGCTACCTACTAACCACTCATTAACCCTTCCCTATGTACTAACCATCTGTATGCATCTACTTTACTAATAAGCCACCTGTTATCCTACCTACCTCTAGCAAATCTCAGCAATTTGAGGGTTTAGGGTTTATCTAACCCTAAACCCTACCCACAAGAGATCTCTGGCTCATTCCCTAACAAGTTAGCAAGGTATGGTCTAGAGCAAAGAGGATAAAATCTAGCAAAGTTGAAATTAAGAAAATAACCGTTGTGGAAAAGATTAGATGTCCATAAAAATAGAAAAAAACACAAAAAAAGTATGAGAAAGATCACAGATGGGAATGAAACCTTGGGAATGATAAAATTTAAAAGGTTTAAAAACCTGAAAAAGGTCGTGGTAGTTGAAAATGTGGGTATTGAATCTAGATGCAAAAATGAATTATAATTGAATAGGCTAGCCTTACCTTTGTCATTATGTTATTGCAAGTAATCAAAATGTCAAGGGAAGTTTGGCCCTCACAATCTGAAGAATCAGAGATTTCTCAGAAAAAAAAAAAACACATTTCATAAGGACTGAGGAGCATCATTAATCAAGCATGCCCAAACTTGTGTAGGTACCCAATTTGCCTTGGAGATTGAGCTACACTTAATTTATTGTGCTCTTTAGTGCTTGCACATCACCCATCCCTCAAAACCCCATTCCCAATTTTGACAGTGTAATGACTTAAATGCCACTTGACAGTTTGAACTTGACCACACATGTGGACAAACGCTTTAACCTAACCCAGTTTCTTCCAAGATGAAAAACAGACTTGTGGGAACTTTGCACCAACATCATCACACTAGTTGGACTTGTAAAAACAGCTTCCCCCTTTGGGCCAAGACCCTCCAACATGAAAACATTCCCATTTTGGTGTTTTCAAGTTAAAGACAACTAACAAACAACCAAAAACAACAAAACAAACAACCCTAAATCCTCCTACTATAAACTAACCTACTTTCTGTTATCTCCCCAAGTTCCAACTCCACAAGGGAAGTGGCCATTAATGAACCTGTCTTTTTAAGTGTTGAGTCACTTGGGGTGATGTGCTTGTAGGTTGGTGGAAGAAAAATTGGGAAAAAAATCACATTAAATTATCACAAGTCTTTGACCAGTGTTCCTATGGTTTACAGTCTCCTATAGTTGAATTTCACATCCTTAAAGTGGGAGGGGAGGGGTTTCTCATCACTTTGCTCTCTTTTGTTGGATTTGGATTCTCAAAACTGTCAATGCAACAAAAACATGCTTTGTAGAATAGCTTACAAAACTCACCAAGAAAAAATACTGTAATTTATTCCGAATGAGCTTCCAAATTTCTACAGCAAAAAGACAATTCTTCAATCATTAGGTTACAAAGACAACTTAGTACAAACTTACATAATAACTTGCATATAGCAATGTCCAACAGTTGGAAATTTTCAACATGGGCACTTTTAAGCATGAGAGAGAGAGTGATGAAACAAAACACTAGCTATTGTTGAGTTGGAAGTATTAGGTTCCATCTGATGGAAATACTTAGAACAATGGAAATACTTAAAACAACATTTGAATAGATTGAATTGAATTGAATTAGGGAGCACAATGCTTAAGGGAGTTGATGGGTCATATGCTATTGTATGGAATTCACTTACCAACATGAAATTACATGAATCGTTTACAAAACAAGTCCCACCCATTCTGACTTCGGACAAGACAAAGTAGAAAGAAACACTGCTACTGTCAAAATCCTGGTCTTTCCCCCACTAACTCTCAGGTCCAAAAATATTATTATTGCTTTGTGAAGTTTGTCAAAGTAAGTCTTTGGGTGCAGAGTGGATGTGGAAAGTGGGAGGATGGGGAGGGAAACAAAACTGTTTGAAATTTGAATGCTTACATTCAACTAACAAATTATAGGTACATCAGGACGCGGGATTGCACATATTTACCAAGTACTTCCATTCAGTGTTATTTACTCCAAAGCGACGCAGCTCCCTCCTGATGGTATAATAGAAAAACCACCCCACCATCTCAAAAAACAACAATAATTGACAAATTTTTCAACACACTTGACATCTTTTTTTTTTTTTTTTTTCCATTCATAAAATTTTCCTACTAAAAAAGAACAACATACACAAGAAGTGGATGTGTCTAAACTTATTGTCTTGAAAAATCAACCTAACAAATAGAGTGTTAAGTAAAAAGTAGCACAACTGGGACCTGCAATTGCATTACAAAAACTTGTTGGGGGTTGCCTATCATTTCACATAACATATATATCCATAGTTTACATAGGCCATATCCATTAGTGTCGGTGTTTTGGGGAAAAACTATGTAAAAAAAGACTATAATATATGTAAATGACTACACAAGGAAACCTAAAAAATCAGGAGTGAACACCCAATTTGATTTCAAGTTGATTCATCCATCATTAGGACGTCCAAGTTCAAACTTGAAACATGCCACCAAAATCGCAATTAATGCTAGGTAATCACGACAATGATATGTAATAACCGTAGGTAATGACCATAGTTGATGGTGTCCTATTACAACTTATAGTAACTGAAGAAGGTAACGATTTCTGTGGTGGTGTTTTGGAGTTAACCATTGTTATGGTCTTATGGAACGGGCTTTGAGAGGAGTGTGAATTATGCAAAAAACTATGAGTTGGTGGAAAAATAATTACGCAAAAGCTGGTATTGATACAATTGCGAGTTGTATGAGAGCAAAATTAATTCTTACATGCATTCTATTCCCGCCATGACCATGCACATAACATTCAACATAGGTAGTACAAATGATCAAAGTTTTGTAAGCAAACATAAGGGGGCACATCACACACAAGCGTTTTAGCATTATATTGTAATGGGCTAGAATATGTTGTTCAAGAAATGTGTTTCTGATTTTGAAATTGACTAAAGTTTAATTCCTTTATTTGGTCAGTTTGTGCCGCCCTATTTAGGATTTTATTTATTTGAGTACAAACTACTTAAAGATGGCTGTATGGGTAATGTGAGAGAAATGAAATTGTTTTAATAGATATTCATTCATTTAGTGGGATGGATATTATAAAATTTCACAAAAACCCATTGAATGCAGAACTCACAAAAAGGAGGTCAAAGAAATAGGAAAAAAATTTGTGTTTGCACCTGCCTCAAAAAAAAAAGAAAAAAAAAGCTGCTGTATGCTTAAGAAGTCAATTATGGACTCTGAAATCTAGATGAATTGGCAGATTGCATAATCTGCCCTTTCTAAGTAAGCACTAAGCACATCATAGAGGCAAGAAATTAGACTTGCAAGAAAGTTTTCTGTAAAGTATCTACAACAGAATTTCTTAATACTAAGAAGATGGGGGTCATAAAGCTCTTGGTGAAATTTCTTATTGTATTTGGAGGGCACCTTAGAATATCTCTCTTACCCCTCCTTCCTAATGGGATTATTACAAGGTCTTCGACACAATTTTCTTACCCTCTTGGGAGGGCAAACTTATATTGGTGAATATCCATCCCTCTTACGCCGTCTACAAAGAGGAGCAATTTTACACCTACTCCTTAAGACTATGTAGGATCTTACACTTACATGTAGGAGGGATCTAGCACAAAAACCTATTCTGTAAGAGTGGGAGAGCTCTTACACCTACATATAGGAGGGATCTAGCACACACAATGGAGTAGGTGCGTGATCCCACCTATATGTATTCATAGTTTGATAGATCCCTCCTTTGTGTAGGTGTAAGAAACTATGTTCCTCGGCCTCTTACACGGTGTGATGATCTATCGATGCTTAGGAGGTTCATATAACATTATATTCCTCGAGGTTTACAACACGTTAAAACCCCATAGGTGGAGGACATTCCCAAAATATGGGGTCAGACTTTACATTGCATAGCACCTCATCCTATACCAATTATCTTCGGAATGCCCCCCCCAAAATTGCAAGAAAAACAAAATTTTCACCTTAGTATGAATGGAATAGGATGAGGATGAGGGGGACAATTAAAAGCTTTAAAAATTGGCTCTCAAAAGAAAAAGAATTCGCCACTAGGTAGTATTGCCCCATTAACAAATTCCCTAATAATACTACTAATGCCCATAAATCAAATTCCCCAATGGCCAAATACTCATTGAAACATGAGGGGGGGGGGGGGGGGG
>Ga0116229_10000851_pt1 | contig 44799 bp, 37 predicted proteins | sample S1TSphgellanicum_3_FD_87313 | JGI IMG/M metagenome (GOLD analysis project Ga0116229, IMG submission 87313) | Host-associated microbial communities from peat moss isolated from Minnesota, USA - S1T2_Fc - Sphagnum magellanicum MG | ecosystem: Host-associated > Plants > Peat moss > Unclassified... | reverse complement strand
GCCCATGCCCCAGCCGACGTTCCAGCTCTACAACACGATGTCGCGCGCGGTCGAGCCGCTCGCGCCGCTGCACCCGCCGAAGGTCACGCTCTACGTCTGCGGCCCGACCATCTACGACTACGCCCACATCGGCAACTTCCGCACCTACGTCGCGGTCGATCTGCTGCGCCGCGCGCTGAAACATTTTGGTTACCAGGTCGATCACGTCATGCAATTCACCGACGTCGACGACAAGACGATCAAGGGGGCGCGCGCGAAAAATCTTCCGCTCAAGGACTACACCGCGGTCTTCGGCAAGGCGTTCCTCGAGGACGCGAAGACACTCAACATCGAGATCCCCGAGCGCACGCCGAACGCGACCGACTTCATCCCGTCGATGGTCGCGCTGATCCAGAAGCTCATCGACAAGAAGGCCGCGTACGTTTCGGATGACGGCTCCGTTTACTTCCGCATCGCCTCGTTTCCGAAGTACGGGTGCCTCTGCCATCTCGACCTCGCGGGCATGATCTCCGGCGCGCGCGTGAACCAGGACGAGTACGAAAAGGAAGGCGTTGGCGATTTCGTGCTCTGGAAAAAGTGGGTCGAGGCCGACGGCGACGTCGGCTGGGATTCGCCCTGGGGCAAGGGCCGGCCGGGCTGGCACATCGAATGTTCCGCGCTGAGCATGGAGCACCTCGGTCCGCAAATCGACATCCACGGCGGCGGCGTTGACCTGCGCTTTCCACACCACGAGAACGAAATCGCGCAGAGCGAAGCCGCGACCGGCCTGCCCTTCGTGCGCCACTGGTTCCACGTCGAGCACCTGCTCGTCGACGGCCAGAAAATGTCCAAGTCGCTTGGCAACATGTACACCATCCGCGACGTGCTGCAGCGCGGCTTCACCGGCCGCGAGCTGCGCTACGCGCTCATCTCCGGCGCCGCCTACGCGAAAAATCTCAACTTCACGTGGCACGGAATGGATGACGCGAAGACGGCGCTCGCGCGAATCGATGAGTGGCGAAAGCGGATCAAACAAGCGGCCGCGGAAGCCGCCGATCCGGGCCGAGACACAGGCCTCGCCCAAAAGCTTTTGGACGATGTAAATAAGGCGCTCGGCAACGACCTGAACATCGCCGACCTGCTGGGTCAGCTTTTCCAGTGGATTCGTGAAACGAATAAATCCATGGATGGAGGATTGTTGAGCCGAGCCGACGCGCAGGTCTTCGATGCCGTGTGGGGACAGGTCGATTCCATCCTCGGCCTCGGCGACGCGACCGTGTCCATTCCACCCGAAGTACAGAAGCTCCTCGACGACCGCGCCGCTGCGCGCAAGGGGAAGGATTTCGCCAGGAGCGATGAGCTGCGCAAGGCCATCGAGGCGCTCGGCTGGAAAGTTAAAGACACGGCCAAGGGCCAGGAAATCACCAAGGCCTGAGCGGGCTTGGGCGCTGGGTAAAGCGTCCAATTACGTTTGGTTGTTGCTCATCGCAGCGAAACTCGCATACTGAGCGATTGACGATGCCGACCCGTCCCGTATCCCATTCCTCTTCGAGACCCGGCCCCGAAAGCCAGACCCTTACCCGACTTTTTCAGGCTCGCAGCGAATGGGACCGTCTTGCGCACCTCAGCACGCTGCTGAAGGAAACGCAGATCGACCTGCCCGACTTCTTCGATTCCGACATCGGCGCGACGATTTGCCGCGAGGCCGATCCGGAAAAACTCGCGTGGCGCCTGGCGCGGGAAATTTTTCGCCGCAACAAGGGCAAGATTCCGTCCTCGCTGCTGCCTTACCTCGACCGGCCCGATTTTGAAGCGCAGGAGCGCGCGGAGGAAGCGGAGTCGTTCCGGCGTGAATTGGTCGACTGGCTCGGCCATAGCGCGGACGATACGCCGGCGCATCCGCGGCGCGAACTGCGCATCGTGTGGAAAATCGACGCCGGCTTCGATCCGCTCGAGGCGCGCCTGCAGATCGACCTGCGCGTGAATTCGCCGAAGCTCAAGGAAGGCTCGCGCAATTTCTTTCAGGTGCGCGGCCTCTGCAATGAGGCGGCCAATCGCCCGGAGCTTTTCAATGCGGACGACCAGGTGCTGCTGCGCTGGCTCAGCGATTTCCTCCCCATTTTGCTCACCGACAAGAACCGCGTGACCAGCCCGTTCCTCAACGACAACCGCAGCCTGCTCACCTGGCTGACGCAGTGGGGCAGCAGCGGCCGCTGCCAGTGGGACGACGGCCAGCCGGTCGAATTCAGCCCCCTCAGCGCGCGCATCGTGCCGCAGCTCAAGCCTGCGACCGATCCGGCGCGCGGCGGCGCGAGCGCGTCGCGGCTCGATCTTAATTTCGAGGTGGTCACCGCCGCGGGCCTGCGCGAGCCGCTGGAGAACGTGCGCCTGTTCCTCGCGCCGAAGTCGGACCATCCGCGGCCCGAGCTTGAGCTCGTGTGCGTGAAGCATTGTTTCTATCGCCTGACGGAACGCCCGCCGCGCTCGCTCATGGCGCTCGCGCTCAAGAAGGGGATCAACTCGCTCGAGGTCGCCGCCGCCGGGCAGGTGCTGCCGCCGCTGCTGCGCCGCTATCCGCACTTGCAGCAGCAGGTGAAGGTACACCTGCGGCAGGTGCCCGCGCAGGTGAAGTTCTACTTTCATCTCGACGAGGACGATGCGTTGCAGATTCGCCTCAAGGCCCAGGCGAGGGAAGGCCGCCTTTCGTGGGAATGGGCCGACGACGGCTGGAGCAAGGCGCAATCGACGCACGCGGAATTCGCCGGGGGTGAGCAGGACGATTACATCCATCTCCCGCCGCCGGAGATGGTCGTGCACGAGAAGGGCGCCGTCGTCGAAGGGACGAAGAATGCCACGCACGGCAGCAACGATGTCGAGATTTGGGACGACGTGCCGGCGGACGCGGACACGCTCGATGCGCTGGCCTGGCTGCGCGGCTTCGAGCTCGAGCGCGGTGAGTTGTGCGGACGGCCGGACAACTCCGGCTGGTGGCTCATCCTGCAGCCGCAGCGCATTCCGCAAGTGCTGCAGCACTGGAAAGACCGTTCGCCGAGCTGGCAGTATTTCGCCAACCGCCGCTTCCAGCATTTGATCAGCGGCAAGCGCCGGCGTTTCCCCAAGCTCAAGATTCAATCGACCGGCATCGACTGGTTCAGCGTGCGGGCCGAGTGGGAGGACGAGACGCTCAACCTGACCGACGCGGACTGGGAACGGCTGCACCAGAGCGACGATCCATACGTCAAACTTTCCAACGGCACGTGGATGGAGCGCGAGGAAGCCGCCGCGATGGCCGAGGCGGTCACGGCGCTGGCGGAGATCGGCGTGCAGGTCGGCGCGGGCGAGCAGCAGGTTGGCGCGTGGCAGATGTCCGGCGCGCAACAGGCCGCGTGGAAGAAGCTTGAGACGCTGGTCGACGGCGAGGGCGGGCTGGTCGTCCAGCAACTGCGGCAGGCGGTGAGCGATTTCAAGGGCCTGCCGGAGATCGATGCGCCGAAGGGGCTCATCGCCGAGCTGCGGCCTTACCAGCAGACCGGGCTGCATTTCCTCGCCTATGCATCGCGGTTCCGGCTCGGCGCGCTGCTGGCCGACGACATGGGCCTGGGCAAAACGGTGCAGGCGCTGGCGTGGCTGCAGCACATGAGGGAGCAGGAAGGCAACGCCCCGTCGCTGGTCATTTGCCCCGCGAGCGTGGTCTTCAACTGGAACCGCGAGGCGCAGCAATTCACGCCGAGTCAGAAGGTGCTGCTGCTGACCGCGGGCGAGCATCGCCATTCGCTGCGGCAGGAAATCCCGCAGCACGATCTCGTTGTCACCAACTATGCGCTGCTGCGGCGCGATCTGGCCGCGCTGCAAAAATTTTCTTTCCGCGCCATCATTCTCGACGAGGCGCAGAACATCAAGAACCCTGAGTCGATGGTCGCGCGCGCGGCCAAGGCGCTGAAGGCGGACCACAAGCTGGCGCTTACCGGCACGCCGCTGGAAAATCGCCTGCTCGACTTGTGGAGCATCATGGAGTTCGTCCATCCGGGCTACCTGCCGGACCGCAACAAATTCCTCGAGCAGTACGACCGCGGCGCGACGCAGCCGGCGCGGGCGCTGCTCTCCAGCCGCATGCGGCCGGTCATGCTGCGCCGCCTGAAGAAGCAGGTCGCGCAGGACTTGCCCGACCGCATCGAGGAGCGCATCGATTGCGAGCTCACCGAGGGCCAGAGGAAATTCTACCTCGCGGAATTGCAGCGCAGCCGCCAGGCGCTTTCGACGCTCGATGCGCCGGCTGGGCAGTCGCGCATGCACGTCCTCGCCGCGCTGACGCGCCTGCGCCAGATTTGCTGTCATCCCTCGCTTGCGGGCGGCAAGAAGGGGCTGGGCTCGGGCAAGACCACGTCGCTTTTCGAACTGCTCGAGCCGCTCTACGCGGCAGGGCACAAGGTGCTCGTCTTCTCGCAGTTCGTCGAGATGCTGAAGATTCTCAAGACCGAATTGGAGGCGCGCAATCGCCCCTACTTCATGCTCACCGGCCAGACCACGCAGCGCGGCGAAATCGTGCAGGCGTTCCACGATTGCAAGGAGCCCGCGGTCTTCCTGCTCTCGCTCAAGGCGGCGGGCACGGGCCTCAATCTTACCTCGGCGAGCTACGTCGTGCTTTACGATCCGTGGTGGAATCCGGCCGTGGAGGCGCAGGCGATCGACCGCACGCACCGCATCGGGCAGGACCGCACGGTCATCGCGTACCGGCTCGTCACGCAGGGCACGGTGGAGGAAAAAATCTGGCGGCTGCAGCAGAGCAAGGCGCAGCTCGCGCAGGACGTGCTGGGCGAGGAGGGCTTCACCGGCAGCCTCAGCAAGACCGATTTCGATTACCTGCTCGAGGACACCTCGGAAGAGCTCGAGTCCAGCAACGCGGACTAGCGAGTATTTCGTCGTTATGCGAGGCCCGCATTCTTCCTGTCAAAACGCGGGCAATTTGATAATCCTGTCGAAATGAATTGTCCGCCGATGCGTTTCATCTCGCTGGAGGGCGGCGAGTGCGTGGGCAAGTCGACACAGATTGAACGGCTCGCCGATCGGCTGCGCGGCCTCGGCCACAAGGTCATTGTCACGCGCGAGCCGGGCGGCACGGCGCTGGGCGAATCGATCCGCCACCTGCTCAAACACGCGCCGGAGGGCCGCGGGATGTCGCCCTACACCGAGTTGCTGCTCTTTCTCGCCAGCCGCGCGGAACTCGTCCGCAAGGTCATCATGCCCGCGCTCGACCAGGGCACGTGGGTGCTCAGCGACCGCTTTCTCGACTCGACCACGGTTTATCAGGGCGCGGGCCGGAAGCTGCCCAGTGAGATCGTCGAGCGGGTCAACGCGCTGGTTGTTGGCACATATATCCCGCGCCTCACCCTCGTGCTCGACCTTGAGCCCGAGGCCGCGCGCCAGAGGCAAATCGGCCGTGCGCAAGCAGCCGGAGGCGCGGCCTTCGACCGCATGGAAGCCGAGCCGCTCGATTTCTTCGAGCGCGTCCGCCAAGGCTACTTCGAAGTCGCCAAGGCCCATCCCGCCCGCGTCAAAATCCTCCCCGCCGCCGGCACCATCGACCAAACCGCCGCGGCGATTTGGGCCGAGGTGGCGAAGACGTTTCAACTTTAGTTTCCTTATGTCTCAGGCCGCAAGTCAGGCTGCTGCGTTTTATCGTGAGGTGGCCAAGGAAATGAGAGTGTGGACAATTCGCGACAGCGGAGGCTTTCCTGCCCCGAAAGGCACATCGGGGCAACGAGCCCAACCTTTTTGGTCTTCTCGATCTCGTGTTGAAAAAATTATTAAAACCGTCCCTGCATACGCCGAATTCGAGCCGCACGAGATTTCGTGGGACGACTTCGCAAATAAATGGATTCCCGGCCTAACGAGGGATTCGATATTGATCGGTGTCAACTGGAGCGGACCACGCGCTGTCGGTTATGATCTGGAGCCAGAGAGTGTGCAAAAATGGGTTGAGCACTTTCTAGCGACAGGCTGAAAGTCCTTCGACCTTGTCGCATCTTGCTTCTAGCTTTTAAAAATGCCCTTCCGCGCTGAAGAACTTCGTGAACGCTTTGCTGCCTCGATTGAGCAGGGGCGGATGGGGCATTCGTACTTGCTGACGGGCGACCGATCGGAGGCGCTGGAGAATCTCGCGCTGGGGCTGGCCGGGCAGGTGCTGGATGCGGCGCCGCAGGAGCATCCGGATTTTCACAGCGTGCGGCCGGAATCGAAGTCGCGGCATATCACGGTGAAGCAGATTCGCGAGCTGGAGCATGAGCTTTATCTCAGGCCGTACTCGGCTCCGCTGAAGGTCGCGGTGATCTTCGATGCCGAACGAATGTGCCTCGCCGGCGCGAGCGCGGCGAACGCGTTCCTCAAGACACTGGAGGAACCACCGGCGCACACGTTAATTTTGCTCACCTCAGCGCGTCCGGCGATGCTGCTGCCGACGATCATCTCCCGCTGCCTGCGGCTTGATCTGGGCTTCGAGGACCTCGATGCGGGCGCGGCGCATGAGCCGGCGTGGATCAGCGCCTGGTATGCGAGGCATCCGAAGCGTTCGCTGCGCGCCTACGCGCGGGCTCAGGTGCTCAATGATCATTGGGCGTCGATTCGCGAAGCGGCTGAGGCGCACCTGAAGGAATTGCCGGACGAGATCGAGGAAGACGTGGCCAAGGCGCTGGTCGAGGCCGAATTTCAGCTCGGGCGGCAGGAATCGATCGCGCAGTTGCAGCGCTGGTATTGGCTGCGCTCGGAAGAGGTCGCGAAAACGACCGAGCTGGAGCGCATGCGCGCGGTCAAGGCGCTGGAGGAGTTGCAGGCCGCGCTGGCATCGAATTGCGAGCCGAACCTTTCGGTTGAGGTGGCGTGCTTGCGGATCGAAGGGCTGGTTTAGATCCGTGGTAACCCGCGCTCGCCGAGCGCGGGTGCCGTCCCGTAGGGACGGCATTTCGGAAATCCGTCGCGCATGCGCGACGGACCGGCGCTGGGCCAGCGCCGGCTACCTATTTCGTCCCGGCGCTGTGGAACGTGGCGTCCTTGGGCAGGATGGCGCGCTCGCAGAAATCGCCGAAGCCTTCCTCGTGCTGGCGCTCGACGGCGTAGCGTTTGATCACCGGCGCGAGCATCTTCACGCCTTCGTCCAGCGTGACCGTCGGCGCGTAGAGGCGGTTGAGCCGCGTGCCGTTGTACTTGGCGCCGAGGTAGAGCGCGAACTTGTTCGGCGCCTTGCCCACGAACGCGATCTCGGCGAGGTAGGGCCGCGCGCAGCCGTTGGGGCAGCCGGTGATGCGCAGGCTGATGGCATCGTCATGCAGGCCGGCCTCGTCGAGCACGACCTCGAATTTCTCGAGCAACTCGGGCAGCACGCGCTCGCTTTCGGAGAGTGCCAGGCCGCAGGTCGGCAACGCCACGCAGGAAAGTGCGTTGAGGCGCATGCCGGAGCGCTGGTTCTCGTCGGTCAGGCCGTGGCGGGTGAGGATCGCGTCGATCTCGTGCTTCTTCGCCTCGGTCACGCCCGCGATGGTCAAATTCTGCGACGGCGTCAGGCGGAAATCGCCCTCGTGAATCTGCGCGATTTCCCGCAGCGCGGTCTTCATCGGCCACGACGGTGTGTCCTTGATGCGTCCGCTCAGAATGTGCAGGCCGTAAAACCAAGTGCCGTCGGCGTTCTTGTGCCAGCCGAAGGGGTCTTCGATGTTTGTGAATTCGAAAGGCTTCGCGGGCGCGAAAGTCACGCCGCTGCGCTTCTCGACCTCGCCCTTGAACCACGCCACGCCCTTGTCCTCGATGGTGTACTTGAGCCGCGCGTGCTTGCGGTTGGTGCGGTCGCCGTGGTCGCGCTGCGTGGTGAGCACCGCCTCGCCGACGACGTTCACCTTGTCCGCGGGGATGAAACCGAGCACGTCGGCCAGGCGCGGGAAGGTCTCCGCGTTGCCGTGGCTCATGCCGAGACCGCCGCCGACCGTGACGTTGTAGCCGGCCAGCTCGCCGTTCTCGACGACCGCGATGTAGCCGAGGTCCTGCGAGAAAATATCGACGTCGTTGTTCGGGGGCAGGGCGAAGGCCGTCTTGAATTTGCGCGGCAGGTAGGTCGCGCCGTACATCGGCTCGGACTCGGGTTCGCCGCCGGCGACGAGTTCGTCGTCGAGCCAGATTTCGTGATAGGCATGCGTCTTCGGCAGGGCGAATTCGCTCCAAGCCTTGGCGTGATCGTAAACCTTCTGCAGCACCGGGCTGCGCTCCGGATTCGGCGGCGCCATGACGTTGCGGTTCACATCGCCGCAAGCCGCGATCGAGTCGAGAAGCACCTGGTGCGCGCCCTGGATGAGCGGCTTCACGTTGCCTTTGAGCACGCCGTGGAACTGGAAGGTCTGGCGCGTGGTCATGCGCAGGGAAGGGGACGCGAACTGCTCGGAAAGCTTGTCCAGCACCAGCCACTGCTGCGGGGTGGCGCGACCGCCCGGCAGGCGCAGGCGCAACATGAAGCTGAACGCCTTCTCCTTGCCGGCGCGCTTCAGGGCGACGCGTTGGTCGCGGTCGTCCTGCAGGTAGAGGCCGTGAAATTTCGTAAGCTGGGCGTTATCCTCGGAAATGGCGCCGGTCGACGTATCGGCGAGGTCCTGGGCAATGGTGCCGCGAAGATGATGCGAGGCGGCTTTGATGCCCTCATTGGGTGAGAGCGGTTTGGAGGCTTCTTGATGCATGGAAAGGGGGAAGATTACCTCAAATTTGGCGTTGGTACACTCAAAGGTACGAGGGGGGCGAAATCATCGCATTTGGGCAACGCTAGTCAATAGACTAAGTAGAATATGGAACCTTCGCTTCGTTCCGGGGTTTACTACGAACTTGGCAACGCAGTCAAAGGCAGGTACCCTATTCCACATATGTATAAGCAGGGCGACAAAATCATGGTTCTCGATACGGGAGAAGTTCTCACCGTCATCATGGACTTGAGCGAGAAGATGGATCGGGGCATCGTTGTTCGGGAACGCATTGGTCGGAACTTATCTCATGACGAAGTCCGTCCCGCTGGCCGCACCCGCGAGCGCCTCGATGCCGGCCGCGGCATCGTTCCGCCCGAACCGGCGCCGCCAATACCGCTGGGCTCCCAGTTCATTTAGCCGTAGTCCGTCCTTCGGACGGCAGGGATTCTATCGGCTTTGGCAGATAAGCGCTGCCATTTGACGCTTACTTAAATGAAGCATGAAGCTTTCAGCCTGACGTGGCGTCCAAAGGATGATGCAACCCTCCCTTCCCCCCCGGCGAGCCACCCCCTTGCATCTTGCCATGGTGGGCTTTCTGGGGGCAGTAGTCTTATGGGGGATGGCCTTGTCCAGCCAGGCGCAGGACGATAACGGCTCCGCTCCGCCGCCTCCGGCCGGCACCAGCAATCCCGCTTCGTTTGGCAATGACCAGAACCAAGCCGCTCCGCCCTCGCCGGAATCTCCCCAAGGCCAGACGCCGGACGCCCCCAGCGGCCCGATCAATAGCCCGAGCGGCGGCGCGACCTTCCAGACCTTCTACGACTCCCTGAGCACGATGGGCAATTGGATCCAGACCGACGATTACGGCTACGTCTGGCAGCCGAACGTGCAGGATCCCAACTGGGCGCCCTACACCGACGGCAACTGGGTCTATACCAACGACGGCTGGACGTGGAACTCGAACGAGCCATTCGGCTGGGCGACTTATCACTACGGGCGCTGGGTCAATCTCGACGGCACGGGCTGGGTCTGGGTGCCGGGCTACACCTGGGCGCCGGCGTGGGTGAGCTGGCGCTACGGCGATGGCTACGTCGGCTGGGCGCCGCTGCCGCCGGACAGCTTCGCCGGCATCGATTACTTCGGCGACGGCACCGACGCCGACTTCGGCTTCCACATCGGCGGCGACTGCGACGGCTTCTACGGCATCGGGCCGGCCATCTACATCTTTCTGCCCATCGGCTGCGTCGGCTATCACGACTATCACCACTGGTACCACAACCGGTACGACAACTTCGCGCTGATTAATCGCACGACCAACGTGACCAACATCAACGTGGCGCGCGGAAGAGCGGCCACGACCGGCCAGGCGTTCACGCGGGTGACCACCGGCGGCCCGCAGGTCGCGCAGATTGACGCCGCGTCCAGCACGCCCGTGCCCCGCGCCAACCTGGTGCGCGCGAGCACCCCGGGGGCGAGCCGGCTGAGCGGAAACTCGCTCTCGGTTTTTGCGCCGCGCATCCAGGCCGCCGACGCCGACGCCCGTCCCACGCAGGTGACGTCGAACCTCGGCGCGACCACCGTCAACCGCGGCACCGACATCCTGCATCCGCCCACCGTCAACGAGCGCCTCGCGCCCGCGCCTGCCACGGAAGCGCAGGTCGCCGCCGCCCAGGATGCCCTCGGCCGTGCCCCGACCAGCGCGAAGGTGCTGACCGACGCCGCCAGCGTAAGGCCGACTCTCCCTGGTCGCATCACCGAGATGCGGTCCGTGGCCTCGCCGTCAGGCGTGGCGGCTTCGCATACCTTCAATCTCGCACCTGGCACGGTTTATCATAATAATGGCGGCGGCCAGACGGTGTTTGGGCCGGTGCATATGCCCTCGACGACGCCGGGCGGAAGTGCGACGCCCTCGGAAAACACGAGCCGTGAGATGCAAGAAACGCCGCAGCGGGTCTTCAGCGCGCATCCCACGCCTTCGTCCACGCCAAACTATCTGCCCACCAGCAGCGGCAACGCCCCGGCCGAATCGCACACCTACACGCACGTGACGCCCACTCCGACCTACGCGCCTTCCCAGGCGCCCTCAACGACGCATTCAACCCAGCCGTCCAGCGGCGGTGGCGGCTACAGTGGCGGCAACCGCGGCAGTTCCGGCGGAGGCCAGAACTACAACAACGGCGCTAGTTCCGGCGGCGGCAGCTACAGCGGCCCGCACCACTAATTTTTCGGCGACCAGTATTGAGGGGGAATTTTGATAGGATTAATAAGATTAAAAGGATTTTAGGCTGAGGCTGAGGCTGAGGCTGAGGCCATCCTCTTAATCATTTTAATCCCATCAAAATTCCGTCCTTCCGTTATTCCGTCACTCAAGCCTCCCGCGGCCAACCGCGATCCGGGATACTGCGCACTCGCCTCCGCGCCGGGCGCATGTATGTTGGGGAAAAGCCTCCCATGCCCAACGCCCACACCCGCATCTTTCTTGTCCGGCACGGCGCCACGGTCCTGACCGCCGAGGACCGCTTCGCCGGCGCCACCAATGTGCAACTTTCCGACGAGGGGCGTGGCCAGGCGTCGCGCTTGGCCGAGCGCCTGCGCGGCACGAAGATCGACGCGGTCTACGCCTCGCCGCTGGACCGCACGATCGAAACCGCGCGCATCCTCGCCGCGCCGCACGGGCTTGAGGTCCAACCCTGCGACGGCCTGCGCGAAATCTCCCACGGCCACTGGGAGCAAATGACGCGCAAGGAGGTCGATCAAAAGTTTCCGCAGGAAGCGGCGGAATGGGAAAAAGACCCGTACACCTTCGCGCCCAGCGGCGGCGAAAGCGGCCTCGCCGTGACGGCGCGCGCGTTGCCCGCGCTGATGGAAATCCTGCGCGCGCACACGAACCAAAAAATCCTCGTCGTCTCGCACAAGGCCACCATCCGGCTGTTGCTCAGCTCGCTGCTCGGCTTCGATCCGCGCCGCTACCGCGACAATCTCGACCAAAGCCCCGCCGCGCTCAACATCGTCGACTTCAAGGACCCGACCCGTGCGCGGCTCACGCTCTTCAACGACATCTCGCACTACATCGACGGCGGCCTCGCCATTCCCGCCGCACCGCAGGCCCGCCTGTCCAAGTGGTGGTCCGACGTGCACGAGCCGGTCTAGGCTCGCGCGAAGACCCCCGCCGCGATCCCGAGCCGTGAAGCCGCCTACGCGCGCTGCTTCTTCACCCACGCGATGATCTCGTCGTGGTTGCCCGCCGCTGTCCACGTCACGCGCAGCAGTTCCGCCGGGTCGATCTTGTTCTCGCGGAAGAAGCGCCGGTCGCCGCCACAGCCATACATCAGGTCCGGCGGCATCTCCCCGCGCAGTTTGGCCTCGGCCTTCGGGATCAGGCGGGGCAGCCAGCCGATGCCGTCAACCTGCGCGTCTTTCGACGGCAGCTTGGCCATGTCGATCACCTGCTTGGAGCGCACGCCGCCTTGTTCCTCGAGGAAATAATCGCGCCGCACGGCGGCGATTTTCAATGCCGTCTCCAGCGTCGGTTCGCCGCCCCGGGAGAAGTCCTCCACGAAGTCGAAAAACTCCTGGATCGTGTAGCCGATGGTTGAGAGAAACGCGGCGCCTTTCTCGTCGAGCAGGCCGGCGGCTTTCTGGTGGCCGGCCTGATATTTCCTGACGCTTGTCTCGAACAGTTGCGAAAAAGTCTGCTCCCAGGTGGCGGAAGCGGCGGGATGGGTCGTTGTAATCATGATCGCAGCTAGCTTCGCTCAGTTCCGCGCGAGTGCAAGTGGCGGCCCGGCCGCTACCGGGTCTGGGCAATTCTGGTGAGCCGCCGGATATCATCGGAAAAGCCGTTAAGCTCGTTCAGGAGGGCGTGGCGATACGCCAGTTCTTCCTTCGCGCGGCGGCGATTGATCGAGTAGACCGGCGTCATCGCCTGCAATTGGTCCACGTTGGACTCGGCGATGGATTGCAGGTCGTCGAGCAGTTCGCGCGTCGCCTCCAGCGTCTGGCCGTCGAACGGCTGTCCACCGGACGTTTGCAGGGCCAGCTTATGGTAGGTGTCACTGGCCGCCACGATCTGGGCGTTGCTTTTGTAGGAGCGGCTGTCCGGCGGTCCGTAGGACGCGGCGGACGGCTCCTGCGGCAGCCGGCGATGCCCATTGAGGTAGGAATCCAGGCAGCGCGTCGTGTTGTGAAAATCCTGCAGGAACGCAGCCTCGCTTTGAAATTTCGCCACATCGAGCGGCTCCCACGCGGGGACGTTCGACAGCAGGAGGCCGAAACAGGGGGCGAGGTTTTCCTCTCCCGGCACCGGGTTGTCCAGCCACGCCTTGGCCGTCGTCTCCGTCAGGTCGATGCCTTTTTCCGCCGTGACGATTCCCAGCACCTTGCCTGAGGCGCAGTGGATGACGGGCGCGCCGTTGCTCGACGTGCGGATCCCGCCGTCGAAGTCGAGGCGGGTCGTGCCCAGATTGACGATGTGGCCAACCCGCGCCGAGGTCGGATCGGCCTGGCCAAGGACCGGGACGAGAACGTACTCGCCCAGCGCGGGAGCCGTGTCGCTGGCTGCCAGGGCGGTCAGGCACTTGAAATGGTTGTCCTGCACGGCGATCAAGGCGAGGTTGCGGTCGGACGCGGCCTTCATCGAAAGAATCTTCACCGGCGTGCCGGCGAGGGTGGTGATCTGGAGGTTCGGGTTGTCGCCAACCAGCTTCAGATGCGCGACGACATACACGCCGTCGGGCGTGCGCAGCAAAAAGCCGCTGCCGGACATGCTGTCGCCCTTGATCGTGACCAATGCCCCGATCTGGTCGGGCGACAGGACGGGCGGTGGAGGCGGGGGCGGCGCATCCGGCGCGGTCACTGCCGAATCCGGCACGCTGAAATACGGCGAGTAAACGGTGAGGCTGTCGGTCGAGGAAACGGTCGGGGCCAGTTGCAGCACCTGCAGGTGCCACGACACACTGGGCGCCTGGGTATCACTCGGCAGGGCCACGACCGACACCGGCTCGGGCACGGAGCTGACGGCAGGCGCCGCGTTCGTGGCGGGCGCCGGCGCCACGGTGCCGTCGGTGATCTTGAGGTAATATCGTCCGCCGGCCGGGACGAAAAGCGAGCCGCGCAGCACGCCCGACGCGCCCGCCACCAGCGTGCCGTTGGACGACAGGGCCGCGACGCTGATCGCCTGCCGCGCGTTCCAGCGCACTTCCCAGCGATCGCCCACCGTGAAGATCCCCGTGGTCGTCTCGCCGGTGCCGCTGAATTCCTGCACCGTGGTCTGGGCGCGCGCCCAGCTGGCCAAAAGAAGGCCCAGCACGCCAACAACCAGAAAAAAACAACGCATCATCCTGCGCATATCACCGCCGTTCACCGCGGACAATGCTAAAGACTCGCCCGCGCCGCAAGGGTTGCGCGGAAAGGCGTGCGGAGTGAGGGGATCGAACCCCCGACCTTGTCCGTGTAAAGGACCTGCTCTACCGCTAAGCTAACTCCGCATTATATTAATAGTAAGCAACTTATGATGGAACTGGCTCTATTCAAGTAAGGCTTGTAACCCGCTGTAGTAACCCGTATATTCTGAGCACGTTGGAGGACGTGAGAAACACGGAGACTATATGGGTAACAGCACAACATTTGAAAAAGCAGGTGAGTGTCTATATGTCCGGTCGGTCTATCTCGATGATAAACTCGACTCCAAAACATACTATGCGTTGGTCAAGGTGAGGGGCAAGCAATTCAAGTCCAGCCTCAAGACAGATAACCTCGCCGAGGCGCGACGAAAGCTTAAGGACTACCGCAACGACATTGGCCGAATCGATCCCAATCGCGGAAAGATCACGATTGAGGGACTCGCGGACCTTTACCTTGCCACGATCCAGCATCAAGCCCCCGGCACCATTCAGGAGAAGACTGCCATCGCGCAACGCATCAAAGACAAGTGGGGACCGCTCCAAGCCAAGGATATAAAAAATTCTCAGGTTAAGGCGTGGCTGGCATCGCTCAAATTTAAGAGGGGTAAGGGCACAGGGAAGTGCAGCCGGAACAAGTACCTTGGCGTCATCCGCGCCATGTTCCAGTTGGCGGTCGATGACCGCATACTTGCTCATTCTCCCGCCGAGGGTCTGCGGGAACAAAAATTGGACACGCCGATCCGCAAGACGCCATCAGTCGAGGAATTTAAGGCCATCGTCGAGAGCATTCGAGCACAGCCGTTTTCCGATACTGCTGTAGAGTCTTCCGATCTTGTCGAGTTCTACGGTCTTGCCGGGCTTGGGATGGCTGAGGCATCGGCCTTGACCTGGGGGGACGTGAATTTTAAGAAGGGGCAGCTCATCACCTTTCGACACAAGACGACAACCGGCTTCCCGGTGCCGCTGTTCCCTCAATTAAGGCCGCTGCTCGAAAAACGGTATGGCTTGGCAAAGGCCGCCAACGGTGGCAAGGCGCCTTCACCCCACGCGAAGGTTTTCACCATCGCCGATGCGAAGAAGGCTATCGAGTCGGCTTGTGATCGCCTAAACCTGCCTTCCTACACGAGCCGGTCGTTCAGGCGCACATTCATCACCAAGGCCATCGAGGCCGGAGTTGATGTTAAGGTCATTGCCCAATGGCAGGGACACAAGGATGGGGGCAAATTGATCTTATCGACATACTCACACGTCAGGCCCGTTCACAGTGAGCAGATGGCCAAGTTGATGACGGATGAGAAACCGGACAACGTGATTCCGATGGAAGGTGCGGCATGAAAGACCCGGCCAAAAAATTCAACTGGTGGTGGCGGGACCTGGACAAGGCTAAGGCCAAAAGCAAGGTTTTGCGGGCGGCTTTGGACGAGCCGATGCATAGAGTCGAAACCTTACGGGCCGCTTGGTACTACGAGGCAGAAAAGCGAACCACCGGAAAATATCGAGTCGCGAATAAATCGTTTCTGAGGCTCACCTTTCTCGAAATGCGGAGTGTCGTTTATCTCTGGTCTTTCAACGCAAGGGAGCGAACGGCGATGATGCCAATGATGATGCCTGTGCACGAAGGCGACAAGCCAGCGGATATGGCGAATTGGTATTGGCCCCGCGTCAGTTTGAATTTGGAGGTCAGTAACAAGGCGCTCTTTAAGGCGCTCGGGCCTCACCTCGACGAAGTCCGAAAGCGTCGAAATCTCAGCCCGTCACAGCGTGGCCCCAAGCGCAGTGTAAACCCTCATTCGGACGTGGCATGGAAACAGATTGAAGCGTGGGATCGCGCCTCTGCTGGCGAAGTCCTAAACGACAGCGACCGAAAGCAGAAGAGCGAGGTGGAAAAGAAGATATTGCAACGTCAGGTGCACCACCAAATGGGTTGGTAAAAGCGAGAATGTAATAGAATCGATCACCCTCTCTTTTCAAAAGAGAAAGAATGAGGGTAAGTCAGATAGTCAATGAACACATTGGCATCTGTCGGTGACGGGCACGGAGCGGAAAAACCGCTGCCGCGCATCAGTTACAAAATCGCAGAGGCGGCGAAGATCGTCGGCGTCTCGACGATTACCATCCGCCGGGCAATCGACCGAGGCTTGCTAAAGCCGTGTCGCGCCTTCCGGCATCCGCTGATCCCAGCCGATCAACTGCAACGCATGATCGAAGGAGGCGCATGATCGAGCCACCCGGAAAAGAAAAAGCCCCCCGGCTGGGTACGAACCAGACCGAGGGGGAGAGCACTAACGCAACACCGGTGATCCTACGGCAACCGGGAATGACGTACAAGGAGGCCGCGTACTATTTTGGGCGACAGTATAGGACAATCCTTCGCATGGTGAAGGCGGGGAAGTTGAACGTCACCCGCACTCCGGCAGGTCCGCGCATTCTCCTGGAGACCACGCGGTGAGTGACCGCACGACCATGCCATGCCCCGCCTGCCGGGAGAATGGCAGCGACAAATCAGGCGAGCACTTGGCCGTGTTCCCAAGCGGGAAATTCGCGTGCGCCGTCCATCCCCGCGACAAGGCGCACAACCGGCGAATCATCGAATTACGTCCGGAGCTGGCCCCGCCGCCGCCTCCCTTCATCGGGAATGGTCACAAGTCGCGGGCGCTTGGCTCCGTCATCGCCGAATATCCCTACCTCGACGAAACCGGGAAAGAGCTGTTCCGCGTGAGGCGATACGACCCGAAAGACTTTCGGCAGGGGCACTATGATGGAGAGAAATGGATCGAGAGCATTAAAGGCATCCGTCGCGTGCCGTACCGCATGCCCCAAATTTCAGCCGCGGACACCGTCTGGATCGTCGAGGGGGAGAAAGACGCGGACACCCTCGCGGCGCTCGACATCGTGGCAACGTGCAACGCTGGCGGCGCGGGAAAGTGGGATCCTTCATGGAGTCATCATTTCGCGGGCAAACAGGTCATTCTTTGTGGTGATAACGATGAGCCGGGCCGGAAGCACGTCGAGCAAATTGCCGCTACGCTCGAAGGTGCGGCGAAGGCCATTCGGCGTGTCTCGATTCCATCGCCGGCAAAGGACATCTCGGATCATCTGGCCGGGTTGTCCGACAGCGAGGCCCGCGCAGCCATTGGAGAATTATTGCGGCAGCTCGATCCACAGGATGAGGTACTTGATGCCCGCCGCTTCGACTTGGCCAATCCGCCGCCGCCAGCGCGGGCCATCTATTGCGTCGGCACCGCCACGATTGCGACGCCGGGCAACCTGTGCGTGATTGCAGCCCAGCCCAAGGCCGGCAAGTCTGCCCTGGTAGGTGCATTTATCGCCGCCGCTACCGGGATGGCCGGAGATACGTTGGGGATAGCGTCAGGCAACCCTGATGGGTGCGCCTTGATCCATTTCGACACGGAACAAAGCCCGGCGGATCATCACGCCATTGTTGCTACGGCCCTGCGCCGCGTCCGCCTCGATCAACCGTCTTGGCTTCGATCCTACCGGCTTGCGGACGTGGCCACGATGAAACGGTTCCAGTTGCTCCAGCATGAACTCGACCGCGCTCGGCGGGATCACGGAGGGATTCACTCCGTCCTCTTGGACGGCATAGCCGATTTTGTTGCCGATCCGAACGACGCCGAGGAAGCATTTGCGGCCGTGGACAGGCTGCACCGGCTGGCCGTGCAATTCGATACGACCATCGTGTGCGTGCTCCACTTCAACCCTGGAAGCGATTTCAACAAGACACGCGGGCACCTTGGCAGTCAGCTCGAACGGAAGGCAGAGACGAACCTTGCCCTCGAAAAGGCTGAAGGCGTCACCGTGGTCTATACCAAGCTCGCTCGCCATGCACATATCGAGAAAGACGCGGGTGCCCGGTTCCAATGGGATGAGCAGTCCGGCATGCACGTCAGTTGCGGCACGCTGATGGCTGAGAAAGCCGAGGCTGACGATTTTCATCTTCAGGCAATCGCAGACGAGATTTTCACCAGCAAGGCCGCGATGCGTTATAGCGAGTTGAAGCAGGAGGTCATGCGGATAAGGCACGTCAAGGAAGGCGCAGCCGAAAAGACGATCAAAAAGCTCGTGCCCAAATTCGCACGAAAGGGACTCATGGGGATGTATGAAAAAGCCTGATTACCCCATCACCCCACGCTACCCTATTTTACCCTACGGAGAGGGTGTTACCCTACTACCCTACGGCCCTATATATGGAATAGGGCCACGGGGTAGGGTAAGTGGGGATGCGGTTACCCTACGCGATCCCGATAGGGTGAAATCAGCGATCCTGACAGCCACCAGCACCCCCCCGGGTAACTATTATCTTTGGAACGCCCAAAACGACGCGGTTATTTCGTCTACCTGTTTGCCGCTGGCTGCGGGACTTTGAAAATCAACATGAACACTGAACGCTGAACACTATGTCATATCGCAAAATCGCAAAAGAGGCGGGAGTCAGCCTCGGAACTGTTGCCGCTGATGCAAAAGCTGGCGCTGACGTATCGTCCGCAGAGACCTATCTGCGCTGGCGACGGAAACATCGTGAGTCAAGAGCATCCCTGCCTAGGGAAAAGCCCGCTACGGCCAAGCCTAAGCGCAAGGCGATGCCTTCCCGCGCCCCAGCCACCGGCGGCGACACATGGGCGGATCGTGTTGAACGTGCTCGTCAAACCGAACGGGAGACGCACGCCAGCTATCTTGACGCCCTGGCGCGAGGCGACACGGCCCAACTCGAACGCTTGCTTAGCAGTCATAGCCGCGCCGTCGATCAGGTGGGTAAAATCGAAAAGCTGGCCTCGGAAGCCGAGCGCGAAAGCGGTGACATGCTTCGGCGGTCGGATGTCGAGAGGGCGTTGAAAGCAGCTCTGGAACCACTGAATGATGCCTTGTGCAAACTGCCGCTCAACGAGCGAACAAATTGCAATCCTCAGAATCCTGAGATTGCAGAGCGGGCTTTGACCGAATGGAGGGACCGCTTCATGAAAAGGGCGCGAGCGGCGGAGATGATCTTCGAGCCGTCATGTCCCACAATGTCCTAGTACGCATGTTGCGATGCTTACAATTCTACATGAGAATGAGCCTATGTTAATTCCGAATCTGCATTCCGTAAGTGCGCTTTCTCGGCTGGTGAATCTCGACGCGCGGACCGCTTCCAAGCGTCTCAAGCAATTGCACATTCGCCCCGCCGCCGTGCTGGCCAATGGTCGCGAACTCTATGATGAAAACGCCCTGCAAATTCTGAAAGCCCATGAAGGCACGCTGCGGGAACTATTCGCTAAAGGCCACGAAATCCTCTACGGCACTCCCGGAACCATTTCAAAAAAAATCAGCTAAATCCCAACCCAAAAACATAATGCTCTTCAAAAATGTCCGCGCCAGCCTCGCCCGCTTGATCTCGCCCTCTGGTCTTACGACCGTCAATCTTCCCGATGCAGGGATAACTCCCGCATTGCGGATCGTCGCCCAGGCCGCAGCCGCCGCGCCGGTTGCCGCTGCCGCTCCGAAGTTTCGCCGTGCTCCGGTTGGTCCCAACGGCCTTACTGCCTATCAGGAAAAACTTCAATACGAGGCGAGGTTGAAAACCGAATTTGGTTTCCACGAAAAACTTGAGGCCGCTGGCATGAAGACGGAAGCGCGGCGCAAAGTGCTGGCCGACTTCGACAGGTTCGTTGCCGCCCGTCCGCTGGGTAAAGCCGCGCCTCCGCCAGCCACCGATGAGGACGGGACGGCAGTGCCGGTCGAGACGCCCGACGACACGGTTGAGAAAATAGTCGAAAAGTTGGAAACCCTCCTCGCGGAATTGAAGAAGATCGCGGGTGACACCGGCGATTCCGAGGACGAGGTGGAGGCCCGTGCGGCGATTCGACGCGGGGACAGAGCGGCGGCGCGGAGGAGCCTGGAATCTGCCATCACCGCAATCACTGCGAAGATCGAATCGAAGACAGCGCGTGCCGCGTTGCGGGCGGAACCGTCGAGCCGTCAACGGGCGTACAAGCTCACCGCTTCCGGTTTCAATGAAGACCCCGTCGTGGCCAGCTTGAACGCCTCTCTTAACCGGGGAGGTTCGCTGTCGCTCGCGGCTCGTGCAGGCATGTCCTTGGCCCCGGTCGGTGGTACACGCACCCCGGCCACGCCAGCCGCCGTTGCGCCCGTTGCTTTGTCCTCGGGATACCGCGATCGTGTACACGCGATCAACGCCGAAATCAAAAGCCTGGACGCGAAGATGCACAAGAGCGGCATCTACGACAACAAGATGATTGCCCGGCAAGCCGAATTGAAGGCGGAGCGTAACCGGCTAATGGCCGCCAACAGTCCTCACCGTCGCCAGTAACCACCAAACCCAAAAAAGGAAAATGCCTCATGACTACACTCGTTGATAATCGCCACGTTGACCCGTCGCTAACATTTGAGCGCCCACGTCCTGCACCTGTGTCCTGCCCTAAGATTGATGAACTCTTAGCCCAAGCTGCCGAGGCCGAAGCCACCGCCACCTCTTCCAAGGCCGAAGTCGAGTACCTGAGAAATCAGGCGCGGGCAGTTAGCAACGAAATTTCCCGGCTGCGGAGTAAGCGGGATGAAGTCGCGGATCGCCTCCGCAATTTGGAGAACACTGACGTTCCGGCCCATCGCGCCGAGTGCGAGGGGATCGTCAAGAAGCTGCTCGGCGTTGCCACTTTGGATGCAATCCAGAGTAATTCCCTGAACAGTTCACTTCACGCATTGCCTGCGCTGCGGGAAAAGGAAAAGTTGCTGCCCGCCGTCATCAAGGATGTGAAGCAGGAGCTTGCCACCGTCATCGACGAACTCGCCAAGCTCGAATCGATGAAATGAATTTCCAGCGCGAGGAGGCATTAGTGACGGCGCGGGAGTCGTTCGCGCACCCGGCGAAGCGGGAACCGTTCATTGCGTCGAGCCGGGCGACAAGTGTCCCGCAACCCGGTGTCTCTTTTGCGACCGATCAAGAGCAGCATGGCGAAGCAATCCTGACGGCGCTTTCAGACGCCGTGCGTTCACGGCAACGGGATCTTATGCGCGAGGCTGTCCGAAAGGCCGGCTGCTTCCTTCTCTCTGAACGTGGCACCCTGGCCGCCGGCGAGCATGAGCCGTCGATCATCACGCGAATCGCCTGCCGTCTCCGCTGGATCGAGTTGGCCCCGACATTCTCTTGGTTATGAAGCGACCGCCCCGCCTTCCCCGATCACTGCTTCTCGCGTGGGCGCACATTGACGAAGCGTGGAACCGCGAGCGCCTTTCACCGCCAAAACCCAAAAGGGAATTGTCCCGTGCGGCCTCGCAATAAAGTCCTCGCACGGCTGAAACGCAGTGAGTGGCAACCGCTGCCACCGGCACTTGAGCAAGCCTTCGATGAACTGGACCGGCCCAAACACGCCGACAGTGAGACGCCAGCCCGCACGGAAGGGCGTAGCCGTCGCTCTACGTTGGCTCAGGACGGGCGATCAAATGCATGACCGCCACCGCCGAAGCTTCCGACGTTATTTACGTTCATGCCCAGGTCCGAACTTCATCTCGATAATCGTGATGTTTTTCTTTCCCGGATGTGGCTTTGCCACGACCTCGCCTTCAAAGATCACCACAAGCTTTTGATTGCCTGACAGCTCGATCTTTTCTGGTAGAGAAAAGCGTACACCACCGCTGAAAGTAGCGCCGCCTCCTGCGACGGTAATGACCAATTCTTTCGCTTTAACTGTTTGGGGCTTGTGCTCCGAAAAGCTGACTTCAATTTCTGGAATAGTGACTTGGTTGCCATTGCTCATAGGTACTGGCCTACGCCTCGGCTGGGCGAAAGCAAGCTTCACCGTCCAAGAGGAGCCGAGAACCCGTTCCGCTAGACTGACACGTCCGGCCCGGCAAACGTCGCTCCTAGAGCCATCCAGAGCGCAAAGCGGGAGCGTGAAGGGTTGAACCACTTTCTCCGGAAATCAGATTCCGTCGAAGAAGATTTGTAACCCGATATTGTAACCCTGGGCTGATAAAATGCGTGTCGATGAGTACCGATGAGATAATGGCATCGACTTGGTTTCTCCTCTGAAAGTCGCGTTTTGAGCGTGTGCGATTCAGTGAGAGAAAATGAGAGAAAATGCCCTGGTTTGCGTGTAAAGGACCTGCTCTACCGCTAAGCTAACTCCGCGAATCCGCCGAACATAGCGGTTCCCCACCGAATCGGCGAGCGGCTTTATCGCCGCCGGGTCATCGGCTGGTGCGAAGCCGGATTCATGGCCTGAACGTGTGCGTGGGATAGCCCTGACGATTGAGCATGAAGAGCGCGGGCGAAACCGAGGCCAGCGCCACCACCACGCCAATACGAATGGCGTACACGCCCCAAATTCGCACGATCAATTACCGTTGGCAACCGCCCCAACCTTGCCCTCTTTCACGCCGATGTACGTTTTGCCGTGATAGACGAGCACCGCGAAGTACGTGCCGCGCGCGGCGGCGGCGCCTTCGGGCGTGGCCACCTGGAAGTCGGTCACCTTCGGCGTGGAAGGATCGATCAGCGCGCTGACCACGCCGGAGGTCAATTGCAGGTGCGCCTCGCGCTGCGAAACATCGCCGTCGGTCTTCTTGAAAGCGAGCGCGTTGATCTTCAGCACCGAATCGTTGCCGACCTGCACCGCCGAGCCGGGCGTGGTCACCAGCACCGCGACGCCGTTGTCGCCGGTGCGCACCGTGGAGCCGACGGGCAGCGTCTGGCCCTTGGTCAGCGGCGCGAAATGGTTGGAGCCGGGCGGCGCGAACTGCGCATCGCCGGACACGGAAAAAACCGTGGCGTCGATCGTGCCGGCGGACGCGGTCAGGGCCGAGGCCAGCGCAAGCAGGGCGATAGTGATGAACCGGGGAAGTCTCACGGGAAGGTGGATAGTGTTGTGCATGGAAGTCGTGATGGCAATCAGTAACTAATGACCAGGCCCACGTGGCCGCGCGAGTGTTCGCCGGTGCCAAAATCGGTGCGCAGGAGCTGGAAGCCGTAGTCGAACCGCAGCGAGACGTTGTTGTTGATCGTATAGCGCAGGCCCGGCCCGACGCCGAGCAGGTTCGAGTTCGGGTCGACGTCCGCATCCGTCACCGTGTGCAGGCTCGTGCCGCCGTAGTCGAGGAAGGCGAGGAACTGCAGGTGGTCGTCGAAGCCCTTCGTCCAGCCCATCGCCTCGCCGATGCTGACCGGGGGAGCAAGAAGCTGCGTGCCGATGAGAAAGCCGTTATCGCCGTTGACCTCGCGCTCCTCGTAGCCCGGCACCGTGGCGTAGCCGCCGAGACCAAGCTGCTCGCTCGGCAACAAGTTCGCGTTCGATTCCTGCAGCAGCCCGTTCACTTCCCAGGTGAAATCATAGGGCAGGCGCGTCACGCGATTGAGCGTGAACTGGCCGTAGAGATAGCTCGAGTCCGCCTCGAGCCGCTGCTGCTGATAATCGGTGTTGTCGTTGTAAGCGGAGAAATTGCCCGGACTCCAAAAGCCGGTCGCGCCGAACGACGTCGAGCCCAAGGCATCCTTCAGCACGGACTCGTACCCGAAGACGAACTGGTCCACGTCGGCCGTCGTATTGGAAATCGACGCCACGCCGAAGAGCAGGCTGTTGTTGTTCCGCTTGAAATCGTAGCCGAGAATCACCGACTCCGTGTAGTTCGCCGTCGCGGGCAGGGGAATTTCATAACGCCCGCTGATCTGCCAGTTCACGCCGCCGGAATTGAACACATCGCCCAGCGTGGCCGAGGTCGAGGCGTAGCTGCCGAAGATCGTCAGCTGGTGCCGCCACGGCAGCGGGACGATATAAGTGCCCGATTCCGACTGGAAATCGTTCTTGTCCGGCGCCTGCGTGTACTGAAAGGAAAGCTGCTGGCCGACGCCAAAAAGATTGCCGTAGTTGAAGCCGGTCAGAAGCCGGTCGTCCTGCGTATAGCGGTTGCCGCTGTCCTCGTAACCGGCGAAGACCCGCAACGGGAAGCGGTCCTGCGTGCGCAGCAGCAGGTCGGTCGTGCCCGGCGTGTCGCCCGGCGCCATCAGCATGTCGGCCTGGAGAAACGGATTGCGGTTGATCCACGCCACATCGTTGCGCACCTGCTGGCCGCTGATCGGCTCGCCGGGACGCAGCGTGACCTCGTGCCGCAGCATGTCGTTGGAGAACCATTTCGCGCCGGTCGCCTCGACTTTTTCCACGCGGCTCTCAACCACCACCACCTGCACGTAGCCGGAGGTGATCGCCTGTTGCGGCACATAGACGTTGACCACGGGCCGGTCATGCTCGCGATAAAAGGCGACGATGGCGCGCGTCAACTGCGACAGCGACTTCATCGTCACCGGCTGGTCCAGGTACGGCTGCACGACCGCGATAAAATCGGGATTGTGCGCGAGGACGACATCGCCGGCGTCAACGCCCGGCGTGCCGTGGTAGCCCTCGGTGCGCACTTCCTTCGGGCTGGCCACGAGGCGCACCCCCTTGAGTTCGCTGACCAGGACCTCACCGCCCGCGCCGCCGAACGGCTTCGGCTCCTCTTCATTGATGACTTTGCCGCCGCCTTGTTTTTCCGGCTGTTTCGGTGCGATCTGCTGGAAATCCTGCGCATGGAGTGGGATCGGGCCGCCGACACCGGCAAGCGACAATCCCGCGACAAGGCACAACGGTAGCCGATTCATTATTCTCCTCTTCATGTTCTCCCCGAAAGTGGTGCGTTAGTGCCCGGGCATATTGTTGAAGGCGCCGTTGCCCAGCGCATTCTTGAGCGGGCCGGGCACCTGGTCAGGGTCGACGTTGTGGATCTTTCCGCGCTCGATCACGATCACGTCACCAGCTCCGACGGTGGTCCCACCGACGCCGGGCTTCGAATCGCCGGGATAGTAGCCGCCGTGGTCGAGGCCGAGCGCGTCGCTCAGCGAAACGTAGACCTGCGCGCCGAGCGCGTTGCCGAAGGCCGAGTAGACCGCCGGGTTGGAGAAATTGCTGAGCGCGCCGCCGCCGAGCATGCCGGCATCGCCGGGCCCGATCAGGCCGCCGTTGCCGGAGCTGTTGGCCAGCCCGCCATTGCCGTTGCCGGTCTGGTCGGTGTTGCCGAAGAAGCCGCCGTCGTTGCCGTTCTGGCCCGCATTGGACGAGTTCACATCCGGGTTCTGCGGCACGGTCGAGACCGGCACGAGATTGGAGCCGCTGCCGTCATCGATCGAGGCCAGCTCGATCAGGTTGACCGGTGGCGTTCCGTCGTTGCCGCCACCGCCATTGTTGCCACCGCCGTTGTTGCCGCCACCGCCCGTGTTCGCGTTGCCCAGGAGAAGCTGCGGCGTTGTCGTGTTGCCGTTGGTCGTCCATGTCGTGCTGAAGTCCCACTGGCCCGGACCGTCGCCCACCGGCAGGAAGGTCGACTGGTCGGCGAGCGCCGAAAGCGTCTGGCCCGAGGTGTAGGTATCGGTCGATCCGTTGTTCTGGCCGAAGGTCGAGAGCTCTTCCTGCTGGTTCGAGCCGGAATCGGTGGCCCAGTAGCTCGCGGTCACCGTTCCGGTGGAACCGTTCTTGCCGGTCAGCCCGCCGACGTAGCCGCTGCCGCCGACCGAGCTCGTCGTGTACGATGCCTCGATGGTGCCCGCGTTGAAACCGACCAAACCGCCCGCGCTGACCGTGCCGTTGACCGGGCCCGAGGAGAAGCTGTCATCGATCAGGCCGGTGTTGTAGTTGTAGCCGACCAGGCCGCCGACGTCGTTGGAGCCGGAGACGTAGGCGGTGGAAAAGCTCAGTTCGATCGTCCCCGGATTCGAGCCGACCAGGCCGCCATCGGCGCCGCTGTTGGAGCCGCCCTGCACCGTGCCGCCGGAACTCGATTCGAAGACGATCCCTTCGTTCAATCCGACCAGGCCGCCCACGTCGATGCTGGTGGAGGCGCCCGAGACCGTGCCCGCGGCCGAGCTGCTCTCGACGAAGCCGAGATTGACCGCGACGATGCCGCCCGCGTTGTTGCCGGTGATCGAGTCGGCGGTCAGATTGACGTCCGATATGATGGTGCCCGAGGCGGTGTCGCCGAACAGGCCCGCGTCGCCGGAGGGGAGATTCACGGTCAGGCCGTTGATCGTGTAGTCGTTGCCCTCGAGGCCGCCGGAGAAAGGCGTGCTCGCATTGCCGATGGGCGTGAAGCCCGCGCCGCCGTTCCAGCCCGAGGTGCTCGTCGCGTCGATGTCGTTGTTCAGGACGAACGAGTCGGCGAGGAGATTGCCGCTGGGCGAACCGGCGCCCTGCAGGCCGTAAACATCGGTGATCTGAAACGGATTGCCGATCGAGCCGTCGCCCCCGGCGAAGCGCTCGAAGGTGCTGCCGTTTTGCAGCTCGAAGTCGACGCTCGCGGTGAACGCGGGCAGGGTGGTGAGACCGTTCTGGCCGGCGATCTGCGTCCACGAACCATTTTGCAGGATGAAGGCGAAGACGTTGATCGTGCCGCCGTTGCCGGTCGTGACCAGGTCCGACGCACCGGCGGTATTGATGGTCAGCCCACCGCCGGAAATCGGCGCGTTAATTGAGATCGTACTGCCGGAAATGTTCGTGCTCAGCGTCAGCGTCGTGCCGCTGGTCCACGTGATGCTGTCGTTGATCGTGATGGCGGTGTCGGCATTGAGCGTGATGTCAGTCGTCGCCAGGCTCGCCGCGACCTGCGCTCCGGTTTCGTCGCCGCCGGAAGCCGCGATGGTCAGCGTCGCCGGGTCGATGGTGAACATGCCGGTCTGGCCGCCCGCCGCGAGCGTGTTGACCACGCCGCTGCCCACGTCCACCACCGCGCCGGAGACTTCAACGTCACCGCCCGCGCCGCCCTGGCCGCCCTGGGCATTGATCACGCCGGTGTTGGAAACAAGGCCTGCCGTGCTCTTCAGCAGGACGGAACCACCCTGACCGCCCGCGCCGGTGGCCGAGGCGTCGATGCTGCCGGTGTTCGTGACCGTGCCGGTCTGCGAGGTGAGCTGGATCTTGCCGCCGTGGGAGATGCCCGTCGCCCGGATCGAGCCGCTGTTGGAAATCACGCCGGTGTCGGCGGTGAGATAGATCTGGCCGTTGACCTTCACGAAGCCGGTCGCGGCGATGGAGCCCGTGTTGTTGATGGCGAGCGCGTAAGCGTTGCCGCCCGCCGCTTTCAGTTCCGCGGTCGCCGCCTTGATCGAGCCGGAGTTGGAAATGCCGATGGCGCGTTGGGCCGAGGGAGCGGCCTGAATGAAGAGATGCTGGTCGCCCTCCTGCTGCAGCAGCACATTCGAGCCGGCGGCGAGCCCGACCGTGCCCTGCGGCGCGTTCAGCGAGCCCTGGTTCGTGACCTGGTTGGCGATGAGATAAACGTTGCCGCTCGACGCGCTGATCACGCCCTGGTTGACGATGGAGGCGTCGGAGTTGCCGCTGAAGACGATCGTGCCGCTGCCGGAGGCGTTCGGGTTGAGCGTCGAGCCGAGGAAGCCCGCGGTGTCGATGCGGCCGGTGGAACCAACGAGGATGCCGCTGGGGTTGATGAGAAAGAGATGGCCGTTGGACGAGAGCGTGCCGTAGATCGCGGAGGGATTGCCCGCGGCGACGAAATTGAGCGTGGACGAGTTGCTGTTCGGGACAAAAAAGCGCGTGGCTTCGCCATTGGCGATGGAGAACGTCTGCCAGTTGATGATGGCGCTGTTGCTCGCCTGGTTGATCGAAAGCGTATTGCCCGCCGCGCCGATTGTCGCGGAACCGGCGACCACCGCGCCGCCCGTGGGATTCGCCAGCAGCGGAGCCGTTTGCCCAAAGAGGAGAAGAACGGAAAGGGCGGAAGCTCCCAGAATGCGACGGTTATCCCCGCTCTTTCCGCTTTCGAAGTACCTGGGGCTCATTCAATTGATTGTTTAGGGTTCCTAACTTTGTGCGAGTGGAAACAACCATACCTGTTCCGAGGTTAATGGCAAGCGGAGAAAATGATGCCTAGGGACGAATTGCCTACCTGTGGCTGGTTTACGCGATAAATGCCAGCCGTTCGCGTGTTATCTCCCCGCGAAGAGGCTCGCCGCGTAGATAGCGGCCCACTTCATCAACGACGAATTGCCCGCCGCGCCGGCACTCGAGGCTCATGCACCCCGCGATGTGGGGGGTGATGATGACGTTGGGCAGGTCGAAGAACGGGTGATCGGTCGCCGGCGGTTCCGGATACATGACGTCGAGCACGGCGAACAAATCGGGACGTTGCTTGAAGACCTCGACAAGGCCCGCCTCGTCGACCACCCCGGCGCGGGCGGTGTTGATGAAGGACGCGCCGGATTTCATCGCGGCGAAATGCGCGGCGCTGATCATCTTTCTCGTTTCCGGCAGCAGCGGTGCGTGCAGCGAGACGACGTCGGACTTCGCGAAGACTTCCTCCAGCGAGACCAGCTTGACGCCGAGCTTCTCGGCTTCCGCGGCCGGAAAGAACGGATCGAACGCGATCACGTTCAGGTCGTACGGGCGCAGCAGTTCCACCACGCGCCGCGCGATGGCGCCGAGCGAGATCAGGCCCACGGTCGTCCCGTACGCGCCGGGCACTTCCCGATGTTCCGCGTAGGTCCGCCGCCGGCGCGTCTCCAGCGCGTAGCGCCAGCCGTGCTTGAGGCAGAAAAGAATCTGCGAAATGGTGAACTCCGCCACGGGCAGAACAAAGACGCTGTTCGCGCCGCTGAGACGGATGCCGCGTTCCCAGAATTCATCGGTGACGAAGCCCTTCACCGTGCCGGAGGCGTAGAAGACCGCCTGCAGCTTCGGCGCGGCCGCCAGGAAATCCACGCTCATCCTCGGCGCACCCCAGCCTGAAAAAATAAAATCGACCTCGCGCACCACCTCGAGGTTTTTCTGCACCTCCTGCTGCGACATCGGCGGCGCCACGACATCCACCATTTCGGCTATCGCCGCCTGCTGCTCGGGTCCATAGATATTATCGCTGAATCTCAAGTCGAGGATGTAAATGCCTTTCGGTCGCGCCATGCAGGGATTCGAGCGAAAAGCAAATTTCGCGCAAGCTCATTCGCAAACGCGCGGGAGGCGACGCGGTCAGGATTCCGTCGCGGCGAGGCGCAGTTCGCGCTCGGCGCGGATGCGGTCCAGCGGCGTGACTTCCGTGCGGCCCTCGGTGTGGGCGATCCACAGCGCGCGCGAATCCAATTCCCTCAGCACGCTCGGCGTGTGCATCGTTCGGTAATAGTCGCAGCAATATTCGGTGGTGCCGTTCATAAAGTCAGCCCCCTGTGGACGCGCGATGGCGCGTCGGTTTGCTCTGCGTTTTCCGCGGGCCCTGTTTGCGCGACAATGCCGCGCGCCGGCCCGATTCGCTCCGCGCCGAGGCCTTCGCCCGAGCGCTCACCTTGCGGCCGCCGCCGGATTTCTCGCCGCCGCCGGTCTGCTTGTTCACGGTTTGCCACGCGCGCCTCGCCGCGGTCTTTTTCGGCACGCCGCGCTGTTCCATGCTCTTCTCGATGTGGCCCGCCTGCCGCTTTTGTTTGCCGGTGTATCTGGATTTGGACCCTTGTGCCATGCAAACAACGGGGCAAATCGCGTACCACGCCAAAATCCGCCTAAGTTACTGGAAATGGCCCCGGGCCGGGCTATGCTTCATGCAAGTAGCTAGAAAAACGCGACCCAACCTTGCGAAAATGCCACGCCCCGATCCACGCCCCTATTTAAGTGAAGGCGAAAATCCAGCAACGAAAAGCGGCTCGAATCGTCTTTTAAGTAGTAGATGAACGGTCAACAATTCGGCGCCCAAGCGTAATCCAATCCTATGTGGATCGTTAAACTCGCGCTCAACCGCCCCTACACCTTCATCGTCGCCTCGCTGCTGATCCTGATCCTCGGCGTCGTCACGATCTTCGGCCTGCCCGGCACGCCCGGCATGGCCGTCGACATTTTCCCGAACATCGACATCCCGGTCGTCAGCATCATCTGGAACTACACCGGCTTCTCGCCCTCCAATATGGAGCAGCGCATCGTATCGACCACCGAGCGCGCGCTGACCACCACCGTCGACGACATCGATCACATCGAGTCGCAATCGCTCAACGGCGTCGCCGTGGTGAAGGTCTACTTTCACCCCAACGTCAAGATCGACATGGCCGTGGCCCAGGTCACCGCCGTCTCGCAGACGCAGTTGCGCCAGTTGCCGCAGGGCACCACGCCCCCGCTCATCCTCAAGTACACCGCCTCCAGCGTGCCCGTCGTGCAGCTCAGCACCAGCAGCCACACCCTCTCCGAGCAAAATCTCAACGATCTCTCGCTCAATTTCGTCCGCGTCGCGCTCACCACCATCCCGGGCGCGGCCATTCCCTATCCCTACGGCGGCAAGCAGCGCCAGGTCATGGTCGACATCGACATCCCCAAGATGCAGGCGAGGGGACTCACCCCCACCGACATCGTCAACGCCCTGGCCGCGCAAAATCTCATCCTCCCCTCCGGCACGGCCAAGATCGGCCCCACCGAGTACGACATCGCCCTCAACGGCGCGCCCACCGTCATCGACGACCTCAACAACCTCCCGATCAAGCAGGTCAACGGCGCCGAAATCTACATCCGCGACGTCGCCCACGTCCACGACGGCAACGCGCCCCAGACCAACATCGTCCGCCAGGACGGCGTCCGCTCCACGCTGCTCTCCGTCATCAAGAACGGCGACGTCTCCACCCTCGACATCGTGCAAAACGTCAACGACATGATCCCGTCGATCAAGGCCTCGCTGCCCAAGGCCATGCAGGACCTCGACATCAAGGCGCTCTTCGACCAGTCCGTCTTCGTGCGCGCCTCCATCAAGGGCGTCATCCTCGAAGGCTGCACCGCCGCCTGTCTCACCGCGCTGATGATTCTCCTCTTCCTCGGCGACTGGCGCAGCACGCTCATCATCGCGCTCTCCATCCCGCTCTCCATCCTCGCCTCCATCCTCTGCCTCAACCTCATCGGCGAAACGATCAACATCATGACCCTCGGCGGCCTGGCGCTCGCCGTCGGCATCCTCGTCGACGACGCCACCGTCACCATCGAGAACATCGACAACCACCTCAGCAAGGGCGAGAAACTCCACGACGGCATTCTCAACGGCGCCGCGCAGATCGCCGTCCCCGCCTTCGTCTCCTCGCTCTGCATCTGCATCGTCTTCGTGCCGATGTTCAAACTCACCGGCGTCGCGAAATATCTCTTCGTCCCGCTGGCCGAAGCCGTCGTCTTCGCCGTGCTCGCCTCCTATATCCTCTCCCGCACGCTCGTCCCCACGCTCGCCATGTTCCTCATGAAGAGCCACGACACCGGCCACGGCGAGCCCGAGGAATCCAAGATCGCCAAGTCCGCGCCCCAAACCGCGCCGCCGCCCGGCGGCACCATCCACCACGGCAACGACGAGACCGGCATCAACCGCGGCGCCTTTATTTATAGGGGCGAAGCCAGGCGCGCGCTGCCCGATTCCGTCCACCACGGCGCGCCAAAAAAGGAAAAGCAAAGCCGCGGCTTCTTCGGCTGGATCCACCAGAAGTTCGAAAGCGGCTTCGAGCGTTTCCGCCACGGCTACACCGGCCTGCTCGGCCGCGCGCTCGATTTCAAGTGGATCTTCGCCATCGTCTTCCTCGCCTTCTGCGCCGGCAGCATGTTCCTCGTCCCGTTCCTCGGGCAGGACTTCTTCCCCACCGTCGACGCCGGCCAGTTCAAGCTCCACATCCGCGCCAAGACCGGCACCCGCATCGAGGAAACCGCCCGGCTCTGCGACCAGATCGAAACCGTCATCCGCCAGAAAATCGATCCCAAGGACCTCGACGCCATCCTCGACAACATCGGCCTGCCCTACTCCGGCATCAATCTCTCCTACTCCAACTCCGGCGTCGTCGGCTCCGCCGATGCCGACATCCAGGTCTCGCTCAAACCCGGCCACAAGCCCACCGCCGATTACCAGCGCCAGTTGCGCATCGACCTGCCCAAGGAATTTCCCGGCATCCTCTTCGCCTTCCAGCCCGCCGACATCGTCAGCCAGATCCTCAACTTCGGCCTGCCCGCGCCCATCGACATCCAGTTCATCGGCCGCGACGCCTACAAGAGCCTCGACCTCGCCCGCCAGGCCGCGCAACAGCTCGCGCAAGTCCCCGGCGCCGTCGACGTCCGCGTCCACCAGCCCTACGACGGCCCGCGCCTCGACATCACCATGAACCGCTCGCAGGCCGAGCAGCTCGGCATCACCGGCCAGCAGATCGCGCAAAGCGCCCTCGTCGCCTTGAGCGGCAGCTTCCAGACCGCGCCCACCTTCTTTCTCGATCCCTCCAACGGCGTCAGCTACAACATCGCCGTCCAGGCCCCGCAGTACACCATCAGTTCGCTGCAGGACCTCAACAACCTCCCGCTCAACGGCGCCGGCAAAGGCCAGGTCCTCGCCAACGTCGCCACCTTCAGCCGCTCCGCCGAGCCCGCCGCCATCTACCACTACAACACCAAGCCCGTCATCGACGTCTTCGCCAACGTGCAGGACCGCGACCTCGGTTCCGTCGCCACCGAGGTGGAAAAGATCAAGGACGCCGCGCAGAAGAACGCCGGCAAGGGCACCAGCGTCGTCGTGCGCGGACAGGTCCTGACCATGCAGCAGTCCTTCACCGGCCTCCTCGAGGGCATGGTCTTCGCCATCGCGCTCGTCTACCTCCTCATGGTCGTCAACTTCCAGAGCTGGTCCGAGCCCTTCATCATCATCATGGCGCTGCCCGGCGCGCTCGCCGGCATCGTCTGGATGCTCTTCATCACCGGCACCACCATCAGCGTCCCCGCTCTCATGGGCGCCATCATGTGCATCGGCGTCGCCACCGCCAACAGCATCCTCGTCATCTCCTTCGCCAAGGAACGCCTCGCCGCCGTCGGCAACGCCCGCCAGGCCGTGCTCGAGGCCGGCACCGGCCGCCTCCGCCCCGTCATCATGACCGCGCTCGCCATGATCATCGGCATGGTCCCCATGTCCCTCGGCCTCGGCGAAGGCGGCGAACAAAACGCGCCCCTCGGCCGCGCCGTCATCGGCGGCCTCCTCCTCGCCACCGTCGCCACCCTCTTCTTCGTCCCCACCGTCTACAGCATCATCCGCGGCGCCAGCGAACCAAAACCCAACGACCCGGGCCCCGCTCCCCAACCCGAACAGCACCCCGCCTCCACGGAGCACGCCGTATGAGCTTGCGAATGCATTTGGGTAGCCGGCGCAGGCCCTGCGCCGGTCGCGCGCAGCGCGATTTCCGTGGTAGCCGTCGACCTCCGGGCGACGGGCTCGGCGACTTGCGCCAACCCCAACCGAGCTTGCGAATACCCCCGAGCCCCGCGCTCGGAGATCGCGGGCTACCCCTGACGCCCGACCGCGATCTTCAATTCACGCCAACCCGCCTCTTATCCCGAAGGGATAACGAAGCCGTAGCCGGTGGTAAAGCGAGTAGCTGCCATGCGCAGCACCGAGCGACACCACCGGAACATCCCCAAAACAACCTCCGCATCCCGGAGGGATGCGAGCATTCCCAAGGCGTGCGCGACACCCCCCTTCGTTTATGTTAAACCCGAATGGCTACGCCGAAGGCAACGGCCACACCACTTCCACGCGAACCATGACCAGCGAACCCAAACGCCGCCCCGCGCCCCCGCGCCCCTCCCGCGCATGGATCTTCTGGCTCCTGTTCATCATCGGCCTCGCCGTCCTCGGCTGCGTCGTCTTCTTCGTCCTCATGCGCCACCAGGCCGAGGAACAAAAAGTCGCCGACAACACCAAACAGATGGCCACGCCCACCGTCCTCGTCGTCAAACCCAAGATCGCCCCCGCCGAGATCCACATCAACCTGCCCGGCACCGTCTCCGCCCTCATCGAAAGCTCCGTCTACGCGCAGGTCAGCGGCTACATCAAGGACTGGAAATTCGACATCGGCTCCAAGGTCAAAGCCGGCGACATCCTCGCCGACATCGACACCCCCGTCACCGACCAGTCGCTCCTCCAGGCCGGCGAAAGCGTCAAGCTGGCCGAAGCCAACCTCGCACTCGCCAAGGTCACCGCCGCCCGTTACAACGACCTGCTCAAGACCCACGCCGTTTCGCAGCAGGACGCCGACAACTTCAACGCGCAGGAAAAAGTGCAGGAAGCCAACGTCTCCGGCGCCAAAGCCTTCGAGAGCGGCATCCAGAAAACCGAAGCCTTCAAGCAGGTCCGCGCCCCCTTCGACGGCGTCATCACCGCCCGCCGCGTCGACGTCGGCGACTACGTCAGCTCCAGCGGCCAGACCGCCACCACCGCCAACGGCGCCCAGGGCCCCGCGCAAACCGGCACGCCCAACCAGGAAATGTTCCGCGTCGCGCAAACCAAAATCCTGCGCATCTACGTCAACGTCCCCGAGCAATACGCCGGCGAAACCCGCCCGGGCGTCAAGGCCACCGTCGTGCTCGCCTCCTCGCCCGGCGACTCCCTCACCGGCACCATCGTCCGCACCGCCGACGCCATCGACCCCGCCTCGCTCACCCTCCTCACCGAAGTCGACGTCGACAACTCCGACGGCAAACACCTGCCCGGCGGCTACGCCCAGGTCCACTTCGACATCCTCACCCCCAAACCGCCGCTCGACGTCCCCGGCAACGCCCTCATCTTCCGCCAGGCCGGCCCGCAGCTCGGCATCGTCGACCCCGACGGCACCGTCCACCTCAAAAAGATCACCATCGGCCGCGACCTCGGCACCACCCTCGAAATCACCGACGGCCTCACCCCCGACGACCAAGTCATCATCAACCCCTCCGACTCCCTCGCCGACGGCCAAAAAGTCAACGTCACCACCAACGAGAAAAAAGCGCCGTAATTGGAGGGCGGGCTCCCGCCTGGCCACTGCCTAAATGCAGCGGCTATCCGTGACCATCGGTCAATCGCTTAATTCGCCAAAGTACACTTCAGTTGTGCAGCCATCTGGCGAATCCAAGGTGCGTAGGCATCAGTACGCTCGTAAATGCCGCCGTTGCCGCAAGGAGTTTGCTGCTGATTGGAAATGCCTTTGATAGGGGGTACCGCCCGTGACGTGGAGCCGGCAAGGCACTGGTCGGACGGATCGCTATTATCACCCACATATACAGGTCCACCGCTGTCGCCAAAACAGGTATCTATATTGAGCAATTGCTTTCCAACTACAATTTCCGTAGCTGGATCCGCCCCGTGGCTTGCTGCATCCGCTGTAGGTGCATAGCCAATTCGACGAACACCCTCACCAATGGAGGCGTGCACGTCTGAATATCCAAAACCCACGATCGTCGCCGATTTTGCGTTGGAAATATCACCAGGGGAGGCCAATCGCCGGGGTGTTATATTGAGAACATTGTCGCCCAAGTAAAGCAGCGCAACATCGTTCTTGGGTAAGCCAGTGGATGAAAATTGGGGATGAACGTAGAAATTCTTCCCGGGAATAATAAACTTAGCCGTTGGTACCGTAGCATCGTAACCCAGAAAAACAGTATAGTCCGAGCCAGGATCATGGCAATGTGCAGCGGTGAGAATAAGGTTCTTGGCTATGAGAGTACCGGAGAAGAAGCCGTGATCGGATTGTATCGCTACACAGTCAGGATAATAGGCTTGGGTATCCACGGCGGCCGCACCGACTACACGGTCGCCATTATTAATGACGGTAATAGCATTTTTGAGGTACTTGGAATCCTTAAGGTAAGGCGACTGGGAGAAATTGGAAACGATATCATCGACATTGACCTGCTTGACCAATCCCATGTTTTTCAGGCGAAGCTGATAAGATAAATTGAGGTCCGCCTGGTAATTAATCAGGAATTGCTTGTCCGTGGAGGGTTTCGCTGCTTGGGCCGATCTCTTGGCGTTGTCGCTAAACGATTGCAGATCATCGATCGTAACAGGGTTTATCGGAGTTGCGGCTACACTAAAACTGTTGCCAACTGAGTAAGCGATCAACGCCACGCTAAAGGAGAGGATTTGTGCACGCCTTTTCATAAGGATATCTTGAGATTGATATTCTAGTTTTTTTGGTTACTTCGCCTTGGCGGCCGTCGTTGTACCCTGCGCTGGCGCGCCACCAGTTGGTATAATGACGGCTTGGATGATATTTTTTGGAATGGCAAGGGCCCCCAGAATGGGGCTGGGCACCGATTGTGAGAAACTCGTAAGCATCCCATTGTTGAAAGCCAGTTGCGTCGCCTTGATAACGAAAGGCATTCGGCTCGTATCCAGGAGATACTCCGATGTTTTATCGGGAAGCACCACGTTTTGTGCGGCGGAGAGTTGGTATTTCGCCTTCCATGCGAGGTTGTCGATCTTGATAGTGAAAACACGCGGTAGCCGGAACGCGACGCCCTCTCCATTGGTGCCGGGAGCTTGTCCGTCTTTTGCAAAGAGCGTGTGCGGATTGGCATCGGAGATTTTGATGCGTTCCAAGGTGAGATTGGAATTCTGGATGACGCTTCTCGCGTTATCTACCTCGCCTTGGTTTAACGGGTCGAAAGTGACCTCAAAGGGTGTCGGTTCCGCGGTCCCCGTGGGGGATGTCAACGGTGGACCCTCGCGGAATGACTCCGCCAAGGAGACCACCTGCCCCACGATATTGGCGGTCTCATCTGTCGACGTGGCCGTGCTGGTGCTCAATAGATGATTGGCGTTAACGGAAATGGTGATGTTATCATCATCAAGATAGTTGCCATTTCTCTTGAGATAATAAAGGTGACTCGGATCAGGTTCGATTACGGCAGTTATCGCAATTGTATATTGTCCTGCGGTCTGTCCATTGTTTTGTGTACCGTTAGGGTCAGTTGCGGTGCCGGTGGGAGTGCCACTGCCGTTGTGATCGCTTGGAGTAACCGATCCTGTCGTCTTCGTCTGCGACCCAGAATTAGAACCCACTATATGAATGCGGCCCAAGGGCAAATAATAGGGAACACCGGTAAGCACGGCTCCCGGGGCGGAGCTAAACTGGTCTGAAGTCGAGAAGCTTGAGCAACCGGAAAAGCTTAACAAGAGACCAATTCCGAGGCATATAGCGAATATGAGTAAATATCGACCGGGAGAAGTGGATTTCATTTTTGATGATAAAGTTAAATTACGCGACTCGTTATGACTCGCAAAACGTATTTGGCAAGAAATATATATAAAAAGCAAATGGTTGTTTGTACCACAAAAAAATTTGAAGCCCTATTTGATATTACTAATCTTTATGCGTGGAATTCTAGTTTGTAGATTGTACCGTAATCGTATATCTACGATTCTATAACAAAACAATGGGTCTCCTAGTGATCAGACATCGTCTTTGCGAAGTAGCTTAGGTGCTGCCCTCCTTCCGTGAGTGCCCGGCACAACTAAGGCCCGCCGCGCGACCCGCTGCGGCAATTAGTCGAATTGCGGCCCACCTTGATTTCAACGAGCGTCCTTTTGGTTCGGGCATGACAAGGCTTTTTGTGCACGATCACAGTTACACTCCCAGTTGCGCCGCTCCGCAACCGTCGTTACCTTAGGACATGAAAACCTTAGCTACCTTTTTCATCGTCGCGCTGGCGGCATTCGGGTTCCAGCCGCTCCACGCGCAAGATACTTCCGGTCCGGTCAATCCTCCTGTCGCGCCGCTTCCGGCGGATGTCGCGCCTCCACCGGCTCCGGCGTCCACGGATGTTTCCAGCGCCGTGCAGGCCGTGCAAGTCGCCCAGCAGAGCGTTGACGCCGGCGTGCGCAATACCGTTGTCTCCCTTTACGGTGTCGGCACGCCCACGGCGATCAACCGCTGGTGGGTGATTTTTTACGACCCGTCCGTGCCGTCGCATGGGCGCGCGGTGAGGGTGGAGAACGGCCAGGCGACGAGGACCTATGTGGCCCAGGGTGGCGTGGTTTATGAGCGCGATCTGACGTTCCATGTCTCGCACGTGAGCGGTGAGGGGGCCGCGCTGCAGAACGCGGAGAATTACGCCGCGCAAGAGGGCATTGCCTACGACGGCGCGCGCGCGTTGCTGCGCCGCAACTCGACGGAGGGCCCGCTGCGCTGGCGCGTGGAGCTGATGCACGGCGCGGAAAACAAGGGCTTCGTTTTTACGAACTCCGCCAACGGCAGCTTCGCGATGTATTCGGCGCCCGGCGCCACGCCGAGCGGCCAAAAAAGCGCCACCGGCGGCTCAGAGGGCGGACTGGTCGGCGATGCGAAGCATTTCGGCAATGACGTGAAGCACACGTTTCTCGGGATCGGCGGCGACCTGCAGGAATTTTTCACCGGCGAGCGGACGGTGGACCAGTAAGCGCATGGAGCATCACGGGTGGCTGCATGCCGTCATCGGCGCGATGCGGTTCATTCACGATTCCGGCGCGTGGGGCTGGGCGATATTCATTGGGGGTTATGCGCTGTGCTGCCTGCTGTTCATTCCCGGTTCGCTCCTGACCATCGCGGCGGGCGCGGTGTACGGATTTTTGGGCGGCTCGCTGCTGGTGCTGACGGGCAACGGGCTGGGCTCGGTGCTTTGCCTGCTGATCACGCGCTTTTTTCTGCGCGATTGGGTGGCGCGCAAGATCGCGGCGAGTTCGCGTATGCGTGCGATTGAAAAGGCGGTGCGGCATAACGACTGGAAGCTGGTTTTTCTGACGCGCTTGTCGCCGGTGATGCCGTTCAGCCTGATCAATTATTCGCTGGGCGTGACGGGCATTTCCGCGTGGCGCTTTCTCCTGGCGACGCAGCTCGGCGCGGTGCCGGCGACGCTGGTCTACGTTTATATCGGGACGCTTATCGGCAATCTGGCGCGGCTCGGCCCGGAGATTCGGCAGCATCGCCCGCTGGAGTACGCGGTGCAGGGCGCGGGGCTGGTCGTGGCGATTGCGGTGACCGTCTACGTGACGCGCCTGGCCTCGCGGGCGCTCAAGACGCACCTGCACGAGTAGGCGCTTAAATCACCAGCCAATACTAAATCACCTATTTTTATACGCTCCCGAAGCTCTTTTAGCGGCCCACGATCCAGAGGGACGCGTTGTCCGCCACGGGCCCGCCGGACTTGACCGCCCGGGCGATGAGCTCCTCCGCCGCGCGCTGCCGGTTCTGCGCCGAGCACCGGGCGAGGTTGAGGAGGTAGGCCTCGCTGAGCGCGGACCAGACGCCGTCGGTGCAGAGGATGAAGACGTCCTCGGCGCCGACCGCCGAGGAGCCGTGGCCGACGGGGAGGTACTCGGGCCCGCCGAGGGACTGCAGCAGGACGCTGCGGACCGGGTGGCGGCGCGTCTCCTTCTCGGCGACCTGGCCCTTCTCGTAGAGGATCTGGATGAGCGAGTGGTCGTGCGTCCGCTGGGTGAGGCGGCCCATGGTGTAGTGGTAGAGCCGGCTATCGCCCGAGTGCGCCCAGGCCGCCTGCGAGTCGCTGACCATCAGCGCCAGCCACGTGGTGCGCGGCGACTGCGGCAGCGCCGAGACGGCGTTGTGTGCCGCGCGGCTGGTCATCTCGAGGAACTCCCGCGCCTGCCGCATCGACGGGCGTTCGCGCTGCCAGAGCGACTGCGCCATCTGCGCCGCGGCCTGCGCCGCCTGCTGTCCGCCATGATGTCCGCCCGCGCCGTCGGCCATGACGACGAGGACCGTGGAGCCATCCTCGCTGGGCCACGCGCCGAGGCAATCCTGCTGCTCGCGCTGGGCGCCGAGGGCTTGCGCGGAGGTGAATTGCCAGCTCATGTGCGACACCGGGGGAAACGTTGCGGCGATGGCCGTCCCGCGGGATCGATCTCGGGTCGCGCGCGTGAAACCATGGGAGAGTTCTAGGCCCATCGCTGCGCCGGAAGCGAACTAATTTGCTGGGAATTATCCCTCGTCACGCCTGGGTGGATTCCTCGATCTCTTCCTCCGTCGCGCGGGCGATTTCCCTCGGCTTGAGCTCGTGCAGCCGGCCCAGCCGCGCAATCTCGGGAAAAACCAGCGCCGCGCCCACGACCACGAAGATCGTGCCGAGGCCCCCGAGCACGACCGACTCGATCGCGCCGAACCACTTCGCGGTCACGCCCGACTCTAGCTCGCCCAGCTCGTTCGAGCAGCTGATGAAGAGAAAGGTCACCGACGACACGCGCCCGCGCATGGCATCCGGGGTGATCATCTGCATCACCGTCTGCCGCACAACTACGCTGATGTTGTCGAACATGCCGGTGAAGGCCAGCGCGACCAGCGAAAGCCAGAAGATTTTCGACAGCCCAAAGACCATCGTCGCCACGCCAAAGCCGGCCACCGCCAGCAGCATGACGCGGCCCGCCTTGCGCCACGGCGACAGGTGCGCTGTGATCACGGCCATGATGATGGCCCCGAGCGACGGCGCCGCGCGCAGCAGGCCGTAGCCCTGCGGCCCGGCATGCAGGATTTCGCTGGCAAAGATCGGCAACAACGCCGTCGCGCCGCCGAGCAGCACGGCGAAAAGATCCAGGCAGAACAGCCCGAGCAGCAGCCGCGTGCTGAAGACGAAGCGCACGCCACTCAGCACCGAGTCCCACGTGATCGGCGGCTTCTCCGAGCGAACCGCGGCGGGAACCGTCAGCGAGAACGTGATGAAGGCCAGGCTCGCGCACAGGATGTTGATCGTGTACGACGTCGCCGGTCCCCACCGCGCGACGATGATGCCGCCGATTGCCGGTCCAACCATCGCCGTCGTCTGGAATATGCTGCTGTTCCACATCATCGCGTTGGGCAGCACCTCCCTCGGCACCAGCGTGGGAAAAAGCGACGTGATGGCCGGTGCGGTGAAGGCGCGTCCGCAGCCCGCGATGCCGAGCACGAGGTAGTAATATCCCACGGGCGCGTGCGTCCGGGCCAGGATCAGCATCGCCATTGCGCAGACGGCGAAGAGAAGCTGGGTCGAGCGCAGGATGTTGCGCCGGTCAAACCGATCCGCCGCCTGGCCGCCGGGCAACGCCAGGAAAAACATGGGCAGCACCTGCACCAAACCGATGAAGCCGAGCGCCAGCGCCGCGTCGCGCGAATTCACATGCAGCCGCTGGTAAATGTCCCAGCTCACCGCAATGGTCTGCATCTGCATGGCCAGCGTGAAAAAGCTGCGGCCCAGAACAAAGTAGCGGTAATTCGCGTAGCGCAGGACGGCGTACGGGTCGGACTTCGCTTCAGGCACGCCGCTCCTTCCGGATCCTCATCATGACCGTCCAACGTAGCGGCTTTTTCGTGACGCGCCAGCGCGTTGCGTGACGATCTGGTGACGGCATTTTCCAGGGTGGAAAAGCCGGGCGCGGATGGCTAGAGATTGTGGCATGAATAAGCAGCTTCCGGCCTTGCTCCTTCTCGCCCTGCTCGTGGGTCTTCCCGTCCGCGCTGACAATGCCGCGGCCGCGCCGATGGCGCCCACGGCTTCCGGCAAGGCACCGCCATTTCACGTACCTGACCGGCGATGAGGACGTCTGGAGCACATTCCCGAAAGCGCCGGCCCTCGGTTCCCCGGTGGATGAGGACGATCTGCTCATCACGCTTTCCGCGCAGGCCAACCGCACCGATGAGCAAAAGAAGGAAGCGCTAATAGACCAGCACTGGTCCATCAAGCTCATCTCTGGCGTGATCGATCCCAGCTTCGAGACAAAGTATCCCGCCACCTACGACGTCCTCAAGAAAGCGGCCGCGGACGCCGGCCTGATCGACAAGAAGCTGAAGGATGAAAACAAGCGCCTTCGCCCCTTTGTCCAGCATCCCACCTTGGTGACGCCACTTTTCCCGGTCGGTGACTACACCTATCCAAGCGGTCATGCCTCGGGTTCCGAGGTGCAGGCCCGCATCCTCGGCGTGCTCTTTCCCGGTCGCGCGGACGAGCTCCTCAAACGCGCCCGGCAGGTCGCCGACGGCCGCGTCGTCGCCGGCGTCCACTACGCGAGCGACACCGAGGCAGGCGAAAACCTGGGCGACCTGATCTTCGAGCAACTCGAAGCCAGCGCGCAGTTCAAGCAGGACCTCGCCGCCGCCGCGCAAAAGGACGGCATTCCGCTCAAGTAGCGCGGGCTACTCGACCCGTTTCGCCGCCGCTTTTGCCTCGAGCTTCCGGTCGTGGTACTGCTCGATTCCGGTCGCCCAGCCGCGCAAGTACGCGATCACATCCGATTTACGTGAGCGGCGAACCGCCCACTTCGTGCGACGGTGCGGTTCCATGCGCGCCACGATTTGCGGATGCGAGAGTTGTTCGAGGTGCAGGAAATCCCCGCGCTGCAATCCGGCTTGCAGCAGCGTGCGGAAGACCTCGTTGTGCCCAAGGCCCGACTCCGCGCAATGGACCTCGGTCATCGCCTCCCAAGTTGGGCAAAAGACGCCATTCTCGTAGATCGGCGGCAATAGCGCCTTCAAGCGGGACGGGCTCGCCTCCAGGATCTGCCGCGCGACGACGCCGCAATTGCACCGCGTGCGGTCGTTCCACTCGTACCCGAACCACGTTTGCTTCAGTTCATCCGCGGCGTTGTCGAGCACGCCCGCCAGGTACAGCGGACGGTTGAAGACATCGTCGCAGCCTGCTCGCTCCGAATGCCGGTTACTCATGGCACGAGTGCCGCATGTTGCGTGCCGTGTCGCCGGCGAAACGTCGCCGTTCGACAACCGCCCCGTCGCGCCTAGATTGAATCATGACTGGTGAAGTGGTCTACCTTTACGCGTTTGATGTCGCCAACGAGATCATCACGCCCCGCGTGCAGGAGATTCTCTCCGAGAAGCCGTTTCCCTTCGAGATCCGCCAGGACCGCACGCTGCCCAAGGACATTCCTCTTTACCGCCCGCTGGCCATCGTGCCGCCGCCGCTTAAAGCCGCGCTGCACGGCGCGCAAGTCCGGCTTCTTGTCCGCATCTACGACGTTGGGGTAGTCACCATCATGATGCGCGTGCCGTTTGAGACGGCGAACCTCGGCGACCTGATGCGGTTTCACAATCCGCGGCTCGAGGACGGCAAAACGCTCGATAAAGTCGCCGCCGATCTCTGCGCCAAAGTCTGCGACAGCCTCGACGGCTCCGTTATTGGCCGCAACGAATCCCCGCCGCCGCCGGAGGCTTACACCGTCTTTTGTCTCAAGGAACTCGACCGTGCCAAGGACGCGAACGTCTGGCTCGCCGCGCATCGCCGCGACGTCGCGGGCCTGCTCACCGAGACCGCGCCGCAAAACCTCAGCGAACACCAGGTCGGCGAAGTCCTTCGCATCCAGCGTACCTTCGAGAACACCGACCTCGCCGTCATCGACTGGGACGCCGCGCTCGTCGTCGACTTGAGCGGCTACGTCGACGACGTCCTCTATGCGCTCGAGCTCGCCAACCTGCAGCTCGAGGAATTCCGTCTCATGGACCAGCGCCTCGACGCCTACCTCGACCAGGCCTACGACGACGTCAGCCGCCAGAGCTGGACCCTCTTCGGCACCACCAACAAAACGCTGCGCCACCTGCGCCGCTTTCGCGTCGACGTCGCCAAGCTCACCGACGAAGTCACGCACATCACGAAATTTTTCGGCGACTGGCATCTCGCCCGCATCTACCTCGGCGCGCGCGACCGCTTCTACCTCGACCAATGGCGTTCCAGCGTCGAGCAGCGGCTGGCCCAGCTCGACAAGCTCTACAGCGTCGTCCACAGCGAGGTCAACGAACAGCGCATGCTCTGGCTCGAGGTCATCATCGTCATCTTCTTCGCACTCGACATCGCCATCATGCTCTTCATCCGGCGCTGAGGCGCATCTGCGCTTGCCACCTGGCGCCGCCGCCGTTTAGGATAACGGGCTTTCCGCGCGGTTAGCTTAGCGGTAGAGCGCTCGCTTCACACGCGAGAGGTCACAGGTTCGAACCCTGTACCGCGCACCATTTCGAGGTTTTGACCAGTCTTGTCTAGGCTGTCGTTCTCACGTCCAAGTTGCTCATTCCCTGAGAGATCAAGGAGAGGAATACCTGCCAAAGTCTTGCCAGTGGTGGACAGGTCATGACCCTCCCGGAACAAATTTTGTGTGCCTATTTGTGTGCTTGTGTCCTTGGGCTTCGAAAGGAACGGGAGCTTTAGCACGGCATCGGCCACCGGCAAAAGGCCTGCATCGGTGTAGGTCTTCGCGGTCAGTCGCATGTCGCTGTGACGCATAATTTCCATCGCCACGCGCGGCGCAGTGCCTGCGCGGGCGAGGTTCGTGGCCAGCGTGTGCCGCAAGGAATGGAAGTCGGCACGCTGCCCCGCAGCGTTGAGAAACGGAATACCAGCGGCCTTCAAATCCATTTTAAACCGCGTCATGGTCGGCATGACTCCGGCGAAGACTCTCGAGGTTCCGGCGGGCAATTCGGCGACATGGTCGCGCATCTCCGAGACAAGCTCAGGATGGAGGGCGATTACGGCTTGCTGGTGGTTTTTCGTGGTAGAAGCGCGGACATTGATAAAAGGCTTCGCGCCTTCCAAATGAAGGTCAGGCCGTTCCAGCGCGGCCAGCTCACTCCGACGCAAGCCGGTGTAAACGGCGGTGAGATAGACCACTTTTCGCTTTCCCGCGACGCCAAGGAGACGTTGCATTTCATCATCGGTGAACGCACGTCGGGGACGTACCTGCCGTCCGTGGGCCTGCACCTTCTGGACGTGCTGGAGAGGATTGCGGGGGATACGCTCATGCTTTTCCATCCAATTCAAAAGCGAGGAGATCGAGCCGAGGTATTCGTTGAGGGTCTTGGGCGACAGTGTCTGCTTGGCCCGCCACGTCTGGAAAGATTCGGGGGTGATGTCCTTAAGCTGTTTCCAGCCGCATTCCTTCATCATCCGGCCCACGCGGTTCTTGAG
>Ga0116229_10000847_pt1 | contig 44854 bp, 40 predicted proteins | sample S1TSphgellanicum_3_FD_87313 | JGI IMG/M metagenome (GOLD analysis project Ga0116229, IMG submission 87313) | Host-associated microbial communities from peat moss isolated from Minnesota, USA - S1T2_Fc - Sphagnum magellanicum MG | ecosystem: Host-associated > Plants > Peat moss > Unclassified... | reverse complement strand
GGAGTATGCGAGCTGGATCATCAAGGCCCGCGAAAAGGATTCGCCATTCCGCATCCACGGCAACGTGATGAACTCAACGGACGGACGGGATGCGCTGATTTCCAACCTGGCGGCGGATGGCTGCGTTGAAGTGGCCTGCATGGTGGACCGCAACGGGATCAATCCGACGCGCTATGGCGCGCTGTGCGCTTCCAACATGGCCATGTTCGATCTTGGCGCCACGGCCGCGATTGAACGAAGCAAGGAAGCGGCGATTCACGCGCTGATGCTCGATCCCCTCACCGCCGCGGTGTGTAGCCCGGCCGAGATCAAAAAGATGACGCTGGAACTCTTCGCGGCCGAGAAGAAGTTTCTTCCGAGTTACGTCTAAAGCCGTCGTCGAACCGTCGCGCAGTCCGATCTGGGCGGCGGAGACGGCCACAAAATTAAAGTGCGACGGCCATCGAGCATGGCTACAGTTTGGCATATGAAATGCAACTGGTTACGCATGGGATGGCTGCTCGTGGTCTTGTTGGCCGGTTGCGGATGGGTCAATGGCGCCTGGGCGGATGATGCCGGCAAGCCGGTCGTGATCGGGATGGAGCTGAATTATCCCCCCTTTGAAATGACCGACGCCTCGGGCACGCCTGACGGGGTGGGCGTCGACCTGGCGCGGGCGCTGTGTGCTTACCTGCATCGGCCCATCGATATCCAAAACATGCCTTTCGAGGGCCTTATTCCCGCGCTGAAGACGGGGCGGATCGACCTGATTATCTCGTCCATGACGGCGACGGATGAGCGGCGCAAGTCGATCGATTTTTCCGATCCCTATCTGAATACCGGGCTGTCGATTCTGGTGAAGAAAAACAGCCCGATTCAAAGCATCGGGGATGTCGATAAGCCGGGGACCATCGTGGTGGTGAAGACGGGGACGACGGCGGCGGACTACGTGCGGGACCATTTCAAAAATGCGACGATGCTGGCACTGCAACAAGACACGGCCTGCGCGCTGGAGGTGGTGCAGGGGCGGGCGGATGCATTTCTGTACGATCAAATGTCGATCTACCAGTTCGCGAAGAAAAATCCCGATACGACGCGCGGCCTGCTGACGCCGTTCCAAAAGGAGTCGTGGGCGATTGGAATCCGGAAGGGAAATGTCGACTTGGAAAAGCAGGTGAACGCGTTTTTGGCCGATTTCAAGGCGAAGAAAGGTTTCGACGCGCTGGGCGATAAATATTTGAAGGACGATAAGGAAGCGTTCAAACAGATGGGCTTTCCCTTTTATTTCTGAATGCTGCGGTGCTGCGCACGGCAGGTACTGCGTACGGCCGCTAACTAACAAATTTTGAATGGCAAAACGTGATGTGGAGACCGTGACGAAAGAAAATTATTTGGTGGTGGGCGCCGGTTTTTCCGGGGCCGTGCTGGCTCGCGAGCTTGTCGAGCGGCTGGCCTGCCGCGTGACGGTGATCGACACGCGACCGCATGTTGCGGGAAATTGTCACACGGAACGGGATGCGGTGACGGGCGTGATGATTCACAAATATGGCCCGCATATTTTCAACACGAACCGGCCTCATGTCTGGGACTATGTGAACCGGTTTGGCGTGCTGCGGCCTTACTCGAATCGAGTAAAAGCCTCGACGTCGCGCGGCATTTTTTCGTTCCCGATCAATCTGCACACGATCAATCAGTTTTTTGGCAAGAAGCTCAACCCGGGCGAAGCGCGGGTGTTTTTGGAATCGCTGGGAGACAAAAGCATTCGCGAGCCGCGCAACTTCGAGGAGCAGGCGTTGAAGTTTATCGGGCGCAAGCTTTATGAGCTTTTTATTTACGGCTACACGCGCAAGCAGTGGGGCTGTGAACCGGTGGAATTGCCCGCGTCGATTCTCAAACGGCTGCCGGTCCGGTTCAATTACAACGATGTCTATTACGACAGCAAACAGCAGGGAATTCCCGAGCAGGGTTACACGGCCATCGTGGAAAAGATTCTGGATCATCCCGCGATTGCCGTGCAGTTGGCCACGCCGTTTCACCGGGAGATGGAGCAGGCCTACGATCACACGTTCTACACCGGGTTGCTCGATGCCTATTTTGAATTCGGCCTGGGGCGTCTCGGCTACCGGACGATTACCTTTGAGCGGATCGATGCCGAGGGCGATTACCAGGGCAACGCGGTGATCAACTACACCGAGCTCGATCCGCCCTTCACCCGCATCCACGAGCACAAGCATTTTGCGCCATGGGAGCAGCATGATTTGACCGTCGCTTTCAAGGAATTCAGCAAGGAAACGGGGCCGGAGGATGTGGCCTATTACCCGAAACGGCTGGCCATCGACCGGCAGTTGCTGCAGGAGTATCGGCAGGCGGCGGAAAAACTGCGCGGCGTTTCGTTTGTCGGCCGGCTGGGAACTTACCGCTATCTCGACATGGACGCGGTCATCGATGAAGCCTTGAATTTTAGTTCGCTCTACGTGCAGAGCCGCCAAAAAGGAAAGCCGGCGCCGCTTTTCCCGAATCGAGAGGCAGCCTCATGAGCAAGATTGATCTCGCCGTCGTGATGCCTGTTTATAATGAAGAGGCGAACATCGAGACGGTGGTGAAGGAGTGGGTCGGGGAACTCAGCCGGCTGGGAATCTCCTTCGAATTGCTGGCGATCAACGATGGCTCCAAGGATGGGACAGGTGCAGCCCTGCAAAAACTGGCGTTGCGTTATCCGGGTCAAATGATACCCGTGGAGAAAGCGAATGCGGGCCACGGGCTGGCTTGCCGAACGGGGTATACGCTCGCGGTGAAAAGCGGGGCGGCATGGACGCTGCAGATCGATTCGGACGGGCAGTGTGATCCCCGGTTCTTCGCGTCATTCTGGAGTTTCCTCGACGAAGCTGACGCCATTTTCGGGTTGCGCAAGACGCGCGATGATGGATTTTCACGGAAGCTCATTTCCGTGGGTTGCCGGCTCGCGACGTCGCTTTTGTGCGGAGTTGATCTCAAGGACGCCAACGTGCCCTATCGGCTGATGCGAACTTCCGCATTAGAGGAGGCGTTGGGCCACATTCCCAAGGATTTCGATATGCAAAACGTGGCCGTGACAACGGCGCTGAAACGGAATCCATCGATCCGATGGAAATACGTTCCGATTCACTTTCGGGACCGACAGGGAGGCACCAACAGCATTAACTTTGGGCGCATCGCGAGCATGGGATGGAATCTTTTGCTGAATCTCCACAAAATCGGTTCGTGAGGTCTTTAGAAGCTTGCTGAAAAAGGCCGTCATCCTGAGCCTGTCGAGGGATCTCTGACTATTCCCTCGACAGGCGCGCTCTGGAGCAAAATAGTTAGAGATCCCTCGACAAGCCCGGGATGACAGATTTATTGTAAAAAGGCCTTTTTCAGCGAGGTCTTAAAGGGATGTCCCGTTCATTACAGATTTGTGATGGGGCATGAGCTTGCATCACTCATAGAAATGACTAGGATAGATTGAGAATGGACCGATTGACTGGCAATCACCTGCATCGTTGGTGGATAGCACCTGCCAGTTGCGCAGCCTTGTTTCCGGCCTTTTTGCCGACTGGAGGATGGCACCTTAAGGAAGTTGATTTCGAGACCGGGCATCCAGCGGCATAGCACGCTTCTTTACAATTTTTATGTCTTCAACGTCTCTCATTTCCACTTCAGGCACCACTCCCGTTGCCGGCGAAATTCCGCCGAACAATAAGACGCCAGTGCAGCCCGATGATTCGGGAAGCGTGCCTATTTGGCGCTCGGCGGTGATTTTGTTTATCGCCCTGCTGGCTGGGTTTGCTTGCTTGTTTAATCCGCCCCTGGACCTCTCGCCCCAGGCCGGCGTGGTCATGGATTTGCCGGTCTTTGTCGGTGATTATCTGGGGAAAAAAGGTGAGATTACACAGATCGAACTTGGCCTATTGCCCAAAGACACAGAATTTGCCCGTCGAAATTATGACGATGGCAAGGGCGACCAGATAACCTGCTCCATTGTCTTGAGCGGCGCCGAGCAGCGCAGCATCCATCGCCCGGAGGGCTGCCTGACGGGACAGGGCTGGACCATCACGAGCCAGGACTACATTCCGATTCCGTTAAAATCGGGTCATAAACTTACCGCGCGAAAATTGAGCCTGTCGCGAGAGGTTACCACGCCCGATGGAGGTTCGTTGACCGTTCGAGCTTTTTACATTTACTGGTTCGTGGGGCAAAATGTGTCGACTCCATCTGAAATGGAGCGCGTGCTGCTAAGCAACTGGGATCGCGTGATGCATAATATCGCCCACCGGTGGGCTTACGTCAGTGTTTTCTCGATCGTCTCGGACAATCTGCGTCCCGATGGACTTGATCCGGAGCAAACCACGGCGAAGATGGTTGATTTTGCGGCCCAGATCGTGCCCACTTTTCAGATTAGCGAGATGCCTCAGCAGGCGAAGAATTGATTCGACGGGCAAGCTTCGGTGCATGCTCCTGTCCATCGCAGCACAATAGTGAGAGTCCGCAGCGGACTTTTTGTGCTCCTTTCTTCTGGTACACCATGAGCTCACACCCACGATGTGCCCCTGGAAAAGGCGGGTTATCGCCATGGCCGCTTCAGTCCAGCAGAACTGAAGTTAATGGCGCGGGCCAAGGCGGAGGAATTGGGACTGAAAAATTACGACATCCTCACGCCGCAGGCTCTTTGCACGCCATATCATCGACAGTTCATTCTGCCCGCAAAATTCGAGTTGCTGCGCAAAGATCCACTTGAGGGGCTTTCGACAGATGAAAAATCACAACCATCAGCACGCTGATGCCTCTCAGGCCGTCGAGTTCAGCTATCCGGTGGATCGGCCTTGCCTGGGCAGGCGGAGGGGACATCACCCAAGGATGCGAGATCAGACTTGATTGTAAAACACTAAACCTGACTTAAGAGGATTTCTGCAGGGCCTCGACTCCGCAAGATTCCATTCGGCGTGACCCATGCCAGTTTTTCGGACAGCCTCTAGCAACCATGAGTAAAAGCGTGCTGATGATCGAGCTTTGGGGAATTGGCGATGTGACGATCATGTCCTCGGCGTTGCAGGGACTTCTGGCCGACGATTGGGAAGTGACCCTGTTGGCGAAGCCGCAAACGATCGCTTTGCTAAAGTCCAGTTATCCTGAAATCAAGTCGATCGAATTCGACGCCCCCTGGACCGTTTTTTATGGCAAATACCGTCTTACGCGCTGGCCTTGGTCCAGGATTTTCCAGGTCTTGAAGCAATTGCGGCAAAAGCGATTCGATGCCGCCGTGTCCGTCCGAAGTGATCCCCGGGACCACCTCGTCATGTGGCTGGGCGGAGTCAGGAGCCGGTTGGGTTTTTCTTCCAAATGGAGCCTCTGGTTCCTCAACGAAACGATTCGTGAACGCGATCCCCATGCGCACCGCGTGGAGGATTGGTGGAAGTTGCAGGACCGCCTGACCGGTCACTCGCAGCATCATTTTCCACCCCGCCTGAATGCCGATGCAAGCCTGGTAAAAGAATTTCGATCGCGCCTGGGGGGTGATTCCCGGCCTGTCATCGTGCTTCATTGCGGAGCACGGATTGCGGTGCGCCGCTGGCCCGTGGACTACTATCGGGAGTTGATGGTTGCTTTGCGCCGGAAATTCGAGTTTCAACTCGTGCTCATTCCTGATCCTGATGGCTATGGAAGCGCGCTGGGGGATCTGGCCGATCATAAGTTCGACCGCTTGACGCTGGATGAATTACTGGCGCTGCTGAGTTGCGCGACCCAGGTTCTCTGCAACGACAGTGGCCCGTGCCACATCGCCGCGGCCCTGCAAATTCCGGTCATTGCGTTCTTCGGTCCACAGCGTCCGGAGCTGTTCAGGCCTTTTGGCGAGCGTCATCTCGTCGTGATCAGGGATATCTGCGCCTTCCGCCCATGCTCGGATTACTGCCGATTTCCCGAGCCCTATTGCCTGACAAAATTAACGCCCGGCCTCATTTATCCCGAAGTGGAAAGCTATCTGGCGGGCCTGGGTCAAATTCCCGTCAAGGCACTAAACCAACACCCCGGTGGGCTGGCGTAAAACATCATCCCGGGAACCTTCGCCCCCGCCGGAGATGAGGGTGATCATGACACGAGCAGCCCCGGAGCCAAGACAGGTGAGACGGGCCTTCGTCTTGATCTCGTCGGCGAAAGGTTTGATTTCAAGTTCATGGACGCTATCGCCCGGCGCGGCAAACAGCTCTATGTAATAGCGCATGGCTTTTCCTTCCTGGATGTCGGTCATGAATAAGTCGACGTAACGCTTATTGGTCAGGTCCTTTGCGTTTTTCTTGAAAGATGAGCAAAGCGCTTCATTGACGTAGACAATGTAGCCCGCCGCGTCGGAAATCACCACTGGGGCCGGCAGTTTGGCGAGGATGGACTGGATGCGGGCGCGGATACGCTCACTCTCCGTCCGGAAAGAAGCCAGATACGTTACAAGAACACAAACGACGAAGAAGAGCCCCGCGCGCTGGAAGAGCCAAAAGTAGGGATGAGGGCTGAAATACCCCAGGGATGCGAAATAGCGCTGGCCGCTGACCAAGGAATAAACGGTCATAATACAGTAAAGGATGCTGGTAATGGCAACTAGTTGCGTCGATTGACGCAAGGAAAGGGCCGTCAGTATGATGCCCAGTAAAAAAGGCGTGCTGATGGTGCTTTTATCGAGGGGATCAATAACAAATACGACAACCGATCCAACTAACACCAAGATAACCAGTTTGACAAAAAAGGTTTGCGTCATAAAACGTGGCACTGCCCATGCGATAATACTATTTTTGGAGTTATTGTCACTAAGTAATATTTAACACATCATGCCTTGGGCCAACTGAAGCCAACATTTTGCGCTTTGCGAGTAACTCTCTCGCGCGGGTTTCCCAAGGTATAGAGCGGCGTGGCGATTGATCGCTGCAAGTAAGCTCCGTGTAACAATTTGCTTAAGCGGTGAGCGGCAATGTAATAGAGGCGGAGAATCGGATTATTGGAGGAAGTCTCACTCCGCCAAAGCCTTGCCTCGGAGTAGGCGAGGCTTGTCTGCCCCAGGTTTGAGTCGGTGATGGTGAAGACGGCGAGCGGTTCATTCAGCACCCCCATGGGTATATCGGCCCGCAGCAAATCCGCGACGAACACGGCATCGGCAATCGCCCTCCAGCGGGTATTCATCTTGAAGCCCTGCTCGATCACGGACCTCCGAAAAAAAGTGGCGCAGGAAAGCGTGTTGAGGTGAACCGCCTGGACATGCCGCAGGTCCGGCAGGATCGTGCGTCGATAGGAGACGACGGCGCCGGAATTACTGATGAGCAGCGCGTCGCCAAAAAGGACGTCGATATCGGGGTGAGTCTCGAAATATTTGGCAACTTTCGCGAGCGCTCCTTCCAGATACTGTTCGTCGCTGTTGAGCCAGCAGACAATGTCGCCGGTGGTGCGGGCGAATCCGCGGTTGAGCGCGTCGTACATGCCTGAGTCGCATTCAACGAATAGTTTCGCCGTGGTATGCTCATGAACCCAGCTTTCCAGTTCCGGCCCCGTCTGGGCATCCTGGATGATATGCTCCACCTCGACGCCGTGCTGGTCGGCAACGGAGGCGGCGCACAGCTTGAGCCAGGGAAGTTGTTTGTAGCTCGGGGTGACGACCGAGATTTTGATGGGATGGGTGGACGGCAGGCGCGGCGTCCCGGCAATGTTGGAACTCGACGGAGCAAAGGTTTTACCACGCCAGTCGCGGTAACGTCGCAGGGAGGTCAGGGGGAAAAAACCATAGATAAAGGGCGTGAATTGCTCTGCATAGAAGCATGCCAGGTTGTAGCGGATGCGGTCTGTGGCCGCTTCGATCACACCAGGCTCTTTCCCCCCGGCTTTCGGCCAGTAGCGCTTGGTGGCTAATTGATCCCGAAAAAGTTGCTTCCAGCGCGAAAGATAACGAGGAACCTTTTGCTGAATGGGATCTGTCGGCACCTCTCGCGAACGAATCTGGCTCGTCAAATGTCCCGATTTCGCTTTGGCGTGGTGTTCTCCGGGAGGGAACATGCTGAAGTCTGCGCGGTCCAGCTCAAGCATCCGGGAATTGAACGGAATTTCGAGGAAATGACAGATCGATTTCAGCGTGGCTTCCGCATTTTCAGCCAAGTCCTCATAACAAAGATCGAAGACCGGGACATTCCGGGCACGGAGTGCGAGAACGTCAGCCTGCGTTCGCTCAAAACCGATGAGAGCGCGTAGTGGCAGGGAAGCATTGCTGAAAAAATAATGGCTCTTTCCGGCTGCGTTGATGCTGGAGATCGTACTGTGGGGCTCTCTCCAAATGACGATGAAGCGCGCGTCCGGGAACTCCCGGGCAATGGTGGGAAGGCAGTTGTAGTAGCTGGGCGCCTTTTCGCCAATATAACGGACCTCGGTACCACCGTATTTGCGGTAGAGGACCTCGGCCGCCTGCGTGGCGGAGTGAATGTTTTTCCATGACGGATCAGGTATGAGATGATGACGGATGCAACTTGAGTTATAAAAATCCAGTCGTTGCCACCAATTTTGGCCGCTGAGTGTCGACATGTTGATGAGAGAATGGCTCAGCAGATCCGCCTCGAAAAGGAGTTTGATGTCGGGATGCAGATTCAGGAGCGTGTAGAGCAGCGAAGTGCCTGAACGGGCAAAACCGACGACAAAGAGGTGACGTTGGGGCTGGTGAATCATAAAATCATGCCGGGAGCAATGGAAGGCCATCTCCAATCCAGGTTCGCCACTTCAAATGCGCGACGGACCGAAAGGGAGGACCGAGTATACCATGCCGAATGGACCCATCGCACCTTGTAGGCGCCGTGAACCCATTTTTCCAAAATGTGCCTGGCGCGAATCAGTGGTTTGGCCAGACGGAGCCATGGCGAAACACTTTTCTCCCAGCGAAGGCGTTCCTCCAAGACTCTCTGTTGCTGGCTGAGATTGGCGCCGGTGAGGGCAAACACCGCCAGCGCTTCCTGCAGGACTCCCATGCGATAGCCTCGGTCAAACATCGCGAGCAGCCAAGCCTTGTCGCCAGTTATTTTCCAGTTTGGATCAAACAACGCGCCATCGTCGACCAATTTGCGGCGGAAAAATGTGGCGCAGGTGAGCACCCCCATGGGACGCAGCAGGATGTGGGAACGACGGGGAAGAATGACGCGACGGTAGGCAAGTGGCATGAGCGAGGGATCGACGATGATGGAGTCGCCAAAGAGCACGTCAATGTCCGGGTGCTGCTCGAAATAGTCTTGTACGCGCCGGAGAGTTCCAGGCAAATATTGTTCGTCGCAGTTGAGATAAGCGCAGATGTCACCCTTGGCGCGCCGCAAGCCCCGGTTGATGGCATCGTACATTCCGTCGTCGCGTTCAACATACAGCCGTGCTGAGGTGTTCTGCCGGACCCACTCCTCAAGTTCCGGCCCGGTATGGGCATCCTGGATGATGTGTTCGACGGTGACACCTTCTTGATCAGCAATGGAAGCGGCACAAAGCTTGAGCCAGTCGAGTTGCCCGTAACTTGGAGTAACAATCGAGATCGTCAGGGGCTTTCCGGAAGACATGGGGGGTTCCTTTTATCACAGGCGCCCATGCGCGCAAAGATTTTCCGGACGATCATCCGGCTGGCACACTTTGCTTTCACTAACGTAACACTGGCGGAACTTGCCATGGCCTATGAAATAAATTAAAATCATTTCTTTCGGGGACATAGACCCATAAGGCCAATTAATGCATACACCGTCCGAACGCTCCTTATATCGCTGGTGGATACCCCTTGGCAGCAGCGGCATCTTCTTCCTGGTTGTAGCCTTCCTGATCCCCTACAGCAGGAGTTTGTATGAACACAAGAAGTCCCTCGCCGGCCTGATCCTGTCCCTGAGTAATTTTGGAACGGAACCAGACAATCTTGCCTCTCTCGATTTCACGTACTGCCTCTTTGTTCCGTTTATCTTTGGGTACCTGGTGTATTTGTGCCGGGATGAGCTTCAGCGGGCTCCCCTCCGCCAAGCTAATTGGGCCTTGGGAATAATTATTTTGGCAGCCCTGATCTACTATTTTGGTTTGCGGGCCGAGAACCAGTATTTCGGTTTCGCCTCGCTGCAATTGTTCATCGCGGGCATCATTCTTTGGTTATGGGGTTGGGCCGTGTTTCGGATCCTGTTATTTCCCTGGGCCTTTTTTATCTTTGCCTGGCCCGTGCCTTTTCTGGATCCCATTATCGCTTTTCCTCTGCGGATGGTCATGAGCGGGATGGCTTCCCATCTCCTTCCCGTTATTGGAATTCCCTGCCTCCAAAGCGGCACGGCGCTGCTTTCGCCGGGGGATGCTCTCCATAATATTCCGGTGGGGTCTCAATTCGAAATCGATATCGCTGATCCCTGCAGCGGAATTCGTTCGCTCTTCGCCCTGCTTATGTTCTCGGCCCTTTTCGGTTATCTTTTTGTTCCCCGCCTTTGGCAGCAATGGACGATTTTCCTTAGCGCATTTCCACTCGCCATCTTCGGCAATCTGGCCCGTGTCATCATGCTGGTCCTGGGAAGTATTTTTTTCGGCAGCGCGTTTGCCGTTGGCACGGGTGATAATCCCTCGTGGTTCCACGAGAGCTGCGGTTTCCTCGTTTATGGGGTTGCCCTGGGGATGGAATTAGCCTTGGCCTCATTGTTGACCCGGGAGTGGAAAAGTCCGACAGTTGTGTCCGGCGACTAAACAGACCGAGGGCGACGCCCATGGTGAAGTCTTGCGCCTTCAAGTTGAATTTTGATTATGATTGAGCGGATTCTGCGCAGGACGCACCACGTGATTAAAGGCGTGCCGGTTCTGCGACGAATCGACGCCTGGGCCGTCGATCTCTGGTTTCGACTGCCGATTATTCGTTATGGCAGTGAGATTGGTCTTTTGCTCAAGTTGGCGAAGATTGCCCTGCTCAAACGGAAGAGAGTGATCGTCTTGTGCCGATTCGCCGGCATTGGCGATATCATCTGCACCTTCCCGGCCGTGCGGGAATTCATTCGGCAGAACGCCGGTAGCCAGGTGGTTTATGTGACGAGGATTCCCTACCGGAGCCTGGTGGAACGTGCGGGGCTGCCTCTTTCCTGCGTCACCACGACAATGAACACGATTCCGCCCAAATGGGCCACGTGGATCGTTCAGAAATGCGTCCTCCTGAGCTATGAGAATGAAGCCGAGCAGACGGAGCGTCCCCCCGCGCATCTCATCGATGAATTTGGGAGGAGCCTGGGCTTAAGCCATGTGTCGGAAGAGCCCGTTTTGGTAATCGATCCGGTTCAAGTCAAAAAAATTCGCGCGCATCACTTGCAGGGGGAAAAGAAAGCCCTGATTTTGGTACACACGGGACCAACCTGGCTGGTGAAGGAATGGCCGATGGAATCGTGGAGCCGGTTGGTGGCGAGGTTAAACGAAAACGCCTGCGTTCAGGTTTTGCAAATTGTGGCCGACCGTAATGTGACGGTGAAAAACGCACGTTGTGCGGAGATTCCCGGAGTGATGCCGCTGAAATGCGCGGATGATGTGGAGAGGTTGATCGATACCATCGCGGCGGCCGATCTTTTGATCGGAATCGACAGCGGTCCTATTCACGTCGCGTCGGCAGTCGGTACGAGTTGCGTTGCCCTTTTCGGTCCCACGTCCCCGGAGTTTCTTAAGGCAAAGAACAGTCGCACCGAAGCGGTCTTTCACAAACTGGACTGTTCGTTTTGCCATCACCGGCGACCGCGACTGCATTGGCAGACCGGTTGCCCGAGGGATATCGCCTGCATGCGAGACCTCACGGTGGAGCAGGTACTGAACAAGGCATTGGCCCTATTGTCCCGAGCGGCCAGCCCCGATTGGTCAGAAGCTGTGCTTACGGCTGACAAGGGAGCCCCGGCGCATTAAGCTGTTTTTTCAGACATCCATCATGAGCTTGAAACCCCTTGTTTCCGTTGTCCTGCCATCGTATCGGGCCGCTGCGTATATCGGCCAGCTCTGCCGTACCTTGCAGGCTCAGACCTATGATAACTTCGAGGTGCTTATCGGCGACGATGGCTCGGGGGACGGCACGGAGTCGGTCGTCGCGCCTTTTCTGTCGGACCCACGGTTTCGCTATTTTGCGTGGAACCCAAACCGTGGCTTTGGACGAGCGACTCTGACCTTGCTGATGCAGGCCAAGGGCGAATTCTGGTGTCATCCCGGTGCGGACGATTTGCTCCATCCCGATTTCATCGAGGGACGCACGGCGATTTTTAACCGCCATCCCAATGCGGTTCTCGCGCATGGACCGCCCGTCCATATCGATGAGAAGGGCAACGCCTTTTCACCGGAGAACGAGATCCTTCCGCTCGACCGTCTAACGGTGGGGCCTTCGCTGGAGCAACTGCTGCAACACAACGTCATCAACAACCCCGGCATCATGGCGAGAATGAGCACGACGCGGTTGGTCCTGCCTTTTCTCTCCACGACGTGGCGCTACGCTTTCGATTGGTTCATCTGGTTCCTGCTCGCATCGACGGGGCAGGAATTTATCCGGGACCCGGTGCCGCGACACAGTTACCGGGTCCATCCGACCTCATTGACCTGCGATCCGAAGTGGGCGAGCTTCCGGCAGTCGGAAACGCGGCTGGTCCCTTTGTGCGCGCTGGCGGCGGCATCCCGTTTTTCCGCCGATGCGGCGCTTTTGTGGTCGCGTTGGCGCGAGCCTCTTTACGTCTTGTGGCTGACCCGCGCGGCCCAACTCCACCGCCGCGGCTTATTGCAGGACGATTGGCTGCAGCTCGGCGCGCAAGCCTTTTACAGCAACAATTCGAGCCGCGTCTCGTTGGGATGGGAGCTTATCCGGCACGCGCCCTCGGTGGCACGATACTTCATGGCCGAGCAGTTGGCGGCGCGCAGGCAGGCGTTTCGGGTCGCCGGGTTGGCCATGGTGAATGATCCGCTGTTTTTTAAAATGCCAGCGAAGTTGACGCCGATCCGCCCGGTATGAAGATCGCTATGCTGACCAGCGACGGCCGCGAAGTCTGCCGGGCGTATGAAAAGGAAGAGCCAGGAATCGCGCCGGCGCCGGAGGCGTTGCTGCAGGGATTCGCCGGAATGTCCGGAGTGGAGATCCACGTCCTCGTCTGCGCGCAGCGGTCGATGAAATCACCGGCCAAGCTGGCGGAGAATATCTTTCTGCATTGCCTGACGGTGCCAAAGATCGGCTGGCTGCGCACGGGCTACCAGGGTTGCATCCGGGCGGTGCGGCGCAAGCTGCGGGAGATTCGTCCCGATATTGTTCACGGCCAGGGCACGGAGAGAGATTGTGCGATGAGCGCGGTTTTTTCCGGCTATCCCAACGTGCTCACGATCCATGGCAATATGCGATTGATTGCCGCTATTAACCGCGCCCGTCCTTTCACTTTTCAATGGTTCTCGGCACAGCTTGAAAAGTTTACCATTCCCCGCTCGAATGGAGTCGTCTGCATAACGAGCTACACCCGCGAGGCCGTTGTCTCGCTGGCCCGAAAGACGTGGATTGTTCCCAACGCGGTCGATTCATCCTTTTTCGAGATAGAGCGCAAGCCCATGGCCTTACCTCAGCTCGTCTGTGTGGCGAATGTTGATAAGAGGAAAAATCAGAATGCCTTGATCCGGGCTCTGGATGCGCTCCAGCCGCAGGGAAAATTCGAGCTGGTCTTTTTTGGCGGGGCAAACCGAAGTAGTACCTACGGCCGCGAATTTTTCGAGCTGGTTGAGGCGCGCCCCTGGTGTCGTTACGGGGGATTCGTTGATCGCGCCGCATTGAGGCAGCATCTCTCCACGGCCACTGGACTGGTGCTTGCTTCCCTGGAGGACAATTGTCCGATGGTGATTTTGGAAGCAATGGCTGCCGGCATTTCCTGCGCCGCAGCGCAAGTGGGCGGGGTGCCTGAACTGATACGGTTGGGAGAAACGGGATGGCTCTTCAATCCCTTGAGCCAGGAAAGCATGGCCACCGCCGTGGGTCAGTTGCTCGGCGATCGCGATCGATCCATGGCTGCGCGGGCTCAGGGTGAAGCACGAAAGAGATTTCACCCCAAGGTGATTGCGGAGAGACATGTGGAGATTTATCGGGAGGTTCTTTCCGCCCCAGGCCGTTGAGCATGGCTCCCGGTCCGGTCTTTCCTTTCTTCTGGCACACGATGGACTCGAGGCTCATATTCCGCACTTGGTAAATATGAAGGTTCTCTTTGATCACTCGCTGCCCTTCGCCTTGGCGCACGGCGGATTTCAAATCCAGATCGAGCAAACGAAGGCGGCCCTGGAACGTCGAGGCGTTGAGGTTGAATATATCCGCTGGTGGGACGAGAAACAGAGCGGCCAGATCATCCATTATTTTGGACGGCCGGGCGGAGGGTATATCGATTTCGCCCAAGCCAAGGGGATGAAGGTCGTGGTGGCGGAACTGCTCACCGCGCAGGGCTCCCGTTCGGACGGCGCTCGTTTTCTTCAAAAATCCTTGATGCGCTTCTCCAAGATGGTCCTGCCAGCAAGCTTCCAGGACAAGCTCGCCTGGGATGCCTATCAAAAGGCGGATGCATTCGTGGCGCTGACCACTTGGGAGGCTTTTCTGATGCAAAGCATGTTCGACGCTGATCCAGCGAAGATCCATGTGATTCCGAATGGCGTGGAGGAGATTTTCTTTCAGCCTCGACCGGCTGAGAATCAGAAGCCGGAATCGGATTATCTCGTTTGTACCGCGGCAATCCATCCCCGAAAACGCGTGCTGGAACTCGCCGAGGCCGCTGCGCTGGGGAAAGTTCCGGTTTGGATCATCGGCCGACCCTATTCTGAAAGTGATTCCTATTATGCCCGATTTCTTGAGGTGCAAAAAAAGCATTCCGACTTGATCCGCTATGAGGGCGGCATCTCCGATCGAAAGCGGCTGGCCGAAATCTACCGGCGGGCGCGCGGGTTCGTGCTCCTGAGCACCATGGAATCCCTCAGTCTCTCCGCGCTGGAAGCCGCCGCCTCGAAGTGCCCGCTCTTATTGAGCGATCTTCCCTGGGCCCGTTCCGTTTTCGATGCTGAGGCGGTTTACGCAAACGACTCCCTCCAGCCGGAAAGCCTTGCGCCCGTTCTCCGTGAATTTTTTGAAAATGCGCCGTCGAAAATGACATCATTCAAGCCCTTAACCTGGGATGAAGTCGCCGGGCGGTTCCAATCCCTCTATGTCAAGTTGCTCACTTAGAGATGCGCTAAGCGTGAATATTTATGCCAAACTTTGCCCGATAGAGGTGGATTGCCGATGAAACGCATCCTGTTTGCGATTCCAATTCCGTACGGTCCGGACGGGGGATTTTGGACAAGGGATTCCGGTCTGGTCGTTCTGGCCTTGCGAAAAATGGGTTATGATGCGTGGCTCGTCGCCCTGGGGGACGCCTCCACGGATACGTCGGACGGGCCCATTCTGGCGATTAATCTCGAAACGATGCAGAGCGCCGCGTGGTGGCAGTCGCAACGTCCCGATGCGGTGGTCCTCAACACCTGGAGCGCGCCCCGGTATGATGCCATCCGCAAAGCGGCGCTCTCGGCCACGCCCCGGGTGGTGGAGCGATTGGATACGGATGGAATTCGTTCCGCGCGGCTTTATCCCCTCGCCTACTTCCAGCGATTTTGGAGTCGAGGGGTGGATGGGATGCCACCTTATGCCCGCTGGCTGGCCGCTTTTCCCGCCGCGGCGCGAACGGCGTTGCTTTTTACATTTCCCAGCCTGATGGATACCCGAATGGTGGCGACAATGTCGCAATTACCGGCGGTCATGGCGGAGTCGCCGATCGCCGCCGCGCGCATCCAGAAGATGTTCGAGACGTTCTCCGACAAAAAGCAGCGCGTCGTGATGATACCCCATCCCGTGAATGAACACATTCTTCACTACGATGGAACGGCGAAAGAAAATCGGATCATCACCGTGGGGCGTTGGGCCACCGCACAGAAAGATTATCCCATGCTCCGAAAAGTCCTGAGAGGCTTTCTCCAGCGCCATCCCGACTGGCGGGCGACCGTGGTCGGCGGCGGCGTTCCGGCCCGCGACAAGGTCATCGGGAACGGCGAGGAATGGCGGCGGCGTATAACCTTCCTTGAAAAACTGACCCACGAGCAATTGGCGGCTGAGTACAACCGCTCAAAAATATACCTGATGGTTTCGCAGGATGAGAGCTTCTGTATTGCCGCAGCCGAGGCACTCTGTTGCGGTGGATCCGTGGTGGGTTCGTGCAGCATCCCGAGTTCCTACTATTTTGCCGAAATGCAATCCGGCGGGGTGGCGGGAAAAAGGAATTTAAAATCCTTTCTGGAAACGCTGGATCGCGAAGTGCAGAGCTGGTCGAAGGGCGAGCGAAACCCCGCAACAATCGCGTCCGTTTCACGCCAGCGGATGGGCGCTGGCGCCGTGGCACAAGCGACTCTGGCCCTTTTGGAAGAAATCCCGTCGGAGGACGCCCGTACCACTCGAGATCGGAAGGCCTGATCCGCGTGGTTTCATCTTGGTTACCCAATGCTTCTCGCTTAGGATCGGCATACTTGTTCTCATCTTTTTAAACTCATTCATCCTTTCCCTTCAGGGATCTCACATATCATGTCTCGCTTTAGCATTGAATCCGGTCATACGGACAAGATTTAGGCGAATTCTTTTTACCTTCCTGCCACATGTCTGATGTTCCCATTCTCGTTGAAAACCTGGGCAAGAAATATGTCCTCAGCCACCAGGGAAGAGGCGGGCATAAAAAGTATGTCGCCCTGCGGGATGTGTTGACGGAGGCGGCAATGGCCCCGTTTCGCAAGTTGCGCAAGCGCCGCGAACTGGCGACCGATGACGGACGAGCCGCAGATTCCGGGTCGAATTCCCGGGAGGAATTTTGGGCGTTGAAGGAAGTTTCCTTCGAGATCAAACGCGGCGAGTCGGTCGGGATCATCGGACGCAATGGCGCGGGCAAATCGACTCTGTTGAAGCTCTTGAGCCGGATCACGGAGCCGACCACGGGACGAATTGAACTCGAGGGGAAAGTGGCCAGCCTTCTGGAAGTTGGGACCGGCTTCCATCCCGAGCTGACAGGGCGGGAAAACATTTATCTCAACGGCGCCATTCTCGGCATGAAACGGGCGGAGATTAAGAGCAAGTTCAAGGAAATTGTCGCCTTTGCCGAGGTGGAAAAATTCCTGGATACTCCGGTGAAGCACTATTCCAGCGGCATGTATGTCCGTCTGGCTTTTGCCGTGGCGGCGCACCTCGAACCGGACGTTCTGATTGTGGATGAAGTGCTGGCCGTCGGGGACGCCGAGTTTCAAAAAAAATGCATGGGCAAAATGCAATCCGTTTCCGAGCGCGAAGGCCGGACGGTTCTCTTCGTCAGCCACAATATGCAGGCGATCCGGCAGATGTGCCGGCGGGTGATTTATCTCAAGCAGGGAAAGGTCATTTATTCCGGCGATCCCCATTCGGCCATCAGCGCCTACCTGGGTCAAGGCCTGGACGCTGAATCCCATGCGGACATTGATCTGTCCGACTACCCCCGGCCCCATCCCATCGAGGGCGCCAGCTTTCAGCGGGTGCGTTTCACGGATGGTCGCGGCGATCCCGCCTCGCGCGTGCGCCTGACCGACTCCCTGGGGGTCGAGGTGGACATCAAAGTGAATAAGACGATGCGGAAATTCGATCTTGCCATGGCAGTGATTCACGGGGAAGGTCTTCGCGTTTTTTCCGAAGCTTATTCCGATCAACACGCGCCCACCGACTTGAAGCCGGGGAAATACACCCTTCGCTTCCAGGTCCCGATGCGCTTTTTCAAAATGGAATCCTATTTTCTGACGCTGGCCATGAACGAAAACGGAACGCACTGCGACCATGTGGATGGACTTCTCATGCCGGAAATTTTCGATGAAAATCCCAACCTCCAGATGGAAAGCAATCGCTGGGGCGTCCTGCGAATACCGGTCACCTGGGATCTCATCAAGCCCGTTATGAACCGAGCGGTCAACGAAGGAACTACCCGATGAAAGAATGGCTCCGCAGCATTTACCATAAACTGCCGGTGGTTCGGGATCTGCAGGCCATCAAAGCGCACTTGGGCTACAACCGGCCCCTCGACCGGCTGATGGCGATCGCCGCCACCATCCAGTCGCTGGAAGCGCTTAAGGCGGGAAATGAGCGGTACCGCGATCCCAAGCGACTTTTGGTGCATGGCGCTCAGTACTGGTCCCAGAATTATGAGGACGGAATGATCCACGAAATCTTCCGGCGCATTGGGACGACAAGTAAAACATTTTTGGAAATCGGCGTGGAGGATGGCAGCGAAACCAACACGACCGTTCTGTTATCCGCAGGCTGGAAAGGATGGTGGATCGAGGCCAATCCTGACTCTTGCAAGTCTATCAACACGCAACTGGAAAAGATGCCCAAGGCCGCCAAGAGGCTCCGGTTGAAGCAGGCTTTTGTATCTCCCGGAAACATCAATGACCTCCTGGCCGAACTGGCCGTCCCGCAGGAAGTGGACCTCTTTTCACTCGATATCGACCTGAATACCTACTACGTCTGGGCGGCCCTGGAAAAGTTCCGTCCTCGTGTTGTGGTCGTGGAATACAACGCAGCTTTCCCATCGGACCAGGTTTGGATCCATCCACTCGATCCCGATGCGATGTGGGATTATACCCAGCCATTCGGCGCGAGCCTGAAGGCGTTTGAACTGCTCGGCTCCAAGTTCGGCTACAGCCTGGTGGGCTGCGATTTGACGGGAATAAATGCGTTCTTTGTTAAAAGTGACCTGGTGAAGGATTTGTTTTCAGCTCCCTTCACCGCTGAAAATCACTACGAGCCCCCGCGATACTACCTGGATTTTCGCTTTGGCCATCCGACAAAGTTTTATGTGGAAAATCATCTCGAAAAATGATTTTTGACCAAAACTAAAAAACGGGCATACCCCAACCTTAATCGCTTTTTTCGACCTTTCGGTGTGAGCGACTGGCCACAAAGCTTCCAAGTTGATGCGCAACTTGTCCGAGCCATGTCCGGGGTACGAATTCTTCCCAAAGCAGGTGCCGGGTGGCGTGGGCGATGCCGATAACCAACTGAACGAGGCTCATGGGACGACCGCTACCTGCGGCCCTGATCTCGCCGACGGCCTTGCTGAAGCGATAGCCGAATCCGCCGGGATGACGGTAAAGCACACACGCTCCCAAGGCCACGGCACAGACGAGTCCGGACCGGGCGGCCCATTTCAGCCATTCCAAATCTTCTCCGGTGACGAGATTTTCATCGAAAGGATGCAGTTTCCAGGCGCTGCGGGAGTAAAGTGCGTTCGCGTTGCCCCCTCCCCTGATCTCGCTCAGGGCTTCAAGTCCGGCGTAAGACCGGGGCTCTTTATTGGCTCTGGCATATTGGGTCCTCGATAAAACCTGGCCACCGTAAAGAACGGATGGCGTCATGGTCAAACGGCCGATCGCCTCCCGATAGCATTCCAGAAAAGCATCCTTTACCGGCAGGCAATGGACGCTGAGAGCCAACACCCACGGACAGCGGGCATTTTCAAATCCCAGGTTGAGCGCGCGCGAGTAGTTGAAAGGTTTTGCGTTATGGACCACCTTTGCGCCAGCCTGTTTCGCAAGCTCGACGGTCCCGTCTTCCGATGCCGTGTCTACCACGATCAATTCGTCTTGAGAGCCGAGTTTTAACCGCCCGATTAAGGCGCGAAGCGATTTTTCGGAATTCGACGTCCGGACAAGAACGCTGATCCCATTTTCAATCTCAACGGACGGGTTGTTATGCATATGGCCTAGACTAGAACTCTAATCCAAAGTAGACACGTGTCGCGCCGGGAGAAATTTGGCCTTGCGGACAGCCTCCAACTATGACCGGCCTTTTGCCAGCCACCATTCATAGGTGGAACGGAGCCCCTGCTCGAGAGGGATGGCGGCCTTCCACCCGATCTGACTCAGCTTGGAGACATCGAGCAATTTGCGCGGCGTGCCGTCGGGCTTTGATGGGTCCCATTCGATCCGGCCGGAATAACCGATGACCCTGGCCATCAGTTGGGTGAGCTCGAAAATCGTCATGTCCCGGCCGCATCCCACGTTGATGAGTTCGGGCGAATGGTAGTTTTCCATGAGAAAAAGGCAGGCCTGCGCCAGGTCATCGACATGCAGGAACTCCCGATAAGGGCGGCCCGTGCCCCACATGAGGACGCTCTCCCGTCCCTGCTCCCTGGCGAGGTGGAATTTGTGGATGAGCGCGGGCACGACGTGGGATGTTTCCAAGTCGAAATTATCGCCGGGGCCGTAAAGGTTCGTCGGCATGGCGGAAATAAAATTGGCGCCATATTGCCGAGCGTAAGCCTGGCAAAGCCTGACGCCGCAAATCTTGGCGAGCGCGTAGGCCTCGTTGGTCACCTCCAACGGCCCGCTCAGCAGGGAGTCCTCGTTAATAGGCTGCGGCGCCAGCTTGGGATAGATGCAAGAACTGCCGAGAAAAAGAAGCTTTTTCACCTTGCTCGCGTAGGCTCCGTTGATGAGATTGAGTTCGATCTGCAAGTTCTCGCTGAGAAATTCGACCGGGTACGTGCTGTTGGCCAGAATGCCGCCGACTTTCGCCGCCGCGACAAAGACGTAGTCAGGCCGGTGCTTGTCGTAAAACGCCCTGACTGCACGCGCATCACAAAGATCGAGTTCCGCGCGGGTCCGCAGAAGCAGATTCTTGAAGCCGCGCTCCTGCAGCGCACGGACCAGGGCCGAGCCAACCATTCCGTTATGCCCCGCGACATAGACGAGGCCGTTTGTTGATTTGAACGCCTCGAGCGCAGACTCCGGTTGTTGTCCCATATGCTGAATATAAAAGAATGTCTGAACACGCCAACACTTTTCGCCCAATGGCTCGTCACGCCTCGCACAGGATGAGTGACCGGAGGAAAATGTTGTTTACACGTTTTATCAGGACTGTAGCGTTCCGATATGTATTTTCAGGCTTTTGCCACTTTCCGGGCTCAGACGATCGCGATTTTCTAAATGTAGATGCCCGATTCAGCGTACATGGCTGCCGCTGATCACCAGTACGAAACATGAGTTTCTCCCGCTCGCTTAAAGCGCGTTTCGACCGGCTGCTCAAGGTCTATCCCTGGCTTAAGCCGTTACACCATCTCGTTGGATTCTTTCTCCAGCTCAGGTTCAAGCTGGTAAACGCCTCGCTAAGGAACTGGCTCTTGCTGCAATTTGTCGCCCTTCGGCTTCGCTATGGAAAGAAGCTGGTGGTCGTTTACCGGGATGTAGGCATCGGGGATCTGGTCTGCACGTTCCCGTTGGTTAACGAAATCAAAAAACAATTCCCGCACGAGCTGATTGTTTATGTCACGCATCACCCATTCCGCGCATTTATCGAAAAATTCAGCGGCGCAGATGTCGTCATCGGGACCAACTATGTCCTCTTTTCCCAGCCATTACCCCACATTCCTACCTCGGTGGCAACGAAAGCCTATCATCCTCTTTATGTCAACGAGGGACCGGGCAGCCCGACGGGCAAGCGTCTGGGACACGTTCTGGAAATGGCCAAGTCGTGCGAAATTTCACTTTCGGAGCCTCGTCCGCATCTGACCGTGGACGAGGCTGAAGCACAGGCTACTTTGCGCCGTTATGATAATGTCCGGTATTCTCGACCTTACATCGGCATTCATCTCGGTCCGACTCTTCCGGTCAAGGAATGGCCCTTTGACTCTTGGAAGCGCCTGGTTGAACTGCTGAGTCAGCAATCCGGCGCTACCATTTTTCAATTTGGCGCCAAATGGCATTCCAGCCATCCTGCGGAGCTGAGCGGGGATTTGCCGGTGGAGTGTGACTTGACCGATCGACTTAATCTTATTGAGACAACCCAGCTCATTTCGAAAATGGATTTATTTATAGGCATTGATTCGGGACTCTTGCACATTGCCTACGCCGCAGGAATCCCGTCCATCGGGCTATTTGGCCCTACTGATCCGGCCATCGTTATGTCCGGGTATGTAACGGCGGCATTGTTCACCGCAGAGCTATCTTGCATCTTTTGCCAGCAACGCGACCTGAACCTCCATTGGAAAACTGGCTGTCCCTACCATATCCGGTGCATGCAGTCCTTGTCCGCAGACGAAGTTTTTGCGCAGGCAAAAAAGATTTTAGGAACGACAGCACCCCTAGAAAATTCAGGTAAATGAAAATAGCCTTTGTTTCTTACGAATATCCCCCGGAGACCGCTCTGGGAGGAATTGCCACCTATGTCGAGCAGGCTGCCTTGATGTTGGCGGAGCGCGGGCATCAGATTGAGGTTTTCTCCGCCAGCAAAGATCAAGACAGCAGCAGCAATCAGGACGGCATTCGTGTTCATCGGGTGCGCAGCCAGGGACAATTGCATTTTTACCGCGAGATCCATCCGCTATTTCTTGCCCGACATAAGGAAGTTTCTTTTGACGTCGTTGAATCGCCCGATTACAAGCACGACGGTTACTGGATTGCCAAAAAAATCGTCGATCTTCCTCATATCGTTCGTTTGCACAGCGGCAATCATAGCTCCAGTCGACTATTCAATCCCGGATCGCCTCTCCATACAGAAGCGCCAATACTGTCGCGCGTTCGCAGTTTGTTGCTTCCTTTCCTGGGTGCCCTAAAGCGCGGAATGCCCTGGCGCGATTACGAGGGGTTTTGTGATTACCTGGCGGAAATCTGGAATCCAGATATCAATGACCGCCGCTGCGCCGAACTGGCGGACGTCATCGTTTCTCCCTGCCTTGATCTTCTCAAGTTTCAAATGAAAGTATGGGATTTGGATCCGCGCAAAGTAGCGTATTTGGCGCATCCCTATGTTCCCAGTGCCGCCATGCTGGACATTCCGTGCGGCTCGCGAGGAAAGGTCATCGGCTTTTTTGGACAAATGTCGGACCGTAAAGGCTTGCGCGCATTAGGCCAGGCGCTCCCTCTCATTTTCAAGCGCCATCCCGAGGTGCGGTTTTCGTTTGTCGGCCGGGATATGGGCATGCGGGATGGCACGTCCTTTGCGGACTATCTCCGCCATCAGGCGGGAGCTTTCGCAAATCAACTCGAATTCACCGGCCAGGTGGCCTTGAAGAATATGCCCGCAGAGTATGCCCGGGTCGATTTCTGCGTCTTCCCGAGCATCTGGGAAAATTTCCCCAACGTATGCCTTGAAGCGATGAGCGCCGGGCGAGCCGTTATAGCATCGTGGAACGGAGGCATGGCGGAGATGCTGGATTCCGGGCGATACGGGCTTTTGATTCCTCCCAGCTCTCCAGATCAACTAGCTCACGCCGTTACCCAGCTATTGGAACAGCCGGAACTATGCGCTCGTCTTGGCCGAAGTGGACGGGAGCGAATTTTGGAATGCTATAGCAGGGAAAAAATTGCTCCCCTGCAGGAAAAACTCTATCTAGATACGATTGCATTGAGACGCAGCCGTTGGCTGTCTACGCCTCTGCGCTGCTGATTAATGTTAAGATTGCGTGTCGCTGCGAAATGATGCTTCTGATGGACATTCAAATTAAGCGGAACTAGTTTACCATTTTATGCACAAAGCTTTCATCACCGGGATTACCGGGCAAGACGGCTCCTACCTCGCGGAACTCCTACTGCAAAAAGGATACGAGGTTCACGGCCTGATCCGCCGTTCCAGCAGCTTCAACACCGGCAGAATCGATCATATTTATCGGGACCCGCACCTGCAGGGATCGCGGCTATTCCTGCATTATGGCGACCTGAGCGACTCGGCCTCGACCATGCATTTACTGCACGACATCATGCCGGACGAAATCTACAATTTGGGCGCTCAAAGCCACGTGCGGGTCAGCTTTGACATACCCGAGTACACCGGGAATGTGACCGGTCTTTCCGCCATCCGCCTGCTTGAAGCAATCCGCGAAATTTGCCCGAAAGCACGCTACTACCAAGCCTCCAGCAGCGAGATGTACGGCTTGGTCCAGGCCGTTCCGCAATGCGAGACCACCCCTTTTTATCCACGCAGCCCCTATGGCTGCGCCAAGGTTTACGCTCACTGGCTTTCGGTAAATTATCGGGAAAGCTACAACCTGCATGTCAGTAACGGCATTCTCTTCAACCACGAATCCCCTCGCCGCGGCGAAACATTTGTCACCCGCAAAATCACCTGTGCGCTGGCCCGGATCAAGGCCGGATTGCAGCAGGAGCTTTTCCTTGGAAACCTTGATGCCAAGCGAGATTGGGGTTATGCGCCGGAGTACGTCGAAGCGATGTGGCTCATGCTCCAGCAGGATAATCCGGACGATTACGTCATTGCCACGGGCGAAACCCATTCCGTTCGTGAGTTTGTCGACCTGGCGTTCTCGATCTCAGGACTCGACCCGGAAAAGTACGTTCGAATCGATCCTCGTTATTATCGACCCGCCGAAGTCGATTTGCTCATCGGCGACGCCTCGAAAGCCCGGAAGAAACTCGGGTGGTCACCCAAGGTAAGCTTCGAAGGCTTGGTGCGGATTATGGTCGAAGCCGACCAGGATTTGCTCGCGCGGCGGCTGGCTGGAAAAGAATAGGACGCTGGTTATTGATGCGCAGGCCATTTCTCCTTGGCTTGGGCAGCCTCCTCACTATACGGATGCTTTTCCAAAAGCTCGCGCAGGGTCTTTTGAGCGAGCGCGGTGTCTCCCTGGGCAAAAGCGAGATCCGTCAGCCGGAAAAGAAGTTCGCTCCTTCCGCTTTCGGTGATGACCGGCAGCAACCGTTTGGCCCAGAGATAGGCAACGACGGGAAGATTTTCGTCCTGGTCGAGTCGAAGCCGGATTAGCGCCCAATCCGGCGATATTTTTTCGATTGGCGTCTCGCGCGCTATTTGATTCAGTACGTCCTCGGCGGCATCGAAGTCTTTACGGTCGAGAAAGGCGCGCGCTTCGCCGAGCCTGGCCGTCAGGCGGATCGAGCTGCGCACGTCAAGATCGGACGGCTTTCCGGTCAGGCTTTGATATTGCTTCCTCGCTCCTTCCACATCGCCTGTGGCCAGGGACAGGTCGGCGCGCAGGATCGCAAGGCCGCGGGATTCTTTTGGGGGGAGCGTTGAAACCTGGATGGCCTCGATTAGCGAGCGCACTTCGTCGGTATGATCCGAGGTTTTGAGAATCAATCGCGCCAGGGCGACACGGCATTCGCCATTTACGGCGATCATCTGCGGCGTTTGTTGCGCAGATGCGGAGCGGTCGACCAGCGATTGCAAAAGCTGGATTTGCTCCGTGGCGTGAGCCCAATCTTCATGCGTGAGATACAAAGCGGCATCCTTCAAATAGGGCAAGTCGGCATCCTTCATCTCTTTCATTTTGGCGCAGACGGCGGGAAGAAGCTTAAGCAGGTCGTCTTGCTTCAGATAATTCGCAAACAGCGCGAAGCAGCTCACCAGGTCCGAGGCCGACAGGGAATCAGGATTGCGGCCCATGATATCGGCCTCGTGTTCCGGATGTAATTGCGGACCTTTTTCGGGGTGCAGCCAGTCGGGATGAACGCTGATCGTCTGGTTCAGCCAGGCCAGCTCTTTGTCCCCATTATTCAGCGACACATGCACCGTGCGAAGGCCTGGCCGTGGAAAAAGATGCGAGACGCCTTGACCCTGAGCGGTCGAACCATCATCGAACGTCCAGGTAAATGTGCCAGCCAATGGCGTCCGGCAGAACATCTGCATCTCAATCAGTCCGATGTCGGGCAGGTCGGGATAGATCGTGGATTCTTTTGGGCTCGTCCATTCGACAGAAAAGACGGGCACGGGCAAATTCATCGAAGTGCCCACGCTGGTTCCCTGCAAGTCGTACCCTAAGACGTGGAAATGCGCGACGGGCCGGAGAAACCCATTGCCGGGCATGAGCATCGTCCACTGATCCAATGGGCCGCCCTTTACCGCCAGGCTGCAAACGCGGGGCTCATTATCGACGCCTGGCAGCACATAGGCACTATAGTAGTCCACAGTATGAGGCCCGGCGGCCAGATCGATGGCTCCCTGCGGCGGGCCTGAAGCGGGCCACATCCAATTGTGAAGCCCTGGCGCTTCAACCACCTCTTTTCCGTCAACCAAAACGAATGAGGCGTCGACCGAGATTGTGCCGAACTCCAGATGCGCGGGAGCCGCCAAATCGAACCAACCCTGAAAGTGCTCGAAAAGATTGTCTTGTGGACCGAAGCGGTTGCCGCCTTCGCGAATTCCCGTGTCGATCGCGCGACCAAGAATCGTTCGACTTTGGTTCCACGCCTGAAGCATGTCGGCCAGTCGATTGATCGGCTTGCCATCGCCCAATCGCGTTTCGATCCAAACGCCGGCTTTTGTATTCGGAATCGGCAGTGCAGGCCAGTGGGAGCCCACGTAGACGTGGTATTGCCTGGCTCCTGAAGATGAGTCGAAGAGAAGTATTGTCGGTTCGCCTGGAGCCGTCCAAAGCACCTCGGAACCCACGGCGATCCCCGCATCCGTGAAAACCCTGATGGGCATGGCTGCCCACTGCGGCACGGGAAAACATATATCCACCCATGCCAGCGATGGCGGCGTTTTGTCTTCGTCGGATACAATCAAATAACGCGCGGGCGCCGATGTGACCGGCCACGCAGGAGGAGGAATCGGTGCGGCCGCTGGCTGCCCGAGCGCACTTGAATGGATCGCGAGGATAATCACCAGGGCCAAAATCAATCGCAAAAGGACATTCATGTGGGCTTGCAAAAAGCTACGCGAAATTTCCGCGTCGAGCACGCCCTTGTCGATGAGCGGCCTGCTCCCAGGCGAGCTGTCTACTTTTCTCCCGAACTGCCCGCCTCGTGATATTCGGCATCGGTGTTGACCTGCCAGCAGTCGTAGTTGGCCCCCTGGATATTCCGGGAAGCCAGCAGCGCCGTCATCATCGAATGATCCTGGTTGTTATAATGATGCATGCCGTTGCGGCCCACGGGCTGTATGTTCTTGAAGCGGCTCAGCCATTTGCGGATCACACCCGTATGCTCATGATACTGCTGGTCGTAAATCGGGTAGGCCTTGGGCATGCGCACGATAAAGGCATTGATCACTTCTTCCGCCTTGATCAATCCGATCTGGACCGCTTCCTTGACCGCCAAGGCTTGAAGAACTTTGTCCGGGGAAGTCCAGATGCCGTCGCCCTCAAAGCAGAAATATTCGAGGCCGAGGGTGGTAAGCTCGGGGCTGGGCACCATGGCGGCGCTCCAATTCTTAAAATTCTGTACCCGCCCCACCTTGACGCTCGGCTCATGAATATAAATCCAGGTATCCGGGAAAACCTTGGCGCGCTTGACGACCAGGCAGACGGTGATGAAATCCCGATAACGAAGGGACTTGGCCGCCTGGATGACTTCGGGCGGAGCAGGCGGGTCGAAAGCCAGGATCAGCTCCTGCAGCGGAATTGACGAGATGAAGCGCGTTCCCGTTTGGTGAAAGGCTTGGCCCTCCTGATTGGTGCCGCTGATTCCGGTCACTCCGGTTTCATCCCAATGGACTTTCTCGACCTTGTGATTCATTTCCACCGTCCCGCCTGCCTTGCGAACGAGCGCGGTGGCCTTTTCCCACATCTGGCCGGGACCGAGCCGCGGGTAGAAAAACTGGCGAATGAGCGTCTTCGCCGTCTGCGGAGCCTTCTTGCTGGCGAGGGCATTCACGATGGCTTCGCGCAGGGAGAGACCTTTGATCCGCTGCGCCGCCCAATCCGCGCTGATCTCGTTGCAGGAGATGCCCCAGACCTTTTCCGTATACGACTTGAAGAAAATCTGGAAGAGGCGCAGGCCGAAACGGTTTGTCACCCAATCGGCGAAGGAGGGTTCGGGCTTGATCGGGAAAAGCTTCGCCCAGACATAGCTGAGGAGCACATTCGCCGTTTCCACGGGGCCAAGATTGACGAAGGCGTTGATCGCTTCGAGCGGATAATTGAAGAATTTGCCTTTGTAGTAAATGCGAGAGAGCCGGGGGCAGTCGATGAAATCGTCCGGCATGATCTGGCGCCAGACTTCATTGACTTCAGCCGACTTGCTGAAGAAGCGATGTCCCCCGATGTCAAAGCGGAACCCGTCAATCTCCACCGTGCGCGAAATCCCCCCGACATAAACCGGGTCGGCCTCCCAAACCACCACCTCGATGCCCTGGCGCGTCAAATCCCAAGCCGCCGTGAGCCCAGCAGGGCCTGCGCCCATGATAACGACGCGCTCTTTAGTCATAGAGCGGACATTGTATACGGGATTTGGCGAGAGATGGCAAGCGGAGCGTCACTTTTGCGCTGCTGAAAAAATCCAAGCGTCGTTAATCCAAGCGGTCGGCTTTACGCCAGACTTTGAACCTTTTGCGCTATTGCCCGCGGCCGTTGAAAACGACGAAAAAGAAATGCTCAGACCTTAACCAGGGGCATCTCCGCAATTTTCTTAATCTGATCCGCCCAATTTCGTTTGGGCACAACGAGATCTCCCTTTCCGTCCCGATAGGGCCTCGTCGCAGCGTTGAGATCCCCAATGTTTTCCAGAAAGGCTGTTCCCTGGATTCCCGAGGCAAAGCCATTCGGGAAAGCCCCGGGATCGATGAAAAAGCCATTGGTGCCCGACATTTCCACGGTAAGGAACTGATATCCATGGTTGCCCAAAAGCTTCGACCAAGCGGCTATGGAAACTCCGTAGTAAAGTCCCGTCGGGTGCGCGTTCCAGCGGGCAAATTCCGCCTGATAAGGAACGGTCAACGCTTGATCCGGGCCGAAAGCGCTGTTGTATTCCACCACAATGATCTTCGGCCGGTAGTTCAACTCCAAAACCCGGTTCAGCACGTGATAATCCATGCCATCAATATCGATAATAAAAACGTCGGGGTCCTCGTAAGGACAGGTTTTCATCAAGGCTTCGACATTTTCCACATTAACCATGCATGGTATTGCCTGAATGTTCCATACGCGTCCCCCAAGCAATTGTTGACACTTCGCACTCAGTTCCGAACTTCCCTCGACCATGACCCCGCCATAATTGCGCGCAAAAGCCAACCAAGCCGAGCAGTTTTCCAAACCATCGGCGGAGCCGATCTCAACGAAATAGAGATTGCGCGAAAGAAGTTTCGAGCAAAGGTAATCAAGAATGCCATCCTCGCCGTGTTGACTGAACCCCGAAAATTCCCATGTATGGGGTGCAGATGGATCAATGCTACGGGTTGACGCTGTTGCGGAAGCACGCGCAAATGCCGAGGCCATTTTTACTTGCATTTCGAGGCGTAGAAAACCGAGCCGCCACCATAAGTACCTCCAGGCTTTTCGCATAATTTGACTTGTTAAAGACGTTTCACCTTAAAATTCAAGAAAGGCATGGCAAGCAAAAACAGATATTAGCCCAAGTTGTGACCCAAAGCTCGACGCTGTAGAGCAGGTTTAGCGATTTGACGACGAAAAGTGGGTGTAGCTAGGAAATGCGCGTCGCGGGCTTCAATGCCACGGCGTCTTTCTTCGTGAGCTTCAACTTTGGCGTCCTCTGTTTGGCCCAGCGCTGAGCCCGGGTGGTCAGCGGTTGTTCGATCCACTTCCAGCAGAGCCACGCCATGAAGACGCAGAAAGGAAACGTGATCGCCGCGACAACGTACAGATTATGCAGCCCGATGCGATTGCCGACCAACGCGATGATTATCATGGAAAACCGGTTGGAAAGATAAAGGGAATAGGAGATTCCTCCCAGCCAGACGAGCGCTTGCGGCAAAGTGTAACCATAGTTGCGTTCCAAGCCGATCAAGCCGGCGGCAATGAGCGCCGACGGAAATCCCCAAAGAAGGACCCGTAGCCATGCCAGGTCGAGTCGCTGGCTCAGCAGGATCGGGTGATAGCCGAGATCACCCGTGTGCTGGGTGAATGCGACCAGCGCAATCAGCCCGGCGGCCAGTGGCAACCACGGCGTCCACCCCGTCATCCATTTCTGCACGTGAAAAATGACGCAGCCAAACGCGAACTCGAGGACGAAAGGATGAAAAAGGAACCGAGGAAAATACCAACTGCCATGATAAAAGAGGGTCATGAGTGGCGCGCCGATGAAAAATAACAGGGGCAGAACAATTGCAACCTTGTCTGGTCTATAGATAAAAAGCAGCAGTGCGAAAGCCACGTAAAACCACATTTCAAAACTGAGGGTCCACCCCACTCCCACCGGTGGCTCGGAGTAGTCGCCCCGGTCAAAGATCGGCAGATAGAAGAGGCCGTTCCAGGATGAGGCCCAAGTAACGGACGACCATTTGGCGAAGCATTTGTACAAAAGCCCGGGCAGAAACGCCACGAGGTAAAGCGGGCACACGCGGGCGATGCGCGCGAGAAAAAAGTCTTGGGGTTGGTGGTGGCGCTTGGATGCTGTCAGGCAAATGACGTAGCCGCTGATGACGAAAAACAGGTCGACGCCTATCCCGCCATAGGCGCTGTGAATCAATCGATAGTTCGCGACGCCGGCACAAAGGGGATTCACGGCGAATTTGAGGTGCGCCCAGACGACCAGGAAGGCGGCTATCCCCCGCAAGGCCTGAAGATTCTCGATCGTCGGGGGCGCATCGGCAGCACTTCCCGAAGCGCGTACATTAGAGCCTTTTTGATTTGGACGGGAATTTCCCATTTGAGGTAACTGTCTCAGCACGGTGCGGCTCCGGTTGGCCACCAGGTCGGTTTTCTGCAACTATCAGTTTTACTCACAGCCAATTAAGGCGAGAAAGATAGCCATTTATCACTCCACAGTCTAATGTAAAATGGACTGTCGCCACTAAAGACAATTTGATCAACCTTAAGCGCCTTCGTTTCCAATGAGCTTACCAGACTTGTTCCAAGCCAAAGGTCTTTTCAACAAGCCTGCCGCAGCCAGTCTGGACAAGATAGGGATTCTCCTGCTTCTGCTCTATCTGCTCGCCGGGATTATCTATAGCGCCGTGGTTGCGCCCGTAGCGCGCTTTCCCGATGAGCAGGAGTACCTGAAGCTGAGCTATAACCTGGTGCATGGCCCGGGTTATTCCATGGACGGAGTTCACCTCACCGCCTGCCGACCGCCTGGTTATGCCTTTTTCCTGGCCGGAATTCGGGCCTTGGGCGGAGGCTTCATTAGCTTTCGTGTCGCTCAATTCCTGTTACAGGCCGCCACAATCTTCCTGCTTTGCCAGATCTGTTCGCAGAAGAAACCTTTCGCAGGACTTCTTATCACCACAGCCCTGGTGATTTGTTACCCGGTGCTTTTTTTTACGAGCGCCACCCTTTATCCCCAAACCCTGGGCGCCTTTTTCTTCGTCCTCGCTCTTTACCTTACTTTGATCAACCCGGGAAGTCTGGCGCTCAACGCCATGGCCGGCTTCATTTTTGGCGTTCTCATCCTTTCGGTGCCCACTTTTCTTTTCACGCTCGTGGTGGTGCTCGGGGTCGCCTCTATTCTTCGAATCCTGCGCTTGCGGAACGCCCTGCTCATCACGTTCGTTGCTGCTCTCATCGTCGGGACGTGGACTGTCCGAAACGCCATTTATTTCCATCGGTTTGTTCCGGTTGCTTCAAACTCGGGCTTGAATTTGCTTGAGGGAAACAACGCGCAGGCCAACCCTTATGAAGCCGCCGCAAACATCGGCGCCAGACCCTACGGCGACATGGTGGCCAAGCTTGGCTTGGACGAATTTCAGGCTGACGCCTTCTACCGGAAGGCTGCCCTCACCTGGATCAAAGCCCATCCCGTAGACGCGTTCATCCTGTATATTGAAAAAACACTCAATTTTTTTAATGTCATCAACGTCTATTCTTCGCAGATCCATGCCGAAGTTTCCGTCGGAAGGCAGGTGGTGATGGCCGCCAGTTACCTTTTTTTATTAGCACTGGTGGGCTGGCGTCTGCTGGAGATCAAAAGGGTCCCTCTCAATCAACGCGAAATATTTTTCCTTGCCGTCTATATATTAAGCGCTTTCACTTCGGCGATCTTTTTTACCCGCATACGCCTGCGTCTACCCTATGACTACTTGATTATAGCGCTTATTTCAGCTCATCTTGGACGTCGCATCGAAATCTGGGCAGCCGCAAGGCACCCCGGGGTCAAAAATTAACTCTCAACCCGGCCTTCACCTTTTGAAGATACGCCCTAACCATTAAATGTTAGAAATACGAAAGACTTCTTCTTGCCGCATTTTGAATAGAGAGCTAGCATGCCATTTCGTTATCAATCGTTAAATATTGTCCAATGATTACCGAGCGCACCATCATCAACGCCCTTATTATTGGGGCCAGCCTGATCCTGGTGCCTTTTATCATTTCGCAAACCTTAACGTACGATTACGTGCCCATGATAATATTATCAGGGGGATTTTTACTGCTGGTGGCTTTCTTCTTTTTTAAAGAGACATTATGCATATGCCCCTATTTGGGCCTTAGTGTAGCAGGCTCTCTTAATTTTCTGCCGATTCCCCTCGATGCCTGCACCATTGCCTGCCTCCTGCTCATTGTTTATTATATCACTGGATACACTTTAATGGGGCAAAAGCGAGTGAGTCTTGGTAATGCCTCTTTTTTTTGGCCCATCTTTGTCGTTACCTTGATTGTGCTTTATCACAACCATAGTCTGGCGTTTGGCAGATTGGGAGGAGGTAGCGAAGAAGGGGGAAAAGCCGCCATCATGATTTATGTCTTTGTCCTCGCCTATTTCTGCGGTATTAATATAAAAAGCCCGTCCGTTAAGTTTTTTAGTTATATACCCTTAATTTGCGTAATCCTAACGGGCTTAACTGGCCTGCCCTTTCTCATCAGCAGCCTTGTCCCCTCCCTGGCGCCTTATTTATACCTTTTTACAGACAATGTTAATTTGGACGCTTACATCGATTCGGTACAAGGAAGCGGTGATCAAGGAGACACTGCGATATCCCGAATTGGCTCTCTCGGGCAATTCGGCAGCGTACTACAGGTTTATTTGCTCTGCTATTACCCCATAGGGTCGTGGTGGCGTCCCGAGCGATGGTGGGTGGCAGGTCTTTCACTCTGCTGCCTGATATTTGCTGTCTCGAGCGGCTATCGAAATGTTCTATTTAGTTTTGCGATATCCATGACCCTCTGTACTTGGTGCTTTTACTCCTGGCGTGCGGTCGTTTTGCCCATTACCGTTTCTCTTTTAATGCTTATCGTCCTGATGGCATCAACCAGCGGAATCCTGCCCATACCTGTGAATAAGCTTCCCATGATCGCCCAAAGAAGCCTGTCGTTTCTGCCCTTCGACTGGGACCAGGAAGCACTCGATAGTGGCGCCTCATCGAACGAATTCAGAAAAAATATTCAAAAAGTTTATATTGACGAATATATGAGCAAAAATCCGGCAATTGGAAATGGCTTCACAATCGACCAGGCCGCCTTTCAAGAGTGGCAGGATGCCGCCAAGAGAGGAGGTTCTGCCGCGGATCCTGAATATATAGAAGCCAAGATTTTTATCGAGGGCAAGCTGTTCCATACGGGTTGGATAAGTGTGTATGATGCTGTTGGAATCATAGGATCTATAGCGTTTGTTCTTTTGGGATGGGCTGAAGTTTCCATGGCGGCGAAATATATATTTGATCCGAAGGCTGATCGTCGATCAGGTCTCCTGCCTCTTCATATCTGGATGTTCGTTAATATTGCGACATCCATGATATCCTTTTTTACGGTTTTTGGAGATTTCGGAGCAACCTTTAAGAATTTGTGCGTCTATGCGATTGTTTTGTCTCATTTGTCCAAACTTACCAAGGCAACCGATGTCATAATTGACCTTCCCAGGCGTGACGGACAGCCATTCAGTCGTGCAGTTGGCGCTCATGTTTAATCCCGGAAACCCCGTAGAGCTGTATCGATATCTCCAATAGCAACAAAACGCGCCATAGGATTCATTGTCAACAATTCAACCCTTGACCTGCGCACGAGATTGCTACATTACCGTGCCCTTCTCACTTTCACCCAAGATAACTGTTTCCAGCTTTTAGCAGCTACCAACCTTTTCCCCTCGAAATCACTTTTCATGTCTCGCCTCATCATCAAATCCGGACACACGGAACGTCAGTATTGGCAGGATCTTTGGCGCTACCGCGAACTCTTTTACGTACTATCGTGGCGGGATATTTCCGTGCGCTACAAGCAGACGGTCGTCGGCGTCCTCTGGGTTGTGCTGCAGCCTCTGCTTTTGACGGTGATCTTTACTGTCATCAGCAGGATGGCGAATTTTAATTCAGAAGGCGTACCCCAGCCTCTCTGGATTTTTGCGGCCATGCTGCCCTGGCAATTCTTTGCTGCTTCCCTGGCAGCATCGAGCCAGAGCCTGGTCACGAATGCCAACCTGATATCAAAGGTCTATTTCCCGCGGCTGATTGTCCCCGCCGGCGCGGTCGTTACAGCGATGGTGGACTTCCTGATCACCTTCGGAATTTTTCTTTTGATGATGGCATGGTTTCAAGTCTGGCCCACCTGGCGTTTCATCGCTGTGCCTTTCCTCATGGTACTGGCCTTTATAGCTGCACTCGGGCCAGGCCTGCTGATCACCGCGCTGAACGTGAAGTACCGGGACTTTCGCTATATCATTCCGTTCATCATCCAAATCGGCATTTACGTATCGCCGGTCATGTATTCCAGCACGGTAATCCAGAAAAAGTTTGCTGGATGGACCTGGGCCTACTCACTCAATCCCATGGTCGGCGTGATCGACGGATTCCGCTGGGCGCTGCTGGGAGGAAAGGGAGGAATATCTCTGCCGAGCTTCGCTCTTTCCTTCGCGATGACCACCCTTCTCGCGTTTGCAGGCGTCTGGTATTTCCGTAAGACCGAACGCACTTTTGCGGACATTATCTAGTATCGATGGAATAGCGGCGTAGTCCGGAATACTGAAGAAACAGGCGCCACACGAAGAGAGGATTATTTTTCAAGTAGCGTTTCCAGAGACGGCGCGGCTCCTGGATCAGGCGATAGAGCCATTCGAATCCACTGCGCTGAATCCACCGGGGGGACTGCCGGACTTTGCCGCTGATCAAATCGAACGCAGCGCCAATCCCGATCATGACCGGCACATCGAGGCAATCGAGCGTCGATGCCATGAAGAGTTCCTGCTTGGGCGTACTGAGGCCGACCCAGAAAATGTCGGGCCGGGCTGCGGCCACTTGGGCCTGTAGTTGCCGAAGTTCATCAGGTTCTAGCGGACGAAAGGGAGGCGTGTGGGTGCCCACGATTTGAATCAACGGAAACTTGGATCGTAGAACCACGGCCAGGGCATCGGCCGTGCCCGGACCACCGCCGTAGAAAAAATGCCTCCATCCCGTCGATTCGGAAGCCCGGCAGACTTCGAGCAGAAGGTCCGGCCCATAAACCCGCTCCATTTCCTTGAATCCCGAACTTCGGCCGATCCAGACCATCGGCATTCCGTCGGGCGTGGTCAGAAATGCGTTATTAAGAATGGCGCGAAAAGAGGGATTGGATTGCGCCTCCGAAACGCCATGGACGCCGGTGACGCAGACATAACCCTTGGTTCGATTTTCGATCGCGGTTTGGAGCATGGCAACGGCGGAACGAAGATTGAGAGCATGCACGCCCACGCCGAGAACATTGACGCGAGGAGGAGGCACGGCCATCTCAACCAGCCTGGATGGAAGACGCCGTGGCATCGGCCGGAAGATGCCCTCCAGCCAGCTGCATCGTTGCCCTGAGCCAGATATGCATGAGGGAAATCCGGATCACCTGCCACGAGGCTTCAATGGCGATACCCCCGGACATCTTGGAGGCTCCATTCTTGCGCTGGCCGAAGATGATCGGGATTTCCGAAATTCTGCCGCCAAGAATCCAACCCCAGAAGAGGGTTTCGATCTGAAAGGCGTACCCTTGAGACCTGATCTTTCTTTTGACAATTTGCCGAAGCAATTCGGCGCGGTAACACTTGAAACCGCCGGTCGGATCCATGAACGGCATCCGCGTAAGGACGCGCACATAAAATGATGCCCCAAGACTGAGGAGCAACCGGCTTATTTCCCAATTGAGCACTCTCACTCCCTGAAAGTAACGACTGGCCAGCACCAGATCGTCTCCATTGATCGCCCGTTTCAGCAAATGGGGAAGATCCACCGGGTCATGAGAAAGATCGGCGTCCATTTGCAGGACATACTCATAGGGCCTCTGCAGCGCCCATTCAAAGCCGGCCAAATAAGCGCGGGCCAGTCCATCCTTGGCGTGGCGTTCCAACAAAAAAAGGCGCGAGCCAAACTCGGGCCTGCTTTTCAGGTAGTCGGGCGCGCCATCGCCCGAATGATCGTCCGCGATAAGAACATCAATTTCCGGAAGGCTCCTCCAAATTAAATCGAGCAATTCCGGAAGATTTTCGCGTTCCTTGTAGGTGGGAATAACGACGATTGCGCTCACGCGTATGTTTAAGCATGAATCTCCACCGGCTCCAAGACGAAACGCCTATTTGGCGCCCCAGCCGAATAGAGCCACGGGTATGGTCCGAAACAAAATTTCAATATCAAGCCAGAGGTTCCAGCGATCGATGTACTCCAGGTCGAGACGGACCCAGTCCTTAAAGTCTGTGATTTTGCTGCGTCCCCTCACCTGCCATAGACAAGTCAAACCCGGGCGGACACTCATACGACGGCGCTGGCTGATATCGCCAAAATTCGCTGTCTCATAAAGGGGAAGAGGACGCGGGCCAACCAGGCTCATCTCTCCCCGCAACACATTCCAAAGTTGTGGCAGTTCATCGAGACTCGTACGACGCAACCATTGTCCCAGCGGAGTGACTCGTGGATCGTTTTTAACCTTGAAGACCGGACCGGACATTTCGTTCATGCTCTCCAACTCAGCACGCGCCTGCTCCGCATTGGTGACCATGCTGCGGAATTTGTACATGCGGAAAGGACGGCCATGGAGGCCGCTGCGATTTTGCCAAAAGATCACCGGGCCGGGCGAAGTCCATCGGACCAGGGCCGCGATAATCAAGATCAGCCACGAAAGCCCAACTAGAAGAAAAAAAGAGCCGAGGACATCGATGATTCGTTTGGCCACCAATTCCCAGGATATCGTTGGCGCCGTGCGGTAGATCAACACGGGCTCACCAGCGAATTGATCGAACTGCACCCGGGTTAAAAGTGTTTGAATGAAATCCGCCGACACCCAGGCTTCGATGCCCTCGGCTTCGCAAGCCAGCAAGGCTTCGCGCATTTGGGGAATGATATTCTCCTCAAGGCTGAAGACCACGATGTCTACCGTCTCATCGTGCAATGTCTCGATAAAACGCTCGAGTCCTTCCTCGCGAAGATCAAACTCCGCCTTGATTTTAAAATTTCTGCCCGGTTGCGACAGGAAGCGCTGCTTCCACCGTTCCCGGGCGTTTGTCATGCCGCATAAAAGAATATATTGCCGCAGATGCTCGCGGAATCCACGTCGTTCCAACCAGAGCCGGAAGATGGACGAACGAAAGGAGAGCAACGCCGTGGCAATCAGGAAGAACAAACCAAGCGCCGTACGGCTGATGCTCTGCTGGGGAATTCGAAATATGACCACGCAGGTGAAAAAGACGACGAGCACCAGGAAAAGCGCCCATGCGATGCGCCCAATCATCCTCAACCAACTAATGGGAGGTTGAGTCTGATAGAAGCCCATGTATTCGAGCGTAAGCGGCCCCAAAGGCAGGGCCAGGGCGATCATCCAATAACAATTCACGAACTGGGGCTCCAACGGATAGTCATCAAACCACACCATCGTGTTGAGGACGTAAAAACGCATGGCATGGGCCAGCCAGAGCGAGACACCGATCACAAGGGCATCCGTCAACTGAAGAAACTGCTGATAGAAATTGTGCTGGCGGGACAACATTTCGAGAAAGTCCTATTGGGTGTTGCTCGACTCATCGCGGCAAATCGGCAAACGAGATTTTCATTCAAAAGCATTTTATGCGAGCTGTCCATCGGCTAATTCACGGGCAACAAAAAAGGCCTCGATGGATCGATAAAATGACGGGGCGGGAAACAACCTCGCCCATCATCGACTAAAGAAATTATACTTAACAATGGCGACAAGAGCACGGATGCCGTCCTTCCAGCCAATCTTCTTACCGTCTTCATACGTCCGTCCGTAGTAAGAGACAGCCACTTCGTAGATGCGCAAGCGTGGTGTATGCCTCGCCAGCTTGGCTGTGACTTCGGGCTCGAATCCGAACCGATTTTCGACGAGTTTGATCTGCTGAATGACCTCACGGCGAAAGGCCTTAAAGCCCGTCTCCATGTCGGTCAAACTCAAATTTGTAGCCATGTTAGATAGTTGTGTGAGAACACAATTGCCGACCGAGTGCCAATAATAGAGCACCCGGTGCGCGTCCGATCCGAGAAAGCGCGAGCCGTAAACCACATCGGCCTGGCCACTCAATATGGGTCGAAGAAGCTTGCCGTACTCGGATGGATCGTACTCCAAATCCGCGTCCTGGACCAGGACCACGTCCGCACGCGCCTCTTTGAAGCCGGTTCGAAGAGCGGCTCCCTTGCCGAGATTAACTTCATGGCTGAAGAGACGAATTCGGCTTTCAGCGGCGGCGATCTTGCGAAGGACCTCAAGCGTGTTATCGCTGGAACAGTCATTCACGATGATCAACTCTTGAACGGGGCTTTGCTCCAAAACTCTCCGGATGATCTCCGAAACGGTGGCCGCTTCGTTGTAAACCGGCATGATAACTGACAAGCAGGGTCTATTTGGTTCCATCGTCTCATCCATATCCAGGCCCGTTCAATTAGCTCCGTAATCTTGACTTGAAACATCCGCAATTAGACGAGAGCGTTACCATCCAACCTCGATAAGTCAAAGCCAATTCCGTCCAATCATCTATATTCGCAACTTAAGTCACAATAAAGTCACGTAGCTTGGGAGACTCGGGCGGGCTGAATTTTGCCGACGTCGCCAGCTAACATTTTTCAGTGGCGGTCTCATTACTTATCCCAGCAGGAATTGCGGCAATCGAGGTTCGCTCAATGGGCCCAGCAGGATTTGAACCTGCAACCAAGGCATTATGAGTGCCCTGCTCTAACCATTGAGCTATAGGCCCGATTCCGAAATGCTACCAACGAAACGATTTCGCGTCTATCCCTGTTCACACCAGGAGCGAGGTGCGACTCACCTGTTGGCGGCTGATAAAAAAATCAATGAACGCATCGCGAATTTGGATCGGGTGCAGGATGCGGCGGTTGGAGGGACTCGCGACAAGCTTGGCCACGGTCGGGAAGCGTTGGCCGCCGGATTGCGAATCGTACGAATTGAGCGCAATGCGGTAAAAGGCTTTCGCTGGCAGTGGCGAGCCATCCGCCGAGAGCAAATCATCGACCTGAAACGCACCATCTTGTCTTGAGCCAACAACGCGCACGCCCATGATGTTGCGGACATCGCGGCTGGAGGCAAAATCACGGGCCAGCGCAAGGAAATCGTCGCGCCCCAGCTCGATGGTCACGATCTCATTCTCGTAAGGAAGCACGTCCCACGCATCCGCCACCCTTTTTGTCCCCGGCGCAAGCGGATGCTTTTCGTCGAAAAGTCCGTGCACGACCCCATCGATCTGCATGCCCTTTTTGCCCAGTGCCGCGATCATGGAGCTGCCGATCAGCCGCTCGATATCACTCGGCCGGCCAAAAGCCGATGCCACATCAAACGGCTCGGTCAGATCTCCCATTGGCTGCGCCAGCACCTTGTCAGCCGCGTCGAGTTCGGTTTGGGCCACGGAAAGCACGAGCGGATCGAGCGAGATTCCGTTAGTCATTTGGACGGTGAAAGCCTCGCGATGCAGCAGGCGGCGGGAAGCAAGATCGAAAGTGAGATCAACCTTGCCGACATAAATTCCATAATGATCGGCCTGCGTGTAGAGAACACGATTGACCGTCTCGCTGGAGTGATTCTGGTGCGTGTGGCCGCCGATATAAGCGACCAGCTGCGGAAATTCACTGGTCAGCGCGCCAACCCGATTCGCGTAATCATCGCGGCGGGTCAGGCCCATATGACCCGCGAGCAGAATGGCGTCCGGCTTCTGGGCGCTGACTTCGCGCAGCAATCCGCGCAGGCTTTCGACGGGATCGAGCAAGTCAAAGCCCCGCCATTTTTCAGGCGGAAGCCAGGTCGCAAGAGCGGGCGTGGTCAGACCGATCACCGCGATACGAAAGCCCGCGACTTCCTTGAGCAGCCAGGGTCGAAGTTTCGCCAGCGAACCCGCTGATTCCTCCAGCTTTCCGACTGGCACCCCAGTCATCATGGCGTTGCCCGCCAGGACCGGCATCGCGGAAAGTCCCACGCAATCGGCCAGCGTTCCCAAGCCCCAGTCGAAGTCGTGATTGCCCACCACCCATGCATCGTAGGCCAGCGCGTTGAGGCAGCGGATCATGGTCGCCCCACGCGTGCGCAGGCCCAGCTCCGTGCCCTGGTAGACATCCCCGATGTCGATAACGATGGAGTTGGGATTGGCTCGCTGCCACTGGCGAATTTGAGTCGCACAGCGGGCCAGTCCGCCCAAGTCGGGGTTATCGTTGTAATCCACCGTGGGCAGGATGTGTCCGTGCAGATCGGTGGTGTGCAAAATCGAGATCGTCACCGCATCGGATTCATCCGCCCGCAGTTGAAGGGGCAGCGCACCGAGCAAAGTCCCCTGCCCGAGCATCCGCAGAAACCGGCGCCGGCTGAACGCGGGTGTGTGAATGTTCACGAAGTCAGATTATGGAATCGAGGCGGAAGGGTTTAAATAAAATTGTGGGAGAACCCTCGACAAAACTGGCAGAAGCGGCTTTTTTTATTCCATGTCAAATGGCCCCGGCCCCGGTTCATCGGGCAATGTCATCGCAGCGATTTGCAGCTTATTTATTCCCGGTCTCGGCCAGTTGGTGCAGGGACGGGTTTTTATGGCTCTGATCCAATTCGTGCTGGCTTGCATCCTCTGGTACTTTCTACTCGGCTGGCTCGTTGCCATCTGGTCGGTGATCGACGCGGCGCGCTATCGCGGGTGAATATCACCATGCCTGATCTTGAAATTTGCTTTTTGCCCGCACAGTGGAAGAAATTGGACAGCGAACGTCTGCGCGCCTCCGCTTGCGCGGTCATCGATGTCATCCGCGCAACCTCGACCATTGTAACCGCCCTGGCCCATGGCTCGCCAAGCGTGCAGCCGGTCGCAAGCGTGGACGATGCCTTCGCACTCAAAGCGCAGGACCCCACGGCTCTGTTAGCAGGCGAGCGCGGCGGCCACGCCTTGCCCGGATTTGATTGGGGTAATTCGCCGGAGGATTTTACCACCGAGCGAATACAGGGCAGGCGCATGATCCTCACGACCACGAACGGTACGCAGGCACTGGCCGCTTGCGATGGCGCGCGGACAGTGGTGACGGCCAGCTTCCTCAATCTTACCGCCGTGGCCGATCGGCTCCAGCAACTCGGACCGCCCTGGATCATCGTTTGCGCCGGGTGCAACGGCGAATTCGGTGTGGACGATGCCGCGGTTGCGGGCGCGCTGGCGGAAGCCCTCGATCAAGACCATGCCTTGGTCTCTCTTTATCGATCGGTGCGAAAGGAACTGGCGGAAACGCTGCTCGGAAGCGCGGCGGGACAGGAGTTGCGCAAAGTCGGACTGGAAAAAGACATCCCCTTCTGCGCGAAGCTGAACCAATTTAGCCTCGTGCCGACTCTGGGCCAAGACGGCGTTCTGCGCGGATAAAATTGTAGCCGGGATAGGCAAAAACCAACAACTCATCCTGTCCGTGCTTCACCAGCACGGCTAAATGCTACGGCGTCACCGGCTGGCCCTCGACGACCTTCGCGCCGCTGAGCTTGGCGGTTTCGTCGAACCACTTCTTGTAATCGGCTTCGCTGTCGACGACCAGCGTGCCCTTCATCGACGAATGACCATTGCCGCAGAGTTGGGCGCACACAATCTCATAGGTTCCCGTCTTGATCGGGATGAACCACAGCGGGATGATCGAGCCGGGGATGGCATCCTGCGCCACGCGCATGTTGGGAATGCAGAAGTCGTGGATGACGTCCTTCGACATCACGTCGACGATGCAGGGCTTGTTGACGGGAAGATGCATTTCGCCAATGGTGGTGAGATCATCGGCCGCATCGGGGTCACTGCGGTCGAGGCCCAATTGGTTTGAGGGACTGACGAGCTTGATTTCGCGGTGCCCGAATTTGCCATCCGGCCCGGTGTACTGAAAGTTCCAGAGGAATTGCTGCCCGACCACACGGATATGGGTGACGTCTGGGCCCGAGGGAAACTGGTCGACGCGGGCGGCCCAAATGGGCGCGGCGAAGGCCATCAAGAGAACGACTTCCAGGACAAGCACACCGCCTTCCAGCTTGGTGGGAAGGTGGCTGGTCGTGCCCACGTAATTCGCCTTGGGGCTCTTCTTCTGTTGAAAGCGCCAGAGCGTGTAAAAATAAAACGAACCCCAACCGACGAAAAGGATGAGCATGAACCAGTGCAGCATTTCCAGCATGCTGTCGATGGCATAGCCATGCAGCGACGCGTTCGGCGCAATACCGAGGGCTTCCATGAGAAGAGCGAATTGCATAAGGATCAGGATGAGGTTCCGGGGTTGGGCTCGCCTTCGCCCTCATTCAAAAGCTCGTTGTAATCCGGGAGGGGATGCTTGGCCAGGTACGCAAGGCGCCAGCCAAACGCGGCGATGACCCCGAGCATCAGGAACATAATTACCACCATGGCGAAGATACCCACTGCGGCCGCATTGCCCATTTTACTGCCGCTCGTGTCGCCATAGCAGGCGGAGCAAGCCTGCGCGCTGGAGTTCGCCGCGAAGACGAAAAGGCCGGCGAGCAGGGCAATGAGACGGGAGAGTTTCATGTTACGTCAGAGGATGAGGCGGCGGGTTTTCTTCAGGAAATGGATTTCGTAACCGACCAGGCCGATCGCGGCGAAAATGGAACCGATCCCCGCAATGGTATACCAAATATCTCCGGTCGCGCTCGGGTCGGTGAAACAAAACCACGCGAAAATCAGCGAGATGCTGATTCCGGCAAAGATGATAACTTGATGGACGAATTTAAGGGACATGGCTTGGTGTGGGCACCTTGTGGATGCGGTCCTTGATCGGGTCGCCGATGCCGGGAATTTCAGAATCCCACCACGACAGGAAGACCATGCCGGCAAGGAAGATCGCGCAAAAGAAGAAGGTCCTGGTCACGAAAGTGAACGACTTGAACAACGTAGCCATGAAGTAGGCGATGAGGCCGCAACGCATGGCAGCGGTCAGAAAGACGAAAAAGACGTTCCAAGTGGGCCCGAAATTGATGCTCGCCGTGATAACGGTCAGAAGCACGACGCCGAAAAAGCAAAGGAAGAACTTCCAGTTTTCGTGAAAGTGCTCCCAGGCATGGGCCACTTCGGCCGCCTGATCGTGGGCGTGGGCGACTTCCCCGGAGTGTTCGATGTGCTCGGAGCTCATGGTGTTAATTTAACGTGCATTGGAACTTTTTCAAAAACGTCAGGTGAGATAAAGAATGGGAAAAACGGTGATCCAGACCAAGTCGACGAAGTGCCAGAAGATGCCGGTGACTTCGATGCGGTTGGAAAGTTGCTCCGGGTTGCGCTTATACATCCTGGAGCCAATCGTCAGGAAGTAGGTCATGACGACAACGCCTCCGACAATGTGCAGGGCGTGCAGACCGGTGACGAGGAAGTAGATGGCGTAATAGGTGCCGTAGGCGGGGAGTAGGTAGCCCGAACGCTCGACGTCGCTCTTCTGAATGGTGATTGTCGCGTCTTCGTCCGAGGCAGTTTCCGGTGCAGCCGCACCTTTTTCCCCGGCAAGATTGATGAGATAGCTCGGCTTTTTGTCCGGGATGAAGACGAAACTGTCTCCGTCCGTGCTCTTCACATCCTCCGAACGCACCTCGTAAACATGTTGGGACGGAATCGCCCCCACGTAAGCGTTCATCTTATCCAGTTGGGGTCGGTATTTTTCGATGGCATCTTCCTTGATCATAACCCCCAAGTGATTGAACTTCGAGTGGTACTCGACGGCCTTGATGCAAAGGAAGAGGAGGCCGCAGGCAATCGTGAGGCCAAGCGCCAGGCGATAGGTGTTGAACTTGCGCTCCTTAAGCGCGACCCAAGCCCAGACCATGGTGATACTCGATGTGATCAGGATGCAGGTGTTGGTGAAGCCGAGGGGAACACTCTGGATGTGGTCGGGCCAGGTGCCGTCCTCCGCGCCAAGACGCATAAAGAGATATGCCGTGAAGATCGCCCCGAAGAGCATGACTTCGGAAGCGAGAAAGAGCCAGATGCCGAGCTTGCCATTGTAGAGCCCGGTGTCCGGGCGTGCGGTAAGTGTGTAGGGGATTTCCATGAAAAGATTTTTTTGACGGAATTAACGGAATTTAGACATGAGGAACATGAAGACTGATGAAAAATGAAACCATGAAGACATGAAAAAAAGTAGAGGAGAAATTCAAATAAAGATTTGGTTTTTCCCATGCCTTCTTCATGTATTTCATGATTTCCTGTTTTCCTGTTAAAAATTTATTGGAGATCAAGTAAGCGGCGGGAAGCCGACAGACCTCTCTTCTTCCGGAGGAGGGCCTGAGATGTGAACCGGCTTGTTCGAGGTGGGAGGCTCCGCCTGCATGGTGAAATCGGTCGGCTCTCCCGGCACGCTATATTCATAGGGTCCGCGATAAGCCACGATCGGCCTGGTGAAATTGCCATGTGGCGGGGGCGATGGCGCGGACCACTCGAGCGTGGTTGCCTCCCAGGGATTGTCGGAGACCTTGCGGCCATATTTCCAACTGAAACAGAAATTGATGATGAACGGAATCTGCGCGAGGCCCATGAGCCAGGCCGACTCGGAGATGAACGAGTTCCAGTGCAGCACATTGGCGTTGAGCAACTGGTAGGTCGC